>Ga0207703_10002158_pt1 | contig 17291 bp, 15 predicted proteins | sample KBSSwiS12_FD_184304 | JGI IMG/M metagenome (GOLD analysis project Ga0207703, IMG submission 184304) | Switchgrass rhizosphere microbial communities from Kellogg Biological Station, Michigan, USA - KBS Switchgrass S1-2 (SPAdes) (version 2) | ecosystem: Host-associated > Plants > Roots >...
GCGGCCGAGTCGCTCGAGACGAACGGCCAGTTCCGCTGGCTCTCCACCATCCCGTCGACGGCGACGATCGCCACTCGTCTCGCGGAAGCGGAGAACGGCTTCGTATACCCACTGTTCGGCCGTCACTTCGAGCGGAAGGTCGTGATCGTGCGCGGCCGCGACCCGGCGGGGCTCCGCGGCCAGCTCGAACGCACGCCGCAGCTCCGCTACGTGCTGGCGGAGGCGGGCAAGCCTCTCGACCGGGCGCTGCGGAGCGAGCCCCGCCGGTACACCCTGGTGCGCCGGCAGGGCGCCCAGCGCATCTACCGCGTCGACCGGCCGCTTCCGGTCAACCGGTGAAGACGGGGAGCTGCTCCCAACCTCGGACGGTCGTGGTGTGGGCCTGGACCGCGTGGTCCCAGTCGACGTCCCACGAGGGGAACCGCTTCAGGACCTCCTCGAGCGCGACACGAGCCTCGAGACGGGCAAGGTGGCTGCCCAGGCAGAAGTGGATGCCATAGCCGAACGCCAAGTGGTGATCGATCTTGCGGTGGATGTCGAAACGGTCGGGATCCGGGAACACGCGGTCGTCACGATTGCCCGCGGCCGTGACCAGCAAGATCGCGCTTCCTGCGGGGACCGTCGTGCCGTAGTGCTCGACGTCGGTGACGACCGACCGAGCCTGGGTCGGCGAAGGCGACTCGAAGCGCAGCAACTCCTCGATCGCGTTCGGGATGAGACCCGGGTCCTCGACCAGCTCGGACCGCTGGTCGGGGTGCTCCGCCAGCACCTTGCCCGCCCAGCCGATGAGACGGGTGGTCGTCTCGACGCCGGCGGCGCTGACCAGGGCGACGTAGTTGAGCACCTCCTCACGCGTCAGCGGTCGGAGGACACCCGACTCGTCGGGGATCTCGGCGTTCAGGAGGTCGGTCATCAGGTCGTCCGACGGGTTCTCTGCTCGCCATGCGACGTAGTCGGCGTACAACGATGGATCGAAGACGACCGCCGACGCCGTCGTCGAGCCGTCCAGGCTGTGGCGCATGCCCTCGTCGATGCGGTCGCGGATCGCCTCCTGATCGGACTCGGGGATGCCGAGGAGCATGCCGATCGTCCTCATCGGCACTTCGGCACCGAGATCAGCGATGAAGTCGAATCCCCCCGAACCGACCAGGGGGTCGAGCGCCCGAGCGCAGAACGCCCGGACCTCGGGCTCGATCGCGAGCATCCGCTTCGGCGTGAACACGCGGCTGAGCAGACCGCGGTGCACGTCGTGCGACGGCGGATCCTCGAACAGCACGTTGCCGGGCGGAAGCTCGATCCCGGTCTTGATGACCTCGAGGACGCTGCCCCGTGCCGAGGAGTAGGTCTTCCAGTCGAGCTCGCATCGCTGGATGTCGTCGAAGCGAGTCAACGCGAAGAAGTCGTAGCGCTCGTTGTAGTAGAGCGGCGCCTCGTCGCGCATGCGCCGGAAGGTCGGGTACGGGTCGATGTCGAGCTCGACGTCGTACGGGTCGTAGTAGATGTCGCTTGTCGCTTCGACGGTCACGGTGATCTCGTCCCCCTGGTCAGCATGTGGATCGGACACTCAGGCGCGGATCGCGTCGACGACCTCGGGCCAGATCGACGAGTCCGACGGATACGGCGTGTAGAGGCTGATCCGCGTAGCCACGTCGCCCCACCGTTCCCGCAGGGCGCGACCCGCGGTGGCCGGGTCCCCGACGACGGCGAGCGCGTCGAGCACGTCATCGGTGACGACGTCGCCCATCTCGGCCCAACGGCCTTCCTTGGAGATGCGGTTCAGTTCGGGCTGCAGGTCACCCCATCCGTGCAGGTCGAGCACACCCCGGTACGCAGGCGTCGACGCGTAGAAGGCGATCTGGTTCTTCGTTCCCTTGACGGCAGCGGCCATCTCCGCCTCGTCTCGGCCGACGCAGACGAAGGCGGGCCCGGCGATCGTGAAGCCGTCGAGCCCGAGACCCGAGGTGGCGCGGCCGCGCTCGAGCGCGGGCAACGTGACCTCACGCAGGTACCGCTGCGTGGTGAACGGGTGGAAGAAGAACCCGTCGGCGACCTCACCGGCAACCTCGGTCATCTGCGTGCCGACACCGGCCAGGTACACCGGCGGCGCGCCGAAGGCGTGGCGCGGTGGCGCGAAGAACGGCGTCATCAGCGTGTGGGTGTAGAAGTCCCCGCGGAAGTCGAGACGCGCGCCGTCGTGCCACGCCGACCAGATCGCCCGGAGCGCCACGACCAGCTCCCGCATGCGTGCCGCGGGCCGGGACCAGGTCATCGAGAACCGCTTCTCGATGTGTGGCTTCACCTGCGAACCGAGACCGAGGACGAACCGTCCGGCGGAGTAGTTGGCGAGGTCGTACGTGGTGTAGGCCAGGGTCATGGGTGAGCGCGCGAAGCCGATGGCGATCGCCGGACCGAGCGTGACGCGCTCGGTCGCCTCGGCGATCTGCAGCAACTGCAGGAACGGGTCGTGCTGCGTCTCGCTGACCCACAGACCGTCGTAGCCCTCGGCCTCGAGTGCCTGGGCATCCGCCTTGGTCGAGGCAAGCGCGCCGGTGAGCGACGCATCGATGAGCATCCTTGGCCCTACTTGATCAACGGGTCGCGGGGCAGCCCGAGGAGCCGTTCACCGATCTGGTTGCGCTTGATCTCGGAAGTGCCGCCGGCAATGGACAGGCCGCGGTGGGCCAGCACCAGACCTCCCGCGAACGCGCCGTCGCCCTCGAGATAGGCGAGGTCGCCACCAGCCAGCTCGGCGCTGATGGCGGCAGCGTCGTGGGCCAGGTCGGACAGCACGAGCTTGGTCACGGCGCCCTCCGGCCCGGGCTCACCACCGGCAACGGCACGGTGGGCGGCGCGCAGGTTGAGGAGGCGCATGGCCTGGACGCGCGATGCGTACCGGCCGATGCGTGCGGCGCCGCCGAAGAGACGCGATGGCTCGCGGCGGAACAGCTCCGCGAGGACATCGGGATCGGGGACGCTCGGGAAGCTGGCCGCACCGATGCTCACGCTCTCGTTGCCGAGCGTTGCCCGGGCGACCGTCCACCCACCGTCGACCGGCCCCACGACATCGTCGTCGGGGACGAAGACATCGTTGAAGAACACCTCGTTGAACTCGGACTCGCCCGTGATCATGCGGAGCGGTCGCACCTCGACACCGGGTGCGTGCATGTCGACGACCATCGTCGTGATGCCCGCGTGCTTGGCCGCGTCGGGGTTGGTCCGCACCGTCGCCAACCCGAACGACGCAAGGTGAGCGAGGCTCGTCCACACCTTCTGGCCGTTCAGGATCCAGCCGCCATCGACCCGGGATGCCTTGGTCTTCACACCCGCAGCGTCGGAACCGGCATCGGGCTCACTGAACAGCTGGCACCAGCTCACCTCTTGCCGCAACGCTGGGCGGACCCACCGCTCGATCTGCTCCGCGCTCGCGTGCTGGACGAGGGTGAGGATGACCCAGCCCGTGATGCTGTAGTCGGGTCGGACGATGCCGGCACGCTCGAACTCCTGCTCGATGACGAGCTGCTCGACGGCGTCCGCCGCTCGACCCCATGGAGCGGGCCAGTGCGGCACGGCGTACCCGGTCTCGACGAGCCGATCATGCTGCTCCGGACCCGGGAGCGCGGCGATCGTCGCCGCGACGGAGCGCACCTCGGTCCGGATCGCTTCGGCCTCGGGAGGCAGCTCGATCGCCGCTGCCCGGGCGACGCCTCGCCCGACGAGGTCTGCGAGCTCAGCGGCGGCACCGTCGGGATCGGTGTGGGCCAGGATGGCGGCCGCCCGCCGGACGTAGAGGTGGGCGTCATGCTCCCACGTGAAGCCGATGCCGCCGTGCACCTGGATGTTGAGGCTCGCGCACAGGTCGGCCGCGGCGCCGGCAAGCGCAGACGCGGCGGCGGCCGCGTACGTCAGCTGCTCTCCCCCGGTGGCGAACGCCCGGGCCGCATCCCACACCGCGGCGGTGGCCAGCTCGGTCTCCACGCTCATGTCGGCGCAGTGGTGCTTGACCGCCTGGAAGGTCCCGATCGGCCGGCCGAACTGGACACGCACCTTCGCGTAGTCGGCCGCCATGTTCGTGCATTCGCGGGCGATGCCCACCGCCTCCGCTGCGAGGATCGTCCGAGCCGTGTCGACGAGGAGGTGTCGGGCGCCGGGAAGCACCGTCGCCGTCGCGCCATCGAGCTCGATCCGGGCCGTCCGACGGCTCGGATCGATGTTGTCGGGAACGTCGACCCGGATACCGCTTCCCGCTCGCTCGACGAGGAGTACGTCGTTCCCGGACGGCACCACGAGCAGGTCGGCGAGCGCTCCCCCGAGTGCGGCGACCACCGTCCCCGAGGCCCGGCCGTCGCTATACGACACCTCATCTCGGAGTGCGACGGCGGCTCGAAGCGCACCACTCGCGAGCCGGGGCACATGCCGTGACGCGGCGTCGGGATCGCCGACGGCGGCGATCACGGCGCTGGCGATGACCGTGGGGACGAACGGGCCGGGAGCGACCGCTCGGCCGAGCTCCTCGACGACGACGACGAGCTCCTCCATGCCGTACCCGGAGCCGCCGAGCTCCTCGGGAAGATGAAGCCCGAGCCACCCGAGCTCCACCATGTCGGACCAGATGTCCGGGAGCGGCTCGCCGGTCGCCTCCAACAGGTTGCGAGCCGCGACCCGCGCCTCCCGTTTGCGGAGGACGTCACCGACCGTGTCGGCAAGCGCTCGGTGGTCGTCAGTCAGCGGAATCGTCACTGATTTAGAGTAACCTCTATTCGCCCTGTGGGGCCACGCTGCAGCGACGCCAGCCCGCGATCGGACGGCTGGTGCGAGAGGTACGGTGGGACGGCGACGACCTCGACGTGGTCCGGAAGGTCCTCCGGCTGGTCGTCGACGAACACGGCTGCAGCGGGCTCGTCGACCACCCCGGCGACGCAGAGCTTGCCGGCGCCATCGCGTTCGTCCTTCGCCTCGAACGCGTCGAACAGGTGGGCGATGCCGTGCTGCGTCGCTCGCCGTCGTGCGTACGCTGCGCCTCCCGCGCTCCAGAGCACGGTTCGACAGCCTTCGGCACGCAAGGAGGCGAGCAGGTCTTGGGCGCCCGGTCGCAGCGACGACCCGGTGATGGCGTCGACCAGCGTCGCGTCGACGTCGAACACCCAGGTCATCGGCGTCGTCTGCGACATGTCGCGAACCGTCTCCGCGACGGTCATGACCGAGCGCGATTCCCTGCGGTGAGCTCGTTGTGGCGGGCGAACATGTCGGCGGTGCGGCGTTGGAGGTCGACGGGTACCGCCGGCAGCGGCGGCAACCCTGCGGTTCGCGACGGGAGCGAGACGGTGCACGTGGCGTACGCCGTCTCGATGTCGCGCTGGCTCACCATCCGCAGCCGCAGGTCGACGAGGTAGCGGCCGCCCTCCTCGCGCTTGTCGGTCACCTCGCCCGACAGGAACTGCGTGTCACCCGCATAGTTGAACTTGCGGATCGAGTCGGACAGGTTCTCGATGAACGCGTCGTCCCCGGCCCAGTCGGAGACGTGGTGGTAGAACCAGCACTGGCGCAGGACTCCGTAGTCGTAGGCCAGCGGGTTGCCGATCGCCTTGGCCCAGCTCGAGTCCCAGTGCAGGCGTTGTGCGACGTCCCACACCCCGTGTTCGTTCTTGATGTAGAAGGGGGCGATCCGCTGGCGGTTCTTGTACCCGACCCGTTGGCCGTGGAGCCCATAGGGGACGAACCCGTAGCCGCCCGCGTGGAACGCGATGATGTCCGTCGTCGTCAGCGGACCCTTGACCATCGCCGGCAGCGCGTCCCCGACGTTGACGTCCTCCCAATACCGCTTCTCCGCACCGCGCGGGCGCTCGGAGGCGTAGATGGCGTCGATACGCTCGTAGTCCTCGTCGGTGTAATGCGCCGGCTCGATGTCGGCGTACTTGCCCCGCTGCCGCGCCGCCTTGCGTTCGGTGAGGATGCGCAGCATGCGGTACACGCCCAGGACATCGCCGTGCTGGTTGAGGACCACGTCCCGCCGCACCTGGACCGCCGACCGACCGGCGAACTCCGACTTCTTGACCTCGAGGCTCTCCTCGCCGGCGTAGGAGAACAAGCGATCGCCGGGCCGCACGGGCCGATACCAGTCCCAGCTACCACCGGACACGAAGACGTGCACCCCGCGGAACAGGCCCTTGGTCTGGGCCTTGACCTCGGCCGGGATCGGATCGCCGAGCATCGGCGTCTTGATGTGGCCGGCGAGCGTCCCGTGGCCGACCTGCGTCCCCCACCGGGTAGTCGGCCCGTAGTCCTCGTCGACGTACAGCGGGTTGTCGTCACCGACGCCGAGCGACCAGTTCCGGATGGCGTCGGGGGTTGCCACGGAATTCAGCTCCCGGTAGCGCAAGGCGGTGTCGATCCCGAGCAGGAGCTTCGCCCGTTCGAGGTCCTCGTCCGTCAGCTCGTACTGGATCGCCTTGGCGAACTCCTCTTCGAGCTCGTCGGAGACCTTCAGGGATTCAGCGGTGCTCTCGGCCATGGAAAGAGGATACTCGTTTCTCCTCAGAACGCCGGCTCGCGTCCACTCATCGGCCCGCGTACCCGGGGTCGCGACGGTCGCGGAAGGCGCGCATGCCCTCCTTGAAGTCGTCGCTGCGCACCGCGAGCTCTTCGTACATCCCTTCGTTCTGCAGGGCGGCCGTCAGGCCGACCTCGAGGTTGCGGTGCAGGAGGGTCCTCGTGAGGCCGACGGCGACGGTCGCCGCAGACGCGAGCTCGGCGGCGAGCGCGTCAACAGCGCCATCGAGCTCGGCGTCGGGGACGCACGCGATCACCAGACCCCACGAGGCCGCGGTGGCCCCGTCGACCACCTTCGAGCGCAGCAGCATCTGCTTGGCGCGCGGGAGCCCGATCAGCCGCGGGAGCAGGTAGGTGTTCCCGCTGTCGGGCGTGAAACCCCGCCCCGTGAACGGCACCCAGAAGCGAGCGGTCTCGCTGGCGACGACGAAGTCGGCGCTGAGGGCGAGCGCGTTGCCGATGCCTGCAGCAAAGCCACGGACGCCGGCGACGACGGGTACCTGCGCTTCGTCGAACGCACGGATCATCCGGTTGACGCCGTGGCGGAAGCTGCGTTGCAGGTGGCCGATCCGAGTCGTGCGGGCGCTGAGGGACCCCGTGAGGTCGTAGCCCGAGCAGAAGTCGCTGCCCTCGGCTCGCAGAACGATCACGCGCGCCTCGCCGCCGGCGTCAGCACCTTCGACCTCCGCGACGATGGTGTCGACCATCTCGGTTGTCAGGGCGTTCTTGCGATCTGGTCGGGCGAGCGTCAACGTGACGACACCTGGAGCATGGTCGACGCGGATCACCGGACACCCAGCTTGCGGTTGTCCCACGTGAGGAGCTTCCCGTCGGGGATGAGCTCGATGAAGGCGCCGGCGGCCTGTTCGTAGTGCTTGCGCGTGTCGTCGGGCATGTCGGCGCGCTTCGTGCGGAGTGCCGCGTACTTCTCTGCGATGCCCTTCGTGATCCCCGGGCACCGTTCGTCGCCCAGATCGAGCTCCTCGGCGATGCAATCGACGTGCACGGCCCGCAGGTCGACCCAGCGCTCACCGGTTTCGACGAGGAACGAGCATCGGGGATCGTGGCGCAGCCGTTCGACCTTGCGGCCGCGCGTGACGACGTAGATCCGGCGGTCGAGCGCGAGGAACCAGACCGGCAGGGCGACGGGGCGACCGTCGCGGCGCAGCGTCGTGAGGATCCCTGTCGGGGCCTCGTCGAGCATTGCCCACGCTTCGTCTTCGGTCATGCGGACACTCACGTTGTCTCCTTGGGAGGTGGGTTCATCGCAGCCGGCGCTTCTCGACCTTGCCGTTCGGCAGCCGCGGGAGCTCGTCGACGAAGCGGATCGTGCGCGGGCACTTGAAGGCGGCGATGCGATCGCGGCACGACCGCACGAGATCGTCGGCGAGGTCGTCGGACGCGTCGACGCCGGGTGCCGTCTCGACGATGGCAACGACGCGCTCGCCCCAGTCCTCGTCCGGCTCCCCGATCACGGCGACGTCGCCGACGCGTGGATCGGCGAGCAGCGCCGCCTCGACCTCGGCGGGATAGATGTTGACGCCCCCGCTGATGACCATGTCGATCTTGCGGTCGCGCAGGAACAGGCAGCCATCCTCGTCGAGGAAGCCGACGTCGCCCAGCGTGACGAGACGCCCGCGTGTCGCCCCGCGCGTCTTCTCCGGGTCGTGGAAGTACTCCGGCGGCGGCCCGCCGTTGTCGATCCAGATCTCGCCCGTCTCACCGATCGGCAGCTCGTTGCCGTCCTCGTCGAGGATGTGGATGGTCACGCCCCTGATGGCGCGGCCGACCGTCCCCGGCTTCGACAGCCAGCGCTTCGGCGTCGCGATCGTGGCGGCGCTCTCGGTGCCGCCGTACGTCTCGTAGACGACGGGCCCGAACCAGTCCATGATCCGCTGCTTGACGTCCACCGGGCACGGCGCGCCGGTGTGGAACACGCTGCACAACGACGACACGTCGTACCGCTCGCGCACCTCCGCCGGCAGCTGCAGCAACCGGTGGAACATCGTCGGCACCATCTGGGTGGTGGCGATCCGATGTTGCTCGACGGCGGCAAGGAACCCTTCGGGCGTCCACTTGTCGAGCAGGACGACCGTCCCGCCGACGTGCAGCGTGGTGAGGGCGCCCACGAACGGCCCGGCGTGGTACAGCGGGCCGCAGACGAGGTGAGTGTGCGGGTCGAGCGGCACGCCGAAGCCCTGCGCCGTCCGCTCCGCCAGCGCGCCGTACACGTCGTCCGGGTCGCCTTCCGGGACACGGCGACGCACGCCCTTCGGCTTCCCCGTCGTGCCCGACGTGTACATCATCTGGATGCCCGGGCTGCGCTGCGGCGGCGCAGCGGCACCCGGCACGAGCAGCGAGTCGAACGTCGACTCGTCGACCACCGCGACCGCCTCGCAGTCCTCGACGACGTAGGCGATCTCGGGCGCGGCCAGGTGCACGTTGACCGGCGTGAAGTACAGCCCGCTCTCGAACGCGGCGAGCAGCGTGGCGAGGAACCGCGGGTCGTTGCCCAGCACGCACGCGACGACGTCGCCCCGGCTCGCCCCGCGCTCGCGGAAACCGGCGGCGAGTGCGCGCGACGTCGCCAGCAGCTCCCCGTAGGTGTGCTCGACCCCGGCCGCGTCGACGATCGCGATGCGACCCGGATCATCACTGGCGATGCGCCAGAAACCGAGGCTCACCTTGATTAGTGTACTCTATTTGTCAGCTTCTCGGGGAAGCCCGAGCAGCCGCTCGCCCACAGTGTTGCGGTGGATCTCGTCGGTGCCCGCGCCGATCGTGACGCCAGGGCTGCCGAGCCCGACGGACACGAGCTCGTCGTGGAGCATGGCGTCGGCTCCAGCGATGGCGAACGAGAGGTCGCGCGAGGTCCGACAGATGGTGCCGAGGATGAGCTTGGACACGGAGCCGTCGGCGCCGCGGCGTTGGTAGAGCCGATGGATCTCCGTCAGGGACCAGTACGCGGCGAGGCGTTGCCGGAGCACGGGGTCGGTGGCCCGACCCTTCTCTCGGGCAAGAGCGACGAGATCGCGGACCGGGATGGCGTTGCCCGACCATCGGCGCCGCTCCGTTTTGGCGGCGGCGGCGACCACCTCGCCGGTCGGCCGGTCGAGCCACCCCGCCTTGTCCCCGGAGAGCGCCGCCACGACACCGCGCGGCGGGCGGGTCGCCACCGCGGCGCGCTCGAAGCGCATCGTGTCGCGAGCCACGGACCACCCGCCGTCGAGCGGGCCGACGCGGTCGTCGTCAGCCACGCGGGCCTCGTTCAGGAACACCTCGCAGAAGTGGCTTTCGCCGTTCATCTGCCGCAGTGGACGAACCTCGATGCCGGGTTGGTCCATGTCGAGCAGGAAGTAGCTGATGCCGTCGCGCCCGGACCGGTCGTTCGACGTCCGCGCCAGCAGCATTCCCCGCTGGGCGATGTCGGCTCCCGAGTTCCACACCTTCTGGCCGGTGACGAGCCAACCGTCGCCGTCGCGCACGGCCTTCGTCGAAAGGCTCGGGAGGTCCGAACCGGCGCCGGGCTCGCTGAAGAGCTGGCACCACGATTCGAGGCCGCGAAGGAGCGGTGGCAGGTAGCGCTCCCGCTGCGCGGGGCTCCCATGGGCGAGCAACGTCGGCCCGGCGAGGTGCATCCCCACGACGCCGGAGGGTGGCCCGATGACACCGGCGGCACCGAGCTCGGCGTGGATGGCACGAGCCACGGCGGCAGGCGCACCGAATCCATAGGGCGACGGCCACGTCGGCGCCGCGTAACCGGCGTCCGCCAGACGCCGCCACCACTCCCGGAGCGTGATGTCGGTCGACCAGTTGGCGCGCAGCCACGATCGTGCCGTTTCGACCTGCTCTGTCAACGTCGCGTCGGCGGTCACAGCCGAAAGCATACGGAAAATCGCTAGTGATATCGTCCTCGCATGGAGCTCTCGGTGATCCAGTTCGACGTCGCCTCCGACGGGGTGGCCACGATCACGCTCGACCGGCCGAACGTCTACAACTGCTTCGACGAGGCGATGGCCCGCGAGATGGCCTGGGCCTGGTCGACGATCCGCGACACGGACGAGATCCACGCCGCCGTGCTCCAGGCAAACGGAGAGCAGGCGTTCTCCACCGGCCTCGACTTGAAGGTGGGGCCGGGGTGGATCCTGCATGACAACGTCTGGAACAGCGTCGACCCCGGTGCGATGCTCAGCCCGAAGTTCCATCACAAGGTGTGGAAGCCGGTCGTGGCTGCGGTCCACGGTATGTGTGCCGGCGGAGGTCAGTACTTCATCAACGAGGCCGACATCGTCATCTGCTCCGACGACGCTGAGTTCTTCGATCCCCACGCCAACGGCGGGGCGGTGTCGGCCCTCGAGCCGATCGGGATGCTTGCCCGGGGAGTACCGATCGGCGACGTCCTCCGGTGGGCGCTCATGGGCAGCGAGGAGCGGATCACCGCCGCCACGGCGCTGCGGCTCGGCCTCGTGACGGAGGTCGTCGCCCGCGCCGAGCTCCGGGAGCGGGCGCGCGCGATCGCCGCGGCGATCGCGGCGCGTGACACCAAGGCGATCCAGGGGACGGTGCGCGCCATCTGGGAGTCGCTCGACATGACGCGCACGATGGCGTTGCAGAACGGGTTGGCGTACACGCACATCGGCAACGACTACTCCAAGGAACGGGGGCCGCGGCGCAACGAGCCGCCGGTGTACCGGTGAGTGCGTCACCTGGCACCGGTCAGCGCGACGTAGTAGATAAATCACTAGTGAATTCCGGCGCCGTGACGAGCATCGACCTGACAGACCGCATCCGGGAGTTCCTCTCGGAGCACGCCGAACCCGTGGGCGACGAGCCCCGCCTTGGTTCCGGCATGTTCGACCTCCACACGGGAAGCGGTGATCTCGGCGATGTGTTCGAGCCGAGCCGCGCGTTCCAAGCCGCGCTCTTCGCCGCCGGTCTGGCCGGATTGAGCGTCCCCGTGGCCTACGGCGGCCAAGGCCTCGACCACGAGGCCGAGCGACTCTTTGCGCACGAGGCTGCCGCGTACCGAATCCCGCATCCCATGCCGCTGTCCGTGGGACTCGGCCTCGCGGTACCGACGCTGCTCGCCCACGGCACGGAGGCGCAGAAGCACGAGCACATCGAGGAGACCCTCGCGGCGCGACACGTGTGGTGCCAGCTCTTCTCCGAGCCCGAGGCCGGTTCGGACCTGGCCGGCCTTCGCACCCGGGCACTGCGCCGAGGCGGCGGTTGGGTGATCACCGGACAGAAGGTCTGGACGTCGTTCGCGACCTTCGCGCAGTTCGGGCTGCTCCTCGCCCGCACCGACCCCGACGTGCCGAAGCACCAGGGGATATCGATGTTCGTGCTCCCGATGGACGCGCCCGGCGTCGAGATCCATCCACTTCGGGAGATGACCGGCGGCCGTCACTTCAACGAGGTGTTCCTCAACGACGTCGCGCTCCCGAACGACGCGATGATCGGTGGCGAGGGCGAGGGCTGGAAGGCGGCGAACACCACCCTCGGTGCTGAACGAGGCGAGGTAGCGGGGACCGGCACGGGTCAGGCTCAGGCGTTGGTCGAGCTGGCGCGACGGACGGGCCGGTCGCAGGATCCGACGGTGCGTCAGGCGCTGATGCGCCTCTGGACGACCGAGGTGATCCTTCGGGCGTTGAGCGGTCGGGGGCGCGCGGCGCGGGCGCTCGGACGCGCGCCCGGGCCCGAGGGCTCGCTGGGGAAGCTCCTGTCGGCGCAGCTCAATCAGCGCTCGGCCGAGCTGGCGTGCGAGCTGGTCGGCGCCGCGTCCACGGCCTGGCAGACAGATCGGCCGGAGGACGAGCTCTTCAGCTACGAGCTGATGTACAGCCGGATGTACTCCATCGCCGGCGGTACGAACGAGATCCAGCGCAACATCATCGGTGAGCGCGTGCTCGGCCTGCCGCGGGAGCCGCGCTCGTTGCCTCGACCGTGATCACGCGGGCAGACCCATGCGCCCGTGGTCACGGGCGCAGGACCCACCCACCGTCGACGTTGAGCACCTGACCGGTGATCCAGCTGCCGGCCGGCGAGCAGAACAGCATGAGCGCACCGCAGAGCTCCGATGGCTGACCCTCGGCCCGCAACGCGGCGCGCTGGTCGATCATCTGGCGGAACTCGCCGTCCGGAGGCGTGAGCATCTTGCCCGCCGTGCTCGCCGTGATCCCTGGCGCGATGCAATTGACCGTGATGCCGAGCGGCCCGAGCTCTCGCGCCAGCGTCGTGGTCAGGCCGACGATCGCCAGCTTGGTGATGCCGTAGACGCTCTCCGCCGGGAACGCTCCCCCCGATGACTGGTTCACGATCCGGCCGCCGCCGCGCTGCTGCATCGACGGCACGACCGCCCGCGAACACAGCCACGCACCAGTGACGTTGACGGCGAAGGCGCGGTCCCAGTCGGCTCGGCTGAAGGTCATCGCCGTATCGACGACGATCTGCGCCATGAGCGCGGCGTTGTTCACCAGGATGTCGACGCCGCCGAAGCGACCCGTTGTCGCCGCGACCATCGCTGCCACTGATGCTTCGTCGGCGATGTCGACCTCGACGGCGAGCGCGGAGCGGCCCGCCGTCTCGATGTCCTTCGCGACGACCTTGGCACCTTCGACGTTGATGTCGGCGCAGACCACAGCCGCTCCCGCCTCGCTCAGCGCGTGCGCATACGCCTCACCGATTCCGCCGGCGGACGCGCCGGTGACGATCGCGACCTTCCGTTCGAGCGACCAATCGACCACCATCGCGCCCGTCCCTCCTCTCTCCGGCGGCCAGTCGCGGCCGAAGAAGACCCATCGTAGAGGAAATTAGTCTCCTCTACTAGCGACCCAGAGAAGCGACGACGGTCGAAGCGGAACGAGCTTGCGTCGGATCCTGTCAGAACGCTGCGTCTATTCCGTCTACTCTATGCGGGGATGCGCGGCGACCGTCGAGTCACCCCGGCCGCTGGCGGCGCGAGGGTGATGTCTGAGAGCACGAACGGCACAGCTGGACTCCGGCACGAACCGACTTCCCACAGCTATTACTCCCAGCGCCTGCGGCTGAGCTACGTCGATTGGGGGAACCCGAGCTTGCCGCCCGTGTTGCTGCTCCACGGGCAACGCGATCATGCGCGGAGCTGGGACTGGGTCGCTCGGCGGCTGCAGGACCGATACCACGTCGTCGCGCCGGATCTGCGCGGTCACGGCGACTCCTCGTGGAGCACCGGATCTCCGTACGCGATCTCGGAATACGTCTTCGACCTCGCACAGCTCGTGCACCAGGAGGGTCTTGCCCCGTTCCGGATCGTGGCGCACTCGATGGGTGCAGTCGTCGCTCTTCGCTATGCGGCGACCTATCCGGAGCTCGTCGACCGCCTCGTGGTAGCGGATGGCACGGGGGAGCTCATCTCTCGCATCCACCGTCCTCGATCGGCACCCGATCGACTCCGGCAGTGGATCGCGGCGCAACAGGGCGTCGCGCGCCGGAATCCTCGTCGCTACGAGACGCTCGAGGCGATGCATCGACGAATGCGGGAGGCGAATCCCCACTTGAGCGACGAACAGACGCGGCACCTGGTGATCCACGGGACGAAGCGCAACGAAGACGGCACGTACGGCTGGAAGTTCGACAACCACGTGCAGAACGGGCACCTGCTGGACCCGACGGCCGACGAGGTCGATGAGTTCTGGGCGAGCATCACATGCCCCGTGCTCCTCCTGACCGGGACGGAGAGTCCTCACGTCGGCACGTTCGAAGAGCCGTCACTCGTCGCGCGGTTCAAGGACGCGCGGCACGCGTTCATCGAGGGCGCTGGCCACTGGATCCACCACGACCAGCTCGATCGGTTCCTCGACCACGTCGTCCCGTTCCTCGAGGGCACAGCCCACGCCTGAAGCACCCGCTCCCAACCCGGCGCACCGGCGGAAACGCTCGTCACAACGAGCGGAAGGCGCCACCATCGACGAGGATCTGTGCCCCGTTCACGTAGGCGGATGCGCTGCTGGCGAGGAAGACGCAGACGCCCACCAAGTCCTCGGGCTGCCCGATCCGCTTCATCGGGTTGATGTCGATCGAGAACTGCTTCATCTCCGCGCTCCAGGCCGCCGCGATGTCGGTGTCGAAGGCGCCCGGAAGCACGAGGTTGGCGCGGACCTTCGGTGGCCACGCGCCGGCGAGTCCGAGCGTCAGCACGTTCAATCCGGCCTTGGCCATGCAATAGGGAAGATCGTGCTCGTCCGGGCGCAAGGTCCCGGCCGTGGTGATGTTGATGATCGAGCCGCCGTCGCCCAAGGCCATTCGGGACCCGAACAGCGCGCTCAGCCGGAACGGGCCACGTGCGTTCACGGCGTGGACCTTGTCGTACAACGCCTCGGTGACGGAGGGCAGGTCGTCGTAGGTCGGTGACATCCCGGCGTTGTTGACGAGGACGTCGCAGCGCCCGAACTCGCCGTACACCGTTTCGACGAGACGGTCACAGTCATCCCATACGCCGACGTGGCAACCGACGCCGACGGCGCGGCGGCCCGTCGCGTCGGCGATCTCCTCGGCCGCGGTGATGCAACTGTCCGCCTTGCGGCTCGCGATGACCACGTCGGCGCCGGCCGTCGCCAGACCTTCGGCAACGGTCCGCCCGATCCCCCGGCTCCCGCCGGTGACCACCGCGACCTTGCCGCCGAGGTCGAACAGCTCCGCCGGCGCCTTCACCGGTTCACGCCTTGTTCTTCCGCTCTCGTCACGTTGCAGCCACGACGCCGCCGAGATAGGCCGCCTCGAGCTTGGCCGGGTCACTGCGCAACTCCGACGCATCCCCCCGCAGCACGACTTCTCCGTGCACGAGCACGAGTGCTTCATCGGCAACCTCGAGAGCGAGGCCGACGTGCTGCTCGACCAGCACGACGACGGCGCCGGTCTCGTCAGCGATGCGACGCACGACCGGCAAGAGTCGCTCGACGATGATCGGAGCCAGTCCCATGCTCATCTCATCGATGAGGAGCACGCGCGGGCGCTGGACCAGTGCCCGGGCCACCGCGAGCATCTGCTGCTCGCCACCCGACAGGTCGCCGGCGTGCACACGCCAGCGGCTCTCGAGCGCGGGGAAGAGCTCGAGCATCTCCTCGGGCCTGCGCCCGCTGCGGCCGGCGGCCGCTCGGAGGTTGTCCCTGACGCTGAGGCTCACGAAGAGCGAGCGATCGTCCGGGACCAGCACCACCCCGGCGCGCGAGGCCGCCGCGGGGCGGCCGCTCTTGAGCTCGTGCTCTTGCACGAAGACGGCCCCTCCTTGTCTCGGGAGCAGGCCGGCGATCGTCGAGAGCAAGGTCGTCTTCCCCGCGCCGTTCGGCCCGAGGATCGCCAGGACGGTCGCGGGCTCGACAGCGAGATCGAATGCCCGGACGATGTTGACCCGCTCGTACCCGGCTTCGAGACCGCGACACTCGAGGACTGCCGTCATGGCGTCGCCTCCGTCGGTGTGGTCGTCGACGCGTGGGTGCTTCCGAGGTAGGCCTCGGCAACGGCGCGGTCGGCTGTGACGGCGGCTGGTGGGCCGCTCGCGATGAGTCGCCCGAAGTCGAGCACGTGGATCTCGTCGCAGAGGTTCAGCACGAGGTGCATGTCGTGATCGATGAGCAGGATCGTGACGCCGCTGTCCCGGATGGCCCGCAACCGCTGCCCGAGCCATTGGCTCTCGTTGGTGTCGAGTCCACCCGCCGGCTCGTCCAAGATGAGCAGGGTCGGGCGGGCCACGAGTGCTCGTGCGATCGAGACCAGCTGACGCCGCCCCTGCGAGAGCGAGCCAGCCGCGGCGCCTGCGACATCTGCGAGATCGAGAAGCTCGAGCGTCGCCGTGACGTCGTCATCGGTGAGCTGGGCGCCACCGGCGGCCAAGCCGACAACGACGTTCTCCCAGACCGACAGGTCGTCGTAGAGCTCGATCTGCTGGAAGGTCCGTCCCAATCCCGCCCGCACGCGTTCATGGGGCGCCAGGCCCTGCAGATCGCGGCCGGCGAGCGCGATGGTTCCCGACGCCGGCGCAAACCCCGTGATCGCGTCCACGAGCGTGGTCTTCCCTGCGCCGTTCGGACCGATGAGCCCGACGATGGCACGTTCGGGCACGTCGAAGGAGACCTCGTCCACGGCGATGACACCGCCATAACGAACGCGCACCTCCCGGACCGACAAGAAGTCAGGTCGTTGCGCAGCACGCGGCGTATCGACCAGCCGGAGCGACGTCTTCGCCGCGGGCGGGGTGACGACCCGTTGCCGGCGTCTCTCGAGCAGCACGTGGACCGGACCGACGATGCCCTCGGGGTTCAACATCACGGTCACGACGAGCGCGACGCCCATGATCGTCGTGTACCAGTCACCGAGGCCGAGCCAATCCGACGATGCCTTGAAGATGAGCCCTCCGGCTGCCATCAGGCCTGCGAGGAGGCCGCCCGAGACGGACGTGATCCCCGCGATGTAGACACCGGCGAACAGCCCGATGCCGACGAGGATCTGGAACGGGTCGAAGGTCACGTTGCCCTGCTTGTAGGCGAGCATCGTCCCGCCGAGCCCGGCGATGAACGCGCCGATCGCGAAGGCGACGAGCTTGACCCGTACGACATCGATGCCGGCACCGGCGGCGGACCGTTCGTTGGCGCGTACGGCCAGCATGGCTGAACCGAGCCTGCTGGTCCGCAGCTTCGCGACCGCGATGCCCACACAGGTCAGCACGACCACGACGAGCAGGCAGAAGGACAACCGCGGATAGTCCGTAC
>Ga0207703_10002162_pt1 | contig 17269 bp, 15 predicted proteins | sample KBSSwiS12_FD_184304 | JGI IMG/M metagenome (GOLD analysis project Ga0207703, IMG submission 184304) | Switchgrass rhizosphere microbial communities from Kellogg Biological Station, Michigan, USA - KBS Switchgrass S1-2 (SPAdes) (version 2) | ecosystem: Host-associated > Plants > Roots >...
TATGCCGATTCCGGGCGAGCCGCGCTCCACGAGGAACGCCGTGATGCCGCGGTGCTTCGACTCCTGGCTCGTCCGGGCGAGCATCACGAAGAGATCGGCCTTCTGCCCGTTGGTGACGAAGGTCTTCGTGCCGTTGAGCTGGTAGCCCTTGTCGGTCTTGACCGCGCGCGTGGTGAGCGCCGCCGAATCGGAGCCCGAGTTGGGCTCGGTGAGTGCGAAGGCGCCAAGTAGCTTGTCCGAGAGGAGCGGGAGCCACTTCGACTTCTGCGCCGCCGAGCCGAACATGCGGATGGGACCCGCGGCGACGGAATTGTGGACGGAGACCGTGATGCCCACCGCGGCGGATGCCCGCGACAGCTCCTCCATCACGAGGACGTAGCTGACGGCGTCGACCTCGATGCCGCCGTACTCTCGCGGGATGAGGAGCGAGAAGAAGGAATTCTCGCGGAGCTTTTTCCGGAGGTCGTCCGGGATCTCCGACTTCTCGTCGATCTGCCGCGCGATGGGTGCGATTTCGCCGTCCGCGAACTCGCGGGCGGCGTCGCGGAGCATGGTCTGCTCCTCGCTGAATTCAAAATTCATCGGCGACCGCTCCAGCGTGGCGATCGCCGTAGTGTCACCGGTACTCGTAGAACCCACGGCCTGTCTTCCTTCCCAGGCGGCCCGCCGCGACCATCGTGCGCAGGAGCGGGCACGGACGGTACTTGTCCTCGCCGAGCCCTTTGTGGAGCACCTCGAGGATGTCGAGGCAGACGTCCACGCCGATGAGATCGGCAAGGGCGAGGGGGCCGAGCGGGTGGTTCATGCCGAGCTTCATGACGGTGTCAATGGCTTCCTTGTCGGCGACCCCCTCCATCAAGGCAAACGCCGCCTCGTTGATCATGGGCAGGAGCACGCGGTTGCTCACGAAGCCGGGGCGATCCTCCACCACCACCGGCGTCTTTCCGAGCGCCTTCGCGAGCGCGACGGTCTCCGCCACGGTCTCCGGGCTCGTCTCGAGGCCGCGCACGACCTCGACCAGCTGCATCACCGGTACCGGGTTCATGAAGTGCATCCCGATGAACCGGGTCGGCCGCTTGGTCATCGCCGCCAGCTCGGTGATCGAGATGGACGACGTGTTGCTCGCCAGGATCGCGTCGGGCGGGAGCTTCTGGTCCAGCATCTGGTGCACCGCGCGCTTGATCTCGATCTTCTCGGGCACGGCCTCGACCGCGATGGCGCACTCGGAGAGCGGGAAGCCCGCCTCGCTCGTCGCGATTCGGCCGAAGGCGTCGGCGCGATGGTCGGCCGTGATCACACCCTTGTCCGCCAGCTTGCCGAGGCTCTTCTCGATCGTGGCCATGCCCTTCTTGAGCGCCGCCTCCATCGGCTCGAGGAGGAGCACCGGCCGGCCGCTCATCGCGAAGACCTGCGCGATGCCGTTCCCCATCGTCCCCGCGCCGACGACGACGACGGGGCGTACGGCGGCCATCATGGCGGTCGGAGTGTCGGATCCCACCGGAGCTGCCTGAGCGCTCATACCGACTCCACGCTCAGGGCGACCGCGTTGCCGCCGCCCAGGCACAACGTCGCGAGCCCCGACTTCGCCTTCGTGTCCCGCATCGCGTAGAGGAGCGTGGTCAGAACGCGCGCGCCGCTCGCGCCGATCGGATGGCCGAGGGCCACGGCTCCGCCGCGGACGTTGAGTTTCGCCGGATCCCACTCCAGCTCCTTCGCGTCCACGATCGCCTGCGCCGCGAACGCCTCGTTGGCCTCGATGAGATCCCACGCGTTCGTCTTCCGGCCGAGCTTCTCGGCGAGCTTCCGCACCGCGACGACCGGCGCGTAGAAGACCATCTCCGGCGCCGTGCCTCCGGTGGAGTAACCGTTGATGCGAGCCATCGGCTTGGCACCCGTCGCCTTCATCGCCTTCTCGGACATCACGCACACCGCCGACGCGCCGTCATTCAAGCCGGGCGCGTTCCCCGCGGTCACGGTGCCGTCCTTCTCGAACGCGGGGCGGAGCTTCCCGAGCGTCTCCATCGAGGCGTCCGGGCGCGGGCGCTCGTCCTGGCAGAAGCACTTGGGCTCCCCCTTCTTCTGCGGGATGAGCACCGGGACGATCTCGTCCTTGAACGCGCCCTCCTGCTGCGCCTTCACGGCCTTCTTGTGACTCTCGACGGAGAACTTGTCCTGATCCTCGCGCGTGACGGTGAACTTCCGCGCGATCAGCTCGGCCGCACTTCCCATGTGGAAGTTGTTGAAGGAGTCCCAGAGGCCGTCATGGACGACACCGTCGATCAGCTCGCCATTGCCGAGGCGATAGCCCGTGCGCGCCTTCGTGAGGTAGTAGGGGGCGTTCGACATCGACTCCATGCCCCCCGCGATGAAGATGTCGCCGTCTCCGGCCTTGATCGCCTGCGCCGCCAGCATCACCGCCTTGAGCCCCGAGCCGCAGACCTTGTTGATGGTCACGGCGCCGACCGTGTTCGGGATGCCGGCGTGAATCATGGCCTGGCGCGCGGGCGCCTGGCCCACGCCGCCCTGCACCACGTTCCCCATCAGTACTTCTTCCACCTGATCGGGCTTGATGCCGGCGCGCTGCACGGCCTCCTTGATCGCGATCGCGCCGAGCTGCGGCGCGGTCATGGACGAAAGCCCGCCGAGGAACTCGCCGATGGCGGTCCGGCAAGCGCTCACGATGTACGCATCACGATCAGCCACGTCCGTTCTCCTTCCGTATGTCCGCGGGCGATCCGGCGGCCCTTGCCGCCGACCGTCCCTGTCAGGATCCGATCTTGTGCCCTGCCTCGCGCAGGAGCTCCCGGGCGATGATCAGCTTCTGGATCTGCGAGGTCCCCTCGCCGATCTCCATCAGCTTCGCGTCCCGGAAGTACCGCTCCACCGGATGGTCGGTCATGTAGCCCGCCCCGCCGTGGATCTGAACCGACGTGTCCGCCGCGCGCATGGCCACCGTCGACGCCTTGAGCTTCGCCATGGCCGCGTATCGCGTGAACGGCTGCCCGCGGTCCTTCAAGCGCGCGGTGCTGTAGACGAGGAGCCGCGCCGCCTCCAGCTCGGTCGCCATGTCGGCGAGGAGGAGCTGGATGGCCTGGAAATCGCCGATCGAGCGGCCGAACTGCTTCCGCTCCTTCGCGTACTTCACGGACGCGTCGAGCGCCGCCTGGGCGATCCCCAGGGACATCGCACCAATCGAGATGCGCCCGCCGTCCAAAGTCTTCATGAATTGAACGAAGCCGGCCCCCTCGTCGCCGAGGCGATTCCCCTTCGGGAGCCGCACGTTCTCGAAGATCAGCTCCACCGTGTCGCTGGCGCGATGGCCCAGCTTCTTCTCGCGCGTGCCCGGCGTGAAGCCCGGCGTCCCGCGCTCGATGATGAAGCTGCTGATCCCCTTCACGCCGATCCCCGGCGTGGTCACGGCCGTGAACACGGTGGTGCCCGAGACCGATCCGTTCGTGATGTAGATCTTCCGCCCGTTGCAGACGTACTGATCGCCTTCGAGCACGGCGCGCGTCTTCGTGCCGCCGGCGTCCGAGCCCGCCTCGGGCTCCGTGAGTCCAAAGCTCGCGAGCTTCTCGCCGGTGCAGAGCGCGGGGAGATAGCGCTGCTTCTGCTCCTCGGTGCCGAAGTTGTAGATCGGCCACGTGCCGAGCGACACATGCGCCGCGAGGGTGATCCCCGTCGAAGCGCACGCGCGTGAGACCTCCTCCACCGCGAAGACGTACTCCAGCGTGCCGGCACCCTGACCGCCGTATTTCTCCGGGAATACGAGCCCGAAGAGGCCCAGGTCCCGCATCTTCTTCACCGAGTCCCACGGGAATTCGCTCGCGTCGTCGTATCGAGCCGCGTGCGGCGCGATCTCCTTGTCGGCGAACTCGCGCAGCGTCTCCCGCCAGTCGCGCTGGTCGGAAGTCAGCTCGTAGATGTCATCTCGTTCCATATCCTTGGTCGTCAGCACCGATCCCCCCTAGGCCGGATCAGACCGGCATCTCCGCTACTTCTTCGATGACCAGCTCGGCCTGGGTGGACTTCACGATCTCGTCGATCGTGACCCCCGGCGCGCGCTCGATCAGCTTCAGCCCGTCCGGCGCCACGTCGAGCACCGCCAGATCGGTGATGATGCGGTGCACCACCTTCCGCCCCGTGAGCGGAAGGGTGCACTCGCGCAGGATCTTGGATGCGCCCGACTTGTCGGTGTGGAGCATGGTCACGACCACGCGCTTCGCGCCGTGGACCAGGTCCATCGCGCCCCCCATGCCCTTCACCATCTTGCCCGGAACCATCCAGTTCGCCAGGTTGCCGTGCTGGTCGACCTCCATCCCCCCCAGGATGGTGAGGTCGACGTGCCCGCCGCGAACCATCGCGAACGAGTCGGCGCTCGAGAAGAACGCCGCGCCGGGAAGGACCGTGATCGTCTCCTTGCCGGCGTTGATGAGATCCGCGTCTTCCTTGCCCTTCTCCGGATACGGACCCACGCCCAGCACGCCGTTCTCCGACTGGAGCACCACGTCCATCCCCTCCGGGATGCAGTTGGCCACGAGGGTCGGCATGCCGATCCCGAGATTCACGTAGTACCCGTCGCGCAATTCGAGCGCGGCGCGCCTAACGATTCGTTCTCTTTTCGATTCGCTTGATTCCATAGGTCCCTTTGAGGATCCAGTTCACGAAGATGCCGGGCGTGACCACGTGGTCGGGATCGATCTGCCCCGGCTCGACCAGCTCCTCGACCTCGGCGATCGTGACGTTGCCCGCGGTCGCGGCCATTGGATTGAAGTTCCGCGCGGCCATCCGGTAGACGAGATTGCCCATCGTGTCGCCCTTCCACGCCTTCACGAGCGCGAGGTCGGCGCGGATCGGCATCTCCAGCACGTACTCCTGGCCGTTCAGAACGCGCGTCTCCTTGCCGTCGGCCACCACGGTGCCCACACCGGCGGGCGTGTAGAAGCCGCCGATCCCGGCACCGCCGGCGCGCATGCGCTCCGCGAGGGTGCCCTGCGGTATCAGCTCCACCTCCAGCTCGCCGCTCAAGTACTGCTTCTCGAACGTCGCGTTCTCGCCGACGTAGGAGGAGATCATTTTTCGGATCTGCCGCGTCTGGAGCAGGAGCCCCAGGCCCCAGTCGTCCACGCCCGCGTTGTTCGAGACGCACGTGAGGTCCTTCACGCCCGAGTCGCGGAGCGCCACGATCAGGTTCTCGGGGAGCCCGGAGAGGCCGAAGCCGCCGAGGACGACGGTCGCGCCGTCCTTGAGCTGCGCCTTCTCGATGGCTTCGCGCGCGGATTTGACGACCTTGTTCACGCACCCACCTTGGAGCGGCGGTGCTGCTTCACCCAGCCGCTGATGTACTCGATGATCGCGGTCGTCGGGGTGCCGGGGCCGAAGAGGTCGCCCACGCCTTTGGACTTCAGCGCGGCCATATCCTCCTTGGAGATGATTCCACCGCCGGTGAGAAGCACGTCCTGGATCCCTTTCTCCTTCATCAGCTCGAGCACGCGCGGGAAGAGCGTCATGTGCGCACCCGAGAGGATGGAGAGGGCCACAGCGTCCACGTCCTCCTGCACCGCGGCCTGGACGATCATCTCCGGCGTCTGGTGGAGTCCCGTGTAGATGACCTCGAACCCGGCGTCGCGCATCGCGCTCGCCACCACCTTGGCGCCGCGGTCGTGACCGTCGAGACCGGCCTTCCCCACCAGAACGCGGATCTTGCGCACTCGATGCCTCCCTAGAAGACCGCGGGCTCGCGGTACACGCCGTACGCCTCGCGGAACACATCGCTGATCTCGCCCAGCGTCGCCTCGGCGCGCACCGCGTCGAGCACGAAGGGGACGAGGTTCTTGTCGCTCATGCAGGCGTCGCGGAGCGCGGTCATCGCTTTGGCGTATTTGTCAGCATCGCGCTTCGCGCGAACCGCGCGCGTCCGCTCGATCTGCTTCCGCTCGATCTCGGGATCGATCATAAGAACCGGAATCGTGATCTCCTCGTCGGTCTGGAACTTGTTCACACCGACGATGACCCGCTCGCCGCGCTCCACCTGCTGCTGGAACTTGTACGCGGAGTCGGCGATCTCCTTCTGCGGGTAGCCGCGCTCGACCGCCTGGATGATGCCGCCCATCTCGTCGATGCGCTTGATGTACTGCATGGCTTCTTGTTCGATGCGGTCCGTGAGCGCCTCGACGAAGTAGGAGCCGCCCAGGGGATCGGGCGTTTCGGTGACACCCGACTCGTAGGCGATGATCTGCTGCGTACGGAGCGCGACGGTCGCGGCCTCCTCGGTCGGCAGCGCCAGCGTCTCGTCCATCGAGTTGGTATGGAGCGACTGCGTCCCGCCGAGCACCGCGGCGAGCGCCTGGAGCGCCACTCGCGCGACGTTATTGAGCGGCTGCTGCGCGGTGAGCGACACGCCGGCGGTCTGCGCGTGCGTGCGGAGCTGGAGGGAGCGCGGGTTCTTCGCGTGGAACTTGTCGCGCATGATGGTCGCCCAGATGCGGCGCCCCGCGCGAAACTTCGCGATCTCCTCGAAGAAGTCGTTGTGGACGTCCCAGAAGAAGGAGAGCCGGGGGGCGAAGTCGTCGACGTCCATGCCGCGCTTCAGGCATTCCTCGACGTAGCCGAACCCGTCCGCCAGCGTGAACGCCAGCTCCTGCGCCGCCGTCGCCCCCGCTTCGCGGATGTGGTAACCGCTGATCGAGATCGAGTTCCACTTAGGCATGTTCTTCGCGCACCACTCGATCATGTCGACGCAGATCTTCACCGACGGACGCGGCGGGCAGATCCACTCCTTCTGCGCGATGAACTCCTTCAGCATGTCGGCCTGGATCGTGCCGCCCAGCTTGTCGGGCGTGATGCCGCGCCGCTCCGCCACGACGACGTACATCGCGAGGAGCACGATCGCCGGCGCGTTGATGGTCATCGATGTGGTGACCTGATCGAGCGGAATGCCGCCGAAGAGGATGTCCATGTCCGCGAGCGTCGAGACCGCGACGCCCTCGCGCCCGACCTCGCCGAGCGACATCGGATGATCGGGGTCGTATCCCATGAGCGTCGGCATGTCGAACGCGGTCGAGAGACCGGTCATGCCGTGGCCGAGGAGATAGTGGAACCGCTCGTTCGTGTGCTCGGCGGAGCCATAGCCCGCGAACTGGCGCATCGTCCAGAGCCGCGTCCGGTACATCTCGGGATGGAGGCCGCGCGTGTAGGGGAACTCACCCGGCTTGCCGACGGTCGCGGCGTCCTTCGGGAGATCCGCCTCGGTGTAGAGCGGCTTGATCGGAATGCCGGAGAGCGTCTCGAAGAGGCGCTTGGGCGCCGCGGCTTCGGGCATCGCGGCCGGAGCGGCGTGCTCCGCCTTGCGCGGCGGCTGTTTCGTCTCAGTCTTGGCCATGTCGGGCGATCCTTTCCGTCAAGTCGCGTGCAGTGCGAGCAAGCCGCGCAGGGTGCGCCTCTTCACGAACTGGATGGCGGCGACCTTGGAGCCGGGGCCGAGACCGTCTCGGGGGCTCGGTCGAAAGCTCCGATCCCGAAGCAACCACGTCAGTTGCAACGGTTTTGGGCATCGCGTCATCCTAGCATTCCCCCGGGGCGACGTCAACCGAGGGGCCGGACGCGAAGCGAGCCCCGGCAAATGGCTTGCCGGGGCTCGTCGCTGCGAGACTTGCCCCTGATTTCAGTCTCGCGGTCGGGTCATGGCGCCAAATGCACCAGCTTGGATTCGATCCGTCCGTCGGGGGTTTGGAGTTGGGCAAAGTAGATCCCGCTCGGCGCGCGTTCGCCGCTCGCCAGCCGACCCTCCCACGCGATCGAGTGTCCACCCGCGGCCAGGTCACGCGTGGTCGAGTGAACCCGTCGGCCCGCCACGTCGAAGACGCCGAGTGACACGCGTCCGCTCTTCTGGGTCGAGAATGCGAACGTATGCGAGCCGGCTCTCGTCGCCACACGCACGTTCAGACGGCCCGTCCGGTCGAGCTCGATGCGAGCCGCTCCAGGCGGGAGAACGGTATGTTCGTTGAGCTCCAGGATGAAGAAGCCATAGTTGATGTCGCTCGCGTAGACCAGACCGTCCGATCCGAATAGGGCCATGTACGTGCGGCGTCCCGCGTACAGCTGACGTGGCGCGACATCCGGGCCGCTCGTGGGCATGTAGAACGAAATCTGCTCCGGGTCCGACTTCGTGGTCACATCGAGCAGGCGAACGCCCAGCGAGTAATTGCCCAGGAGAAGTGTGTTCTCTCCGCGGGGATTCATGTTGTGCACATCGAAACGGAAATACGTTGGGAACCCGTGGAAGTCCGGAAACTGCGTGGTATGCCCCTTCACGTGCCAGAAGCCGGCCTGGGTCGGCGTGCAGTATTGAGTCCCGTCACAGCCCTGTCCGTCGAGGAGGTGAACCCCGCCGGTATCATCGTATCCCAGCTCGTCCCCGACATAGATCCAGTCGCCCGAGGGAGTCGCCACCGCGCCATGCGCGTTCCGGTACGGCGTGCCGGGGCCGTAGTCGAATGAACCGACTTCCACCGGAGTCGCCGGATCGGTGACATCGAGGATCCTGAGTCCGCTGTTCCAGTATCCGATGTAGTCGAGCATCCGACCGCTGACTGGATGCCGCTGCACGAACGACTCATGAGGAAGATTCTCCTCATCACCGCAGCAAATGGCCGGTTCCGGCGAAACGTAGTGACTCAGTATGTCGCCGGTCAGGATGTTCACGACGTACACTCCGCCATTCGTGTAGCAATGAACGTTGCAATAGGCGTAAGGACGTCCGTTATCGGCTTCTGGATCGAGCTCGGCACTCTCGAGTCCGCACGATCCCACGGCGATGTCACGAAGGAACGTGGGATGGAACGGATCGGCCGCGATGTCGTAGACGGTGATTCCGTTGAGTGCTGTGAAGCCGAACTCTTTATGGTGCGCCACGATGAGGTAGCGACCTCGGAGATCGAGGTCGTAGCTGCTCGATTGGTTGTTGAGGTTATTCGTCGAAGGGGGCGGGAGCTCGGTGGCGAGAACTGGGTTCGTGCGATCGCGCATGTCGATCACGAAGACTCCGTGGTTCGAGTCCAGAGAGCCCATGTAGGCGACGCCAATCGTGGCGTTGACCACGACCGTGCCGTAGGCGCTGTCCTCGATGGGCACGAGCGAGCCGACGTATCGCATCGGATCTCCGGCCGCGCGGGCTTGGGAAACGTTGAAGCTCGGGGTGAGAACGATGAGGAGCACGACGAGGGGAAGTGCCAGGCGAGCCTTCATGGGGCGCCCCTTCCTACCGCCCGGGCGGATTCGCGGACGACGGAGGCGGCACTCCCGGGAGTGTCGTCCCATGGGACAACAAAGCGGATACGGAAACTGCGGGGTACGTCGGGGAGTGAGGTAAATGTAACAGGTAAGTTGATTGAATGCAAGGGGTTTCTATCGATGTCTTGAAAAGGTGACAGTGGTGGGGCCTTTCGCTCAGGCCGGTGCGGGGGCCCGGGGGGACGCGAATCAAGCGGGATTTTCGAGCGGGTGGAGTGCGACGCGTTGCGCGGCGGCGCTTCTCAGTCTTTGCTTTGTCGGGCGATTCTCTCCGTCAAGTCGCGAGCGGCGCGGTGCGGAGAGACTTCCCCGCGCAGCACCCGATCCGCAGCCTCTTCCAGCGCCTTATCGAACGCGGGGCCCGAGAGCCACGCGTTCCACAGCCCTTCGCGCACGGCGTTGCGGAGTCGGAGGCGCGTCTTCGCGCGCCGGATCTCGGTGGCGATGGACGGCGTGGCGATGTGCTCTCGATGCTTGAGGAGCGCCTCGTGCATCGCTTCCACGCCCTTTCGCTCGGTCGCGATGGTGCGCACGATCGGCGGCTTCCAGCTACCCGCGGGGCGGAACGCAAGCGAGGAGCGGAGCGCCGCTTCCATCGCGTCGGCTCCTGCGTGATCGGCCTTGTTGAGGACGATCACGTCGGCGATCTCCATGAGCCCCGCCTTGAGGGCCTGGATCGCGTCGCCGGACTCTGGCGTGAGCACGACGGCCACCGTGTCGGCCGCCTCCGCCACGTCCAGCTCCGACTGCCCCACGCCCACCGTCTCGATGAGCGTCGTGCGTGAGCCCCACCCATCGAGGATCTCGCAGAGATCCCCCGTGCGCGCGGCCAGTCCACCCAGGCTTCCCCGGGTCGCCATGCTCCGGATGAAGACGAGCGGATCGGTCGCGTGCTCGCCCATCCGCACGCGGTCGCCCAGGATCGCACCGCCCGTGAAGGGGCTCGTGGGATCTACGGCGACCACGCCGACCTGGACGTCCTTCGAGCGAAGGAGGCGCGCGTACTCGGCGACGAGCGTCGACTTGCCCGCGCCAGGAGGACCCGTGACGCCGACGCGCGGTGCTGGGGGACGCTTGCCGAAGATTGCGTCGAGTAGCGCCTCGGATTCCGGTGCGCTGTTCTCGACGAGGCTCATCGCGCGCGCGACCGCCTTCGGCGAGCCCTCGAGGATCGCCTGCGCGAGCGGGCCGACCGCATCAGCCGCGGGCGCGGCGGAGGCGGTGGGCCGGCTCAATACTCCATCCCGGCGCGCGACTCGATGCCCTTCTTGTAGTGGTGCTTGATCTCCTTGACCTCGCTCACCGTGTCCGCGAGCTCCGTGAGCGCTGCCGGCGCGTTCCGTCCCGTCGCGATCAGGTCCATCCAGCGCGGCCGCGAGCGGGCCAGGTCGAGCACTTCCTCGGTGGGCACGAGGCCGAAATCCGCGACAACGTTGATCTCGTCGAGGATCAAGAGGTCGTGCTCCCCGCCCTTGACGATCTCCCAAGCCTTGTCGAGCCCCGCGCGCGCCAGCTCGATGTCGCGCGGATCCGGCTTCTTCGGATCGACGAACGCGTTCCGGCCGTACTGGTAGACGTCCACTTGGAGGCGATCCCGGAGGACTTCCAGCTCCCCGTAGATCCGCCCCTTCATGAATTGAATGATCGCAACCCGGAATCCGTGTCCAAGCGCGCGCACCGCATGGCCGAAGCCGGACGTGGTCTTGCCCTTCCCGTTCCCGGTGATGACCAGGAGGATGCCTTGGCGTGTCTCACGGGGAGAGGCAGAAATCCCCGATCCCTTTGGGGCAGCGTCGCTTGCGGAAACTCCTAGCACCGCGCGAGCCTATCACTTAGGGGGTGGGGTGTCAAACGTAGGACGGCGGGGATGGGGCAACCGAGATCAGCATTACCGCGACCCTCCCGTCGGGTTAGGCCGGGGTTCCAGATCCAAGGGGTGCTACGCGACCGTCTGGCTCAAAACAGATACAAGACTTCTAGGGTAGACAATGAAACAGATTCTCCAGGGTCGTGCCTGTACGTCTAGGGAACTAACGTTAGTGGGTTAAGAATGCACGCGTTTTGAGGTTATTTCGCGACACTGCCGCAGTCAATTGCCTCGATTAACTCGTCCACAGGACCTCAGCTCATTGCTAGCCTGCGTGGGAGGCCGAATCATCGAAGCGCTCCCTGCTCGTGGGTTCCCCCGGCGCGATCGGAACCCCTTCGCCTAGGTCACGGCTGAAGCCATCGAATATGCGCGCGCTCGGCGGCGCGTATACTCGACTGGAACCGACATCGAGCGTTCCCTGTGCAGCCATAGAACCCACCGTGAATGACCGGATGCGACCGCCGCGAACCGTGAGCACCACGCCCGTCACCTTGAGTGAGAGAGCGGCTGCGATGTTGACGCGCGACAACTCGACCCCGTTCACGCGGACCCGAATGCTCGGCTCGTAGCGAATCGCCACGTCCTTCTCGCCATACGCCTTTTCGACGATCTCATTCCCATCCTGCTCCTCGGCGAGCGCCAGAAGGTCCCGGTATGCGCAGAATGCTTCGACCAGGCGGTCGGCGATGGGAACGTCGAGGAGCTCGCGGATCGCACTTCGCATTGATCCTAGCGCCTCCTTCTCCATTGCCTCCCGGTGCCTGGGGGCAGTCCGATCGAGGACGGTAGCGACCGCCTTCTCCTGACGCATCATGGCGTCGCTAAGCGCCTCGGCTTTCCCATCGAACAGAATGGACCAACAGGTGACTTCACCCACGCTCGACCTCCTTGAGTACCGGGGGTGCGTCGAGAATCTGTGCACAGCCGCCATCGGTGACGAGCTGCAGGACGACCTCCATCCCGCTCGGCTCCTCGTTCGAGTCGCTCTCCACACGGCCTGAAGCAGGAACGGGAATCCACTCCACTGTCGGGCGGGGTGAGATCAGTTGGGCCAGCGCGTTTCGGATCGGCTCGGCCCGGCTAAATGCCGCTACCGTCACCACCACTAGCGCGGCTATCCACCACGGGAACCCTCGTCGGGGGACTCTAGGCTCCTTGTGCGCTGGGTTAGCCGGCGCCGCAACTGTGAGCTGGCCTGCACCGCTGTTATCGGATGGGTTGTCCTCGACGGCTTGCGCGCCGGGATCCGCATAGAACTCGTAAAGGAGTTTGCCCGGCTCAGGAGAACGGGCGAGCGGAATTCGGACCGGGGTGCTCCCACCACTGGCGATATCAGGAAGGGAAACCTCCTGAGAACTCCAGTGCTTGCCGGGACCGATCCTCAATTTCGCTCCCGCCGCGGTACCGGGGCCACGGTTACCGACTTGTATGGCCATGAAGGCACCATTAAGACTTGGTGTGCCTACAAAGAGGTCAACGTGGGGCAATGGGGCTGGGACGGTAAATGTGCCCGTCGCTAGAGTCTTGCCTGGACCCGGGTCGATCCCGTCGAATTGCGAGACCCGGTATTCGTAATCTCCCGAGGTGAGCACGCCCTTGATTTGCAACCGCACGTCCGTCGCGCTCGAAGGCTCGATGCCCGGCAGGGGAGCGGCGGTGAAAGCAAACGCGCCTTGGGTTGACTCAACTCCAATCTGCGTCGCTCCAGAGGCAGCATTCCCAACGTTCGATACTCGCACGAGGACAACGGGACCGCCGGGAGCGGTCGCATCAACGGAGACAATTGCCCCCCGAAGGTCTGGGATCTCAGACCTCACGACAAGCGGCACGTCGGGCTGCGCTATCGCTGTAGCTGCGATCAGGGCGGCGCAGATACACGCCCCTATCCATCTGGCCATAAGCTGACTTCAACCTCCTTAAAGATACCTGGGACTCGCCGGCCATCGGATTGACCTGTAGTGACTGTCCCCTCAACGCCACCTGGGTGGAGAAACGCACACGCAAAGATCACGTCCGCCACCAGGAAGTACCGATCCATTCCTCGATGCATGCATATCGGGTGGACGGTACGGTCACGGCACAGGCTGGCTGCAGACCTGCTCGGCCGGACGCTGGCCCGTCTCCACCCACGCCACGAGGTCCTGGAGCGCCGTCACGACCTCCTCCGGGTGGTAATTGCTATGGCCGTACCGATCGAAGGTGCGACTCGCGAAAAGGTCCGGCCGCTTCACTCGGGCGGCATACGCGTCCACGTGGAACGCCGGGATGAGCGGATCCCGACAGGTGTGGAGCGCGAGCATCGGAATCTGGAGATCCCCGCTCGGCTCGTAGTAGTTCCTGAGAACGGCCTGCGCGTCGGGCGTCCCCTGGAAGCGCCCGACCCGCGCGTTCACGTCGTCGAGGACGGGCTGCGGCAGCGCGCCGGTGTAGACGGTCTCCGCGTTGTCGAAGAACGGGTGCCCATGCGTACGGCCCGTGAAGTCGTCCAGCTCGATCGCGTGGAACACGAGCGCCTGCACGATCGACCCGACCAGCTCCTCTGGGCTCTGGAACACGATCCGGGTCTGGTCTATCTGACTAATCAGGAACGCACCCTGCGGATTGGCCTGGATCGCCGCGATCGCAGGCAGCGCGATGTCCCGGACTGGGTCGGTGCCGGATGGGATCGCCTCCACGTTCCCGGGCAGGACGTCACCGTAGAAGTGGTCGAACAGCACGCGGACGTTGGCGATGTAGTCCACCTCCAGCTTGGTCCCCCCGAGTACGCCGCTCATTGGAAGCGCCCCGGCGTACAGATCCGGATAGCGCTCGGCCAGCATCTCCACGACGATTCCGCCGAGGGAGTGTCCCGCCAGGTACACGTGCCGCGGCTCGCCGAACTTCGAGGCAAAGAGGCCCCGGAGCTGGTGGGTGCGGAGCGCGCCGTCCTTGAGTGCGTAGCCGTTCTGGGAGTAGCTCGAGTACGCGACCGCATAACCCAGACCCAGGAAGCGCCGGGTCAGCTCCTCCACATTGTCGAGCGTGGGCAGCGCGATCGGGAGCGGCGGCTCGATGTACCCGTGCGCGTATAGGATCAAGTCGCCGTTCCAGCCCTCCGGGACGGAGATGCGGTAGAGGGCCCCCGGACCTATTTCCCCCTCGATCTCGGTCGCTTCGCCCGAGTACCGGGCGGCGGCAAGCGTGGCAGGGCTGGCCGTGATCTCGATGTTCTCCCGGCCGGCCGATGTCGCCCGCTCGGGGGCCAGGGACGGCCGCTCGGAGCACCCGAGCAAACCGCAGGTGAGCAGCGTCAGTAGAGTGATGAGTTTGAGCCGCATGGCATCGCCTCCTCGTTTCCGCCGGCAGCACAGCGCCCGCCGGCTCACACTTCGGAGAACGCCGGGGTCCTGCGAAAGAGCACACCGCTTTTCGCCCGCGCGGTTTACCGTCCCGCTACCGGGTGCTCGGGCCGTTCCGGCCGGAGCCGGCGGAGTAAGAGTGCTGAGTCTGCTGGTAGGAATTGCTTGAGGGCTTCTGAGGCGGGGACTTGAGCGTCAACGGATCACATACACTGCACGCGCCGTAGGACAGTCCGGGGCAGCAGAGTCAGCTCAGCGAGCCCCTTTCCTTGCCTCGGCCCAGCGACGCACTTCTGACGGTATAAGCCTAACGCCAGAGCGAAGGCGCATATATGGCAGCCCCGCCCGCCGCGCATATCTCAAGACGATCCTTGGAGAGCATCTGAGATAGCGTGCCGCATGGTCAATCGTCCAGAGGGGCTCCACGTATCGGGAGATCGGCCCCCCGGTGATCGATATTGATAGGCAAAGGGCCCGGCCCGAGCATGGTCACGGGACGTCGCGGGCGAATAGTCACCGAGCGCCAAGGTGAACAGCGCGCGAGGACCGTGGCATACTGCTAATCCTCATGGGAATCCGGCTCGTCTTCGAGTGAAGAAGATGTGCGGCGGTGCGTTCCGGGTGGTCAAGGTTGTGGAGCGGTTGGACGTGTGGACGTGGCAATTCCCTACCGACGATTATCCCCCGTTCGAAGACGATGTAACGGCATCCCTGATCGCTCTGGCCGATCAAGACTGCCGGTGGGAATGGTGCTCTGGCACCTTCACGATTCAGCGCCTCAAGCGGCCGAAGGAAGACGCTCCCTATCCCTCCCTGGTCGATGAGATCGACGCCTTGCGGATCCGAGTCGCTCCCAGCCGCTCGAGTGAAAGGGCCAGCGAGCGCTTGAGGCCTCCCGCCGGTGGCCCCCAACGCCACGAGGAACCAGGGTGTAGGTAAGGGGTGGAAGCACAAGGAGCCGCGGCCCTCGCGGCGGCGCCCACGCCCGGGCGCCTGGGGAAGGCTCAACTGTGTCAGGGGGAGGAAGGGGTTCCGGGACGTGGCTAGCCCTGGCCCGACGGCGATCCGTCATTCGATCCACGCAATTCCCGCTTCAACCACGATCCAAGGAGCAGCGCCCTACACCTACGCGTTGCCCACGCACCGAGCCCGCGAACTCGCGCTCGGATGGGGAGCCGCGCTCATCGCGCTCGCGGTGGCCTTCGCCGGCGACTACTTCACCGGCGAGCAGGTCTCATTCTCCCTCGGTTACATGGTCGCGATCGGCATCGCCGCCTGGTTCGTCAGCAGGACGGCCGGGCTCGTGCTCGCCGGCTTGAGCGCCATCGCGTGGCTCGGCTCGTATCTCCTGGTGGGTCAATCGTTCGCGAGTCCGACCATCCTCTACTGGAACATCGGCGTGGAGGCAGGCATTTACCTGGCCACCGCCATCGCGATCGCCCAGGTTCGGGACGGGGTCGCTCGCGAGCAGCTGCTGAGCTCGCAGGTGAGCCGCGCGTACGGCACGGTCAGCCGCGAGGTCGAAAGCGCCGGAGCCCTGCAGCGGGAGCTCCTCTCCCGTAACACCGTGGACATCCCGGGCTACGACACGCGCGTCCACTACGCGACCAGCACGCGGGCGGGCGGCGATCTCTACGACTTCATTCCCCTACCGGGCGGACGCATCGGGATCATGATCGGCGACGGGAGCGGACACGGCGTCTCGGCCGCGGTCTTGATGGGGATGACCCTCGTCCTCACACGGAGCGCGTCGGCCGCCGGGAGCCCCGATGAGGTGCTCGCCCGTGTGAACTGCCAACTCTACAAGACGCTTCCGTCAGGTTCGTTCGTGACCGGATGCTATCTGGTGCTGGAGCCGAAGTCCGGACGGCTCGAATACGCCCTTGCCGGCCACGACCCGCCTCTGATCCGCCGAGCCGGCTCTCATCAGATCGACCGCTTGTCGATCGTGGGTGGCGCGCCGCTCGGGCTCGGGCCCGAGTTTCCCGCCGTTGTCGGAACCGCGATGCTCTATCCGGGAGACACGCTGGTCTTGTTCACGGACGGCATCACGGAAGCGATGAGCCTGACAGGCGAGACGTTCGGGCAGGAACGGCTGACGGAGGCACTGGAAGCTTCCGCCGGTGCGGTGGATCGGGTGATGGGGGCTGTGCTCGTCGCGGTGAACGCGCACGCTGAGGGGGCAGCGCTACAGGATGACCTAACGCTGGTCTTGGTGCGACGGGGCGGGAACGTTTGCGGGATCCGGTGTACGGCCGAGGATTCCCGAACGAGACTCTTGAACGTCGCACCGTAGTCGCCGCCCCCGAGGCGGGCGCCGACAAAGGCACCCGCCTCGAGGAAGCTCACAACGTCAGTCGAGCGATGGCCATCATTTGACGGTGACCTTCTCCGCCGGGAAGCCGTCCGCAACCGCTCCCTTGAACGGCGTATTGAGGATGCCGCTCTGGATGACCGTCAACTTCGCCGTACCTCCACCAGGCACGGGGCCAGATCCACTCGCTGAGAACTTGAGACTCTTCAGATTGTAGGGAGTGGGACCAGTCAGGTCGGGAATGGGCGCTCCTGCAGTGGTCGTGATGAACGTCACCTTGAGCTGTGCGCTCACGAGCGCGGTGGGTGCCGAGGGATTGGAAAGAAGATCCGCCGCCCGCGAGCCGAATATGGTCGGGCTGGTGATGTCGGGGGCGTTGCAAGCCCACGCGAGCGCGTTCTGTGCACTCACAGAGACGGTGACCTCGTAGGTGCCGTCCGCAAGGCGCGTCTCCGT
>Ga0207703_10002165_pt1 | contig 17258 bp, 27 predicted proteins | sample KBSSwiS12_FD_184304 | JGI IMG/M metagenome (GOLD analysis project Ga0207703, IMG submission 184304) | Switchgrass rhizosphere microbial communities from Kellogg Biological Station, Michigan, USA - KBS Switchgrass S1-2 (SPAdes) (version 2) | ecosystem: Host-associated > Plants > Roots >...
CAACTGTCGCCGCTATCAACCTCGCCGCCAGCGGTTCGGGCGGGGTAACAGGCAACCTGCCGGTCGGCAATCTCAACAGCGGCGCCTCAGCCAGTGGCACCACGTTTTGGAGGGGTGACGGAACATGGGCGACACCACCCGGCGCGGGCGGCAACAAGTTTGCCTACGCGCAAATCAATGGGCCGTGCACGGCCGCGGTTCGCACCCCGCAGGGGGTGAATTCAACTCCTAACAGCACGGGGGCGGGAAACTGTACAACCTTTTTCGCTCCAACCAACTATTTTTCAGCCGAACCCTGGTGCACGGCGACGTTGACCGGGAGTACCGCGGGAATCATTACGATATCAGGCGCCATCGTCACGCAAGTTACGTGGACCATACAAACGCCGGCCGGGGCCAATCTTGCCGCAGGCTTTGAAATGATCTGCATCGGCACATGAGAACGGTTCGCATTTGTGAGCTCTAAATATGGCACCCCTTGGCTTTGGATCGCGGGCGCGGGCGCCCTCGGGTGGCTGTTGTATTCCCAGCGCTCCACCGTGGCGCGCGTGTATGCATCGGGAGTCGAAGACGTGACAGCGGCAGTCACAGGCTGGAAGGAAGTTAACACCGGTCCCGCATGGGTGCCGTTTATCAACAGTGTGGAAACGCAGTACGGCATCCCGCCCGATCTACTCGCGCGGGTGGCCTATCAGGAATCGAGGTTCCGCCCGGACGTGATCTCAGGCGACACGCCTGGCGGTGCCGGCGAGCTGGGCATCATGCAGATGATGCCGCAGTACTTCACGAGCGTGAATGTGCCGCGCCCCTACACCGTGGGCGATGTTGAGGCGCAAATTCGCGAGGCGGCCGGCTTGCTGTCGCGCCTGATGGACCGCTTCAACGATTGGGGGCTTGCGGTCGCCGCTTACAACGATGGGGCCAGCAACGTTGACAAGTACCTAGGAAACACCCGAGCGCTACCGGATTCGACCATCGAGTATGTGTCTGCCGTGCTCGCGGACGTGCCATTGAGTGGCGCCACGATTCCGGGTTGAGGGCTTTACAACCGTGACAGCGCAGTACCAATATGCCCCCGCCCGGACCAGGCACCCGCGGCACACAGGGGCACCCATGGACACCGACGCCGCAACAATCCAATGCCTGGCACTCTTTGAAGGTCCGCAATACCTCGCGCAACTCATCGCCCGCGCCAAAGCCGAAGGCCGCGCCCTGACGGTCGAGGAATGTTTGCGGGTGGTGGTCGTCTGTCGCAACGGTGAGGATCAATTCCGTAAGGCAGTGAACCAGGCGCACGCCGACGCCGATCTGCGAGGGGAACCATCATGAGTCAGCGCCCGGTTGAGCCCGTGTTCCGGCTCGTATTCAGCGCTGACGGCAAGGCCGAAGTATTGCGCGAGGGTGCCACCCTGTGGGCATCTGATGATGATCCCGATTTTGCCGAAGAATTCGGCCGCGACAGCATCACAGCCAACAACCAGCTCCGCGAAACCGATATCGCAGACGTGATCGATTACTTGGTAACGGAGTCGGTGTTGACGCCCAACCAGGCGGGCCGGCTGAAGCTCGGTATTCCCGAAACCATACACGTGATCGAAGATTTGGAAGAAGACGACGACGACGAGTTAGACCCGGAGTGGGATGACGACGACGACGACGACAACCCCAACCCCGACGAGTGAGCCTTAAGTCGGTAAATTCGCTTGCAACATCAAAGTAAATAACTTATGTTTCGGCCACCTAATGGGGCTTGGCCTAGCGAATCAGGCACGCACGGCGCGAAGCTTTTCTTATGGGAGCGGTACACATGGCATTGTGTGCATTACGGTGTGTGGACAAGGTGACGGGCGTTCATCGCGAGACCTCACCCAACTCTGACAATCCAATCTGCGCATACTGTAGGGCCGGCATTTGCCGCGACTCGAAGTTGAGCGGCGCGGAAGTGCAAATAAAACAACTGCGCAACGCTGCCAAGGGACGGCAGTATGAGCAAATTCGCGGCAAAAACGGCGACGGGCCACCCGCGGGCGGTTACGTCGCGCAACTGTTGGTGAAGCGGCGAGCCCGCGAGCGGGACCGCAAGAAGCGTCCGAGCCGCGCGCCGACTCGACACTTCCCGCGTGTAGCGGCCCACTAACCCAACCAAACCAACAAACCCGTTTCAACGGGCGGGGGAGCTGACACATGCCAAAACTGTCGGCAGGGCATCGGCGTGCCTTGCAAAAAGGGGTTGCCAAGTATATCGCGGGTTTACCGCTCAACAGGCTGGCGAAAGCCATGAGAGTGGACCCGCAAACATTGCGGGCGCGATTCGCCTCACGCGGTTTCAAGGTCCGGGGCGCAAGCCTCGGCGCGTTGGTCGGTGCTCTTACGGAAAAAGAGCGCGCCCAACACAGTGCACGCATTCGCAAACTCATGCAGCGCACAGATGACACCGCGCCCGAGGCGGCGCGCCCGCTTCCCACCGTGCGCAGCTCGGACCACACCCAAGAGAGTTCCGGCGCCTTAGTGCCTGATGTGCGACTGGCACTCATTGGACTGTACCGGGCTGCGCGCGCACTCGGGCCACTGCGGCCCGATCAACAAACTGAAGTATCTCTGGGCGTTGCGGAAGCAATCCTGGCACTTAGAGGCACACTCAAATTCAAACACGGTGCCAAGTGAGACTTGCAAGCGGCCCGCGTCGGCGTATCCTCCCGATGCGGGCCAGGTGTGGGCGCAGCCGTTACGTGTTTTGCTCCCTGTCGTTTTGGCTTGCCGCCATTAGGTCACACCGGGCCTAACCCTAACCGCTCCGAGGGTGCAACGTCTGCACGTGTATCTTCGGGGCGGTTTCTTTTTGGGGGGCAAACCAACATGTTTGAATAGCGCTTGACGGCGCATCTGTACAGGCTTAGCGTTATCCGAGCCGCGACCAAAGGCACGGGGTAAGCGACAGGGGCGGCGTCTCGCACATCAACGCCGCGCAATGCATGAGGACCTAACATGTTGGGAGCATCCTATAATGGACACTCTCGGTGCTCGCGTCCCTGTGGGGGCGCTGTCCGATGTGGAGAAATTTCTAAACGCCGCGGCACACCTCAAAGGGTTGTTGATATCCCGCCAAGAGAGACGGGCTCGCCGCTCTAACATCGACCAGGCCATCGGCCGATTGATCGAATCACACACCGCCGTGTGTGCGGACCTAGCCAAAAATGATTCCCGGATTGCGGAGCTGTGGAAGCTCACCCAAACCGAGCTGCGCGAGCTATCGGCGCAGGATATGTCAAATGGGGGGCTATGACATGGCCCGCGAATACCTCTCGGTGCGCCAGGCGGCGCAGTTTTTAGGCATTAGTTACAGCCATTTTCGCAAAACCGTGCAGCCGATATTCCCGGCCGGGGAATTTAGCGGCAGACTGGTCTATAGGCGCGTAGACCTACGCGCATTTATGGAGCAAAACACGCAATGGCCCAACTCAACATCAAAAAGAATCGGCACGGGAACCGCTTCTATCAACTCGACTATTACAAGGGCGGCAAGCGACACCGGCCCGCCATCGGTGCCGTCGATGGCCCGGACGCCATCACGCCGCATGCTGCCCAGGCGCAACTTGACGCAATTAAATTCGAGCTGTCCAGCGGGCGAAAAGTCTTCACCCCCGGCCCGCGGATCACGTTTGGTGATTTTGCCAAGGGGGAATACCTGACATGGTACGAGTCGGAATATCCGACGAGTTACAAACGGGTGCGCAGCATCGTGCGCAACTCCTGCACCATGTTGTTGGAAAAGTATATGGACGAAATAGACCCGCCGCTGTTGGAGCGCTGGAAGGCATCCCGCAAGAAGGCGCCGCGGTTGGTGCGCGATCCCATGGCCGGGCCGGATGCCGTGCGACCGGTGCCGGGTTCCGTGTTGTCATCCAGCAGCGTGCGCAAGGAAGTCAAACAAGTGAAGGCCATCATCACGAAGGCCATAGAGTGGAAGCGCGCCACCTACCCGGACGACTACAACGCGAGCCCGGCGCGCAAGGTGGCCCCGCCCAAAGAGCTGAAGTCAAAAGTTCAGAAGTATTACTCCAACGAGGGGTTGGCCGGGTTGTTCAAGCAACCGCTGCACGGCGTACATTGGGAATGGATTGCCAACACCGGCACCCGGCGCGGCGAGGCGACGCACGTCACGCACGGCCAGGTGACGGTACGGCGCAAGGGCAACGGCTGGGTGGGAGAGATTCGTATCGAGTCGGACGATGCCACGGCGGACGCGCGGACCAAAGACGCGGAAGCGCGCATCATCCCGTTGAACGCGGCGGCGTGCGATGCCTACCGGCGCATCTACAAAAAGGCACAGCTTGCGTTTCGGGCGCGCAACGGCCGGTTGCCCACGGCGGCCGAGCTGGCAGACGTGACGGTACTTCCCAAAATGTCGGCGTCGAGCTGGTCGCGGGCGTTCAAGCGGGACCGGGACCGGTGCGGGTTGCCTGCTATCAAGGGATCACTGGTGCACGCGCTGCGGCACTGCTTCGGCTCGCATGCGTACCTGGCCGGGGTGCCCCTCAAAACCATTCAGGAGTTTTTGGGCCATGCCGACATTGCGACGACGCTCCGGTACGTGACCACGGCGGAAACGGTGCTGCATCAGGAAATCAAGAAAGTACGCCTGGGCGGCAAAGCGGACATGCTGCCGCGATCCCGCAAAGCGAGCTGAGAAATGCGGATCTATGCAATAATCCGCGCCGCCCTGAAAGGGGCTGCCAGGTTTGCCCAATTCAAGGCATACCCTGGCATTTTGTAGCACTCGGCGGGAAACGCGCCCCGCGTAAGTGCTTGATTGTATGGTGCTCCCGAGGGGATTTGAACCCCTGTTCTAGCCTTGAGAGAGCCATAACCTTTACAGGGCAATCAAGCACTTACGACAGGGGGGTTGCCCAAGGTATGCCGTGAACGCCGCGGGGCAGGACGCGCCCGCGGTGTTATGGTCCCGGCGAGTCTCGGGCCGCCAATACCTGGCGGCGCTGCGAATCCTTCAAACCTGCCCGCCGCTGTTGCAATCCGCGTTGGTGGAGCGATACGCAGCCATCGCCGGGCCAACTCGTACTCACTACCCAACCGGCGACGGTAGATGCGCCGACACGTGGAACGACGCCGACGCGGATCTACGGCGCACCGGCCGCGAGCTGCGCCACGTGCGCCCGGCTACCGCGTTTGATGACGACGCGATAGAGCGCGCCGCGCGAATCGCCGCCCATCATTGTTTGTGCGCCCCTACGGCCGCCGCTATTCGGTTTGCCGAGTCGCAAGGGCTGACACTGCCGGCCGGCCCGCGCGTCACCGCTGCGAGCCTACGGCGGCGCCTGGTGAGCTGCGATTGGTGGCGGCGCCGATTGCGAACCACGCTCACGCGCCAGTGTGAGGAACTGTTCCGGCGCCTGGGCTACGTCAAGCGCCAGGCATCCCCCTACATCAGCGGCGACGCACTCGCCCGCGTGCGCCAGGCACAGCACAAGGGGCGCCGCTGGATGCGCGATATGCTCGCCGTGGCCCAGGACACGGGCGAATCGATCCCGCTTGCTGACATCGCCGCGCATTCTCTCAGCAACGCGGCATTGAGACGCGGCGAGCTGATGTTGCGCGCGAGGGGCTTTCAAGAGACGGCCGAGGCGCTAGGCCATCGGTGCGTGATGGTCACCGCAACGTGTCCCTCAGCCTTTCACCCCTGGTTGCGGCAATCGGGCGATGCCAATCCGCGATACAACAACAGCTCGCCGCGCGAGGCACAGCAATGGCTCAATTTGCATTGGGCACGGGCTCGGGCCGCCCTCAAGCGCCGCGGTGTGTTGTATTACGGAATCCGAGCGTGCGAACCCCATCACGACGGCACGCCGCACTGGCACGCGGTGTTGTACATGCCGCCCGAGTATGTCGAAACGGTTAAAGCCATCATTGGCAAAACGTGGTTGCGCGATCACGCTGACGAACCCGGCGCCGCGGAACACCGCGTGACCTTCACGGACGAAGATCCGGCCAGGGGTTCGGGCGTCGGGTACTTGGCGAAATACATCAGCAAAAACATTGACGGGCACGGGGGCATTGGCGGGGAGCTGTCCGACGAGTCAGGCGCACCCGTCGCGGATGATGCCGAGCGCGTGGTGGCGTGGGCTCGGTTGCATGGGCTGCGTCAATTTCAACAGCTCGGCGGCCCGTGTGTTGGTCTGTGGCGCGAGTTGAGGCGGGTTCGCGAGCCGTGCGAATGGCCCCCGCTGGAAGCGTTGCGCCTGACGACCACGCGAGAGGGGCGGGGGGGAGTCGTCGAATACGATGGTCAAGTACCTCGGACGCGCCGGGCGATGACCGAACCCGTAGCACAAGTCTCCCCCGCCCCCGCTGAGATAGACGGGCCAGGTGAAAAAATCCGTGGTCCGAGCTGGGCGGAATTTATAAAGCAGCTCGGTGGTATAGCCGAGAGTTTGGCGGCATCACGGGCGCTGTTGGATAAGGCCGAGCCCCGCAAACTGGACCGGGAAGGCCGCAACGTGTTGCGCATCACGCGATGGGGCGAGCTACCGGCGTCGATGGTGGTCGGGCTCAAAATCATTTGGCGTGACCGCATACGGCGACTCGCGACGCGCGTCAGGGTTTGGGTTTTGGTTTTCGCGCCGTCCGGCGCCCTTGGACCTGTGGCACTAACTGTACGCTGGCCGGGCGCGCCGGATGCGTGGACCAACCCGCAGGAAAGCAGCCAAGCGCCGCCCTAGTATGGCGCGCACGGCGTATGACAGCCGCAATGCGGGCAAATTTCGGGTTCCGGCTTTGGCGTCTCGCGTCGCTCCAATTCCGCCTTGATGACGTACCTAACACCTGTCACCGACAGGCCATATTTTTTGGCCAGGTGTTTGAGATGTGCGTCATATTCAGCAATCACTTGCGCGTTGCGCTCGGGATCTGATTTACCTCTCATCCTGGCAAAAGTCCGAGCCGCTGCAGCATCGATGGTTTTCCGGGTGGGCGCGGCGTAGCCGGCAAGCTCACTTTGGCTTCGCGTATCTTCTCCAACACGTGTTCTATTGCGCGGTGATGAAGTTTCTCCACCGTTGCTGCGTCGATGGGCCGCTTTTCGGTTGAAAGCTTCGCTGCAATGACTTCATAGGTTGCGCCCTCCAAAAGCATGCCCAACGTGTATTTGCATCTGGCCGGCAATTCCTCGATGGCCTGGGTTAACACCTGTTCCCACTGCTGGTCAGTCATTGTTGTCGCTCCCTTTTAATGCAAATTGGTAGGCGGCATGGGTGCCCCCTCGGCTACCACAGCGGCCCGGTCCAAATACTGCTGACACTCGTCCCACATGCCGGGCAACACGTCCCTTACAACATCCACAGTTGTGGGATAACTGCGCAAATGCGCCAAGGTGTCGTCAAAGGCTTCAACGAAGACGGCACGGACATACTTGAGAAAATCGCCCGCGCCGTCACCGGTCACTACAACGGTGGCGGCCGTTGCTTCCCATATTGCATAGGCGTGGCCTTCATCGTCAGCCGGATTGCGGGGAACGTATCCCAGCCGTTCAAACCGACGAACCGTATGCTGTACAACCGCGTGATAGAGCTTCCCAACATCTAACAGGAGCACGGGATAACTGACTAACTCGTCGGGGAAAATCTTACGTATGCACTTGTGCCACATGCCCGCAACGATGTCGCCGCTCATCTGCGAAACAACCTTTTCAACCTCTCCCACGGCGACGGCACCAACGCGCGCTGGGCACTCTCGAAAATTGCGTCGGCTTCCATCTGGCGGCGCCGCTGCTCGCGGTCGAATTCTTCATCTACCTGGCGCCGCTCTTGCTCCCGAACCTGGCGCCGTTGCTCGCGCGACTCGAATACGCGCGCCCCTTGCATTCTGGCGTGGTCAAAGTCTGTGCTCATCCGATGAACCCCTTTGCTTTGCAACAAACAAAAAATGGCCACCCCCGCCGCGTCCGGGCTCTAACCGGACGCAGCGAGGGCAGCCCCGCTCAATGAACCAACCCGCCATGGAGGGCCGGCGGGCCAGGTGCACCAATGGATTTTGTCCCCTAAACCTTCATCGTCCACGGTTGCCCGAGCCCTACACCCCCAGACGAATCATCCAACGTTTTCCGTTAGCCAGTGCGGCGCCGTCATGTTCGGATCTAACTTGCGGCGCAGTGTTTCATTGAGAGTACCAACAAAAAGCCCGCCCTTGGTCAGGGCGGGCTCAACCGTGGCGGGCGATCTAACCCGCTTCGATTAGTGGACGGTTCGCTCACTGCGCGCACGAAATTTGACACAAAGCGCGTACGGGTGCACTGTTCATGCCAAGGGAGCACGGTTTAGCGCACGTACCGTCGCACGTGCGCGGCGATTTTGACCGTGCGATTGCAAATAAGCCTCACTGTATCCGATGCCGCCCGGCGCGAGATTGCGCGCCAGCGCCCGGATCTCTCACGCACCAGGCGCGGCGCACTCGCGACGCGCTCGGCTGTCGTGGCCTACATCCAATCCCGTCTCGATGCGCTTTCAGCGCTTTCGCCGTGGTGGGACGACGAGCCGCTGCAGCCCCGTGAGCTGGATGACGCACACGCCGCGGTCGAAATCCTACGCGCCAACGGCAAACCCGACGCGCAAATACGCGCATGGCTGCTGCTGCAGCGGGCGCGCTATGAACTGCGGAGATTCCAACATGGAAAACCAACCTGAACCGCTCACACCGGCCGAGCGCACGTGCGCCAATTGCGCATGTTTCGGCTACATGGGAAGCGACGGCAAAGTGTCTGCGTTAGATCCAACGCACCCGGAAAACATGCCGGTGTGCCGGCGCAATACGCCGGGCGGGAAATTCGTTCAAGTCGAGGTTGCAAAGCTCGACGGCACTGGAAAACCCATCATGGGACGCAACGGGCCGGCCACGACATACAAACAACAGTTGCAAATAGGTTACCCGCCAACGGTGCCCGAGGCGACTTGTTACGACGGTTGGCGCCCGTTGGGCATATTACCCGGCGACACCACGGTTTGCGCACGGAATTGACAGGGATTTGGAGCGGTTTTTATGGGCAGAAAGCGCGCTAGTACGACCATGCAGGAAGCGGCCGCAGCCGCCGCGGTGGCCGCCGTGGCGGCCGCCACGGGCGAGGATGACACACCGGATGCACGCCTCGATTTGGATGACGCCGAAATTGCCGAGGATGTGCTTGAGGGTTTGCGGCGTATGGACCAGGGCGGCTCCCGTGTCACCTGGTACGTGCACAGAGACTCACCCCCCGAGCGCGAGGGGTTCGTGGACAAACTCAAAACCGACCAGTTAGACGAGCAATATTTTAAGCAAAGGTTTGGCCCCGGCGAGTATCGAGTGTTTGGTCGCGATTCGGCCGGCCACTACGTGCGGGGCTCGCACAAGGTTTGGAAAATTGCCGCGGACGCGATGCCCGGCGCGGGCGCGCCCGCGGATGTGTTGAGTTTGGTTCGCGAGATGCGCGAGGCAGACCAGAAGCGGGCGCAGGAGCGCTCCGAAGCAACCAAAACCTACGCCACGATATTGGCCGGCCCCGTTGCCACGATTGCCGCCGCCCTCATTGCTCGCCGCCCCTCTTTGGATGTGCCCGCCCTGATAGGCGCGCTACGGCCGCAGCAGTCGAGCCTTGGGGAGATGACAACGGCACTTGCGAGCCTGAAGCAAATGAGCGGCGAGCAAACATCCAACGTTGACATGGTGTTGAAGTTACTGGAACGGTTGCAAGATTTGCCCAACGCCGCCGTAGATACGGGTTGGATGGGGTTGCTACGCGATGTGGTCCGCGAAGTGACGCCGCACGCTCGCGAGCTGATAACCACGTTGAAAACGCAGGGGCCGGCGAATGCGCCGCCCGTTGTCGGGCAGCTCCCGCCGCCGCTGCAACCCACACTCGCGCCGCCGCGGGCGAATGGCGCGAGCCCGCTGCCGGCACCAACCCCAACCGCGCCGCCCCCCGCGCCGGCCGCGCCGGCACAAGATGAGGGCTCGGAAGTGTGGCAATTGATTGAACCATGGTTGAGGCGAAAGGCCGAGGATTTGCACGAATCGGCCGCCACTAACATGGATGTCGAATTGTGCGCCGAGCACTTGTTGCAGGCGGCAGAAAAGAGGTTTGGCGGATTCGTGCAGCCGCAACAGTTGTATGACTTGTTGATACGCCCGGAATGGTGGCAGCACGTCACTGCCTTCTATCCCCCGCTTGCGCCTTATCAAGCGTGGTGTGATGACGTGCGCCTATGTCTGGTTGGTATGTTGCAAGAGGATCTACGGGGAGCGCAACCGGATAAACCCGAGGGCGCCGAGGATGACAACCCATGATTACCGCAACCTATTGGTTGGGTGCGGGCACGCACGCGACAAGCGATTAGAGCCGGCCCACTGGCAGCCGGGCGCCGATCCGCAAAAGCGAATAGCGCCGCGGGTGTGGCGCGGGCATCTCGAAACGCTGGATTACGAGTCACCCTGCGAGCCGGATATTGTTTGGGATTTGAATGTAACACCGTGGCGGCGCAAGTCGGGCGACGTGCTTGCGCCTGACACCTACGATGAAATACACGCCTATGAAGTGTTGGAACATCTAGGCGCGCAAGGTGACTACCGAGGATTTTTCGACACGTTCTCAGAAATCTGGCGGTTGTTGAAACCGGGCGGTTTTTTGTGCGCAACGTGCCCGTCGCGCCGTTCGCATTGGCTTTGGGGCGATCCCGGCCACTGTCGCGTTGTGTTGCCCGTGTCGCTGATATTCCTGCAGCAACCAGAATATGAGCGCCAAAAGGGTCTCACCAACATGTCAGATTACCGCTCGGTCTATCGGGCTGACTTTGAGGTTGTGCATACCCACGACAACAACGAAACACACTCTTTTATCTTGCAAGCGGTCAAGCCGTCGAGGTGCCCGCTATGACACCCGAGCCGCATATTGCTGTACCGACGCAGACTGTAGACCCGCGGACCATTTGCCTGGGCATTCCCTCGAAAACCTCGCCCGATGTGCTGATGGCTAACGGGCTTGCCAACATCATCGGCACCGGAAGGTTAGCCAATCAGCCGTTGTGGAAGTACGGCGGGAGCAACGTCGCCGCGGTGCGAATGACCATCGTGCATGAATTTTTGAAAACGCAATGCGAATGGCTGATGATGTTAGATGATGATATCTGCTTCACCGTGTTGGATTGGGATTTACTTTGGGAGGATCACGGGGGCGAGTGGGCGGTATGCGCCGAATATCTGCAAAAGATCCCCAATCAGATAGTGCCGGCTAGATGGGGGTTGGGGTTCACGCGCGTACATCGGTTGGTGTTTGAAAAGCTCAATCAGTTATCAACCGAAGACGGTCAACCATTTGTGCGCCAGGGGTTCTACTGCGGCGAGCTGATGTATGATTACTTCCCGCAAGGCATTAACAGCGCTGGCGAGTATCGCCAAGAGGACCATGGTTTTTGGATGTTGGTCAGGCTTGCGCAAGTTCCTACCCGGTACGAGCGGCGCACCCGGCTCGGGCACGCCGGCCGGATGGTTTGGAAGTATGACGCAGCCGAAGTAGACGCCGACGACGGGGGCGGGCAGTGATCTACAAACTGAAGAAGTTTGGTCCGCTGCTGTTGGGTTATGAGTTGTCGGCACCGTTCGGGGTACTGTGCGCCCACTATCGGGTGCAGCTCAACCTCACACGCAAGCTGTGCGTAACATTCTTTGTTACGCGGCAACTGGAATAGCACCCATGTCGAAAATTCGCGTGCGCTATTGCAAAGAAGTGACCGCAGACCACGCGCGCAACCCGCGCAACCTGGCGCACGTGGGGCACTATCGCCGCGCCGTATGTGTCACCCCGGCGCTGTTCGACTTTCCACCAAACTTTGTCTACGGGGTGCTGCTGCACGAGCTGGGGCACATCGTGAAGGCCGGCAAGCCCCATAGCGAGCGCGACGCCGACCAGCTCGGCGGGGCGCTTGCCCGCGTGCGAATCACCCGCCGCGCCTGGCACGGCGCCCGGTGGGTGGAGTACGTGAGCAACGCCGATCTACCGGCCGCGCGGCGCACCGTGAACCGCTTTACCGATGTGCAACAGTTGCTCTCGCGTGCCAGGAAGCGCTAAGACGTGTTAATTTGACACACTCGACGCCGCCGCCCTACGCTCGCCCGAACGACTCGCACTCGTAACCAACTCCGTGGGAAGTGGTATGGGTGCGTATGGATGTGTTGGCGGCGGGTTCGTTCCCCGTGCCGTTTCGGCTCGGAAGCATCCCATCCGGCGAGGCAGGGGTTGCCGAGACCCTGCGAGTCATGGTCAAGTTTGTTTTGCAGTACCGCGCCAATCCGGTGGTGCGCGTGCTCGCACAACAGATTGTGGGCAACTGTGCCAACCGCGATGCGCTTTGCCACGTCCGCGAGATTCACGCCTTCGTCAGAGACAACATCAAGTATGTCCGAGACGTTCGCGACGTAGAGACGATCCAGACACCAGACTATACCCTGCGCATGGGTTCGGGGGATTGCGACGATCAAGCAACCCTAACACTGGCCATGTTGGAATCGTTAGGGTTTCAGGGGAGATTTTTGGCCCAAGCCATCCGCGGCGGCGGGTTCTCCCACGTCTCTGGCCAAGTGATGTTGGGCACGAGATGGGTGAATCTCGAGACCATCATTCCAACACTGCCGGAACCGTGGAACGGGTTGCCCGCGGGCGCACCAATGCCAATTGGTTGGTTTCCGCCCGATGTCACCCGAGTCATGCCGGCGCGCATTCCATGAAACCTTTAGGTGTCAACCTCCCGAGCTCAAAATGTGGCAGTGTTATTAGCAGTCCGAACCAATGCTGCGGTGCTGACTCCTTATATATAGGCATTTCCGAGGGGGCGCTATGGCGATGATGGTCCCGTATCAATCGAGCGGATCTTATCGCGGCATGATCTCGCGCCAACTCAACACCTCCGGCATGCGGCGCACAGGCATGGTTCCGATGGCGCCGCGCGTACCAATGGCACCGATGGCGCCGCGGCTCGGTTCCTTCGGACACTGTGCGACGTGCTCGGGCGGCGGCGGCCCGGCGCCCGCGCCTGGTCCGGGGCTGGAATACGATACTGACGCGGCGTTGCCGTTGGTGCCGTATGAAGCGTCGCGACACTTGGCAACACTCAGCGCGCTCGGAGACCTTGGGGCAACCGCACTCATAAACCAAGGCATTACGGGCGTCAAAGCCGGCACGGCCGCTGCGGGCCTTACGTCATCGATTGGCGCGGGCGTTGCGTCCGCGGTCGGTGCGGGTGCTGCCGCGGGCTCGGTCGTTCCCATCATCGGGACAGCAATTGGCGCCATTGTTGGGTTGCTCGCTTCCGGTGTGTTGAGTCGAAAAAAGGACCCGGAAGCGGCCAATTTTGACCAGGCCGTTGCGCTCTATCGGCAGAATCCGCAAAACGTTATCAACATTGCTGACAAATATTTGGTGCTGGCCGGATTGTTTGACCTACGCGCCGATCAAATCAAAGGCAACATTCCCATTTATAAGCGCTATGGGCGCATGGGTGAGCAACGCTTCGTCACCGACATGGTGAGCCGGATCTATCAAGCGGGGCTGTCCGGTCAAATCACGGCGAACGATACGCCGCAAAGCGTATTCGCGAAGGTGGTGCAGCCGTGGATTGATTCTTTTGGGTACGGTCCCATGACCGACTCAAACGCGGACATGATTACGCTGATCTTGTTGGGCATGACGGCGGAGTACCTCGCCGGGATGCAAACACGTTGGCAAGCGATTGGCGGCGACAATCCGTTTACATCGCTCCCCAAGTTTGCGCTGCCGCAGCCCATCGCCCCGCCGCCCCCCGTGCCCGCGTACGCGGCACCCCCGCCCGTTGCGACACCAACGTGTGCGCCGGGCTACACGTGGAACGGCTCTCAGTGCGTGGCACCGCTGCCGCCCACGACACCGACGCCGGGGGCTGTCGTCGCGGTGCCGGTCACGCCAACCCCAACAGCAACCCCAACCCGTAACGTGCAGCCGGTCGCGCCCGTCCCGTCCGCGTTGCCGAGCGGGTTCACGCCCGTATCCGCTGATGCCAACGGGCAAACGATCTTTGCGAGCCCGCAAGGGGTGTTGTACCAGTGGAACGGCCAGGCGTTTGCGCAATACACCGGCTCGGTGGGTTCGGGTGCATCGGTCGCAGCCCAAGTGCAGGCGGCGATACAAACCGCCCTCGCGCAAGGCTACACGCCCGCGCAAGCGGCACAAAGCGCGGTAGCCCAAACACAAGCGAGTGGCACAGTGGTGCCGCCCGCTATCGTGACACAGGCAGCCGACCAGGCCGCCGTGACCGCTGCCGCCCCACAGGCAACCGCGGCGGCGTTCGGGGGCACAGGGATGCTCGGGATATTGATCGCGGGCGGGATATTGGTCTCGTTGGCGTTCGCTGGTAGGAGTCGCGGCCGTGCCTAACACAACTGTGCGGGTGTTGGATATAAAACAGCCGGGCAATTCGCTCGCAACCTGGCTAGCGCTCCATCATCCTGACATTTTCTTGGCGGCGTTCAGCAAGGCACGGCAGGCAAAAATTGCTAAAGGTATCGGGCAACTCGGGCGCTTGGCGATGCTGGGCGACGACTCCGGGGTGACATTTGCCGAGCCGGCGTTACAGGAAATCACATTCGATACCTCGGACCTAACTGCCTCACTCCCATCCAATTGGTTGAGCGATGCGACCGACAGCGGCGCCGCGCTGCTAAACTCAATCGGCAACAGTCCAACGTCTCAGGGCTCAACCGTGGGCGGCGCGCTGTCATCCTTTGGCACCGGAATATTGGGCGCGTTGGGCGCGGTGGGCTCATTCTTGAGTAGCCCCATCGGCATTACCAGCGTCAAAAATGTGGCGACGGGCATTCTGCAGGCGCAGGGCGATGCAAACACTGCGGCAACTCAACAGGCAGTGTTGGCCGCACAACTCGGGCGCACGGCAACCAACCAGCCGGTGGCCCCGATCACCTACCAGCGCAACGCCGCGGGACAGCTCGTCCCGGTGTACGCGAGTCAAACCGCTAATGGAACGGTGTACTCACCGCTTTCGAGCGGTCAATTGTCATCACTCACGCCGTCGTCGATGTCCGTTTTTTTCCACCAATACGGCATGTGGATTGCCGCCGCTGTGGCGGGTGTCTTCGTGGTTCGGGCCGTTGCCAGTCACAGGTAATTCAACATGTCAGTAATCATCGACACGGGTTTGCGCGGCTACCTCAAGTGGCTGCGGCGCGACCAACCCGGCATTTATCGGAAAGTCGCACCCGTGCTCGCGGCGAAGATCCCTGAAGCCTTTTCAGACCGGGAACAATCGCACGCATTGGGTGTACTCATGGGTTTGGGTGACGACGCCGAGCCGGGCGCCAGTGGTGCGAGCACTGACGTTGCGGACGCCGCAAATACCGGTGCGGCGTCGCCATCCATCACGGGCATCATTGGCAACCTGGTGGCAGCGGCCGGGCAAGTCTATTTGACCAAAACGCAATTGGATGCGCTGAAGCAAGTCAACAACATGCAATTGCAGCGGGTGACTGCCGGGCTCAACCCGTTGGACGTGAGCGGTCTCAACTTCGGAATACCGACCGTCAATGTGGGCGTTGCGCCGAAGACATTAGCCGCGGGCGGCACACTGTTGATTGGGGGGTTGCTGCTGGTGGGCGCGTTCATGCTGCTGGGAAGCAAACATCATAGGAGCGCTTGACATGGCACGCTCGCGGGGCATCGATACCCAAACGCTGGTGATTATTGCGGGGCTCGGCGCGTTGGTCTACTTCCTCATGAGCAAGGCACAGGCCAGCCCGAAACCGGGCGGCCCGCCGCCCTCTCAACCCTACATGCCGCCAACAGACTTTGGTCTGAGAGACCCGACAACATGGGACGACTACGCTGGCCCCCAACCCTCGGATCGGACTTGGGGAGACAGCAGCGGCTACAGCGGTAGCGGCCAAGTGTGCGCGACGGTACGCGGAGTGACGGCGTGTAGCCCGTGAAACTGGAAGACACTCTCAAATGGGGCGCGATCTTGGGCGGCGTGTATGTCGTGTACCGAGCGCTGAAAGGGGTTGAAGCGGTGGGAAAGGGCGCCGTGGATTGGTACAACCAAACGGCGGAGATTTTCGACTTTACACCGGATTACAACAACTCAACCTGGGTTAGCTGGTTCGACCCAACCGAGCGCCCGGTGGCGTTCTACTGGTTGACCTTTCCTGATGGAGTACACCATTTCATTTGGAGCAGCACTGTGCAAGCGGATGGCTCTTTTTATTACGAGGATATCGCCTACCGCATTGGGATTGATAAGGCAGGCGGATTGCGTGCGTATCTAAACCAACAGAGTCGTTAACCATGCTCAACACACCACCACCACCCACAGACAAAACGGTAAACGTCCCATCGTCCACAACCACGGTGGGCGCGATTTTGGGCGGCATCCTGGCCGCAACCCTCGCGCCGCACATTTCAGACCCAATCGGTGCGGACGCTGTGTCCGGGGCAATCACCGGGCTCATAACCTGGCTGTTTCACCTTGCACATAGCAAGATCGGCACGCCGGAATAGTGGGCCGCCCGATGCACTTGTGGCAATACAGTAAGGTGACGGGGTATTGGCGGATCGCACGCGACGTGACGCCCGAAACCGCCCAACACTGGTTGGCGATCTATCGGAAGGACGAGCCGAACGAACATTTCAAAGTCAGTGCGCGCCGCCCGATCAATAACCCGACGCGAGGCGCTCCCAAGCGGGAGAAAAACAAACGCAGACCGTGTGTGCGCAAGGTCACGCGCGCCCGCCCGGCTCGTTCGCGCAAGCGAGCCCGAGCTGCGGGCGGCGGCCGGGTGGGGTTGTTTGCTCAGCGCTCGGGCGGGCCTGTGTTGGCATTCATGGGGCGCGGCAAGTTTGCGGGCCGCGGCCGTCCCAAAGTTTTCAAATCACGTGCCGCCGCGGCGGCCGTAGGTTGGGCGTTGCGGGATTCGTTCCCGCGGAGGTTGAAAGGCTACAGGCTATTTACCAAGTGAATCCAGACATTGACCGGGCGACGCGCTTGTTTCAAGCGTTTCGCGAGCAAAAGCCAAGAAGCGCCCGGTATGTAAGTGTCAGTTTGCCCAAAGCGGTGGCGAAGATTGGAACGGCCGAATTTATCGGCTACTGGACCACGCACCGCGGGAAGCCTGCCATTTACGTGCACTTTTGGGCGCCCGGATCGCGGCTCCATTTGTATGCCAACTCAGGACGCGGGCAACTG
>Ga0207703_10002167_pt1 | contig 17246 bp, 10 predicted proteins | sample KBSSwiS12_FD_184304 | JGI IMG/M metagenome (GOLD analysis project Ga0207703, IMG submission 184304) | Switchgrass rhizosphere microbial communities from Kellogg Biological Station, Michigan, USA - KBS Switchgrass S1-2 (SPAdes) (version 2) | ecosystem: Host-associated > Plants > Roots >...
TAGCGGGGATTGTGGACAGGCCCCAACACCTCGGCGAGCGCCTCGAGGAACAGCTTTTCCGTCGCGCGGTCGGCGCCCGGCAGGGTCACGAGCCGTTCGCCCTTGATCGTCCGATCGACCAGGACGTCATAGGCATCAGCCGTCCCCACAAGCAGGTCCGCCTCCTCCAGCGCCTCGAGCAGCGCCCTGCCCACCTGCTCGATGCTGCGTTCCAGGCTGCCGTTGCGCACCAGCAGATAGGCCGCCTTGCCGAGATTGGGCAGCGCATAGAACAGGACCAGGCCGGAAAAGATCAGCAGCAATGAGCCGATCGTCGAAACATTCGAGAATTGCCGCATCGCCCCGGCTGCCGATCCGATCGCGCCGCCAAGCCCGGTCAACACCAGGAATTGCAGCGTGTCCGCGAGCGCGAGCCGCCGCGGCGCATAATTGGGCCGGGCGACCTGCCGCATCGTCCGGCCATCCTCGCCGCTGCCGATCGCTGCCTGCCATTTCGCCGCTACCGCCGCGCGGTCGCCCGCGCGAAGGAGCGTGTCGGCATCGAGCGCCTCGACCGACGCCGCGTCCCATGCCCGCCCCTGCAATCGCAAGCGCGCCATGCCGCTCTGGATAGCACTGCCCACGTCATAATCGACTCCGGCAAAGGTCCGGAACCGACGCTTCATGAGCTCCATGTCCGGTCCGACCGCAACGCCTATAGGATCAGTGTCGGGCAGGTCGTCACGCCAGGCCATGGCGTGACGGAGCCCTGTCATAACGCCTGTCGCCTCAGGCACGATCGTCGCCAAATGCCAGATATTGGCGACCTTGCCGGGATCGGCCGGATCGGTGCGGATCGCCCGGCCGCGCATCTGGTTGGAGAGCATATAGGAGCCGACATTGCTCGCCAGCACCAGGCTGTTGATCGAAGGCGCGTCCCACCCCTCGCCGAGCAGGGCCTGGGTGCCGGTGAGCAGATTGATCGTGCCGCGCGCGAACAGCCGGGTCATGATCTCGACGATCCGGTGATTGTCGGCACCGCCCAGCGTGACGCGGACATAGCCGGGACATTCCGGCAGCGGCGCGGCACGCACGGCGCCGGCGCCGAGGCCGCATCGTACAGCCTCGTCCTTCAGTTCAGCGACCGCAGCTTCGGGCACAATCACCAGCGTGCCACTCAGCACCCCGAGCCGCGCTGTAATGCCGGCCCGGCGCAGCGCATCGAAAATGGAGGCAACGCCAAGTTTGGGCGGCGACGCGGCAGTGGCGCCACCCGGCAGATCGCTTGCCCGCACGAAATCCGTGAGCACCACCATGCGCAACCGGTCCCCAAGCGCCAATGCCTCGGCGCGCGCGATGGCGACGATGCTGCCGAGCTTGGCATTGCTGTTGGCGATCATCGTGAACAGCGCCGCGCTTTCGCGGATTCGCACATGACCGCCTTCGATCGCACCGAGCCGATGCAATTCCGTCTTGAGCGCCTTGAGGTCGGGACCGGCATCGAACCCGTCGCGATGCTCGTTCAGCATGCCTTCGAGCAGTGTCTCCATCCACCGCGGCGATATCGCCGGCATGTCACGGGCCCGCGCACCGAGCAATGCGAGCGGCGCGCGCGGCACCTTCCGGCCAGCCGCGCGCAGAAAGACCAGCATGGCCGACAGGAATTCCGGCGCATCGAGGATCGCCTGGTCGTCAGGCATCGGATCGATGATCCACAAATGATTGGCGATGCTGTCGATAAAGGTCGCGTCGATCAGCAGGCCGTTGAACAGTCGCGCCAGGCCGTCGCGTCGTTCGGCGATCAGGGCTCCTTCCGCCGCGGTCGGCACGGAGACGTGGAGATAATCCTGATGCGGGCAAAGATCGCCGTGCCGCACCAGATCCGGGATCGCGATCTCCGCATCGACCGGGCCGCAGACCTGTTCGTAACGACGCCATTCGGCGGCCTCGACATCATAAGGCGGTGTCGCCGTCAGCGAGACGATGATCGGCTGGTCGAGCGCCGCGATCAGATCCTGCAAGGCACGCCACCATTCGCGACGGAGATGATGCGCCTCGTCGAGCATGATGGTGATCGGCCCCATCTTCGCAAGGGTGTGCGCCAGCGCAGCGAACGCGGCGTTTGCCCGGGTTTCGATCGCTGGACTATCGGCATCGGGCTCGTCGGGATCGGCAATGGTGCTTGCCTCCGCGCGACCGGCCCATGCCGCATGGAGAGCCTGATAGGTACAGATCGTAAGCTGGCCCGGCGTCTGCAGCGATTCGGACAGCCAGTCCGGTCGCATCGGAGCTTCGGGGAGAAAGGAGCGGCACAGGCGATCGGCCCATTGATTGCGGATCGTGATCGTCGGCGCAAGCACGAGCGCCGGCCGACCGATCCGGCGCATGACCTCAAGGCCGAGGATCGTCTTGCCCGACCCCGGCGCCGCGACGACATGGAGCCGCTTGTCTTCGAGACAGGCATCGACATCGCCCAGGATTCGGGCCTGATAGGCACGCCAGGCACCGGTGAATCTCAGTTGGGCAATCATGCTCCTGCATCCCATGTCGAAAGCGGACTGCCAACCGCCCGCTTTTTCGGAAGCCGACCCCCTGTCCGAGCGGCGGAGCGGGTATCGATCAACGATAGCTGACGTGGAGCGAAAAGGGCCCCGGCCGTTACCGGCCGGAGCCCCTTGTTCAGCGTCGCGCGGCTCGATCAGTGCTTCGCGATCGTTCCGCTGAACGCACCGTCGGTTGTATTGCCATCAAGCCGGTTGTCGCCATAGCTCAGCACCTGCGCGGTACCGAGGACGAGCAGGCCGGTGCCGTTGCTGGTGATGGAGGTGTTGCCGACGCGCGCGCTGGCCGATGCCGGCGTGCCGTTCACGATGATGCCCTGATTGGCATTGAGCGTGACCCGCGAATTGGTGAGCATGAACTTCACCGTTCCGGTGCCGGCGGGCGCTTTCACCAGGATGCCCGAACCGTCATTCGACAGGGTGACATTGTCGATCATCGCGCTGATCGTCGAGCCGACAATGCCGGTGGTGTCGACGCGGATGCCGACGCCGGCATTGTCGACGATCTGGCTGTTGGTGATCGTGGCCGACGCGGTGTAACCAGCGGCCGGATTGATATTGATACCGCCCGAAGTGCCCGGGCTGGCGGCGCTGCCGCTTTCCGAGATGGTGACATTGTCGACGAACAATTGCCCGTCGGCATTTTGCGGCTGGAAGTTGATGCCATAGCCACCCCGGAAACCGCGGATCTTCGAATTGCGGATATGCACCGCGGCGGCGTTCAGAATGTAGATGCCGTTCACACCGGGCACGCCGGTCTGGCCGAGCCCTTCGAAATCGAACCCGCTGAGCGTCACGACCGCTGTCGTCGAATTGACGATGAAGCCGTTGGTGGAGGCGACCAGCACGCCGGTTTCAGTGCTGTCGCAGATCAGCGAAATCGACTTGGTGATGGTCAGCGAGCCGAAGCCGCCGGGATCGAGGCAATTGATCTCACCGCCCGCAGCGGTCTTGGAGATGGCGCCCTGAAAGGTCTTGCACGGCGCGGTGCGGCTGCAGGGATTGGCGTCGTCTCCCACGCCCGAAATCCAGGTGCGCGTCGCCTGTGCGGCGACGGGCGCGCTCCACAGCATTGCGCTGAATGCGGCCAGCGCCGCAAGCAACGTGAAACCTTTGAAACCCATCAGCATGACATTCCCCCCTCTTCCACTGCGCCCGGACCGGGCAATCTCGGGCGTTGCCCCCTGGCAATCCTTGCGGCCGTCGCCCTGAGCGGGCGACGACGTGCGCCCGGTTGGTAAACCAGGACCAAGCACCGGACAATGAACGTTTCTCCCGTTCATGGACTGAGCACGTGGCACGACCATGACAGCAGCCACCAATACCGGACGGATCCACCTCACTTTGGTCAGGTCATGAACAATGGCTGCAAGGCCCATTCCGGACCCATTCACCGCGACTCGCCGATAACCGCATTCAAGCCGGCACGGGCAGGCGTTCGATCCGAACGTCCCGCGCCTCGCAGATGAAGGAGCGAGACATGAAGACCCTTTTCACCAAAGCCGCCCTTGCAATGGCGCTCGGTGCCACCGCATTGACCGTCGCAGCCCCGGCCGAGGCCCAGCGTTATGGCGGCGGATATCGCCATCACGACGACACCGGCACCGCGATCATCGCTGGCGTCGCCGGTCTTGCGATCGGTGCGGCGATCGCCTCGAGCAGCAACCGCGGCGGCTATTATGAGGACCGCGGCTATTATGACGACCGCGGCTATGATGATCAGCGCGGCTATGACTATCGCCGCTACCACCGCCATCACCATGATCGGGACCATCGCTGGGACGATCGCGACGGGCGTAACGGCTATTACAATGACGGATATAGCGGCAATGGCGGCTATTATGGGAACGGCTATCAGGGCCGCCACTACGGCTATTGATCACCAGATCCATCCGGGCGAATCCCCAAGCCGCCCGGATGGAACCCGAACGAATTTAGTGTGTTTATACGGATGAAGCGGCGCGTCCCCCCTCGTCGCTTCAGAGCAACAAAAGCCCCGCCAGCATTCCCCCCGCTGGCGGGGCTATTCATGTCCGGCGTTTCCGCCGGCTGACTGCTCGAAGAAGACGGGCCGGGCGCCATTGCTGGCACCCGGCCCGTCCCACCACCGGAAAATGGCTCGGCACTCACAAAAATGCCGAAGCCAAAATCGGTCGGCCAGCCAATACAGGCATATCGGCCCGTGTCGGCCAAGCTCGTATCATCCCTGAGGGGCCGGGGTCGCGCGACGCGCCTGCTAGCTCCCCAATATGCTGTCCATCATCACCTTGCGCACCCGATCGCCCAGCGCCGGATCAGCCTCGACAGCCTTGCTGATCGCGTTGAAGCTCGCAGGGTCGAGCGCGTAGCGGCCGAGGATCGTCTGCCGTTCCGCATTCGCCTGTTGCTCGATCGCTGCACGCTCGGTCGGCGTCGCGGCGGCTGTCCGAGCCGCCACCATATTGTTCAACTGCAGCAACGCGGCCGTGGCACCGGCATAGTTGCGCACATCCTGATCCGTCACCGTTTTGGCCGGGCTTGAACCGGTATCGGCCCATGCCGGAAGGCACGACATCGACCCTGCCGCAAGCAAGAGGGCGGCAGCAAATATCCTGAACGTCATCATGGACATAGACTCTCCTACTGCCCGCCACGCGCGTCAATATGGGCCCACGCCGCTGACCGATCGCGCGCCTCGCCCCGTCGCGACGCGCGCCAGCGTCAGTGCGCGTCGTGGAAGATAATGCCGAGCGTGTGGCGATGCCCCGACCGCATCCGACTCACCCCGTGGCGCAATTTGACGCGGTAATCGCCACGCACCCCCCGGCTCGGCCGCTCATTGACCGCGAACAGGACCGCGTCGCCTTTGGCGAGCGGCACCACCTCGACCCGGGTCTGCATGCGCGGCCGCTGCTCCGTCATCACGAATTCGCCGCCGGTGAAGTCAGCGCCCGGCGCCGACAACAGCACCGCCAGCTGCAATGGGAAGGCGAGATCGCCATACAGATCCTGGTGGAGGCAATTATAATCGCCCTCGCCATATTGCAGCAGCAACGGCGTCGGGCGGGTCTGGCCGGCGGCGTGGCATTGGTCGAGCCAGGCGGCATGATCTGCCGGGTAGCGCATCGCCAGCCCCATCCGATCGTTCCACCGGTTGGCGATCGGAGCGAGCCGCGGATAGAAGGCGCTGCGCAGGCCCTGGACGAGCGGCGGCAACGGATAGCTGAAATAGCGATATTCGCCGCGCCCGAAGCCGTGCCGCGCCATCACGACATGGCTGCGAAAGGCTTCACCGGGTCCGTAAGCGCGGGCCAGCGCATCGCATTCCACATCGGCCAGCAGCCCCGGCAGCACGGCGAACCCCGCCGCATCGAGATCGCCGCGAACCCGCTCCCAGTCGATCGCGTCGACGCGTGCGGCGGGATCGCTCACGCCACGCCCTCCATGTTGATCAGCCGCCGCTTGCGCTGGACGCCCCAGCGATATCCGGAGATCGATCCGTCAGCCTTCACCACCCGGTGGCAGGGGATCGCGACCGCGAGCCGGTTGGCTGCGCAGGCCGCCCCGACTTCCTGCGCCGTCGCCGCGACCGGGAGCGATCTGGCGAGCGCGCCATAGGTTGTGGTCTCCCCGGATGGAATGCGGGTGAGGGCAGCCCAGACCGCGCGCTCGAGACCGGAACCGCGCAGGTCGAGCGGAAGGTCGAAAGCCGTGTTCGGCATATCGACGAGCCGCTCGACCGCCGCAACCCGCTCCGCGAGCCCGGCCTGATCCTCGACCAGCGCCGCGTCGGGCAAAGTCTCGCCAAGCTCCCGCCGCAGCCGGCCGCGATCGTCGCCGATCAGGATCGCGGCCAGCCCGGCGACGCTCGCCGCGACCAGGACGTTGCCGAGCTTCGTCTCGCCAAAACCATAGGTGATTGTTTCGATTGCCATGATACCGGTCCTCAACTGAGTTGCCGGGACTGGATGACAGAAGATTCCACGCGATGCGTTCCGCGGGTTGCGCTCAAATCCCGGGTCACGCGTCGGACGCCCATGGATCATAGGTCCCGAAATCCCAATTGTTCCCCTCCGGATCGCGGACATTGTAGCTGCGGCCGGGATAGCCCTGATTGTCATGCGGTTCAGTGACGATATCGGCACCTTCCGCCTTCGCGCGGGCGAAATGCGTATCGGGATCGGCGATGCGCGCGGCGATGCAGGCCGTTACCCCGCCGGCCTGGGCCGGGGTCTTCCAACGGTACAGCGCGACCGTCTCGTCATCCCTTGCCGAGGAGAGCATCACCATGCTGCCGTTCAGGGTCAGCTGGGCATGATGGATGATCGCGGGATTTTCGGGATCGGCAAACACCGCATGCTTTTCGAACCCGAAGGCGCGGCACAGGAAATCGATCGCGGCGGGTGCGTCGTCATAGCGCAGGCAGGGTATCAGGGATGGTCGCTCGGTCATGGGATTCTCCACCGGAAAGGGTGGTTATGGATTAGCGCGAAGCAATCGGACGATATTGGATCAAACGAACCTGGCCTTGCTCGCGAAACGGGTAAGGCATGGCGGTTTACGCTATGAACGCCGGTTAGCGCGGGTTCCGCTACGGTTGAATCGCCGCGGGTCATGTGGTTTTGGGAATGTCATGCAAGGCGCTGACATTTCCAAATGTACAGAACATTGTACAATGTCTGATGCCGAGGGTGACCTCCCGCGCGGAAGTACGCCTCCGAGCGTCGGCGAAAATCTGAACCGACGGAAGCCTAGCTTTCTGTTCTTTCTTGCTTCCCCAGCGAAGGCTGGGGCCCAGTTGCGATGGCAGAGGTAATGAACCGCAGCGCGCACTACTGGCGTTTCCCAACTGGGCCCCAGCCTTCGCTGGGGAAGGATCGTAGAAAGCGGCTCGAACTCACATACAGGTCAGATTTAACGCCCGCCGCTCTAGCGCTCGATCAATCCGCCGCCATCCCCGAGTGACCGCGCAATGAATTGCGTCGGGGTCATGTCGGCAAATTCGCGAAACTCGCGGATCAGGTGCGACTGGTCGCAATAGCCCGCATCATAGGCGAGCCCGGCCCAGTCGGGCGCGCCGTCATCGGCCATCATGGTGGTCAGGCGCTGAAACCGGATCAGCCGGCGGAAGCTGCGCGGCCCCACACCCAGGACATCGCGGACACAGGCGGCGAGATGCTTCCGGCTCCAGCCTATGTCCCGGGCGATCGCTGCGATATCGAGATCGGGCTGGCTGGTCAGCAGGCCGATCGCATGGGTGACCTCGGTGCGCACCGGCGGGCACTCGGCCAGCCGCGCGATCAGCGCCGCGTCGAGCAGCGCGATCCGCGTGTCGCGCCCGTTCGCTTCAGCAAGGCGAATGCCGAGGTCTCGCGCCGACTTGCCGAGCACGGCATCGAGCGGCACGACCCGATCGATCATCTCCCCCATCGGGATTCCGAGAAGGCGGCGCAGGGTCGCCAGCGGCAGGAAGACATGCATGCCCGTCTGGCCGCCATCGGACTGCGACAAGGCCGGCCGCAGATGCACGCCGGCGGCGAAAGCCTCGCCCGCGCCCAGCCGGATCGTCGCCCCGTCGCCGCCGGTCACACCGATCGGCGCGCCGAGATTGACGATCAGCACCCCTTCGGCATGCGGCAATTCGCGCCGCACCGTGAAGCCGCCGGTCCGCTCGTGATAATCCATATAGCCCGCGATCGCCCCGGCGAGCGGCGCGGGCGCGGCGATACGCGCCATTTCCCAGCTGTTCAGGCCGTCATCATGGCGCTGAACGCGAATCAGGCGATCGGTGTCGCGCATGGGCGCAGCCTATGGTGGCGGCCGAGCGCCGACAATGGCGCGGTCACGATAGAAGCGGCCATCGAGGCACCGCGCCCACTACTCCCTTCCCCAGCGGAGGCTGGGGCCCAGTTGGGGAACGCTGATGATCAGCGCTGCGGTTCATTACCTCTGCCATTCCAACTGGGCCCCAGCCTCCGCTGGGGAAGTAAGAAGAACAGAAAACAGACTTGGCAGCTCAAACTTACCGCACCTGCACGCCAATGCCGAACAACCGCCAATGCCCTGTCTCGGGGGCGAAGATCATGCTGAATATGATCTGCTTGCCCTGGACGTCGAACACGCCCTTCATCGCCAGCTTCTGATCGGGGAGCAGATGCGGCGCCTCGATGAATTTGGGCTCGAGCACCATCGCCGCGTTGAGGTTGTAGGGGCGCAGCGGCGCGAACAGCTGTGCCAGCTTCGCCGGTGGGTTGACCGACTGGAAACCCTGCGCGCCGAGCTTGAAGAGCACGTCGTAATCATTGGTCTCGTTCGCCTGCTCGACCGCCGCCAGGCTGGTGCGGATGAGGATCAGCGCCTGCGGATAACCGATCGGCGGGCCGGCGGGTTTGGGCGCCGCCGCCGGTGCGGCGGGTGCCGGCACCGGCCTGGTCTTCTCCGCGCCGGCGGGCCCGGCGATCAGCGCGAGCGCCGCCATCATCGTCATCATGTGCCGCATAGTCTCTTCCCCCCTTATGTGCGCGCTGTTACCAGGCGAAGGTCACGCCCACGCGGCCCCCGGTGCTGTCCTTCACCGTCGATCCGGCCACCCCGGCGCTGAGATAGACATGATCGGTCGCCTTCAGCACCGCCGAGCCGGCAAAGCCTTGTTGACCACGATAGGTGGCCAGATCAAACGAAATGGCGAAGTGCGAGTCCGCCGGCAGCACCGTGCCGCCAAGCGCCATCGCCGCAGCAATACCGCCATTGGCATCGCGGTTGACCGTCTCGACCCGGCCGGAGAGGCTCGACTGCGCCGCCTCGAGCGTGGTGAGCCGCCCGTTCTGCTGGGTGTCGAGCGTCTGGATCGCGGCGATCGCCGAGTCCTGCGCCGTGTTGGTCGCCTGTAACGACGCGATCGCCGGGCGGATGCTCGTGTCGCGCCCGAGCGTGCCATTGGCATCGACGGTTGCGATATCGGTCGGGCCGCTTTGCGCGGCGGTCGAGGCGGCGATATCGCCGACGCGAACCGAGCTGCCCCCGCCGCCAAGCGCGACCTGATTGGCCCGGGTGGTTGTCGCGCCATTGCCGAGCGCGACCGCATTGGCCTGGGTTGCGACGGCGCCATTGCCGATCGCGACTGCGTTGCTGCCCGAAGCGACCGGCGCCGTGCCTGATCCGGTTGCCGCGATATAGGCGGTGCGGGCCAGCGCCGTGTCGGCGGTTGCCTGCGCCGTGCCGGCGGCAAGGCTGGCGGCGTAGAGCTGGCCGCCATTGACGGCGTCGGTCGATCCGGCGGCGATGGTGCCGTTCGCGACATTGACGATCCGGCGCTCGCTTCCGACCGCGCCGACCGAGATGGTATTGGCCTGATCGGCGACCGAGCCGGCGCCGAGCGCGACTGAATTGGCCGCGGTGGCCGAGCTGTTGCTGCCAAGCGCGAGGCTGTTCGTGGCCGAGGCCCCGACGCTCGCTGAATCGCCGAGCGCGACCGAGCCTGCGGCCAGGGCGTTGTTGCCATTGCCGAGCGCGACCGAGCCGGTGCCGGTGGCTGTGTTGCCATTGCCCTGCGCGAGCGCACCGTCGCCGGTGGCGTTGTTGTCAGCACCGATCGCGACGGCGCCGGTGCCGGTCGCATTGTTGGGATCGCCCAGCGCGACCGCGCCATTGCCGTTGGCGAACTGCTTGAAGCCGAGCGCCACCGAGCCGATGCCGGTGTGGATTGAATTGCCGCCCACGCCGCCGGAGGTGATGCTGCCGATCGCGGCAATGGCTGCGTTCATCTGCTGCAGCGTCACCGCATCATGCGCGCTGGTGGCGTCGCTCACATTGGTAATGCGGCGGGTGAAAGCGGGAGTACCAAAGACGCCGCCGGTGCCAGCGCTGCCGACCGAGATGGTGTTGGCCTCGTCAGCGAGCGAGTTGTAGCCGAGGGCGACGCTGTTGGCGGCCGTATTGTTGGTCTGACTGGAGGCGCCGAGCGCGACTGAATTGTCGCCAAAAGTTTTCGCATTGGCCCCGATCGCGGCTGAATATTGCGCCTCGGCCTGCCCGCCAAAGGCTATGGCATATTGTGCATCGGAGCGCGCGCCATACCCCACCGCCGTACCGAACCGGCCACTGGCGCTCGATGCTGTGCCGATTGCCACGGACTCGTCGCCATAGGCGTGCGCGCTGAAACCGGCAGCGAGCGAATCTGCACCGCTCGCCGCCGCGCTCGTGCCGAGTGCGGTCGAACTAAAGCCAGAAGCATTGGCATCAGTGCCCAGGCTGGCTGAATAATCGCCGCTGCCGGCCGCGCCGACCCCGAGCGCGATCGCGAAATCGCCGTCCGCACTCGCGGCGGCCCCATCACCATAAGGGGTGGTGGTGCCCTCGCCGAGCGCGATCGCGCCAACGCCCGTCGCGGTCGGCTTGGCCGTCGTGGCGCCGGCATAATAGCTCGTGCCAGTCGGGTTGACCGCGAGATAACCGCCGCTCGACACCGTGGCGACCGCGCTGTTGAGCTGGGCGAGGTTCACTGCGTCGGTGTCGCCCGTGCCCGCCGCGACATTGACGATGCGGCGGGTGAAGGCAGCCCCTCCATTCGATGTGTCGGCACCAACCGAGACGACATTGTCCTGGCCGGTCGCCGAGTTGACGCCGAGCGAGACGGAGTTGTTGCCATGTGTCGAGGCGTGATCGCCGATGGCGACGCTGCTGACACCCGGGCTCCAGGCATAATTGCCCAGTGCCGTCGAGTTGACGCCTTCGGAGAGCGCCGCATATCCGACAGCGACCGAATAGTCCGCGTTCGCGCGGCTGCTTTTGCCGACCGCAGCGGAATATTTTCCGGCCGCCGACCCGTCCAAGGCTATCGAAAAGTCTCCCGTGGCGTTCGCGTCGGCCCCCAACGCCACGCCACTCAGCCCGGTGACAAGGGCGGAGTCGCCAATTCCCACACCCTGGTAGGCGACGCTCTGCGACGCATGGCCGATCGCAATCGATTCGTCGCCATTCGCCTTGGCGTCCAGTCCGAGCGCGGTTCCGGCATAGCCCGAGGCACCGGCAAACGCACCGAGGACAGTCGCATAGTCGCCATCGGCCTTGGTCGAGACGCCGATCGCGGTGGAGAAGGCGCCGGACGCGGTCGCCCCGGGCACATCGCCATAATAGCCGGTGCTGCCTTCGCCGAGCGCGATCGCTCCGGCGCCGGTCGCGGTCGGCCGCGTCGTGTTCGCACCGTCATAACCATAGCCGCCGGTCGGGTTGACCGCGAGGAAGGCGCTCCCACCTGCCACGGTAGCGACCGCGTTGTTCAGCTGATCGAGGTTCACCGCATCGGTGCCGCCGGTGCCGGCCGCGACGTTGACGATGCGGCGGGTAAAGGCGGTCCCTCCATTCGATGTGTCGGCACCGACCGAAACGACATTGTCCTGGCCGGTCGCCGAGTTGAAGCCGAGCGAGACCGAGTTGTTGCCATGGGTCGAGGCGTGATCGCCGATGGCGACGCTGCTGACACCCGGGCTCCAGGCATAATTGCCCAGTGCCGTCGAGTTGAGGCCCTCGGAGAGCGCCGCATATCCGATAGCGGTCGAATAGTCCGCGTTCGCGCGACTGCTTTTGCCGACCGCAGCGGAATATTTCCCGGCCGCCGACCCGCCAAGGGCCGCCGCAAAGTCTCCTGTGGCGTACGCGCCGGCTCCCACCGCCACGCCCTGCATGCCGCTTGCCGATGTGTTCGACCCGAGTGCGACTGCGTCGTCGCCCGACGCTCTGGAACCGGCACCGGCGCTGAATGCTGCGGAGCCGCTCGCCCCCGCATTTTCGCCCAGGGCGATGGCGCTATTGCCCGAGGCATTGGCGTAGGCACCGACAACAGTCGAATAATCGCCGCCAGCGGATGCGCTGACGCCGAGCGCCATCGCGAAATCGCCGTCGGCGGCCGCTCCCGGCGTGGCGCCATAATAGCCTGTGCTTCCGCCGCCGAGCGCGATGGCGCCGACGCCCGTCGCGGTGGGCCGCGCCGTCGTGGCCGTGGCATAGCTTCCCGTGCCGGTCGGATTGACCGCGAGGAACGCGTTGCCGCCCGCCACGCCCGCGACCGCGTTGTTGAGCTGGGCGAGGTTCACCGCATCGGTGTCGCCGGTGCCCGCCGCGACGTTGGTGATGCGGCGGGTGAGGGCTGGATAGGCGTTACCGAGCGTGCCGTCGCTGCCGACCGAGACGGTGTTCGCCTGGTCCGCCAAGCTGTTGGTACCGAGCGCGACGCTGTTGTCCGCAGTTGCGAGGCCTGATTTGCCGATGACGACTGAACCGCTGGCACCGTTGCGCGCCATAGCGCCGATCGCGACGCCGTTATTGCCGGAAACCTGCGCAGAACCGCCCAGCGCGATGCTGTTGTCCCCCTCCGCCCGGGAGTTGGCACCCAGCGCCACACCATTCAGCCCGCTGACCAGGGCGTCGTCGCCAATTCCCACTCCCTGGTTCGCAGGAGTCTGCGACGCATGGCCGATCGCGATCGAATCGTCCCCTATCGCCTTGGCATCCAGTCCGAGCGCGGTTCCGGCATAGCCCGAGGCACTCGCGAAAGCGCCAAGGACGGTCGCATAATTGCCGTCAGCCTTGGTCGAGACACCGATCGCGGTGGAGAAAACGCCGGAAGCGGTCGCTCCGGGTACATCGCCGGAATAGCCGGTGCTGCCTTCGCCGAGCGCGATGGCGCCGGCGCCGGTCGCGGTCGGCCGGGTCGTGTTCGCACTGTCATAGCCATAACCACCGGTCGGGTTGACCGCGAGGAACCCGCCCCCGGCCGACATGCCCGCCACCGCATTGTTGAGCTGATCGAGGTTCACCGCATCGGTGCCGGCGGTGCCCGCCGCGACATTCACGATGCGGCGTTCATTGCCCGCAGAGCCGATCGAGACGGTATTTTCCTGGTTTGCGACCGAGCCATAGCCGAGCGCGACCGACTGAAAGGCATTGGCCCGGCTCATCGACCCGAGCGCGACGGCGTTGTCGATCGTGGAGATGCTGGTGTGCGTGGGGCTCTCGCCGCCGCCGGTGGTGGTCGTCACCAGCCCGCCCGCCACGGCGTTATAGCCCATGGCAAGCGACTCATTGCCCTGCGCGGCGGCGTCGACACCGACCGCGACCGATTTGCGCGTGCTCGCCGTGCTCGGGTTGCCGCTGTCGGGCTGATAGATGGCGCCCGCGGTCGCGTCGGCGCCAATGGCGACATTGATGTCGCCCCCGGCCTGCGCGTGGCTGCCGATCGCGGTGCTGCTCGCGCCGATCGCCTGCGCCTGAAAGCCATAGGCCTCGCTCGATCGGTCGAGTGCCTGGGCGCCATAACCGAACGCGGTCGATTCCTGGCCGGCGCCGGCATTGCTGCCGCCCGCAGTCGCCTGGTCGCCATCGGCCTTCGCGCCATAGCCGAGCGCCAGCGCGGCATTGCCATTAACCGCCGCATTGGGCGCTGCGGGTGTGTTGTCGATGGCCAAAGCGCCATTGCCGCCGCCCGAGAGCCCGGAGATCGCGGCGTTGAGCTGGGCGAGGTTGACCGCGTCCGTCTGGCCGGTGCCGGCCGCGACGTTCAGGATGCGCCGCTCATTGCCGCTGCTGCCGACCGAAATGGTGTTTGCCTGATCGGCGACCGAATTCGCGCCGAGCGCGGTGGCGCCCTGCGCCGTGACCTGGGCGCCGCTGCCAAGCGCCGTGCCGAGCGAGCCGGTCACGCGGGTATAGGGACCGATGGCAGTGCCGTTGGCGGCGCCGACCACGGCGTGCGTGCCATAGGCGACTGCGGAATTCGCATCGGCGATCGAGTTCGAGCCGATGGTGGTCGCGTTCGGGCCCTCCACCGCCTCGGCATGTAGCCCGAGCGCGATCGAGCCGTTGGTCATGGCATGGGCGGCGGTGCCGATCGCGATGGTGTTGCCGCCAAAGGCCTGCGCCCAGATCTGGCTGCTCTCGCCGGCGGTCTGGCTGTCGGTGCCGATCGCGATATTGCCCGCGCCGGAGGGCGGGCTCTGCGTGTCGACAAAGCCCGCAAGTGCGTCGCCGAGGGCAATATCGCCGGGGCCGAGCGCCTTGGAAGAGTCGCCGACGGCGACCGAATAGATGTTTGTTGCGGTCGATCCCGCGCCGACAGCGACGCTGAACTGGCCGCTGCTGGTCGATGCGAGGCCGAGCGCAATGGAATAATCATTGGTGGCCAGGGCTTCATAGCCCGCGGCGAAAGAGCCATAGCCGCTCGCTTTTGCGGCTCCGCCGATCCCTATCGCCGCCACGCCCGAGGCTGACGAATTGCTGCCGAGAGCGACCGTATCGAAATTCGAAGCCTGGGCGGAAAGGCCGACCGCGGTCGATTCCTCACCCGTCGCGCCGGCGTCGGCGCCGATCGCGGTCGCCTTTTTGCGCGCGGTCGCGTTGCCGCCGATCGCGGTGGCATTCGTCTCGTCGGTGGTGGCAGGGTTGCCGGCGGTGGCGTTGTTGCCGCAGGCGAGCAGGTTGTTGCCCGCGTCCTGAACGCAGATGCTGGTCGTCCCGCCGGTAACTGATTGCGCTGCGACTGGCGCGGGGCTGAGGCAGGCGAGCGCGATGGTTGCGCTGCTTGCGCTGGTCATGATGCCGCGCATGCGGTGGCTGGTACGATTCACGTGACGTTCCCCTGCAAGACAGCGTGGGGTTTGCCGCACCGGCGTTGTCCGCCGGTTGCCGCTACCCACACAAACTGCGCTGAGGACGCCCGTTTCTCCCAGCCGATGCCGCTGATTTGCCGGTAAGGGCGAGCGCCGCAATTGCCTAAAGAGGCATGTAGCCTCATTAGGCATGTCACGATTACCGGGTTTTTGAGCTAACAAAGCAACGCGTCACATCAGGTCGGCCGGGGGGGCCGTTAATGAAGACAAGGGTGCTCCTGATCGATGACCATCCGCTGTTCGTGGATGGATTTGCCATGATGCTGCGCAAATCGAGGCCGGAATGGATCCTCGAGAGCTCGAGTTCGACGGCGGAGGCGCTCGCCGTCCTGCGGCGCGGCGTCGATTTCGACCTCATCATCGTCGACGTGCAGCTGCCCGAACATGATGGCTTCGAAACGCTTGGGCTCATCGCCGAATTTTGCCCCTCAGCCCCGCGCATGATGATGTCGGGTCGTGAGGACGGGCTCGCGCAGCTGCGCGCGCAACAGGCTGGCGCGCGCGGCTTCGTCGTCAAGGCGTCGCCGCCCGAAACCATCCTCGCCACGATCGATGGCGTGCTCGCCGGCCAGCCTCACTTTGCACGAGGATATGGTTCTTGCGATGCGAAACCGGCCCTCTCGCCGCGTCAAACCGAAGTCATGGAACTCCTCGCCATCGGTTGCGCCAACAAGGAAATTCGATACCGCCTGAACATCGCGGAACGAACGGTGCGCGCGCACCTGACTGAGATCTTCAACGTGCTCGGCGTCAATTCGCGGGTTCAGGCGATCCTTCGCGCCCGCGAACTGGGTCTGATCGAATGATCAATGACGGCTCGACCAGCGATCTCGTTCATGAAGAGCTGATCCAGACTCAATACCGCCAGGCGCGGAACAACATCCTCGCCGAAAATCTCTGCCTGATCTACATGACCGCCTCGGCCCTGATTTTCACGCCATGGAAAATCGTCGCAGGCTGGGTGGCCCTCGAAATTTCCACGCAAATCTACCGCACTTTCCGGATGATCCGCCGTTTCGCGCGCGGCTGGCCGAGTGAAAACTTCACGGCTTACTGGGCGCGCCACCATGCCATCTACCAGACCTGCATCGGTTTCATCTGGGGCGGGGCGATGTTCCTTTTCGTTCATGACGGCGCACCCCTGAGCCTGACGCTCGCGATTTGCGGCCTAGTGATCATCACCAGCGGCACGGTGCCCGGCATCTCCTACAATCCCCCGGCGCTTTATGGTTTTGTCGGCGTCATCTACACGATGATGGTCGCGCGGCTGCTGGAGATGGGTGGCATCAGCCACGCGATGCTCGCGCTTGCGGTAGCCTTTTATGCCGTGGTGCTTTTCCTCATGTCGCGGGTTCAGACCGAAACCATTGCGGCCGGCATCCGGATCAGGTTCGAGAACAAGCAGTTGCTCGATGCCCTGACCGAGCAAAAGGCGACCGCCGAAGCCGCGCGGGCGAGCGCGGAATCCGCCAATCTCGCCAAATCCCAGTTCCTCGCCGCGGCCAGCCATGATCTGCGCCAGCCGCTCTACGCGCTCAGCCTGTTGTCCGGCATGGTGCGCGGCTTCACGACCGATCGCCAGAATGTCGAGGTGATCGACCAGATCGAAGCCAATGTGACGGCGCTGGAGAGCCTCTTCAACGGGCTGCTCGACATATCGCGCCTCGATGCCGAGGTGGTGAGCATCGCGCTCGAGCCGATGAGTGTCGACGCCCTGTTCGACCGTCTCGACAATTATATGCGCCCGATCGCCGACGAGCTTGGGCTGGATCTGCGGTTTCGGTCGGATGGCACCAATATCCTCAGCGATCCTATGCTGATCGAGCAGGTGATGATCAACCTGGGCACGAACGCTCTGCGCAATACGCGAGAAGGTGGTGTGCTCATTGCCGCGAGGAAGCGGGGCGACGCGGTGCGGCTCGAAGTGTGGGACACCGGCATCGGCATCGCCAGCGAAAACCTGGTCCGGATTTTCGACGAGTTCGTCCAGGTCGGCAACCCCGAGCGCAACCGGCGAAAGGGCATGGGGCTTGGCCTGGCCATCGTGAAGCGCTCGGCGAGATTG
>Ga0207703_10002168_pt1 | contig 17242 bp, 10 predicted proteins | sample KBSSwiS12_FD_184304 | JGI IMG/M metagenome (GOLD analysis project Ga0207703, IMG submission 184304) | Switchgrass rhizosphere microbial communities from Kellogg Biological Station, Michigan, USA - KBS Switchgrass S1-2 (SPAdes) (version 2) | ecosystem: Host-associated > Plants > Roots >...
GAGCAGCGCCAGCTCGAGCTGGTTGGGATCGACCATCGCCGCCGGCAGGTCCTTCGCCATGTCGAGTACGATATCGATCTGCGGCCCGAGCGTCCGGCGGATGAAATCGAGCATGCCGCCGATCACCAGCACGGTATCGATCGGCCGCGCCTCGAGCACCTGGCGCCGCGCGAAGGCGAGCAGACGCGACACCAGGGTCTTGGCGCGTTCGGCCGCCTCGAGCGCACTGCCGAGCAGCCGCTGCGAGCGCTCGTCGTCATGCACCCGGCGCAGCATATCGAGATTGCCGATCACCGGGGTCAGCAGATTGTTGAAATCATGCGCCACACCCCCGGTCAGCTGGCCGAGCGTCTCGAGCTTCTGCGCCTCATGAAGCTGCGCCGAAACCGCCTCGCGTTCCGCCGCGCTCTCCTCGACGCGCTTCTCAAGGTCAGCCGCGAATTTAAGCAAGGCAGCCTCGGCATCGCGCCGCCCCGTAATGTCGTGCGACACGCCGACCAGGCGCAGCGGCTGACCGTCAATGCCGCGCTCCATCCGTCCCCGCGTCTCTATCCAGTGGAGCGATCCGTCGGGCCAGATGCAGCGATATTCGCCGTGATAATCCTCGCCCGTCGCGAGCGATCGTTCGAGCAGCCGGTTGCGGTTTTCGAGATCGTCGGGGTGGATGGTCGCGACCAGCGTGTCATAATCGACCGGATCGCCGGGACCTCGCCCGAAATGGGCCAGGCATTCGTTCGAGGCCTGGAACTTGCGGGTCGCGACGTCGAACACCCAGGATCCGAGATCGCCTGCAGACATCGCAAGCCGAAGCCGCTCCTGCCCCTCGCGGATCGTCTCGAGCCGCGCCCGCGCCTCATATTGCCGCAACCGCGCGCGGAGCGCCGCGCGCGCCAGGCTGATCAGGGTGGTAGGGTGAAAGGGTCGTTCGAGAAAGGTGACATTGCCCAGGATTTCGAGCAGCCGGACTGCGGCCGGATTCCGCTCAAGCCCGCCACCGCGCTCGGTCAGCAGGATAAAGGGGAAATCAGACCATTCCGCCTGGTCGCCGAGAAACGCGACAATCTCGCGCAGGTCGGCGCTGCGCAGCGATTCCTCGGTGATGACGGCGAACCCCGCGCCGGCGCGAAGCAGGCGCACCAATGCCGGCAGGTCAGGCGCGACCTCCGCTGCCAGGCCCGCCTCACGCAGCATCGCCTGGGCTACCGGCGCGTCGCGGCCGCGCGGGGCGAGGACTATCGCGCCCGTGGCGTTCGTCCGGTTCAACGGACCCTCACGCCTGTTTCACATCTAGCAGACCGCCATCGCCTACCAGAGCCGGTATGCCCCGCAACACACCCTGGAAGCCGATCAGGGGCTCGCCGAGCGTGATTCCATTTCGACCGATCATGAACTCGCGGATGGTGTTCTCGTGAGAGCCGGTGCGCTTCTTGACCACCGAGATCGCCCGCCGCACCCGGCCCATCGCCTCGAAATAGCGCAGCAGGATCACCGTATCGGCGAGATAGGTGACGTCGACCGGCGTTTTCATGTCGCCGACCAGCCCGTGCTGCGCGACCGTCAGGAAGGTCATCACACCCTGGCGGTTCAGATATTGCAGCAGCTCGTGCATATGCAGGATCAGCGCCTGCTCCTCGGGCATCGCGGCCTGATAGCCGTTGAGACTGTCGATCACGACCGTGCGTGCGTGATGCTCCTCGACGCACCCGCGCACCCGTTGGGAGAATTCGCCGGGGGTCAGCTCAGCCGCGTCGATCTGCTCGATCAGCAGTCTTTTGCTCTTGGTCATCTCCTGCAGGTCGATGCCAAGGCCCTTGGCCCGCTCGAACAACAGACCGAGTTCCTCGTCGAACACGAACATCGCCGCATTTTCGCCGCGCCGGATCGCCGACTGGATGAAGCTCAGCATCAGCAGCGATTTGCCGGTGCCCGCCGGCCCGAGGACCAGCGTGCTCGCGCCGCGCTCGAACCCGCCGCCGATCAGCTCGTTGAGCGCAGCATTCTCCACCGTGACGGTCTCGCGCTTGAAGCGGCCGCGATGCTCGGCGGAAACGAGCCGGGGGAAGACGCGCACGCCGCCGGTGTCGATCACGAAATCATGATAGCCACCGCGATAGCGCCGTCCGCGATATTTGATCACGCGGATCCGCCGGCGTTCGGCGCCGTAATTGGGCGAGAGCTCCTCAAGCCGCATCACGGCATGCGCCACGCTGTGGACGGTCTTGTCCATCACATCGGCGGTGAGGTCGTCGAGCATCAGCACGGTCGCATCGTGCCGCGAGAAATAATGTTTCAGCGCCAGAATTTGCCGCCGGTAGCGCAACGAGCTCTGCGCGAGCAGGCGGATTTCGGAGAGGCTGTCGAGCACCACGCGCGACGGCTTGACCCGCTCGAACGCTTCGAAGATGCGCCGGGTTGTCTCCCCCAGTTCGAGGTCGGAGGAATAGAGCAGGCTCTGCTGCTGCTCGTCGTCGAGCAGGCTTTCGGGCGGCACCAGCTCGAATATTTCGAAATTCTCGTGGAAGGTCCAGCCATGCGACGCCGCGCCGCTGCGCAGCTCGTCCTCGGTTTCGGAAAGCGTGATGTAGAGTACTTTCTCGCCGGCCGCGGCACCCGCCGCCAGGAACTGGGTGGCGATCGTCGTCTTGCCGGTGCCGGGGCTGCCTTCAAGCAGGAACAACCTGCCTGGCGAAAGGCCGCCCGCGAGGATTTCATCAAGACCGGATACGCCGGTTTCGCAATTCAGCATTCAACCTCCGCTTGCGCCCCAGCGACCGGTAGCCTGCCCGGTCAGCTTGTAATTGAGGTATGTTAATGCGGAAGTCGGCAAAAAGTTTCGGCATCGTTATGGATGGTCAGTCGCGGCGGGCCGGCACGCTTGACCCCGCCTCAGCCCGCGGGCCCATCACTTTTAGGAAAGTCGAGCTGCCCCACCGTGAAGCTGTCGAGCCGGGACAGGCTGAACATGCCGCCGAGTTGCGATGCCCGCGCCTTGATAAGCTTCTGGCCGAGTCCAGATTTGGCGTTGCCGGGGTCACGGAACCCCACGCCGTCATCCACGACCTTCAACTGCCAGATGCCGATCCGCGCCGGATGTTCGTCGAGCGTCACGGTGATCGTTCCGGGGCGGTCATCGGGAAACGCATATTTGGAAGCATTGGTGAGCAACTCGTTGACGACCAGCCCGATCAGCACCGCCCGCCCCGCGCGCACGCTGACATCCATCACATCCACCGCCACGCCGATTGGCCGGACGCTGAGATGCGCGAAGCGGAAATCCTCGCACAGTCCCTCGATAAAGCCCCTGAGGCCGATCGCGGCATTGGCGCTGCGTCCGGTGTCGAGCCGGGCATAGACCGAGGCGAGCGCGTTAATGCGGTCGCCCATCGCGCCGAGCGCCTCGCGGGTTTCGGGCAGCTCGGCAACGGCGGAGCGGAGCTGCGCGGTCGCGATCAGCCCGCTCAGGTCATTGCGCAGCCGGTGCGAGAATTCGCTGGTAATCGCGCGCAGGCCCGCATTCTCCTCGCCGAGGGACTGCGCCTGTTCTCGCAGGAACGCGAGGCGCTCGCGCATCCGGCCGACAAAGGCGACGATCAGCAAGCCGGCCGCGATCAGCCCGACCAGGCCGGTCGCATCGACGGGATCGGCGACCGCGAACCCCGCGCCGCGCAACGCGAACAGCGCCACCGCCAGCGCGCCGAACGCGAGCGCGGCATAGCCGGGCCCGCGTCCCGCAAACATCGTCACGCACAGCAGCGCGCCGAGCAGCCAGGGATAATATTGCGAAGGTGCGTCAGGCACCTCGATCACCATGAGGTAAACGATCAGCCCGACAAGGATCAGCGAAACACAGTAGCGGAGCGCAATCCCAAGCGCGTAGTTTCTCATTGGTACCCACCCATCATGAATGATGCGCTCCCGGGTGGGATGGCCGATGCACTGGGAAAGCTGAACGAGAGCGAAACGAACCATGATTGACCGCATCGCCCGCGATCGTCACGCTGTCGGAATGATTGGGCCGGAGGAAAGGACCTCGCCATGCGCCTGCTGCTCGCCCTGCTGACAGCGATGATCGCCATCCCCGCCTCTGCCCAGCATCCCGCGTCGCTGGTCGGCCATTATGACGGCCACCAGATGGAGATGGGTGCGGAACTCGTGCTGAATGCCAATGGCCGTTTCCAGTACGGCGTGGCGTACGGCGCGCTCGATGAGGAGGCCGAAGGTACATGGGTGCTGCAGGGCGACCAGGTCCTGCTGACCAGCGATCCCGTCACCCCGCCCCGCTTCGTCTTTCTCGGGCAGAAGCCGGCGCCGGCCGGCATTTTCCGGCTATCTCTCGAGGCTCCGCAGGGCATGTCGCTGCAATATTTCGACGCAATGCTTACTTTCGCGCGCCACGATCCCGAGGGCGGGCAATTGACCGATGACGGCCTCGCAAGGCCGATCGACGCAAAAGACCCGCCCCTCACCGCCCGGCTGTTCCTGCCGATGTTCGAGCTGAAGGCCGATCCCGTTACGATCGATCCAGCCAAAGGCTATTGGCTGAGTTTCCGCTTCGAGCCGCATGATCTCGGCAAGGCCGATTTCCGCAGCGCCCCGCTCACGCTCGACAAGGGCGACCTGCTGCTCGAACGCTTCGGCCGGATCATCCGCTTCCACCGCGACGGAGATGTGCCGCCGCCGGAATGAGGCGCTCAGATTTGATTCAACGCCTGGTCGAGATCGGCGACAAGATCGTCCTCATGTTCAAGGCCGATCGACAACCTCAGCAATGTATCGCGGATGCCGGCACCCTTGCGCCCTTCAACGCCCATCTCGGCATGAGTCATGGTCGCAGGGTGCGCGACGAGGCTCTCGATGCCGCCAAGCGATTCCGCCAGGGTGAAGACCCGCACCGCCTCGGTGAAGCGGCGGATTTCTTCATTGCCTCCGTCCAGCTCGAAGCTCAGCATCGCACCGAAGCCGCGCTGCTGGCGTGCGGCAAGTTCATGGCCCGGGTGCGATGCCAGGCCGGGATAATGAACCTTCCCGACCGCCCGGTGCCCCTCGAGGAAGGTCGCGATCTTCCCCGCGCTTTGCTGCTGGCGCTCGATCCTGGGAAACAGGGTGCGCAATCCGCGCAGGGTCAGCCAGGCATCGAAAGGCGATCCGGTGACGCCGGTGACGTTCGCCCAGACGCGAAGCGGCTCGACCTGCGCCGGATCCGCCGCGACCACCGCGCCACCGATCACATCGCTGTGGCCGTTGAGATATTTGGTCGTGGAATGGATCACATAATCCGCGCCGAGCGCAATCGGCCGCTGCAGCGCCGGCGAGAGGAACGTATTGTCGACCGCGAGCTGCGCACTTGCGACCTTGGCCCGGGTGGCGATGTCGCCGATATCGACCACCCGCATCAGCGGATTGCTTGGCGTTTCGATCATGACCAGCGAGGCGTGGTCAGCCAGCGCGGCATCGAACGCCCCGGCATCTGCCAGGTCGACGATGGTCAGCCGGAACTGCCTCTTGCGCGCCCGCGCCTGCAACAGTCTGAGCGTGCCGCCATAGCAATCATGCTGCACGACGATATGGTCCTCGGGATTGAACTGGCCCAGCAGCAGATCGATCGCCGCCATGCCCGAAGACGTCACGACCGCCCCCGCACCGCCCTCCAGCGCGGACAGGGCATCGGCCAGCAGGTCCCGATTGGGATTGCCGGCACGCCCATAATCATAATGGCCGGGCCGCTCGAAGCCTTGGAAGGCGTAGGTGGTCGACAGATGCAGCGGCGGGCAGACCGCGCCGAAGGCGGCATCGCTGGCAATACCATGGCCGGCCGCGATCGTCTCGGCATGGGGAAGCTTGGTCATCGTGGAATCCTTCGGTTACAGGCGGCTCATCAGGTCCGTCAGCAGCGGCCGCAAGCGCCTCAGCTCGGCGCGGTGACTGGCGGCGAGCGAGGCGAGCACGTTCCGCCCCATCTCGGTCAGCATAATAAAGACCTGGCGCCGATCATCGCCCCCGCGGTTCCGCTCGACCAGTCCCAGCCCTGTCAGCCGATCGACCAGCCCGCTTGCGCTGTGCGGGCGCAGCAACAGGCGTTCGGCGAGTTCGCCAACCATCATCGCGCCACCGGGCACCGCCCGCAAAACGAGCAGCGCCTGATGCTGTTGCGCGGTGAGCCCCGCCTCGGACGCCGCGTTTTCGCTGAAATGGAGAAAGCGGCGCAGTTCGTAGCGAAAGGTCGCAAGCGTCGCATAATCCTCGTCGCGGACATCATCGGCCATAACCATCTTCCCGAAGCTGCCTTTCACTGGCTTGCAATATATCGTGCTACGATATAGCTGGCGCCCGTTTTCAGGCAAGAGGAAAGCCGTGACCCCGTCAACCCCCCGCCCGACTGTCGGCACTCCTGCCGGCACGATCGTCGCGCACCAGCCCCGCCTCGCCGATCACAGTGCCGACCGGCGGATGCTGCTGCTCGCGGCGATGGCGATCGTTATCGGCACGGGTGGCGTCGGCGCCGCATGGGTGCTGCTCTATCTGATCGCGCTGGTGACAAACCTCGCCTGGTTCGGCCGTGTCTCCGCCGGTCCGGCGCTGATCGTCGATGCGGCGTTGGGACCGCTGACGATCCTCATTCCGGTGATCGGCAGCCTGATCATCGGGCTGATGGCGCGGTTCGGCTCGGACAAGATCCGCGGGCACGGCATCCCCGAGGCGATCGAGGCGATCCTGTATGGCGAGAGCCGGCTGTCACTGAAGGTCGCGATCCTGAAGCCGATCTCGTCAGCGATCTCCATCGGCAGCGGTGGGCCGTTTGGCGCCGAAGGGCCGATCATCATGACCGGCGCCGCGATCGGGTCGCTGTTCGCGCAATGCTTCCACCTCACCGCCGCCGAGCGCAAGACTTTGCTCGTCGCAGGCGCCGCGGCCGGCATGACCGGCATCTTCGGCACCCCCGCCGCCGCCATCCTGCTCGCGATCGAGGTGATGCTGTTCGAATGGAAGCCGCGCAGCTTCGTGCCGGTGGTGGTGTCGTCGCTTGCCGCACTTGCCTGGCGGCCATCGCTGATCGGCAGCGGCGCGCTGTTTCCCTTTGCCGGCACCATGACGATCGATGCCGAAACCCTGATCCTCGCCGGGCTGCTCGGCGTGGCGGCGGGCCTGCTCGCGGTGACCCTGTCGCTGGCGCTCTACCGGATCGAGGATCTGTTCCACCGCCTGCCGATCCATTGGATGTGGTGGCCGGCATTAGGCGCGGTCGTGGTCGGCCTTGGCGGGCTTGTCGAGCCGCGTGTGCTCGGCGCCGGCTATAACAGCATCCAGGCCCTGCTCGACGGATCGCTGATGCTGAAGGCGATCCTCCTGTTACTGGTGGCCAAGGCGATCGTCTGGCTCGTCGCGCTCGGATCGGGCACGTCGGGGGGCGTGCTCGCGCCATTGCTGATCCTGGGCGGGTCGCTCGGCGCGATCGCCGGCCAATGGCTGCCCGGCGGGTCCGGCACCTGGGCTTTGCTCGGCATGGCAGGCGTCATGGGCGCGGCGATGCGCGCGCCGCTGACTGCGGCCGTGTTTGCGGTCGAACTCACCGGCCGTTTCGACGCCCTGCCCGTCACGCTTGCCGCGTCGGGTGCCGCCTATGCGGTCGCCGTCCTGCTGCTGAACCGATCGATCCTGACCGAGAAGATTTCGCGGCGCGGGCGCCATGTGCTGCAGGAGTACAGCATCGATCCGCTCGCACTGACTCAGGCCGCGCAGATCATGACTGAAGCTCCCGAAAGCCTGCCCCAGACCATGACGGTACGCGACGCGATCGTCTTTTTCGAGCAGCGCGCGCGGCATCGGAGCTATCCCGTGGTGGATGCACAAGGCCGCCCGCGCGGCATCGCCTCGAGGTCGGATGCGCTGCGCTGGCGCCGCGCCGAGCTGCCGGCTGAGGTGACGCTGGGCGACCAGCTGTCCGATATCTCGATGCCGGCGGTGTATCCGACGACACCGGCGAGCGATGTCGCCAACCTCATGATCACCGATGAGATCGGTCGCGTGTGCGTGATCGCGCCCGGGACCGGCACGCTGCTCGGCATCATCGCCCGCCGTGATCTACTTCAGCCCCGCGCCGACAGCCTGCGCGGCGAACGGGACCGGATCGGCGGGGCGTCCGGCAAACGCGGCAAAAGAAGCTGGGCCCGGGTTGCCGCCAGCAAAGGCTGATTAATCTGGATCAAGGCGCACAGCCGTGACGGGATTAAGGCTGTATATACGGATTTAGGGGCACATATCCGGGACAACGAGCGGGTTTCGAAACAGTAATTTTTATGGCGGTCCTTTCTGGCCGCGCTATCATGTCTATCAACGGCCGGGGGGCCGCGTCTGGCGGGGGGAAGGAAAGCGTCAGGGAGAACAAGGTGAATATCGAAGCCCCCCGCGAGTTTCTCGATCGCCGTCAACTCGTCTCTGCGTTTCGCAGCCTGAGACGTGGGGACTTTTCCATCCGCCTGCCCGACGACCTTTCCGGGCCTGACGCCGAGCTTGCCCAGCTCTTCAATGAAGTCGTCGGCCTGAACGAGCAGATGACCGAAGAGTTCGAGCGGCTCTCCAAGGTCGTCGGCAAGGAAGGCAAGATCAACCAGCGCGGCCGCGTGAAGAGCGCCACCGGCGGCTGGGAAAGCGCGATCCGCTCGATCAACGAGCTGATCGAGGACATGGTCCAGCCGACCGCCGAAGTCGCCCGCGTGATCGGCGCGGTGGCGAAGGGCGATCTCTCCCAGTCCATGACGGTCGAGATCGACGGCCGCCCGCTGCGGGGCGAATTCCTGCGCATCGGCAAGGTGGTGAACACCATGGTCGAGCAGCTCGCCTCCTTCGCCTCCGAAGTGACGCGCGTGGCGCGCGAGGTCGGCACCGAAGGCAAGCTCGGCGGCCAGGCGACCGTGAAGGGCGTGGCCGGCACCTGGAAGGACCTTACCGACAACGTCAACGCGATGGCGACCAACCTGACCGGCCAGGTCCGCAACATCGCCGAAGTGACGACCGCCGTGGCTTCGGGCGATCTGTCGAAGAAGATCACCGTCGAGGTGAAGGGCGAAATCCTCGAGCTCAAGAACACGATCAACACCATGGTCGATCAGCTCAACAGCTTCGCCTCCGAAGTGACGCGCGTGGCGCGCGAGGTGGGTACCGAAGGCAAGCTTGGCGGTCAGGCTCGGGTGGAAGGCGTCGCCGGCACCTGGAAAGATCTCACTGACAACGTGAATCTCATGGCCGACAATCTCACCGGCCAGGTCCGCAACATCGCCGAGGTGACGACGGCGGTGGCATCGGGCGATCTCTCCAAGAAGATCACCGTCGATGTGAAGGGCGAAATCCTCGAGCTCAAGAACACCATCAACACGATGGTGGATCAGCTCAACGGCTTCGCGTCGGAAGTGACGCGCGTGGCGCGCGAGGTCGGCACCGAGGGCAAGCTCGGCGGTCAGGCGCAGGTGCCGGGCGTCGGCGGCACGTGGAAGGATCTGACCGACAACGTCAATCTCATGGCCGACAATCTCACTGGCCAGGTCCGCAACATCGCCGAGGTGACGACTGCCGTGGCATCGGGAGATCTCTCCAAGAAGATCACCGTCGACGTGAAGGGCGAAATCCTCGAGCTCAAAAATACCATCAACACGATGGTGGATCAGCTCAACGGCTTCGCCTCCGAAGTCACGCGCGTGGCGCGCGAGGTCGGCACCGAGGGCAAGCTTGGCGGCCAGGCGCAGGTGCCTGGCGTCGCGGGCACCTGGGCCGATCTCACCGACAATGTGAACCTGATGGCGGCGAATCTCACCGGCCAGGTCCGCAACATCGCCGATGTGACCACCGCCGTGGCCAAGGGTGACCTTTCGAAGAAGATCACCGTCGATGTGAAGGGTGAAATCCTCGAGCTGAAGAACACCATCAACACCATGGTCGATCAGCTCAACGGCTTCGCCTCGGAAGTGACGCGCGTCGCGCGCGAAGTGGGCTCGGAGGGCAAGCTTGGCGGTCAGGCGCGCGTCGAAGGCGTCGCCGGCACCTGGAAGGATCTGACCGACAACGTCAACCTGATGGCCGGCAATCTCACCGGCCAGGTCCGCAACATCGCCGAGGTGACGACCGCCGTGGCACGCGGCGATCTGTCGAAGAAGATCACCGTCGATGTGAAGGGCGAAATCCTCGAGCTCAAGAACACCATTAACGTGATGGTCGATCAGCTCAACAGCTTCGCCTCCGAAGTGACTCGCGTGGCGCGCGAGGTCGGCACCGAAGGCCGGCTCGGCGGCCAGGCGCAGGTCGAGGGCGTCGGCGGTACCTGGAAGGATCTCACCGACAATGTGAACGCCATGGCCGCCAACCTGACCGGCCAGGTCCGCAACATCGCCGAGGTGACGACCGCGGTGGCGCTGGGCGACCTCTCCAAGAAGATCACCGTCGATGTGAAGGGCGAAATCCTCGAGCTGAAAGACACCATCAACACGATGGTGGACCAGCTCAACTCCTTCGCCTCCGAGGTGACGCGCGTTGCGCGTGAGGTCGGCACCGAGGGCAAGCTCGGCGGCCAGGCGCAGGTGCGCGACGTCGCCGGCACCTGGAAGGATCTCACGGACAACGTCAACCTCATGGCCGACAATCTCACCGGCCAGGTCCGCAACATCGCCGAGGTGACGACCGCGGTGGCGAAGGGCGATCTGTCCAAGAAGATCACCGTCGACGTGAAGGGCGAAATCCTCGAGCTGAAGAACACCATCAACGTCATGGTGGACCAGCTCAACGGCTTCGCCTCCGAAGTGACGCGCGTTGCCCGCGAGGTCGGCACCGAGGGCAAGCTGGGCGGCCAGGCGCAGGTGCCGGGCGTCGGCGGCACGTGGAAGGACCTGACCGACAACGTCAATCTGATGGCGACCAACCTCACCAACCAGGTGCGCGGCATCGCCGATGTTGTCACCGCGGTGGCGCAGGGCAACCTCAAGCGCAAGCTGGCGGTGGACGCCAAGGGCGAGATCGCGGCGCTCGCCGACACGATCAACGGCATGATCGAGACGCTTTCGACCTTTGGCGACCAGGTGACCAACATGGCGCGCGAGGTCGGCATCGAAGGCCGGCTGGGCGGCCAGGCGCGTGTGCCGGGCGCCGCCGGCCTGTGGCGCGACCTCACCGACAACGTCAACCAGCTCGCGGCGAACCTCACCAACCAGGTGCGCTCGATCGCCGATGTGGCGACCGCGGTGACCAAGGGCGATCTGACCCGATCGATCGCGGTGGAAGCCTCGGGCGAAATGGCCTCGCTCAAGGACAACATCAACGAGATGATCCGTAACCTGAAGGAGCAGACGCTCAAGAATGCGGAACAGGATTGGCTGAAGACCAACCTCGCCCGCTTCTCGCGCATGCTCCAGGGCGAGCGCGATCTGAGCACGGTGTCCAACCTGATCATGTCCGAGCTCGCACCGCTGGTGGATGCGCAATATGGCGTCTTCTACGTCACCAACCGCGAGACTGACGAGACGGTGCTCGAACTGGCGGCAAGCTATGGCGCCGAGAACCGCGACGAACTCAAGCGCGAGTTCAAGCTGCGCGAGGGACTGGTCGGCCAGGCGGCGGCGGACAAACGGCCGATCCTGCTCAAGAATGCGCCGAGCGATTTCATCCGGATCGGCTCGGGCCTCGGCCATGCCACCCCAGCGCATGTCAACATCCTGCCGGCGCTGTTCGAGGACGAGGTGAAGGCAGTGATCGAGCTCGCCTCGTTCAGCGAGTTCAACGAAACCATCAAAGCTTTCTCGATCAGCTGATGGAATCGGTCGGTATCGTGCTCAATACGATCGCCGCGACGATGCGCACCGAAGGGCTGCTGAAACAGTCCCAGCTGCTGACCCAGGAACTTCAGGCACGCCAGACCGAACTTACCACGAAACAGGAAGAACTTCACGCAACCAACGAAGAGCTACAGGAAAAAGCCCAGCTGCTCGAGAACGAGAAGAAACAGGTCGAAGCGAAGAACCTCGAAATCGAAATGGCGCGGCGCGCGGTCGAGGAGAAGGCCGAGCAGCTCGCCCTCACCTCGAAATACAAGTCCGAATTCCTCGCCAACATGTCGCACGAGCTGCGCACCCCGCTCAACTCGCTGCTGATCCTCTCGAAGCTGCTGGCGGACAATCCGCAGGGCAATCTCAACGACAAGCAGACCGAGTTCGCCCGCACCATAAACTCGGCCGGCTCCGATCTGCTCAACCTGATCAACGACATTCTCGATCTCTCCAAGATCGAGTCCGGCACCGTCTCGATCGAGATCGGCGACATGCGGCTGAGCGGGCTGAAACAGCATATGGAGCGGACCTTCCGGCAACTGGCCGCCGACAAGAATCTCGATTTCCGCGTCGAGTTCGACGCAGACCTGCCCGCCGCGATCCGCACCGACGAGAAACGACTCCAGCAGGTCGTGCTCAACCTTCTCTCCAACGCCTTCAAATTCACCTCGCACGGCAGCGTCACCCTGTCGGTGCGCGACGCCAAGGCGGGGTGGAGCGCCAACCATCCTGTGCTGCGCAACGCCGAGCGCGCAATCGAGATCGCCGTCACCGATACCGGCATCGGCATCCCGAAGGACAAGCAGAAGCTGATCTTCGAGGCCTTCCAGCAGGCGGACGGCACCACCAGCCGCAAATATGGCGGCACCGGCCTCGGCCTCTCGATCAGCCGCGAAATCGCGCGTCTGCTTGGCGGCGAGCTCCAGGTGAGGTCCACCCCGGGCGAAGGCTCGACCTTCACCCTGTTCGTGCCGCTCCACGCTGAATCCGATATCCGCGTGCTGCCCGGCACGACTACCGCGCGCTATGACAATAGCGGCTCGATGGTCCCCAACGCCCTGCCCACCCAACTCGACGTGACGGACGATCGCGATACGCTCGACGGCTCGCCCTTTATCCTGATCGTCGAGGATGACCCGGATTTCGCCTCGATCCTGCTCGACATCGCCCGCGAACAGGGCCTGAAGGGCGTCGTCGCGACGGCCGGCGCGGGCACGCTCGCGCTTGCCCGCAAGCTGCAACCGGGCGCGATCACGCTCGATCTCGGCCTGTCGGATATCGACGGCTTCGTGCTGCTCGATCTGCTCCGGCACGATCCGCAGACAATGCATTTGCCGATCCATGTCATCTCGGGTGCCGAGCGGCTGGCGACGGCACTTGGCATGGGCGCGTTCGGCGCAACCGCAAAGCCGGCGAATGCGGAAACTCTGGCCGCGGTCTTCCGCAACCTCGCCGATACGATCCGTGCCAGCGACAAGGTAACCGTGGTCGAATTGCTTGACCGCATCGATGCGAATTCATCGCTGCCGCAGGTGCCCGAGCTCGCCGGCGCGAAGATTCTGATCGTCGATGACGATATCCGGAACATCTATTCGCTCACGAGCGTATTGGAGAGCTATGATGTCGAAGTCCTCCATGCCGAAGGCGGGCGTGACGGCCTGCTGATCCTGGAACAAACGCCCGATGTCGATCTCGCGCTGATAGACATCATGATGCCGGAGATGGACGGATACGAAACCATGCAACGCATCCGGGAGCAGGCGGCGCTTGCCGACGTTCCGCTGATCGCAGTCACCGCCAAGGCGATGAAGGGCGACCGGCAGAAGTGCCTCGACGCGGGCGCCTCGGATTACATCGCCAAGCCAGTCGATATCGAACTGCTCCTTGCCCTGCTACGGGTATGGATCGCACGGTCGCGCGACCGCTCAGTGCCGGGACGTACGCCGCTGGCCCTGGTGGCGAAGTAAGCGGATAATGCGGAGCCTCACCCTGCCCTCGTCTGCTGCTCCCCCCGGCGCGGGCCCCCTGCGCGTATCGCCCGAGGCTCTTGAACAGATCCAGGCCTCCCTGGACGATCGCGCCCGTATCCTCGTCGTCGACGACGACGAGAATAACCTGCTCGCGATCGAGAATGTGCTCGAGGATGTCGGCGAAGTCGTCATCGCCAAATCGGGCGAGGAGGCGCTGCGCCATCTCCTCAAGGGTGATTTCGCGGTCATCCTGCTCGATGTCTATATGCCCGGCATGGATGGCTATGAGACGGCGCAGATGATCCGTCAGCGCGACCAGTCGAAGCGCATCCCGATCATCTTCCTGTCGGCGGTCAACAAGGAGAATGAGCATCTCATCCGCGGCTATGCGATGGGCGCGGTCGATTATGTGTTCAAGCCGGTGGAACCGGTGGTGCTGCGCTCCAAGGTCGCGGTGTTCGTCGATCTGTTCCTGATGACGCGCGAAATCCAGCGCAAGGCGCGGCAGGAGCAGTTGCTGCTCGGCGAAATGATCCGCGCTGATGGCGAGCGCCTCAAGGCGGAGGAGGAACTGAGGCTTTCCGAGCAGCGCCAGGCGGCCATCATCGAATCCCTTCCGATCGTGCTGTATCTCGAAGCGGTGGGCAGCGTCCCGCGCATGCCGCAGTTCGTCAGCGGCGATTTTGCAGCCCTCACCGGCTTCGCCTTTGACGAGCTGCAACGATCGCCGACCCTGTGGCAGGACCGCCTCCACGATGATGATCGCGAGCGCGTGCTGGCGGCGATCGAGGCTCGCAAACATGGCAATTCGCTTGCCATCGAATATCAATGGCAATGCGCCGATGGCCGATACAAGCATTTCCTCGACCAGGCCGTGCTGCTCCGTGATGCCGACGGCAAGCCGCTCGAATATGCCGGAACCTTGCTTGACGTGACCGAGCGCAAGGACCTCGAGACTCAGCTGCTCCATATCCGAAAGATGGATGCGATCGGCAAGCTCACCGGCGGTATAGCACATGATTTCAATAATTTGCTGGCAGCGGTCATTGGCGGCCTCGCGCTGATCGAGCGCCGGGTGCCGATGAACGAGGATCAGCACAAGCTGCTCGCAATGACTCAGCACGCAGCCGGCCAGGGCGCCGAGCTCGTAGCGCGGCTGCTTGCCTTTGCGCGCAAGCAGAAGCTGGAACCGGCGGCGATCGACGTGACCTCGCTCTCGAACGCGGTCAGCAATCTGTTGTCGCATACGCTGGGCGGCCTGGTGGAGATCGCCTGGGATATCGATCCCAAGGTCGCGCACCCCTATGCCGATGAAGGCCAGCTCGAACTCGCGCTGATGAACCTTGCGATCAACGCGCGCGATGCGATGCCCGAGGGCGGGACGATCCGGATTTCAGCGCGCAACGCGGCCGTGGGGCAGAAGGACGATCTCGGGCTGGCCCCGGGGCGCTATGTCCTGCTCGCGGTCGAGGATACGGGCTGCGGCATTTCACCCGATCTGCTCGAGCGCGTCATGGAGCCCTTCTTCACCACCAAGGAGGTCGGCAAGGGCACCGGCCTGGGCCTCAGCATGGTCTATGGTTTCGCGAGCCAGTCGGGCGGTGCGATGCGGATCGCGAGCCGCGAGGGCAAGGGTACGAGGGTCGAGCTATGGCTGCCGCGCGCGCGGCGCAGCATAGCCGCGCCCGGCACCGGCGAAACCGCCACCGCGCACGGGCCGTCCGAGCCACTCAACATCCTGCTGGTCGACGACCATGACGGGGTGCGCGAAACCACCGCGGCACTGCTTGCCGATCTTGGCCACAGCACGGCGGTCGCGGCCGACGGAATGACGATCCTCGAGACGTTGCGCGGCGATCCAGACGTAAACCTGATCATCAGCGACTATGCGATGCCGCATCTGTCCGGGTGCGAGGTCATCCGCCGGGCGCGAAAGATCAAGCCCGGGCTCAGCGCGATCATCATCACCGGCTATGCCGACGACAATGGCCTCGACCTCTCGAAGGAAGACGTGGTGACTCTCAACAAGCCGTTCAGCCCGAGCCAGCTCAGGGACGCGATCGGCGCAGCAATGGCGATGCGCGTGCCCGTCTGAGCTATTTCGCCGCGTATTGCCCCGGCTCGGCGCCGAAATGCTCCTTGGCGTGCGCGCGGGCGGCGGTCGCCGTCGGAAAAATCTCATCCTGCAGCGTCGACGTGACGATTGGGTAATTCTGCGAATTGTACCGCGTATCGCGCACAGTCAGGCGGTAGCTGCCTTCCTCATTCTTCTGGATCAGGAAGGGCTTTACGGGAATTCTCGACATGTTGGTCTCCATCAATTCACTTGCCCCACCCACTCCGTCACCCCGGACTTGTTCCGGGGTCCATCGTGCCGCACAAACAAACGGTGGCGCTTGTGGAGCGATGGATGCCGGAACAAGTCCGGCATGACGTTTATGGGCGGGCGTTAAACTCAGTACCCGCCGGTAGCGGCGGTATCGGCGCTGTCCTCCACCCAGTCGGCGATCGCCGCCTCGGTGGTGATCAACAGCCCGGCGATCGACGCCGCGTCCTGAAGTGCTGACCGGACAACCAGGGTCGGATCGATCACACCGGCCTGGACGAGATTCTCGTACACCTCGGTCTGGGCGTTGAAGCCGAACTCCTGATCATTGCCATCGATCAGCTTGCCGGCGACCACGCCACCATCATGCCCGGCATTCTGGGCGATCTGCCGGAGCGGCGCCTGGAGCGCCTGGCGGATGATGTCGACGCCGCGGGTCTGGTCGTCATTCGCGCCCTTGAGATCGACGATCGCCCGGCTCGCATAGAGCAAAGCGGTGCCGCCGCCCGGGACGATCCCCTCTTCGACCGCGGCACGGGTCGCGTGGAGCGCGTCGTCGACCCGGTCCTTGCGCTCGGTCACCTCGACCTCGGTCGAGCCGCCGACCTTGATGATCGCAACGCCGCCGGCGAGCTTGGCAAGGCGCTCCTGGAGCTTCTCCTTGTCATAATCGCTGGTCGTGTTCTCGATCTGCTGGCGAATCACCTCGACCCGAGCCTTGATCGCATCGGCGGCGCCGGCGCCATCGATGATCGTCGTCGTGTCCTTGTCGATCGTGACGCGCTTGGCGGTGCCGAGCATGGCGAGCGTCACGCCTTCCAGCTTCATGCCGAGCTCCTCGGACACGGTCTGGCCGGCGGTGAGGATCGAGATATCCTCGAGCATCGCCTTGCGACGATCGCCGAAGCCCGGCGCCTTGACGGCCGCGACCTTGAGCCCGCCGCGCAGCTTGTTGACGACGAGAGTGGCGAGCGCATCCCCCTCGATATCCTCGGCGATGATGAGCAGCGGCCGGCCCGATTGGACGACGGCTTCCAGGATCGGCAGCAAGGCATTGAGGTCGCCGAGTTTCTTCTCGTGGAGAAGGATATAGGGGTCGATCAGTTCGACCGACATCTTCTCGGCATTGGTGACGAAATAGG
>Ga0207703_10002170_pt1 | contig 17240 bp, 13 predicted proteins | sample KBSSwiS12_FD_184304 | JGI IMG/M metagenome (GOLD analysis project Ga0207703, IMG submission 184304) | Switchgrass rhizosphere microbial communities from Kellogg Biological Station, Michigan, USA - KBS Switchgrass S1-2 (SPAdes) (version 2) | ecosystem: Host-associated > Plants > Roots >...
TCGGGTAGACCTCATTGGTCGTGAGGCCTTCCGGCTCCACGAAGATCTGGTGAGAGAGCTTGTCGGCGAAGCGTACGACCTTGTCTTCAACCGAGGGGCAGTAGCGTGGGCCGACGCCCTCAATCACACCTGTGAACATCGGCGAGCGGTCGGTCGCGGCGCGGATGATCTCGTGCGTGCGCTCATTTGTATTTGTAATGAAACAATTGAGCTGTTGAGGGTGCTCACTGTCTCGCCCTGCGAACGAAAACACTGGCACGGGGGTGTCACCCGGCTGGACGGTCATCACCGAGAAGTCGAGGCTTCGGCCATCGATTCGGGGTGGCGTACCCGTCTTCAGACGGCCGACCCGTGGGTGCAACTCGCGAAGGCGAGCTGCCAGCTTGTTCGAAGGGGGATCACCCGCTCGGCCGCCCTGGTAGTTGTCGAGGCCAACGTGGATGCGTCCGCCGAGGAATGTGCCCACCGTGAGAACAACCGACGGGGCCTCAAACGCAATGCCGGTCACCGTCACCACGCCGCGGACGGTTTGGCCTTCAACCAGAAGGTCGCCCGCTTCCTGTTGGAACAGCGTGAGATTGGGTTGGTTTTCCAGGACGGTGCGGATCGCCTGCTTGTAGAGCTGCCGATCTGCCTGTGCCCGGGTGGCTCGCACTGCAGGACCCTTGCTGGCGTTGAGGGTGCGGAATTGGATGCCGGCGCGGTCTGTGGCACGTGCCATGACGCCGCCCAATGCATCGATTTCGCGGACGAGATGGCCTTTTCCAATGCCCCCGACAGCAGGGTTGCAGCTCATCTGGCCCAGCGTTTCGATACTCTGCGTCAGAAGCAGCGTGCGCACGCCCATACGGGCAGCCGCCAATGCCGCTTCAGTACCGGCATGGCCGCCACCAATGACAATGACGTCAAAGGATTGGGCGAAGCGCATCAGATTTCCGAGGTCCAGGTCGTGGCTGGTCAAAACGTTAGTCGCGTATTGTAGGGCTGGACGATTTACGAACAAGGCCAAGGCCCGCACTGCGTGAATTTACGGACGGTTTCATTGCTGGTGGTGATGGGGGCATTGGGCATTGGCACCGCAGGAGCCGTCGCCGCCGGAATCGAAAGGGCCGAAACATCGGCTTCGGCTAGCACGGAGACCATTGAGCGCGACTCCGCAAAGAAGGGCTGCGAGGCGCAATCGGCCGCCAGCCGTCCGGCTGCGCGCGCATGCGGCGCAGGCGCGGGAACTACGGGCGTATCGATTGCGGTGGTGGTCGGCGCTAGCGGGATCGAACGGACTGGCGGGGTAGCCGATGGAACCAAGAGCGCATCGGCGGCGGTAGTCGATGCGACTGGCATCGAACGGACTGGCGCTGCGGCCGCAGCCAGCCTGGCCTTGGATTCCGCCAAGGTTGGCGGCGTAACGCGTACTGCCGGTGTAGCGATTGATAGCGGTGCGAACACGCAAGCAGGCGGTGCAATGCGTGGGACTGCGGTAGTCGGCGCTACCGACATCGAAAGGGGTGGGGCTTCGGCCGCGGGCAGCGTGATGGGTCGGGCCGGTGTCACTGGCATTGCACCTGCCGGGGCGTTGGAGCTCACCGCCTGCGAGCTCGAGGATCCCTCCAAGGTCGCCATCGTTCTGGCCGAATGCGGCGAGCTGAGCGTCGCCGAGAATCCCGCCGAGCCATCCGGCCGGCACATCACCCTCCGCGTAGCCCGCGTTCCTGCCATCAACCGGCGCAAACAGCCTGATCCGCTGTTCGTGCTCGCCGGCGGGCCTGGAATGGCAGCGACGTCGTTCTATGCGTCCGCGGCTTACTCCTTTGAGCGTATTCACCGGGATCGTGACATCGTGCTCGTTGACCAACGGGGCACCGGCAAATCGAATTTTCTGAATTGCGCGGTTGATGACGACGATCTTTATCACGCCACCCCCGCTCAGATCACAGCTGACGCGCAGAAATGTCTGACAACGCTGCAGAAGACCTCACATGTTGAGTTCTATACAACGAGCGTGGCCGTTCGGGATCTCGACGCTGTGCGGATCGCGTTGGGCTATCAGCGCATCAATCTGTACGGAGTGTCGTACGGAACCCGCGTGACTCAACACTATGTGCGACGGTTTCCCGAGCACACGCGCTCCGTAATTCTCGACGGGGTGGTGCCGCCGCAGTTGGCACTTGGAACGGCCACCGCGTTGAATGCAGAGCATACGCTTACCGATATTCTAGGTCGGTGTGCCCACGACGCTGAATGCTCTAAACACTTCGGCGATCCCGCGGTGGCATATCACAGGCTGCGCGACTCTCTACAGGCGCACTCGGTGTCAGTGAATCTACCGGATCCCACGAGCGGTGAACCTTCCAACCTGGAATTCACGTCATATCATCTGGCGTCTGTTCTACGCCTCGCAAGTTACACAGCGGAGCAAGCGGCGTTGCTGCCGTTGATGCTACATGGTGCAACCGGCGCACCTGCCAATTTCATACCGCTGGCCTCTCAGTTCTTGATGGTCAACCGTTCGTACGGAGATGCCGTTGCAAACGGAATGCATAACAGTGTGGTGTGCACTGAGGACGTTCCCTTCTGGGATCTGTCGAAGGTGAACCGTGCGGAGTTGGAAAGGACCTATTTGGGGACGGCGCAGTTGGACGGGCTCCAGGCAATTTGCTCCATTTGGCCGCGCGGACCCATCGATCCTGACTTCCATGCGGAACTGCGCTCAGATGTGCCTGCCTTGCTGCTGTCAGGAGGGGATGATCCCGTTACGCCGCCAGCGGACGCTGAGCAGGCAAAGCGCGGTTTCTCCCACAGCATGCACGTTGTCCTGGCTGGATTCGGTCATGGGCAGTTGGCTGCGCCCTGCGTTGACCGAGTGATGGGGAATTTCGTGGCCAAAGGGAGCGTCGAGGGACTCGACGTGTCATGTGTCAAAAAGGACGTGCCCATGCCGTTCTTCACCACAGTTGGCGGCCCGTCTCCATGATCGGGGCCCATCCCATGATCGGGGGCCACCCCCATGATTGAGGCCCCACCCCATGATTGAGGCCCCACCTCCATGATTGAGGCCACCGGCTTGCGGAAGCATTTCGGGAGCGTGACTGCGGTTCGCGATGTGAGCCTGCACGCGACCGATGGGCGTATCACGGGGTTGTTGGGTCCCAACGGCGCTGGCAAGTCCACGACACTTCGGATGCTCTACACCGTCATTGCGCCGGAGTCGGGAGACGCGCTGATTGATGGCGTGAGTATCGTGAGTCAACCACTGGAAGCTCGCCGACGCATGGGCGTATTGCCTCACAATGCCGGCATCTATCCGCATCTGACTGCCCGCGAGAATGTGGAGTATTTCGGGTCGTTACATGGGCTCGGAAAAAAGGATTGCTCGGCACGAACGGTCGAGTTGATTTCTCTACTCGAAATGGACGAGTTCGCGGACAGAAGTGCCAAAGGGTTTTCTCAGGGTCAGCGGGTCAAAACCGCACTGGCGCGGGCGCTGATACATCGGCCTCGGAACATCCTGTTGGATGAGCCTACCAATGGCCTGGACGTGATGGCTGTGCGCAGCTTGCGTCGGCTGTTGGCGAAGCTGCGGGACGAGGGGCATTGCGTTCTATTCTCCAGTCATGTGATGCAGGAGGTGGGGGCGCTTTGTGATGATGTGGTGGTGATTGCGCATGGGACGGTTGTCGCTAATGGCACTCCCGAGGAGCTGCGTCAGAAGACGGGCGAGAGCAGCCTGGAAGACGCTTTCGTGCGATTGATTGGGACAGGCGAGGGCCTCTCGTAGTGTGGGCCATATTCAGTGTGTTCCGGAAGGAGTTCCGGGAAAACCTGCGCGATCGCCGCACGCTGATCTCCGCGCTGATTTTCGGTCCGTTGTTCGGACCGCTGTTGTTTGGAGCTGCGCTCTCACTGTCGATTGAGCGCGGTACCTCCGTGGCGGAGAAGCCGGTGACGCTGGCCGTGTCGCACGCGGAGCGAGCGCCTAACTTACTTGCTCATCTGAAGCAGCACGGCATCAACGTTGAAGCTGTTTCGTACGACGATGCTGCCGCGCGCTCGGCCGTCAAAGAGCATCGCAAGCCTTTTGTGCTGATCGTAACCGAGGAGTTCGGGTCGCGTTTCCAGAGTTCGCAGCCGGCGCAATTGCTGTTGTACGTCGACTCTTCCGACGCGAATAGCGGTAAGGATGTTGCGCGTGTCAAGGGGTTGCTGAGCCAGTATGGTGCGCTGATTGCGCGCCTGCGCGTGATGACCCGCGGCATTGATCCGTTGGTTGTGACGCCTATCGTGATACACGACGTCGATGTGTCGACGCCTGCCAGCAGGTCCGTGTTGGCACTTGGGACGTTGAGTTACCTGGTGCTGCTCACCATGCTGATGGGGGGTATGTATCTGGCCATTGACGCCACCGCGGGAGAACGGGAACGGGGGTCATTGGAGCCGTTGCTCACCGTGCCCGTAAGCCGGGAGAGCTTGATCTACGGGAAGATGCTGGCGACGTGTGCGTTCATGACTTTGTCACTGTCGTTGACCGTTACGGCGTTTTCCATTGTGCTGCGATTCGCCGGGCTGGAGCGGTTTGGGATGAGCGTCAACTTTGGTCCGCTCGTCGCATTGACCGTCATTGCCTGTTGCTTGCCGCTGGTGCCGTTGGGCGCTGCGTTGATGACCATCGTTGCCGCTTTCACCCGTAGCTACCGTGAGGCACAGACGTACCTCGGCCTTGTGTTGGTGGTGCCAACGTTACCTTTAGTATTCGCCAGCGTTGTCGGCCTGCGGCCCACCGCTGCGTTGATGGCGGTGCCATCGTTGAGCCAGCATTTTTTGATCACGAGCTTGCTGCGCGATGAGCCTATCTCCGCGGGATTCCTGGCGGTCTCGATCGGCGCTACGCTGGGCGTGGGCGCGATTCTGGTGTTTATCGCGGGGCGGCTGTATCACCGCGAAGCGCTGTTGGGATAGGGCGCCCGTGACGATTTCCGACATCGAAAGCCTCTACGTCCCGGCGGCGACATGCAACCCCGTGAACGGCGATCCGAAACGATCGCCACAACGCGCGCGCTCCCGTGCTTCCTCGGCGCGGCGCCGCGTGATGCTCGACGGCTTAGGCCCACACCAATTCAGGCGGCAACACCCGTTTGCAACATCTTCCGCAGGCGATGCGCGTGTGTGTCCGCAAACGCTCGAGCTTCCACCTCAAAACGGTTGTTCCAATATCCGCGGCGCATGCACTCGATGACATAGCTACTGATGGTGAGCGTGCGGGGCTCCCATTGTTTGATTACGTGGCAGTACTCGTGAAGCATCAGCCAGGGATTGTCGAAAAACTCTGCACCGCTCCCCCGCAGGTAAATCCTACCCCGCCGCGTCGTGGCAATCGCACGCCCGTGAAGCTTCACGAATAGCGAATGCTCAAAAACCTGGACATGATGTACTGGCTTCTCGAACAGCGCTTCCAGCGAAGCACCGACGGTCTCAGGCAAGGTAATTGCGCGTCCAGTCCATGTCATGGCAAGCAGTATGATCTACACAGTCGGACATTCGAACCACCCCATCGAGCGGTTCATCGGGCTGCTGCAGCCCCACGGCATCACCGCCCTGGCCGACGTCCGGTCCACCCCATACAGCCGATTTAACCCCCAGTTCCGCCGGGAGAAGTTACAAGCCGCACTCGCAGCTGCCGGTATCCAGTACGTCTTCCTCGGCGAGGAGCTCGGCGCCCGCAGCAACGACCCCGCCGTCTACGACGCGGACGGCCGGGTCAGTTACGCCCTGCTAGCCAAGACGGACCTGTTCCGCCGCGGCATCGCGCGACTCAAAACCGGAATGGCCGACCACCGAATTTCCATCATGTGCGCCGAGCGCGAACCGCTCGACTGCCACCGCACGATCCTCGTCTCCCGCGAACTCGTCCGCGAAAGCATCCCCGTCACCCACATCCTCGCCGACGGCTCGCTGGAGACTCACGACCACGCCATGCAGCGTTTGATCGCCAGCATGAAGCTCCCCAAAGCAGACCTGTTCGCCGACCCGGTCGAACGCGCGCTCGACCTACGAGCCTCCAAGATGGGCTACGCGAAAAAGGTTTGAGGCGCGACGGAGCCGATGATGTAGCGGGTGTCGCGATGTCCGCTGCCGGCCAGCTGACGTCCGCTACACCCGGTTGTCAGTCGTTATTGTGCCCTTTGCGCTGGAGTACAACATGGGTGGCTTTCTCCGACGCAACGAACTGAACACATTCGTATCCCAGAGCACGCATGTCGATTCCCTCGAACAGTCGCTCTCCCGCGCCCAGCATGACGGGAGAGATCGCGACGTGCAGCTCATCAACGAGGCCCGCACGAAGATATTGCTGGATAGTGTTGGGTCCACCGCCAATGCGCACATCCATTCCGTTGGCTGCGTCGCGCGCCCGATCGAGCGCCTCGTGAATCCCGCCCGTGACGAAATAGAATGTCGTCCCGCCTTCCATCTGGATGGGCTCGCGCGCGTGATGAGTCAATATGAAAGTTGGAACGTGATAGGGCGGGTTGTCTCCCCACCAGCCTTTCCAGTTCATGTCGGGCCAGGAACCGCGAATCGGTCCGAACATGTTTCTGCCGAGAATCCAGGCGCCCACGTTCTTGAAGCCGCGCGCAGCGAAGTCCTCATCAATCCCCGTTGTGCCGCCGTCGACCCCAAACAGGGTCCGTTGGAACGTGCGTGTCGGGAAGGCCCACTGGTGCAAATCTGTCCCGCCCACGCCGAGCGGATTCGCGAGGTTCTGATTCGGACCCGCGCCGTATCCATCAAGGGAGATGGTAAAGCTCTCAACTCGGACACGTGTCATTCTCATGCCTTCCTGTTGGTTGACCAGAACGCGCGCAAGCCCCGTTCCTTCGGACGGGCGATGCAGAAGCTAGTGAGCGCACACGTCAAGTAAAGCGCTAGCTACTGCTGGCTGTCATGGCTGTCCGGAACAGAGCTGCGCCGATCCGGAGACTTCATTCCATCGAAGAGGTGACCATTCGCTTCCTCCTTGCCTATGGAGCACCCCCCACCTAGACCGGCAATTCCGAAGCCTATGACACACCGCTCAGTGGGCCGAAAATACAGGAAGCCATGCTCCATTCCCACTCGCTGCTTTACCGGACTCCACTCGAAATCGCGAGGTCGCGCTGGACACGGTGGTAACTTCGACGAAGGATCCCCTTTTTCATTGCATTTCCCAATGCTGTCTCCCAGTCGCAAGGCCGCATCAGCCGCGGCGCGCTCGGCTTCCTTTGACCAGTCGATTGCCGCTGGTGGTTCGGCCTGAATGATTGGCTGCGACTCAATCGCGGCCCCGTCAGCTTTCTCGTCGTTTCCCTTAGACCTCGGCCGCCTGCTATGAGCAGCGGAGCGCGAAGGATTCTTCGGCCGCTCTATAGGCGGTGAAAAAGGCGGAGCAATATCAATTAGGAGGAGAGGTGAAGATTCATTTCGCAGTGTCACTGGCGGCCGCGCAGATCGCATCAGGATCATTACAAGAGCGACATGAATGGCGAGGACTGCCGCAAGCGCGACGCCGCGACGACATCTCCTATGCAAGACGGTCCCACCACCGACCGTGCGTGGCAACGCTCCTCCCTTATTCCTTCAGACACAGCGGGTCCAGACCAGAGCATTCCAACACGCAAGGCACCACATCTGAATCGACGCACTTTGCGGCTTTCGACGAATAAAACGAAGCTAAGTTCCCCAGCAATGAAACCGGGACGAGTTGAGCGCCGCGCAGCTCTTCGGCGACGAGCTCGCCCGCATGGCGGTCGTGGAGTTGGCGCTAGGCTTCGTCGACGTTGCGGCGGGCGCGGGCCAGGGATTCGAGGTGGCGCTGGCGCGCGGAGACGTTACAAGATCACGGGTGCGCGGCGGCGCGAGTGCGCCAGTGGTGTAAGCGATTGAGGAACAGCGTGCCTGTGTCCCGCCCTCTGACTGCTGGCTAAGCAAGGGCGCAGCGTTCGGCGTAGAGCTCGTGGCATCCAGTTTCGTCTAGAAAGATTCGATAGTGATGCAGTTCCCGATATGCCTTCGCAACAGCGCGGTCGTTCGCAATGAAGGTTGCAACAGAGTTTGAGTTGGGAATCTCTGTGACGGCAAAATAGGCACCCTCTATTTGTTCAGGGGTACAGTTGTAGAGTGCGGTGAATTGATGCCATCGAACGCGAGAGAAATTGATTTTTATCGGCTTCATCTCCGCGACGTGGATTGTTAGGGTTGCGTCGCCGCCGGACATCACAAATTCAGAGTCTTCGTAGCAACCGGTGTCGAACGACGGCAGGCGGATGACAATCACGTTGGTATCTCGCATGGCATTTCCTGAGCAGCGCCCAATTTCCATGGCAGGAGCGCCTCGAAATCTTCGACACCTTGCGCGTGGGGTAGTCTTTCCAACAGCATTGTGAGATATGCGTGCGGCTCAACGCCGTTTGCCTTTGCGGTCTTGACGAGTGAATACAAATTTGCACTGGCGATTCACAGCGTTTGTGGATTGGCAGAGCAGATACGCGATGGTAGCGGGATTCCGGTGACCGGTGTTCGGCATCGCTGCGAAAGATCTGGAATTCCGCCCTTGGCCGATAGCGCTCAGACTTGGACCCAAAAATCGACTGCTCCCACTGTATCACCATGTATCGGAGAAAACACGAGACGCGCGATTACCTTGTTTTACAGGGTTTTGATTAACATCCGTGGCAGTCGGCGGAAACCACCGGATGTCAGGTTACTTCCCGATGCAAAAGCTCGAGAAGATACGCCCCAGCAGGTCATCGCTCGTGAACTCACCGGTGATCTCGTTCAGTGCCTGTTGGGCGCCGCGAAGCTCTTCGGCGACGAGCTCGCCCGCACGGCGGTCCTGGAGTTGGCGCTGAGCTTCGTCGACGTTGCGGCGGGCGCGGGCCAGGGATTCGAGGTGGCGCTGGCGCGCGGAGACTGTGCCCGTGTCGAGTGTTTGATAGCCCATGCTGAGCTTGAGATGGGCGCGCAGCGAGTCAATTCCTTTACCCGTAGTGGCGGAAACGGTGATGCGCGGTGGGCCTGCCAAGGTGTCGGCGACGGGGATTCCGACAGTGAGGTCGCATTTGTTGAATATGAGTGTGATCGGGACGTCGGGGGGCATGCGAGCGCTCTCCTCGTGGAATGCGCTACCTGCAGGATCTTCGGACGCATCAATAACAAACAACACGCGGTCGGCACGTGTCATTTCCGCTTTCGCACGACGGATACCTTCCTCCTCGACGATGTCGCCACCCTGCCGCAGCCCCGCTGTGTCCAGTACATGCAGCGGCATTCCATCAATATCAATCCGTTCACGCACTACATCGCGCGTTGTCCCGGGGATGGCTGTGACGATCGCGGCTTCATAACCCGCGAGTTTGTTGAGTAGACTGGACTTGCCGGCGTTGGGTCGCCCGGCGATGACCACGGTCATTCCTTCGCGTAGCAGGCGCCCTTGCCGCGCGCTCTGCTCGACGCCATCGAAATGATCACGCACCGCCTGGAAGCGTTCGGCCAACTGCTCATCGGCGAGGAAGTCGACTTCTTCCTCGGGAAAATCGATCGCTGCCTCGACATAGGTGCGCAGCTCGATCACCGCGTCGGTGAGGCCGCGGATCATGACCGAGAATTCGCCTTGTAGGGAGCGCATGGCAGCGCGCACTGCGGCGCGGGAACCGGCGTCGATGAGGTCTGCAATGGCTTCTGCCTGTGCGAGGTCCAGTTTGTCATTCAGAAACGCGCGCTGGGTGAATTCGCCGGGCTGCGCGCGCCGGCCACCGATCTCGATGACGCGCGCGACGAGTGATTCGATGACCAGTGCTCCGCCGTGGCCCTGCAGCTCGAGGACGTGCTCACCAGTGTAGGAGTGTGGCGCGGGGAAGAAGAGCGCCAATCCGGCGTCGATCGTTTCCTGATGGCAGTCCAGGAAACGGGCGAATGTTGCTCGCCGCGGCAGCGGCAGCTCACCGAGAATCACCGCGGCGATTTCGGGGACTTTGGGGCCTGATACGCGCACGATGCCTACGCCGCCGCGTCCGGGTGGCGTTGCCGCTGCCACGATGGTGTCGACTTTCCCCATGCGGCGGGCATTTTAGATTGAATGCGCCAACGCCGGGTGGCTCGCGATGCGGGACGATCGGAGCCGTGTCAACCTTGGTACATCGACGGCATGCGGCGCGCACCTTAGGCGCGACGCTGGAGCGCGTTATCGGCGGCGCGTACGTTAGGCGCGATGCTGGAGCCCGCGTTATCGGCGGCGCGTACGTTAGGCGCGATGCTGGAGCCCGCGTTATCGACGGCGGCGCGTCCGCCAGCCGCAATGCTGAAGCCGCGCCATCGACGGCCCCTTACCGGCCGCCCGTCAGTCCGCGTCGAGCTTGGGGCCCCGCCACCGCCACAGGGCCGCTCACGTCAGTTTTTCTTCTTCGCGTCTGCTGCCGCTGCGATCCGGCGATTGATGTTCCATTGCTGGGCGATCGACAGGACAGTGTTCGTGACCCAGTAGAGGACGAGGCCCGCTGGGAAGAAGGCGAACATGAACGACATTACCAGGGGCATGAACATGAACACCTTGGCCTGGACCGGATCGGGTGGGGCGGGGTTCAACTTGTATTGCGTGAACATCGCCGCAGCCATGATGGCCGGCAGCACGAACAGGGGATCGCGGGAGGAAAGGTCGTGGATCCAGAACGCGAAAGGCGCCTGGCGCATCTCGACGCTCTCGAGCAACACCCAGTAGAAGGCCAGGAATACCGGAATCTGGATGATGATGGGCAGGCAGCCGGCGATCGGGTTGATCTTCTCGCGCTGATACAGCTCCATCATCGCCCGGCCGCGCTTTTCCGCGTCGTCCTTATAGGTCTCCTGCAGATTTTTGATGCGCGGCTGCAGCTGCTTCATCTTGGCCATCGAGCGGCCGCTCGCTTCTGACAGCGGGTAGAAAGCGAGCTTCAGGAGAAACGTGACCAGGATGATGGCGACACCCCAGTTGTGGAAGATGGAGTCCACCGTATCGAGCACGATGAACAGAGGCTGGGCCAGGACGTACAGATAGTTGTAGTCAGTAACGCGCGCCAGCTCGGGCGCGGTCGCTTTGAGCTGCCTTTGCAGCTTGGGCCCCACGAAAATGTCCGTGCTGAACTTGGCTGACGCACTCGGCGCCACGGTCTGAGCCGGACCCTCCGCGGCGAGGCGGTATTGGTCGCCGGCTGAGCTCAGCGTGAAGCGATACGGCTGGTCCTTTGACGGTACGACGGCGGTGACGAAGTGATGTTGTAGCGCTGCGATCCAACCGTTGTTGACCTCGAGCGAGAGGTGACTGTCGTCGCGATCGGCTGTATCGAGCTTGCGGTACTTCTTGCCGTCATAGAGGGCCGGTCCGTGGTACGCATAGGTCTCGACATTGAACATCGAGCGTTTCGTGCGCGGATCGTTCCTGAAAATCTGCACATAGTTCGCGGCCGTCCACGGGGACTGCGAGTGGTTCTCCACGTCGTAGTCGATGTCTACCCTATATTCGCCGCGGCGGAAAACATATGTCTTCGTGACCTTGACGCCCTGTTCGCTCGTCCAGGTCAAGGGTACGCGCAGCTCGTTGGCACTTCCGAGCTGGTAGTCGAGGCGCTCACTCGTCAGCAGGGTCAGGTGAGTTGGTGTCGCCTCGTGACCGGTCAGTCCTGACTGCAACAGGTACAGAGTCTGTGGATCGTCCTGGTTCTCGAGACGAACCGGCGCGGCCTCACCCTTCACTTTGGGATATTTGAGGAGGTCCACTCGCTGGAGGGTTCCGCCGCGTGTACTGATATCGAGATCCAACACATCGGTGCGGACGTGAATGACGGGCGCGGCCGTTGAGTCAGGTGTGGCCGATGCAGTGGAGCCCGGCACCGCGGCCGCCGCTGCGGGGATAGGAGCGCTCGAAGTACTCGAAGCGGCCCCGGTTGGGGCAGCCGCTTCTTTCGGGGCCTGTGGTACCTGGTTCGCCAGATCGCCGGTGGCGGGAGTCGCGGGTGCAGGAGCTCCATTGGCCGACCGCGTCGTGTTGGACACCGCGTCGGGGCGCGGACCGTAGTCCTGCTGCCACTGGGTGTAGTTGAGCCAAACCATCGCCAGGAGCGCGAGCCACAGATAGATGCGGGGATTGTTAGTCATGTGCCGGATGTTTGCAGACGGTCGAAGGCGCCATAGCGGGGGCGCCGGGGGCGCCGCTGGTGAGCGGCACGGGATCGAAGCCACCCGGATGCCATGGGTGGCATCGTCCAAGGCGCTTCACGGTCAACCAACCGCCCCGGAGCATACCGAATCGGTTGATGGCCTCGAGCGCATAGTTGGAACAGGACGGATGGAATCGGCATGTGGGACCGAGGAGCGGGCTCACGGTCCATTGATAGATTCGGATCAGGAGCGTGGCGGCGTGGCGCATTGCTCTTTCACTTTTTTCCAGAGCGCAACGAGGCTCGCGTGCAGTTGAGGTCCTGTTGCATCTTTCGCACGGCCGCGCGCGCTGACAACCAGGTCGACGCCGGGCAACTCATGCTGGTGCTGTCGGAACGACTCGCGGATGATTCGGCGGAGCCGGTTTCGCTCGACACCGCCGCCCGCGGCACGAACCGCAACTGCGAGACCGAGACGCGGCCAACCTTTGTCGTTCCGGAAAGCTGTCACCCCAAAGAATCCATCTCCAAGCCGGCGCCCGCCAGCATAAGCCGCATCAAAGTCAGCCTTGCGACGCAGGCGGCGTTGCGCTGGGAGCGTAAGCCTTGGTGGGGCCTCGCAATTGGAGGTCAAGGGAGCGTTGTCCTTTTGGACAGGGGCACAAGATCCGAGGACGCGATCACTGAGAACGCCACAGAGGGGAACAGCATGATGCCCCGCGCGCGGGCAAGAGTGCCACAGCCCGGAGTGTGTGCCCGGAGAGTTCATACCTGCTGGCGATTTAGTTCGGGCCCAGCCGGAGTGCGTCCCGCTGCGTCCGTGTAACGCGGGGCGGCCGCTGCCAAACGGAGCCTCGCCTGCACGCGACGCCAAGCCCAGCGCGTACCCGCGTACAGCCGGACACGTGCGCGATCGCAGGTGCACTGCGCGCAGCCTGAGCGCGTAGCCGCGCGCAACAAGAGGCGCGGCGTGTGCCACGCTTTATGGAATGAGCTTTCTACGGCCCTTGGCGCGACGGCGTGCCAATACGGCGCGGCCATTCTTCGTAGCCATACGTGCACGGAACCCGTGCGTGCGCGCCCGCCGCACTTTGCTCGGTTGATAGGTGCGCTTCATAGCATGGACTCCGTCGATGGTCCGTCGGTATCAAAAAGGGCGGCAAGGCTAAGCCGTTGACCCTCAAGGTGTCAATAGGTTTTCCCACGCTCCACGGCTCTGCGAGCGCCGTAAGGAGTTGAGCGCAGCGATGAGAAGGACCCTTCAGCACGCGCGGCACTAGGTATAGACTGCGCAGCCCTTTTCTCAGGTCCCGTCGAGGCGGCCGCGGAGGCAGCGCTGTGGAAGCGTCTCATTGGACTCAATGCATCTGCGCCTTGGAGGCCGAGCTTCCGGAGCAGCAGTTCAATACGTGGGTGCGTCCTCTGCAGGTGCTGGAGGGCGCCGGCGCGTTGAAATTGCTTGCTCCGAATCGTTTCGTGGTGGATTGGGTGAATGCCAATCTGCTGCCACGGATCGGCGAGCTGCTGCGCGACCAGGGTGGTGGCGACATCCCGGTTGTCACCGTGGAAGTTGGATCAAGAGCCGCGGCTCCCGCTCGCAATATCACAATGCCTGTACTGCCCACTCGCCCACGGCGTGCGGACGGCCTCGTGGTCGGCGCAAGGCTGCAACCTGATTTCACGTTTAGCTCCTTCGTGGAAGGCAAGAGCAATCAGCTCGCCAAGGCGGCGGCCCTACAGGTGGCGGAAAACCCAGGCCGCGCCTACAACCCGCTGTTCCTGTATGGAGGTGTTGGTCTCGGCAAGACGCACCTGATGCATGCGATCGCGCATCTCATCAAGGAGCGTGATGCTGAAGCGCGGATTGCCTACGTTCACTCGGAGCGCTTCGTAGGCGACATGGTGCGCGCCCTGCAGCACAACTCCATGAACGAGTTCAAGACGGCCTATCGGTCCCTGGATGCACTCCTGATCGACGACATTCAGTTCTTCGCGGGCAAGGATCGCTCGCAGGAAGAGTTCTTCCACACCTTCAACGAGCTGCTCGAGGGACAGCACCAGGTCATCCTGACGTGCGATCGCTACCCGAAGGAGGTCGAAGGCCTCGAGGAACGGCTCAAATCGCGTTTTGGCTGGGGACTGACGGTCGCTGTGGAACCACCGGAGCTCGAGACCTGTGTGGCCATCCTGATTTCCAAGGCACAGCACGCGGGCGTGATCCTGCCCGAGGAAGTCGCGTTCTTCATCGGCAAGCGGATCCGCTCCAATGTCCGCGAGCTCGAAGGTGCGCTTCGGCGCGTCATCGCCAACTCGCGCTTCACCGGACATCCGATTACGGTCGAATTCACGAAGGAAGCACTCAAAGACCTGCTGTCTCTGCAGGCGAAACTGGTTACGATCGAGAATATCCAGAAGACCGTTGCGGATTACTTCAAGGTACGCATGGCGGACCTGCTCTCCAAGCGCCGCAGCCGCTCCGTGGCGCGTCCACGCCAGGTGGCTATGGCCTTGGCCAAGGAGTTGACGAGTCACAGCCTTCCAGAGATCGGTGACGCGTTCGGGGGCCGTGATCACACCACGGTGCTGCATGCGTGCAAACGGATCAAAGAGCTGCGTGACTCGGAGCAGCGGATGAGTGAGGACTATTCGAACCTGTTGAGAACCCTGGCGGGATGATGTGTACAGGCCTGTGGGCTGACTGTGGATTATTCTGTGGATAAAGTTATGCACAGGGCACGCACAGGTGACTGCCAGCTAAGGCCACGGTTTGTACGCCCCCAAAACGACTGCAAGATATTGGAACTTAAGGCAAGTTTTTTTTCTGCCCGCTATCCACAGGCTCTATAGCAACAACAATCTGACTTCTTAAAGAAAGAAAGATAGAAGATATGAAGCTGACAGCTGCACGTGAAGACTTCCTCACACCCCTGCAAAGCGTCATCGGCGTGGTCGAGCGCAGGCAGACGATGCCGGTTCTCGCGAACGTGCTGCTGTCAGCGAGAGACAATCGCCTCAACATCACGGGCACGGATCTCGAGGTGGAGCTCGTAGCGACGAGCACGGTGACTGTCCAGCAGGGAGGCGATATCACCGTTCCTGGCAGGAAGCTGCTGGACATATTTCGATCGCTGCCTGAGCAGAGCAACGTCACGCTCAGCACCGAGGGCGAGCGGATCTCCATCAAGGCGGGGCGAAGCCGCTTTACGTTGTCCACTCTTCCGGCGGCGGAGTTTCCGCTGGTCGAGGAAATCAATGCTCAGCAAACATTGACCATTGCGCAGGGTGAGTTCCGGCGGCTCATCGACAAGACGCATTTTTCGATGGCGCAGCAGGACGTGCGTTATTACCTCAATGGCCTGCTGCTCGAGACTGATGGTGCCTCACTCCGCGCAGTCGCCACGGACGGGCATCGTCTGGCTTTGTGCGAGATGACGCTCGAGGACAAGGCGAAGTCAAACCAACAGGTGATCGTGCCTCGCAAGGGTGTGCTGGAGTTGCAGCGCATTCTCGGTGATGAGAAGACGATCGAGCTGGCGATCGGGACAAATCACGTTCGCGCCCAGATTGGCGCTATTCGCTTCACTTCGAAGCTGATTGATGGTCGTTTCCCGGAGTACGGCCGGGTTATCCCTGCGAGCCCGGCGCGCAAGGTCGAAGCAGATCGGGAGTTGTTGCGGCAGGCATTGCAACGTACCGCCATCCTCTCGAACGAGAAGTATCGGGGAATTCGCCTCACGGCGCGGCCTGATCTGCTCGTGATCCAGGCACATAACCCGGAGCAGGAAGAGGCGGAAGACCAGGTGGAGGTCGCCTATCAGGGGGAGGAAGTCGAGATCGGCTTCAATGTGAATTACTTGCTCGACGCATTGGCAGCCATCGAGAGTGACAAGGTCGAGATCGGCCTCACGGACTCGAACAGCAGCTGCCTCATCCACGCCCCGGGCTTGACGCACACCCGGTACGTCGTAATGCCGATGCGTCTCTGACGAGACTGCTCGGAAGTCGAGATGGGCGTGCAACGCCGGCCGGTCGGTCGTGGCCGCCGCCTCAGGGGCCGCCTAGGTTCTGGGGTGCTTTCACCGGGGCGGGGCCGGGAGAAGAAGTCGGAAGAAGAAGGGAATCAAGGGGGCTTGGTCTCGGGCGCCGTGCTCTTGTAATGCGCTCACCCGGACGGTGCGCACCGTGGGGGGCGATATGGGGTCGGGGAGCTGACTGTGGGGAGCTGCGGGGCCGGCGGATCATTTGGGATGGATTTGGGCGCACGCCCGGGTGAGCGCATTACAAGAGCACGTCTCCCTTCAAACCCGGTGTGCTCGGCCTGAAGGCGCTCACCGCCGAGAGGACGAAGAGACAAGAGAGGACGAAGAGGCGGAGCGGACCACGACGTTCGACAGCCCACGGCGCGAGCCGGCCCACCACCGCTCTCGGTCTTCATCTTCTCCCGTGAAACCCAAAGGCGGGTTCGGCGCGCAAGTGGGTCCAGAAGGGCAGCCGCGATCTTGTAATGCGCTCACCCGGGCGTGCGCCCAAATCCATTCCAAGTGATCCGCACTCCCAGCAGGTCCCGACAATCAGCTCCCCAAACCCTTTCCGCCCCCCACGGTGCGCACCGTCCGGGTGAGCGCATTACAAGATCGCGGTGGCCCGGGATTGGCACCTATTGCCTCCCTTCCTATGGCCCCCTTGTGTGCGAGGTACTGCAACACCTCTCCGCCCGATAGGATGTACGGGCAGGGATTCGGAAGTGATTGATTCGAACGATGCTAGCTAACATGCCATGAGCCTCATCGAGCTAACGGTGGAGGACCTTCGATGCCTCCAGCGGGCCGAGTTGTCGCTCGATCCGCGCCGCAATCTGATCTGGGGAAGTAATGGCTCGGGGAAGACTTCCCTGCTGGAAGCCATTTTCCTATTGGGCCGGGGACGCTCTTTCCGGACCCGAAATTCCGAGCGACTCATTCGTCACGGTCAGCCGCGGCTCACGGTGTTCGGTCGGACCGATGGGGTCCTTCCGCAGGCAGTCGGAGTTCAAGTCGCGCGCAGTGGCGGGACCACGGCACGCATCAGCGGCACGACGGCGGG
>Ga0207703_10002174_pt1 | contig 17221 bp, 10 predicted proteins | sample KBSSwiS12_FD_184304 | JGI IMG/M metagenome (GOLD analysis project Ga0207703, IMG submission 184304) | Switchgrass rhizosphere microbial communities from Kellogg Biological Station, Michigan, USA - KBS Switchgrass S1-2 (SPAdes) (version 2) | ecosystem: Host-associated > Plants > Roots >...
CTGTCACCGCAACGAGCCGCACGGCGCGCTCCACGGGATCATGCGGGTCCGCCAGTTCACCCAGGACGACGCGCACATTTTCTGCACTCACGAGCAGATCGTGGATGAGACCAAGCGCTTCTGCGCACTTCTCGACTCGGTGTACCGCGACCTCGGTTTTGCCGACTATGCGGTGAAGCTCGCGACCCGGCCCGACGAGCGCATCGGCAGCGACGAGGAATGGGATCGCGCCGAGGCCGACCTCGAGACGGCACTCAAGGAAACCGGTCTCGAATATGAAATCCTCCCCGGCGAAGGCGCCTTCTACGGCCCCAAGCTAGAATTCCATTTGACCGACGCGATCGGGCGGACCTGGCAATGCGGGACTCACCAGCTCGACCCGCAAATGCCCAAGCGACTCGGCGCGGTCTACGTCGGCGAAGACGGCGAGAAGCACCATCCCTTGATGTTCCACCGCGCGATCCTGGGGACTTTCGAGCGCTTCATCGGCATCCTGATCGAACATTATGCGGGCAGGTTCCCGCTATGGCTGGCGCCGGTGCAGGCGGTCGTCGCGACCATCGTTTCCGATGCCGACGCTTATGCCGGTGAGGTCTCGTCGAAGCTCGCCGAGGCGGGCATCCGGTGCGAAACCGACCTTCGTAACGAGAAGATCAACTACAAGGTGCGCGAGCACAGCCTTGCCAAGGTTCCGCTGCTGCTGGTCGTCGGCAAGCGCGAAGCGGACGAAGGCACGATCGCGTTGCGCCGCCTTGGAAGCGATGATCGTCAGGTGATGATGGGCCTCGAAGAAGCGGTCGCGATGATCCGCGAGGAAGCGATTCCGCCGGATTTGCGCTGACGCGACTCCGCCACAGGTTGCGGCAAAAACGACTCACTTATGTTCGAGCGGACTTTCCTTCCCGCTTCGGAATGCCTAACTCCCATCCTCGCCAACAACGATAATGGAGTCTTCGCTATACCACCGCCCTATCCGCGCCGTTCGATGGCGCCGCCGCAGCCGATGTCCGGCCCCCGCTACAATGAGTTCATCCAGTCACAAAAAGTGCGGGTGATCGACGAGAACGGCGAAAATCTGGGCGTCATGTTTACGCGGGAGGCTTTCGAGCAGGCGCAGGAAGTCGGACTCGACCTCGTCGAGATTTCGCCCAACGCCGACCCGCCGGTCGCCAAGTTCCTCGACATCGGCCGCTACAAATATGAAGCGCAGAAGAAGGCGGCGGAGCAGCGCAAGCGCCAAAAGACGCAGGAAATCAAAGAGATCAAGATGCGTCCGAACATCGATGACCACGACTATGACACGAAGATGAAGAAGGTCTTCGAGTTCCTCGAGGAGGGGGACAAGGTGAAGGTCACGATGCGCTTCCGCGGCCGCGAAATGGCTCACGGCGAACTCGGCATGGCCGTGCTGCGCCGAGTGCAGGAGCAGACCGCGGACCTCGCCAAGATCGAGGCGCATCCGCGCATGGAAGGCCGCCAGATGCTGATGGTGCTCGCGCCCAAATAGGCGCTGGGCCACCAAGCGCCCCTACTTACACTGTTGCAATTATGCTGCATCGCTGCGGCGTTTGGTTCCCCGTGCCTTCACCGTCGCTTTTATTGTTACGCGAACGGCATTAGCCTCCCCCGCTGGAGCTTGCTCCAACAGGGGAGAGAGATATGCGCAAGTCGGTGTGGCTGCTTTCGGCAGCGCTCGTCACAATTGCATCGCCGGCGATCGGCCAAGACACAACGCAGCCGGACCCAGGCAAGGCTGAGCCGGCCACCGGCGCGACCGCTGCGGCCCAGACGCAGCCAACTCCACCCGCGCAGCCGGACGAAATTGTCATCACCGCGCAGGGCCGTCGCCAATTGCTGCAGAACGTGCCGATTTCGGTGACCGCGGTGGGCGGCCAGCAAATGCAGCTCTCCGGTGCCACCGACATTCGGCAGTTGAACCAACTCGCGCCCTCGCTGTTGGTATCCTCGACCAGTACCGAGGCCAACGGTTCGGCCCGTATCCGCGGCATCGGAACGGTCGGCGACAATCCGGGTCTCGAAAGCTCGGTCGCGGTATTCGTCGATGGGGTTTACCGCTCCCGCTCCGGAATCGGCCTCAACGAGCTTGGCGAGATCGATCGGATCGAAGTCCTGCGCGGGCCCCAGGGAACGCTGTTCGGACGCAACGCATCGGCCGGCCTAATTCATATCTTTTCGAAAAAGCCGCAGTTCAATTGGAACGCCTTTGGCGAGGTGACGATCGGCAACTTCAACATGCGCCGACTCGAGGCCGGGATCACGGGCCCGATCGCTGATAATGTAGCATTTCGTCTCGAGGGGGTTTGGCTCAAGCGCGACGGTTTCTATCGCGACAGCAACAACGATACCGACGTCAACAATCGCAATCGCTACTTCACCCGCGGACAATTGCTGTTCGAGCCGAACTCTAATCTGAGCATCCGCTTGATCGGCGACTACACCCACCGGACCGAAAAATGTTGCGGCGCAATCTACGTCAACAACACGATCAACGACAAAATCGGCGACCTGACCCAGCCGGCACAGCCGCCGCTCAACAATGACCCCGACGGCAACAATATCATCAACGTGCTGCGCGACCTCGGGCAGGACCTCTCCGCATTTGACGACGGCTGGCATCGCCACATCTCGGTAACGCCTGGCCGCAGCTACAAGGGCACCACCACCGACGGCGGCGTTTCGCTTCAGATCGACAATGACTTCGGGTTCGCGAACCTGACGTCGATCACCGCCTATCGCGGCTATAAATCGGAACAGAATGGCGACTTTGACTACAGCACCGTCGACATCCTCTATCGCAAGGATCAGGATCCGAACTTCCGCAAGTTCCGCACTTTCAGCCAGGAGCTGAGGCTGCAGGGCTCGGCTTTCTCAGACAAGCTTGACTGGCTGATCGGCGGCTATTTCGCAGACGAGCATCTGACCCTCGCGGATTCGCTTCGGTTCGGCAACGACTATGGCCGGTTCGCGACCTGCCGCCTCGTTTCCGGAAGCGCGCTTGCCGGCCTCTACAGCCCGGCTTCCGCTGGCTGTCTTGCGGCCCGTCCGGCCGCGTTCGGCGCAGCATCACCGGCGATTTACGCCGCCATCGACCGGCTCGACGGGATGCGCGACGTCGGAAGCACCGGCGACATCTACAAGCAGAAAAGCAACAACTGGGCGCTGTTCACGCACAACATCTTCCACGTCACCAACCGCTTCGATGTGACGGTCGGGCTTCGTTACACCCACGAGAAGAAGGATTTTGACGCGGCCTTCCACAACGACAACGTCGCGTGCGTCCAGAACCAGGCGGCGCTCGGGCCGTTCCTCGCCGTCCCCGCGTTGGCGGCGGTTGCCGGGGGCATCATTGGACTGAGCTGCCAGGGCAACAGCACCGCCGAGCTCAACGGCGTCGAGATCAGCGACAAGCGCAAGGAGCATAAGCTCACCGGCACGGGCGTGCTGTCGTACAAGGCAACCGACAATCTGCTCCTCTATGGAAGCTTCTCGCGCGGTTATAAAGCGGGTGGGTTCAACCTCGACCGGTCGGCGCTCAAGTCTCCGATTTTCCCGTTCGCCTCGACGCCGGGAGGAGCACAAGCGCTGGTCGGCCGGCTACAGTTCGACCCCGAGGTCGTCGACGCCTTCGAGCTGGGGGGCAAGTTCACCGCCCGCGGCGTGACCTTCAACGTCTCGGCATTCCGCCAGGACTTCAAGAACTTCCAGCTCAATACCTTCGACGGAACCGTCTTCATCGTTCAGAACATCAATGGCTGTGACAGCGACCTGGGTGCGACGGACGAAGATCAGTCGAAATTCTCGACGGCACCGAATTTCAACGCGGCGGCAGCGACGACCGGAGCTTGCCCCAGCGGCGATGTCGGCTATGGCGTGCGCTCGCAGGGCGTCGAGATCGAAGCGTCCGCGCGGGTAAGGCCAGATCTACGGTTGAACGCGGGCTTCACCTACGCGAGCACAAAATATCGCGGGGACCTCGTCGGACGGGATGACGGGTCGCCGCTCAACCAGGCACTCCGCCGCCTCCCCGGCCAGCAGGTTTCGAATGCGCCGAAAGTGGTCGCGACCGGATCGGCTTCCTACACACCGAGGATCGGCGACTCGGGCCTGACGGGCCTGTTCTACGTGGATGCCCGGTATAGCGGCAGCTACAACACGGGTTCCGACCTGTTCCCCCAAAAGCGCCAGGAAGGCTTCGCTTTGGTCAACGCGCGCGTCGGAGTTCGCGGGCGCGATCAACTCTGGTCTGTGGAGTTTTGGGCGCAGAACCTATTCAACAAGAACTATCAGCAGGTCGCGTTCAATTCGCCATTCCAGGAGGGCGCGGTAGGCGCACCATTCACTGATCCCGCCTATCCAGGCGGACGTCAGATCTTCTCGACCTTCCTTGCCGAGCCGCGCACCTTTGGGGTTACACTACGGGCGGAATGGTCACCGCGGCCAGCTGCGCCGGTATCCGAGCCAGCTCCGCCGCCGCCGCCTCCGCCGCCACCGGCAACGCAGACGTGTCCGAACGGCTCGGTGATGCTGGCAACGGACACGTGCCCAGCTCCTCCGCCGCCACCACCGCCACCACCACCGCCGCAGGGTGAGCGCGGCAACTAAGCGAAGATTGGTCTAGCTCGGAAAGGGCCCCGTCGTCCGCGGCGGGGCCTTTTTCTTCAGGCAGCTTTGGCGCGCGGCACGTCACGGGCAGCATCGAGGAGCGCGGATCGCAACGTCTCGATGTCGCCGGTCTCGAGCTTCTTTCCGTCCGCGCGAGTCAAATAGAAAACGTCGACCGCCCGCTCGCCGTAGGTCGCGATATGCGCCGAGTGAATCTGGTGCCCTTGGGCATGAATTGCCGAAGCGAGCGCGGCGAGCAGCGCGGGACGGTCGAGCGCGTTCACTTCCACGACCGTGGTGCGGCTCGAAGCTTTGTCCGCGACCGCAACCGACGGCGCGACCCGGAATGCGGCACTCCGCGGCCGGCCGCGCTCCGGCGCCGGAAGCGCGGGCGCCTCGGCGCTGGTCAGCGCGCCTTCAACCGACCGGGCGAGGCGCGAGCGAAGCCGGCGGTCGGAATAGGCCTTTCCCTGCGCGTCCAGCACGAGCAGGTTGTCGAGCGCCATTCCATCGCGCGTGGTGTGGATCCGCGCATCGATGATGTTGGCGCCCGCCGCGGCGAGGCCGGCGCAGATCCGGTAGAATAGCCCCTCGCGGTCAGGGGTGAACACGCTGATCCGGGTCGCCCCGCTCTCACGGTCTTCTTCGGCAACGACATTAGGCTGCGCCTCGCCGATATGCGCTTCGGCCGCCGCAACCTGCCTGGCGTTCGCTACCTGCCAGGCGAGCGGCTCGGCGAGCCAGTAGCTGTCGGGCAGCCGCCTCGAATGCGCCCGGATCGCGCTCGCCTTCCATCCAAGCTTCGCTGCAAGCTCCTCCCGCCGGGCCTCGACCAGTTCGCTTCGGCCGTGCTGCTTGTGGCCGAGCCGAAGCCGTTCCTCCGCCGCTTCGAACAAAGTTCGAAGCAAGGTTCGCTTCCACTCGTTCCAGACGCCGGGCCCGACCGCGCGAATATCGACGACGGTCAGGATCAGCAGCAGCCGCAGCCGCTCCGGGCTTTGTACCTGGCGGACGAAGTCCTCGATCGTCTTCGGGTCGGCGAGGTCGCGCTTGAACGCCGTCGACGACAGCAGGAGATGGTAGCGGACCAGCCATGCCACGGTCTCGGTCTCGGCGGCATCGAGCCCGAGCCTGGGGCACAGCTTGAGCGCGATCTCGGCGCCGATCACGCTGTGGTCGCCACCGCGTCCCTTGGCGATGTCGTGCAGGAGCACAGCGACGTAAAGCAGTCGCCGCGATGCGAGCTGCTTGATGATCGCCGTCGATAGCGGATGGTCGTCCTTCAAATCGCCGCGCTCGATTGCGGCCAGAAGTCCGATCGCGCGGATCGAATGCTCGTCGACCGTATAGTGGTGGTACATGTCGAATTGCATCTGGGCGACGACTCGTCCGAAGTCCGGGACGAAGCGGCCGAACACGCCGGCTTCGTTCATCCAGCGAAGCACCAGCTCTGGATGATTGAGCGAGGTCAGCACCTCGAGGAACAAGGCGTTTGCACGCTCGTCTTCGCGGACCTTGCGATCGATCAACGCCGAATCGCGGGTCGCCGAGCGCATCGCATTGGGATGGATTTCGAGCTTTTCGCGGGCCGCGACGGCGAACAATTCCAGCAGCCTTGCCGGATCTGCGCGGAAAAAATCGTCCGCGGGAATCGAAATCCGCCCGCGATCGAGGATGAAGCCCGAAAGTCGCTTTGGACGCCGCCGAATGGTCGGCAGCGCGAAGCGGAAACCTTTCTTGGCCAATTGTTCGTCGAGCTGCGCCAGGAAGACTCCGGTTAGGTCGCCGACGGCCTTGGCGTTGATGAAGTAGAATTGCATGAAGCGCTCGACCGAGGATTTTCCCGGCCGGTCGGCATAATGCATGATCTCCGCGATGCGCTTTTGGTAATCGAAGCTCAGCCGCTCCTCGGCGCGGCCGGCGAGCAAATGCAAATGGCTTCGGACCGACCAAAAGAAGCGCTCGGCGCGATCGAAGCGACGGAATTCGGCCGCCGTGAACAGGCCGGCCCCGACCAGCTCGGCCGGCGTTTCGACACCGTGAACATATTTGCCGATCCAGTAGAGCGTGTGCAGGTCGCGTAGCCCGCCTTTGCCGTCCTTGACGTTGGGTTCGACGACATAGCGGCTGTCGCCCATCCTGATGTGGCGCTCGTCGCGCTCGGCGAGCTTGGCCGCAACGAACTCCGCCGCGGTTCCGGCGACCACGTCCTTGCGGAACCGCGACATCGCTGAATCGAACAATTTATCGTCGCCCCACAGCCAGCGCGCTTCGAGCACAGCGGTGCGGATTGTCATATCTTTCCTGGCGAGAGCGATGAGCTGCGGAACCGAGCGGACCGAATGGCCGACCTTCAGCTTCAGGTCCCACAGCAAGTGAAGCATCGCCTCCGACGCTTTTTCCTGCTCCGCCGACGGAACCTTCGCGGTCAGGAACATGAGGTCTAGGTCGCTGTAGGGCGCCATTTCACCGCGGCCCGTGCCGCCAAGGCCGACGAGCGCAAAGTCTTCGCCCAAGGGCTCGTCGAGCACGCGTTCGTTTACGAAGTCGTGGACGAGGCGGACGAGCTGGTCGTGGAGGAAGGCCGTGGCTTGCGCGGCCGATCGCCCGTCGCCGGGTTCTTCCGTCAGGCGTTTGGCGATTTCCGCCCTGCCATGTTCAAGGGCATCGCGCAGGATCGCCGCGGCTTCGGCGGAAAGTCTCTTGCCGGGCCGCAAGTCGCGCAAATGCTCAGAGACGGTTCGACGGTCGATGATCGAGCGGCGGTTTTCAACGTCCAGGAAGCGCAGATCGGCCACCAGCGTACCCTAGAGCGAAGCGGTACCGGCCCGGAAGAAGGAATCGCCCTTTTGCAACGTCAACTGAATGGAAAGGCCGATTTCGTAAGACCCGCTCTACGAAGGGGACAGCGCGATCCAAGCCCAAAGGCCGACATTTCACGCCAACCTTGAGGCGCTCCGGGGCATCGCGGCGCTGCTCGTAGTGCTTCATCACCTGGCGCTGAACGCGGGCTCGTTCCTGGCGTCCGTTCCCTTCCTTCGCCAGGGATGGATGTTCGTGGACCTGTTCTTCGTCCTCTCCGGCTATGTGATTGCTTCGGTCCACGCTGAGAGCGAGGCGACCGGCCAGTCCGCCCGGCGCTTCCTGATCCGTCGCTTCTTCCGGCTATATCCACTGCACCTCGTCACGCTGGTTGCGGCCCTCATCCTGGTCGACATGCCCTCCGCCACGGCAGCGCTTCCGGGCTACGGCACGATGGTGGCCTTGAACCTCAGCATGACCCATGCCTGGGGCCTGGTCCCGGGAAGCGTCCTCAATGGCCCGAGCTGGAGCATCAGCACGGAATGGGGCGCCTATCTGATCTTCGCCTGGATTTGCCTGATGACGCCGGTCACTCGCCGCCGCCTTCAATATCTGGGCGGGGTTGGACTTGTCTCGCTGGTAAGCTTGATTGTCTGGCGTGACGGGGGGCTCGATGGGGACCTTCTCTTCCGGCTGCCCCGCTGCCTCATGAGCTTTGCGCTGGGTGCCGCGGTTTGGGGCTGTTGCCGCAACCGCCCGCCGCTCGGACCCAACCGTGCCGCATCGATTCAGCTTTTCGTCGCCGTTGCCATGGTCCTTCTTCTTACCTTCGTTGAGCGTCTGCAGAATCTCGCGCTTATCATGCCGCTGCTTTCAGCGGCCATGATCGCGGCGATGGTTCGTGATCCGGGCTCGATCGCACGCTCTTTCATGGAAGCACCGGTGCCACAGTGGCTCGGACGGCATTCCTATTCGCTCTATCTCGTGCACATGCCGCTGTTCCATTTCCTGCTGTTGGGGACACCCGCCGGCTGGCGGACAACTTCCTGGGGAGCGAACCTTTGGCTCGCCATGGGCTTGTGCGCGCTGTTTGGCGTTGTGACAGCGACCTTCGCGCTGGTTGAAAGGCCGTGGCGCGCCTACGGGCGCCGGCTTGCCGACGCGCCGGCACGCCTGAGGCCCCGAGCCGCCAACTAGCCGCGCTCGGAGGCGAGTTTCTTCAGTTGGTAAAGTCGCTCCAGCGCTTCGCGCGGAGTGAGGCTGTCCGGATTGAGATCGTCGAGCGCCGATAAGAGCGGATCGGGCGCGTGTTCCGGCTCGGCCGCCGCGAACAGCGGCAGGTCGTCCAGCCCGGCGGCGATTCCACCAGTGGCGTCGCGGCCCGCCTCGAGCTTCGCAAGGACCGACCGCGCCCGGGCGACGACGGCCGGCGGAAGCCCCGCCAGCTTCGCGACGGCAATTCCGTAGCTGCGGTCGGCCGCCCCGTCGGCGACTTCGTGGAGCAGGACCAGGTCGCCCTTCCACTCACGCGCCCGGACGTGATGCAGCGACAAGCAGTCGAGCCGCCCGGCGAGCCGCGTCAGCTCATGATAATGGGTCGCGAACAGCGTCCGGCACTTCACCTGGTTGTGCATCGCCTCGACCACCGCCCAGGCGATCGCAAGGCCGTCATAGGTCGAGGTTCCGCGTCCGATCTCATCGAGGATGACGAGGCTCCGCTCGGTCGCCTGCGAGAGTATCGCGGCGGTTTCGACCATCTCGACCATGAAGGTCGATCGGCCCCGCGCCAGATTGTCCGCGGCTCCGACCCGGCTGAACAGCCGATCGACGACGCCGACCCTGGCGCGCTCGGCGGGTACGAAGCTTCCCGTTTGAGCGAGCACGGCGATCAGTGCCGATTGCCTGAGGAAGGTCGACTTCCCGCCCATGTTCGGGCCGGTGATCAGCCACAGCCGGTCACTGGGCCCGAGCGCGAGGTCATTGGCGACAAACCGCTCGCCTGCGCCCTGGACCGCGCTTTCGACGACCGGATGCCGCCCAGCCTCGATGTCGAGGCACGGCTGCTCGATAAGCTCGGGCCGCGCCCAACCGCCCTCGGCGGCGCGATGCGCATGGCTTGCGGCGACGTCGATCCGTGCAACCGCTTCAGCGGCCGTGGTGATGCCGGGCGCTGCCGCAACGGCAAGCTGGGTAAGTTCCTCGGCATGGGCGGCTTCGGCGGCGAGCGCGTGCGACCCCGCCTCGACGACTCGCGAAGCTTCCTCGTGCAGTTCGGTGGAGTTGAAGCGCACGACCCCCGCGAGCGTCTGGCGATGCGTGAAGCCGCTGTCCGGCGCCATCAATTTGTCGGCATGCCGGGCGGCGACTTCGACATGATAGCCGAGCACGGCATTGTGCCGAATCTTCAGCGAGCTGATGCCGGTCGAATCGCGGTACCGGCTTTCCATGATCGCGATCGCCCGCCGGCCGTTGGACGCGGCTTCGCGAAGCGCGTCGAGCGCGGGGTCATAGCCCTCGGCGATATAGCCGCCCTTCGACGCATCGATCGGCGGCGAGGCGATTAGGGCACTCGCCAGCCGGTCGATCAGTTCCGAATGCCCGCCCAACCTTGGAAGCAATTTGTCGAGCAAGGCCGGCCGGTCGGGCTCTTCCTCCAGTTCGCGTTTGAGCTCGGCGGCCGCGGAAAGGCCGTCGCGCAGCAGGGCGAGATCGCGCGGACTTCCGCGCCCCGCAGCGAGCCTCGCCAAAGCGCGCGAGAAATCGGGCATCGCCTTCAACCGGCCACGCGCCCGCTCGCGGCGGATCGCGTCCTCGTGCAGCCAGCCCGCGAGGCCGAGGCGCAGGTCGATGGCCGCTTTGTCGGTCAGCGGCGCGCTGAGGTCCTCTTGGAGGAGTCGCCGCCCGGTTGCAGTCTGGCAGCGGTCGATCTCGCCGAGCAGGCTTCCCGCGATGCCGCCCGAAACCGACCGGGTGAGCTCGAGGCTGTCGCGGGTGGCAGCGTCGATCCCCATATGGCTTGAGCGGGCGATTCGGCGCGGCGCGTCGAGCAGGATCCCGGCGCTCTTCTGGGTTGCGTCGAGATAGGCGAGGAGGCCACCCGCCGCCGCCAGCTCCGCGCGTGACGGGGACCCCAATCCATCGAGCGTGGCGAGGCCGAACCGGCTCTTCAACGCGCGCTCGCCCGCAAGGCTGTCGAAGCTTCCCTTGCCCGCCGATGTCCGGACCCCCGGAACGGGCGAATCCGCGATCGTCTCGGCGGGCGCCAGCCGCGCCAGCTCGGCGGCAAGCTCGCCGGGGTTACAGGCGACCAGCTCGAACCGGCCGGTTGAAATATCCGCAGCGGCAACCGCCCAATCGTCGCCGGCGCGGCCGACCGCCGCGAGCCAGTTGGCCGACGCGGATTCGAGCAAGGTCTCTTCGGTCAACGTGCCCGGAGTAACCAAGCGGATGATCGCGCGATCGACCAGGGCTTTCGATCCGCGCGCCTTGCGCGCTTCGGCCGGACTCTCGGTCTGTTCGGCGATCGCGACTCGATGCCCCGCCTTGATCAGCCGCGCGAGATAGGATTCCGCCGAATGGGCCGGGACTCCGCACATGGGGATGGGTTCGCCCGCATCCTCGCCGCGCTTGGTGAGCGCGATGTCGAGGCAGGCCGATGCGACCTTGGCGTCGTCGAAGAAGAGTTCGAAGAAATCGCCCATTCGGTAGAAGAGCAAGGCATCGCCGGCCTCTTCCTTGAGGCCGCGATATTGGGCCATCATCGGGGTTGGGGCATCGGCTCGGGCCATGCGTCTGACTACCCTTGTTCGTCATTCCCGTGAAAGCGGAAATCCCGCTTTTATTTGGACGCATTCAAGCAGCCCAACGGGACGCCGCTTTTGCGGGGGCGACGGATTAGGCTAAGCGATCGTTCCATGTCGGAATCCAACATCAAATATACCGAAGCCGAAGCGCTCGAATTCCATTCGCGCGGACGGCCGGGGAAGATCGAGGTCGTCGCGACCAAGCCGATGGCGACACAACGCGATCTCGCGCTTGCTTATTCGCCGGGTGTGGCGGTTCCGGTGCGCGCCATCGCCGAGGATCCGGGATGCGCCTACGATTTTACCGCGAAGGGCAATCTCGTCGCCGTGATCTCCAACGGCACCGCTATCCTCGGTCTCGGCAATCTTGGAGCGCTGGCGTCCAAGCCGGTGATGGAAGGCAAGGCGGTGCTGTTCAAGCGCTTCGCCGACGTCGACGCCATCGACATCGAAGTAAATACGACCGACGCCACGCGTTTCATCGACGCGGTCGAGCTGCTCGAGCCGACCTTCGGCGGAATCAACCTCGAGGATATCGCCGCCCCCGACTGCTTCATCATCGAACAGACCTTGCGCGAGCGGATGAACATTCCCGTCTTCCACGACGACCAGCACGGAACCGCCATCATCAGCGCGGCGGGGCTCATCAACGCCTGCCATCTCACCAACCGCAAGCTTTCGGACGTTCGGGTGGTGGTCAACGGAGCTGGCGCCGCGGCCATCGCCTGCACCGAGCTGATCAAGGCGATGGGCGTTCGCGGCGACAACGTCATCATGTGCGATCGCAAGGGCGTGATCTACAAGGGCCGCACCGACATCGATCAGTGGAAGTCGGCGCACGCCGTGGACACGGACAAGCGCACGCTCGCCGAGGCGATAGAAGGCGCCGACGTCTTCCTCGGCCTTTCCGCCGCGAACGTCGTTTCGAAGGACATGGTGAAGTCCATGGCCCACGATCCGATCATCTTCGCAATGGCCAATCCCGACCCGGAAATCTCACCCGAGGATGCAATGGCCGTTCGGCCGGATTCGATCATCGCCACCGGCCGGTCCGACTATCCCAACCAGGTCAACAACGTGCTCGGTTTCCCGTTCATTTTCCGCGGCGCGCTCGATGTCCGAGCCACCGCCATCAACGATGAGATGAAGATTGCCGCCGCCGAGGCGCTGGCCGAACTTGCCCGCGAGCCGGTTCCGGAAGAGGTCGCCGCCGCGTACGGCGGCCGGTCGCACAGTTTCGGGCGCGACTACATCATTCCAGCGCCGTTCGATCCACGACTTATGGAAGTGGTCGCCTCGGCGGTTGCGGAGGCCGCGGTTCGATCGGGTGTTGCGCAGAAACCGGTCGCGAACATGGAGGCCTATCGCCAGGAGCTTCGGGGGCGCCTCAATCCCACAGTCGCGGTGATGAGCCTGGCGTATGAGAATGCCCGCGCCAATCCGCAGCGGGTCCTCTTCGCGGAAGGGGAGGAGCCGAACGTCCTTCGCGCCGCGATCGCCTTCAAGGAGGGCGGTTACGGGACTCCGGTCCTGGTCGGGCGCGAGGAAGTCTACGACCTCCTGAAAGAATTGGGGGTCGAGGAGCCGCTGGAATATCAGGTCCTCAACAGCCGCAATTCACCGCTGGTTGGGCGCGCGGTCGACTACATCTATGAAAAGCATCAACGCCACGGCCTGCTGCGCCGCGAAATCGAGCGGATGGTGAACCAGGATCGCAACTACTTCACCGCGGCCATGCTCGCGCTTGGCGAAGCCGATGCGATGATCACCGGAACGACCCGGCCTTTCAGCCAGTCGCTGAAGCAGGTCCGCTCGGTCATCGACGACGAACCGGATGCGACGCCGTTTGGAGTGAATGTGATCGTCGGCCGCTCGCACACGGTACTGATCGCCGACACGGCGGTGACGGAACGCCCGACCGCCGAGCAATATGCGGCGATTGCGATGCGATCTTCGGCATTCGCCCGGCGGATGGGGATTGAGCCGCGCGTCGCCTTCATCAGCTACACGACCTTCGGCAACCCGCCGGGGGTCCATATCGAGGAGCTGAGGGGCGCGGTGAAGCTGCTCGACGGCTTCAAGTGCGACTTCGAATATGAAGGCGAGATGGCGCCCGACGTCGCGCTCAATTACGACATGCGGCGGCGGTTTTATCCCTTCAGCCGCTTGTCGGGCCCTGCGAACATCCTGGTGATGCCCGGACTCCAGTCCGCCAATATTTCGGCGAAGCTGTTGAAAGAACTTGGTGGTGAGAGCGTGCTTGGGCCCTACATCCTGGGGCTCGAACTGCCCGTCCAGATCGCGCCGATGACCGCGACGGCGTCCGACCTCGTCATGCTGGCGGTGCTCGCCGGCGGCGACGCTCACGCCCGCCACAAGCGGCGGGCGGGCAAGGCCGCGGGCGCAGCGAAAGCGGGGCGTCGCTAAATCCGCTCGACGCTGGAAATCGGATCGGCCTCGCGCAGCGCTGCGATGATCGCGTGAAGGTGCGCGAGGTCGTGCACCTCGATGTCGAGGTGGAACGTCTGGAAACTGCCGTCGCGGTGGACGAGCTGCAGGTTGATGATGTTGGCGTGCTTGGCGCCGAGGATACTCGACATCGTTCCGAGCGCTCCCGGGATATCGCGCAGGATCACCGCGAGGCGGGCCGCGCCGCCATCCGAACCCTCACCCCAGGCGAGGTCGAGCCAGTCGGCGTCAACCCCGCTGGCAAGAGTGTCGCAGCCGATCACATGGACCTCGATCTCCTCGTCCTCGCGCCTCAGGCCGACGATTCGGTCGCCCGGAATCGGGTGGCAACATTGCGCGAGATGGTAGGCGACCCCCGGGGTGAGGCCCTTGATCGAGATCGCCGTGCGCTGCCCGAGCGGCCGCGGAGAGACATCGCCGCCGGCTGAGCCGGGCATGAGCGCTTCCATCAACGCCTCGTCGCTGACGCGCTTGCGGGCGATCGCGATCATCAATTCGTCGTCATTCTCGATCTTGAGCTTTTTCAGCGCCCGCTTGAGCGCATCCTTGTCGAGCTCGGCCGGCAGCCGGGCGACGATCTCGTCGTAGATCTTGCGCCCAAGCTCGACCGTCTCCTCGCGTTCCTTGTGGCGGACGAACCGGCGCACCCCGGATCGTGCCTTTCCGGTCGTGACGAAGCGAAGCCATGACGGCTGCGGGTGTTGAGCCTCCGACGTCAGGATTTCGACTTGGTCCCCGTTCTCGAGCATCGTCCTTAAGGGCACCACCCGGCCGTTGACCTTGGCGCCCACGGTTCGGTCGCCAAGCCCGGTGTGGACCGCGTAGGCGAAATCGACCGGAGTCGCCCCTTTGGGCAGCTGGATCAGCTCGCCCTTGGGAGTGAAGGCGAAGATCCGGTCCTGGTACATCGCCATGCGGGTGTGCTCGAGCAGCTCCTCGGCACTATCGGCATGGTCGAGAATCTCGACGAGGTCGTCCACCCAGGGAATGCTGACGTCATTTTTGGGCTTCCCCTCCTTATAGGCCCAGTGCGCGGCCAAACCCCGCTCGGCCTGCTCATGCATCTCGCGGTCGCGGATCTGGATTTCGATCCGCATCTTGGAATCGTGGATGACGGAGGTGTGAAGGCTTCGATAGCCGTTGCGCTTGGGGGTCGAAATATAATCCTTGAAGCGGCCGGGAACCATCGGCCAGCGCCGATGAAGCAGCCCGAGCGTCTGGTAAGATTCCCCGACGTCCTTCACGATGATCCGGAAGGCCATGACGTCCGACAATTGCTCGAAGCTGATGTGCCGCTCGGCCATTTTCTTCCAGATGGAATAAGGATGTTTCTGGCGCCCGGTGACTTCCGCCTCCAGGCCGTTGTCGGCGAGGTAGAGCTGGAGGCCTAGCCCGATCTTGTTGACGAGGTCACCGCCCTGGTCGGTGAGCTGCTTCAGGCGCCGGGTAATGGACGCATAGGCATCGGGCTCGAGCTCGCGGAATGCCAGGGTCTGCATTTCCGTCATCATCTCGTACATCCCGATCCGCTCCGCGAGCGGGGCATAGATGTCCATCGTTTCGCGCGCGATCCGCCGGCGCTTCTCCTCGTCCGGAATGTGGTGGAGCGTGCGCATGTTGTGCAGCCGGTCTGCGAGCTTCACCAGCAGGACCCGGATGTCGTCCGAAAGCGCCAGCAGGAACTTGCGCAGATTCTCGGCCTGCCGCTCGTTTTCGGACTGGGCTTCGATCTTGCTGAGCTTGGTGACCCCGTCGACCAGCCGCGCGATGTCCTTTCCGAACAGCTTCTCGACCTCTTCGGGGGTGGCGACGGTGTCCTCGATCGTGTCGTGGAGGATCGCCGTGACGATCGTCTGATCGTCGAGCTTCAGGTCGGTGAGGATTCCGGCGACTTCGATGGGATGGCTGAAATAGGGGTCGCCCGACGCACGCAGCTGCGCGCCGTGCGCCTTCATCGAAAAGACGTAGGCGCGATTGATCAGCCCCTCGTCCGCGTCCGGATCGTAGGAGCGGACCTTCTCGATCAGCTCATACTGCCTAAGCACGCCCCTAGATGGGGGGAGGCGGCGCTTTTGTGCAAGCGCGAATAAGAAAGGGGGCCGCGACGAAGGGGAGTGCGGCGTCGCGGCCCGTGGGAATTATTGTGCTGCGGCGGCGGCGGAGACGGTCGTGGTCTTCGCGGCGGTATTGCACTTGTCGAGTTCGGCGGCGCTGAACGCCCGGCCGTCAACGATGAAGCTCTGGATGCGGCCGGCGCGCTTGGCGAGCGACTGGCAGAGGACCGCGGGGCGGCTCTCGGCGGTCGCGCCTTGGCAGGCAGCCGGGCCGCACGTCCAGGTGATGTCGCGGGCGATGAACCGCTCGCTCGTCGGAACCGCCGGCTTGGCCGAATAGTTCGCCGCTGCGGCCGGCGACGCAAAAACCAGTGCCGCCGAAGCAATCATCACCGTCCGAAACATCGCGATCCTCCTGTTCGTTGCGATTTGCAACTGATTAGGATAGTTAGTTTCTACTTGCAACTATTTTTTCCGGATCGCTTATGCTTTCATTGCGTTCGAGGAGAGGGAGGACGGCTAAATTGCCGGAAAACCGAGTCACGTCTCATATCGACGCGTTTAGGGAGGCGGCGCTTTCCTGCCCGATCCCGCCCGCAGTCGAGCTGATCGGCGAAAAATGGGCCTTCCTGATTCTTCGCGGCGCCCTCAACGGCCTCCAGCATTTCGAGGAATTCCAGGCCGGGCTGGGAATCGCGCGCAACATCCTTTCCGACCGGCTCGGCCGGCTGGTCGCCGGCGGGATCCTGGAACGGACAGCCGACGCGTCGGACAAGCGCAAGGTGGTTTATTCGCTGACCCCCAAGGGGGAAGGCCTGCTCCCGGTCGTTCTCGCCTTGCGCCAATGGGGTGAGGAGTGGGGCTATGGGAAGGTGCAGGTCGTCCTTGCCGACCGTCGCGACGGCAAGCCCGTGCGCAAGATCGGAGTCCAGGCGCACGACGGGCGCGAGCTCAGCCTCGATGACCTGACCTGGGTCAGGCCGGACGGGAAGCGGGTTTCAATCCAGGCCGCGCTGCAAACGGCGGCCGAATAAGCTTATTCGTAGTCGCCACCCGAGGGCGTCGGCCGCGGCGGGGCGGCGGCGGTCAGGCGGAGCGCTTCGGCGGCATCGCTCAGCGACGCCAGCTCCTCGGTCTCGTCCTCCTCGTCGACCCGAACCTTCTGCAGGTTGGTGACGAGCGATTCTTCGAGCTCCTTGGGCTTGACAGTCTCTTCGGCGACCTCGCGCAGTGCTACGACCGGATTCTTGTCGCGGTCGCGGTCGATCGTGAGGTCGGCGCCGCCCGAAATCTGGCGCGCACGCTGGGCCGCGAACAGGACGAGGTCGAACCTGTTCGGAACCTTGTCTACGCAATCTTCAACGGTAACGCGCGCCATTCGTCGCCTCTTTAAAAGTCTTTGGTCGGTGGGGAGGCGGCGACTTAGGGACGGCGGGTCTCAAAGTCAATGAAATCGCCTCTTCGGCCCCC
>Ga0207703_10002177_pt1 | contig 17200 bp, 16 predicted proteins | sample KBSSwiS12_FD_184304 | JGI IMG/M metagenome (GOLD analysis project Ga0207703, IMG submission 184304) | Switchgrass rhizosphere microbial communities from Kellogg Biological Station, Michigan, USA - KBS Switchgrass S1-2 (SPAdes) (version 2) | ecosystem: Host-associated > Plants > Roots >...
GCGGCTCGCGGGCGGTTCTGGAACAGAACCGGTCACGAAACTCGGCTTCCCGGTTCTTCTCGCCGTGGATGATGCTGTACTCCTTTCCGTTCTCGCGAAGGTTCCAGGACTGCAGATGCCCCTCAACCTCGATCGCGAGCTCCCCAGCACCATGCCAGAAGCAAAGGTACGTGTCCTCTCGGTAGAGTCTCCAATCTCCGATGTGGTAGAGCTGATTGGCTCTTCCAAACTCGTGCTCTTCCTTCACGGCGTCAGCCGTCGTTTTGCCGAGGACCGAGTGACCAAGGTCCAACGATGCCTCTAACGTGGAGGCTTCGGCTTTCGCCTGAGTCATCGCGTCCGAATTGGGAGGCGCGACGGTGGAGATGGGACTTCCGGCCCATTCAGCTCTCGCTGCCGCGACATGATCAAACAGACGCTCCAGGCTTGGCCCTAGGTTCTTCCCAAAGGCATCGACCCAGTGGGGGCGGGAGAGGTAGTACTGAAGCTCTTCAGATAGCTCAACCTGTTCCAGTCGGAGAGGGAACATCCGAAGGCGGTGACTGAAGGCGCGTTCGACTTCGGTCACCACATGCGGCGAAGCGTTTGCGCGAGACGAAAAGATGAGAACCATCGAACTGGCATCGCGAATCGCACGCACGATTTCACTCGCGTAGGTCTTGCCGGGGGTCACATCGCGCGGAGCAATCCAGCACTTTGTCCCGCGATGCTCGAGGCCTTCGCAAACCCGCTCCGCGACTTCGAGATCGGAGTTGGCGTAGCTGATGAAGACATGCCCAGACATACGCACTCCAACCTAACGGCGGTCCCCATCTGCACAGGCGGCGTCTGATGAGCTGCCGAAGCAGGCTACGCCGGCCGAATGCCCCAGTCAACTCGCAGACCGCAGCCTGACTTGATTGCAGATGCGGAAATCAGGTGATGGAGTTGCGAGGCGTGAGCCGATGACCTGTCTAATTCGATTCCGGAAGTAGACGCCTTTCGAGGCGCCATGGGACCAAGGCTTTCCGCGTTGATCGATGCAGGATCCCCTCGGCCCCTACGCGCAGCGGTTGTCGGCATGCTCTGCACCAAGCGGCGCCGCTACGTGCTCGAGCGGTTTGCGCTCGGCGTCCACCGCGTGGCGCCAGGCGATGGCCGCGGCAACGAGCACCAGCGCAGCGCCCACGGCGTAGCCCATGAAGACGTTGCCGCGGCTGCCGGTCGCGATCAGCGCACCGAAGAGCGCGGGTGCGCCGAAGCCACCGACGCCTGTGCCCACCGCATAAAAGATGGAGATCGAGAGCGCGCGCATTTCCAGGGGGAACACCTCGCTCACCGTGAGGTAGGCCGAGCTCGCCGCGGCGGACGCGAGGAGGAACACGCCCGACCAGGCAAGCGTCTGCGTGGTCGCGTCGAGCGCGTCGAACAGGAAGCCGACGCCGGTCAGCGCGAGGCCGACGCCGGACAGCGCGTAGGTGGCCGCGATCATCACCCGGCGGCCGATCCGGTCGAACAGCGGCCCGAGCAACAGCGGACCGAGCACGTTGCCGGCGGCAAACGGGAAGATGTAGAGCGCGACGTCCGCTTCTGCCACGCCGTAGAAGCGCGTGAGCACGAGCGCATAGGTGAAGAAGATGGCGTTGTAGAAGAACGCCTGCGAGACCATCAGCGCCAGCACCATGGCGCTCCGGCGCGGGTAGCGCCGCAGCAGCACGTGCGCCACTTCGCCCATCGTCGGCAGCCGCATTCGTCCCACGGGGAGCGCCTCGTGCGCCGGCACCTCGTCGAGCGGCCGGCCCAGATGGGCGCGCACGCTGGCCTCGACGTCCGAGACGATCCGTTCGGCCTCGGCGGCGCGGCCATGCGCGATCAACCAGCGTGGGCTTTCGGGCACATGTCGGCGCACCAGCAGGATCGCCGGCGCGAGCACGCCGCCGGCGAGAAAGCCCGCGCGCCAGCCGAGCACCGGACCGAGCACGCGTTCGTCGAGCAGCACCAGCGAGAGCAGCGCGCCGAGCGCCGCGCCGATCCAGAAGCTGCCGTTGATGGCCAGGTTGACACGGCCGCGCACGCGCGCGGGAATGAGCTCGTCGATCGCCGAGTTGATCGCCGCGTACTCACCGCCGATGCCGATGCCGGTCACGAAGCGGCAGGCGACGAACGTCCAGAAGCCGGTGGTGAACGCGGTGGCGATCGTGGCCACCATGTAGACGACGAGCGTCAGCAGGAACAGGCGCTTGCGTCCCAGGCGGTCGGCCAGGCGGCCGAAATAGAGCGCGCCGAGCACCGCGCCGCCGACGTAAAGCGAGCCCGCCCAGCCGACTTCGGCTGCGCCGAGGCCGAGCGTGTCCTGGCGCTCGAGCACGCTGCCGATGGAGCCGACGATCGTCACCTCGAGGCCGTCGAGCACCCAGGCGACGCCGAGCGCGATCACGATGCGCCAGTGCCAGCGCGACCACGGCAGTCGGTCGAGCCGGGCCGGAATGGTGCTGTACGAGACCACGGACGCACTATCGTGGAATCGGCCACGTCGCGCATCGCGGTGCCCGGCTGGCCCCCAGCAGCAGCGGCAGTTAGAGCGCTCGGCAGCGACGGTCGGGGAGCTTTGGCGCGGCGAGGATTCAGCCCGGCTGATCAAGGCCGAGCATCTGGCGGGCGACGGCGTAGCCGTACTTGTAGCTCGCGCTGTTCGGATGGAAGCCGTCGACCGCGAAGTGCGCGCGGCGTCGCTTGCTGAAATACGCTACGTGCGCTGGCGCCGAGAAGTCGACGAAGAGGACGTTGTGGCGCGCGGCTGCGGCCGAAAAAACCTTTGACACGGCGCGGGAGCGCGACGCCATTACCCACGCATAGGGCCGCGGGAACAGCGGCGCGAGCCCGAGGTCAGGAGGCCCCAGCCACGCGGTTCGTGCGGCGAGCCGGCCGAGCTCGCGCATCAAGATGTCGCAATCGTCGGCAAGCCGATGCAACGGCGTGTCGGCGACGACATCGATGCCGCCAACGTGCAGCAGCGCGAGATCGAAGCGCAGGCCGGCCTCGCAACACCTGCGGGCCTGGGTGATTGCGTCGGCGACGCGCGTGCCAGAGGCGGCCACGTTGATGATGTCGGCGTCCGGATAGTCGGCAGCGAACAGCCCGGCGACCGACTCCTCGGGCCGCGTCGCACCGACGCCCACACCGGTGCTGTCGCCGAGGATCAGGACCGTCGCGCCCCGCGCGGACAGCCGTCGCTCGAAGCGACGTCCGGCCTTGGCGAAACGACGTGCGCGACCGATTCCACGCCAAAACATGGCCATCTCCAGCACGACGCCGGCGAGCGCAGCCGACATCAGCAGCAGCACGGCCTTTTCGACGTTCCTCAACTTCGGTGGCGATGCCATGGTGGGGGGCCGTTCGGACTGTGCGGCACACGCGACGCAAGACGCCCAGGCCGTCGTCGTAGCGCTTGCCGGCAATCTACGGGCCACGGCACTGCCGGGGCTTCATCCGGGTGAGCACTGTCGGTGCCGTACCGCAGGCCTCCGGAGTCATGTACATCCGAGGAGCCTGAACGACTCCTTCGGGCTGAGCTGAGCAACCTCAGCTTCAGGTCGTGTGCGGGTTAGGAGAACGCAAAGTAGATCAGCAGTCCCCACACGACCAAGGGGAAAAGGTAGAGGAGGCGCACCAGATTCAGATCAGATTCGCTGAGATCGTCTTCCATGACTGCGACTCCTTCGGGTTGGGAGCCAGCTCCTCTGTGGGCCCTTGGACACGTTTTACCGCAAGGTAGTTCCCACTTGCGCTGGCGCCTTATGCTCGAAGCGATGAATGCGCTGTCCTCCAGCGGCCCGCAGGAGCGCCTCACGGTCGTGGTGATGGGTGTATCCGGATCGGGAAAGTCGACCCTGGCGACCGGCATCGCGAGCGCACTCTCGCTTGACTCGCTCGATGGCGACGCCTTGCACCTGCCGCAAAGCGTCTCCAAGATGGCGGCCGGCATTCCCCTCGCTGATGCCGACCGCTGGCCTTGGCTCGATCGCATCGCTGCAAAACTCGCAGACGCCGATGAATACCCGCTCGGGCTCGTCGTGGCCTGCTCTGCGCTCAAGCGGAGCTATCGCGATCGACTGCGTCGGGCGACGTCCGGCCTGCGCTTCGTTTTCCTTGACGGGCCGCCCGCCCTGATCGCTTCGCGCCTGGGCGGCCGCAGCGGCCACTTCATGCCGAGCGCCCTCTTGGAGAGCCAGTTGCAAGCGCTCGAACGCCCTGGACGCGACGAACCCGACGTCTTGCACCTGAGCATCGAGTCCTCCGTCGATTCGCTCATCCGACGCGCCGCGCAGGCGCTGAAGGAAGGTCCGGTTGTGCGCTGAGGAGGCCGGATCGACGCCTTGAACGCCACGAGGGTCTCGTTCGGGTCCTCGACCGTCGGCGCGTCCGCCACGCGGGGGCGTCAGGAAGCGAGAAGGCGCCGTGCGCGATCGACCACCTGGTCGACCGTGAAGCCGTACTGCTCGAGCAGCACTGCGGCCGGCGCCGAAGCGCCGAAGCGGTCTGTGCCCAGCATGTCGCCCCGCGGCCCGATGTAGCGGTCCCAGCCCTGGCGGACACCGAGTTCTACGGCGAGACGCGCCGTCGCCTGTGGCGGCAGCACCTCGTCGCGATAGCTCTGCGGTTGCGCTTCGAACAAGTCCCAGCTTGGCATCGAGACGCAACGCACGGCGACGCCCTCGGCACCGAGCCGCTCGGCGGCGGCGACGATCAGGCCGACCTCCGATCCGCTCGCCATCAGGATCAATGCCGGCGGTCCCTTTTTCGAGTCGCTCAGGATGTAGGCACCCCGGCGCGCGCCTTCTGCACTCGCATAGCGACTGCGGTCGAGCGTCGGCACGTCCTGGCGCGTCAGCGCCAGCAGCACCGGACGATCTCGCGTTTCGAGCGCGACCTTCCAGGCGACCGCGGTCTCGTTGGCATCGGCCGGGCGCAGCAGCGTGAGGCGCGGGATCGCGCGCAGGCTGGCGAGCTGTTCGACCGGCTGGTGCGTCGGCCCGTCCTCGCCGAGCGCCAGGCTGTCGTGCGTGAAGACGTGGACGACGTGCAGGCCCATCAGCGCGGCGAGTCGGATCGGCGGCCGCATGTAGTCGGAGAAGATCAGGAAGGTCGAGCCGTAGCCGATGAAGCCGCCGTGCGCCGCCAGGCCGTTGACGATCGCTCCCATCGCGTGCTCGCGCACGCCGAAGTGGACGTTGCGGCCGGCGTGGCTCCAGCCGCCGCCGTCGGAGCCTTCGCTGTCCTCGCCGGTGGCGAGCGGCGGGTTGAAGTCGCCCTGCCCCTTCATCGCCGTGTGCGTCGACGGATCGAGATCGGCCGAGCCGCCGGCGAGCGCGGGCAGCTTCGGCGCGATCGCGTTCAGCACCTTGCCACCGGCGACGCGCGTCGCCATGCCTTTCGCGTCGGCGGCGAAGACGGGAGCGTCGGCGTCCCAGCCGGCGGGAAGCTCGTCCTTCAGGCGCTGCTGCAGCTCAAGCGCGAGCTCGGGGAACGCCGCCGTGTACGCGGCGATGCGATCGTTCCACGCAGCTTCGGCCTGCTCGCCGCGGCCGAGTGCTTCGCGAAAGCGGGCGAGCGCGGGCTCGGGGACGAGGAACGGCGGCTGGACCGGCCAACCGAGCGTCTCCTTCGTCTTCTTCACGTCGGCGGCGCCGAGCGGCGAGCCGTGCGCCTTGAAGCTGTCCTGCTCGGGCGAGCCGAAGCCGAGATGGGTGCGAACAAGGATCAACGACGGCCGCTCGCTCTCGTCGCGCGCGGCGGCGAGCGCGGCGTCGATCGCCGCCAAGTCGTTGCCGTCGTCGACGCTGAGCGTCTGCCAGCCGTAGGCCTCGAAGCGCTTCGCGCGGTCCTCGGAAAACGTCATGTCGGTGCCGGCCGAGAGCGTCACCGAGTTGTTGTCGTAGAGACAGACGAGCTTGCCGAGCTGAAGGTGTCCGGCCAGCGAAGCCGCCTCCGAGGCGACGCCCTCCATCAGGTCACCGTCGCTGGCGATGACCCAGGTGCGGTGATCGATCACCGCGTGGCCGTCGCGGTTGTAGCGCGCCGCGAGCTGCGCCTCGGCGATCGCCATGCCGACGGCGTTCGCGAAGCCCTGGCCGAGCGGACCGGTCGTCACTTCGACGCCGGCCGTGTGGCCGCGCTCGGGATGGCCCGGCGCCTTGCTGCCCCACTGCCGGAAGCGCCTGATCTCGTCGAGCGAGAGGTCGTAGCCGGTGACGTGGAGCAGGCTGTAGAGCAGCGCCGAGCCGTGCCCGGCCGAGAGCACGAAGCGATCGCGGTCGGGCCAGAGCGGATGCGCCGGGTGATGCTTCAGAAAGCGTGTCCACAGCACGTAGGCCATCGGCGCGGCGCCGAGCGGCAGCCCCGGGTGGCCGCTCTCGGCCTGCTGCACCATGTCGACCGACAGAAAGCGCAGCGTGTCGATGCATTGCTGGTCGAGCTTGTCCGTCATGGCGAGGTCCTTCTGATGCGCTCAGGCGGCGCGCGGCGCGTCGGCCGCGGCGTCGTACTCGCCGCGTCGCGCGGCGCGGTTGCAGTCGGCGCGATGGAAGAGCGCCTGCTGGGCGGCGCCGACGTTGGCCGCCTGGCCGCGCCAGATCTCGAGCGCCGGCTGCTGGATCGCGCGCGCGAACGAGAACGCCAGCGGCCACGGCAGGCGGCCACGGAAGCGCAGGTTCATCGCGTTGAGGTGCGCCGAGGCGAGCTTCGATTCCTGGCCGCCGGACAGGAACGCGATCCCGGGCACCGCCGCCGGCACGGTGCGCAGGAAGCAGCCGACGGTCGCGTCGGCGACGGCGTCGACGCCGGCGCGCTCGCTCGCGTCCTCGCCCGGAACGATCATGTTGGGCTTGAGCAGCATGCCTTCGAGAACGATGCGTTGGCCGTGGAGCGCGTCGAACACGGCGTGCAGCGTCGCCTCCGTCACCGCGGCGCAGCGCGCGAGCGGGTGATCGCCGTCCATCAGCACCTCGGGCTCGACGATCGGCACCAGGCCGGCTTCCTGAGAGAGCGCCGCGTAGCGTGCAAGCGCGTGCGCGTTCGCCGCGAGGCAGCCGGAGCTCGGCAGCCCGGCGCCGATCCTGATGACCGCGCGCCACTTCGCGAAGCGCGCGCCCATGGCGGCGTACCCGCCGAGCCGATCGCGCAGCCCGTCGAGGCCCTCGGTGACGACCTCGTCGGCGAAGCCGGCCAGCGCCTTGGCACCGGCGTCGACCTTGATCCCCGGAACGATGCCGGCGCGCTCGAGCGCCTGCGCGAACGGCACGCCGGCCAGGGTCGTCTGGCGGATCGTCTCGTCGTAGAGGATCGCACCGCTGATGCAGCGGCCGAGGTTCGGCGTCGTCACGATCAGGTCGCGGTAGGCGCGTCGCATCGCCTCGGTGGTGGCGATGCCGAGCTTGGCGAAGCGCTTGTCGCAGGTCGGCGTGCTCTCGTCCATCGCCAGCAGGCCGCGGTCGCCGGCGACGAGCGCGCGCGCCGTGTCGATGAGTCGTTGCGTGTCCATTTCAGCCTCCTTTCGCGCCCGCGGCGCCGGCCGCGCCGAGGGCGCGATCGACGACCGCCTGCGCTTCCTTCAGGATGTGTGGCAGGTGCTCGGCGCCGGCGAAGATCTCGCCCGCGATCACGTCGCTGCGCGGCTTCACTTCGCCGTCGCCCGCGTCAGCTGTGCCGCCTTGTCGGCGATTCCCGCGAGCAGGCCCTGCCAAGACTTGGCGAACGCCGCGCCGCCTTCACGCTGCAGCTGCTCGGCGAGCGCGGCGTCGTCGATGCCGAGGGCGCGAAACCCGGCGATCACCGCCTCGGCGTCGCCGCCGTCGAGCGGCATCGGCGCACCGACCTTGCCGTGCTGGGCGAACGCCTCGAGCGTCTTGTCGGGGATCGTGTCGATCGTGTCGGGCGCGGCGAGCGCCTCGACGTAGAGCGTGTCGGGCGCGTCGGGATCCTTGGTGCCGGTGCTCGCCCAGAGCAGGCGCTGCGGATGCGCGCCGGCCGCGGCGAGGCGCTGCCAGCGCGCCGATGCGAGCAGCTCGCGGTACGCCTTGTAGGTTCGTCGGGCGACGGCGATGCCGAGCCGGTTACGCCGGTCGGCCGGCACCTTGTCCTTGACGGCGACGTCCCAGCGGCTGACGAAGAGAGACGCGACCGACTCGACCTTCGGGTCGAGCCCGGCGGCGATTCGCCGCTCGATGGCGCGCAGGTAGGCCTCCGCCGAGGCGAGGTACTGCTCGCGCGAGAACAGCAGCGTCACGTTGATCGGCACGCCGGCGAAGATCGACGCCTCGATCGCTTCGACGCCGGCCCTCGTGCCGGGGATCTTGATGTAGAGGTTCGGTCGCGCCGCCGCGGCGTGCAGTCGTGCAGCGGCCTCGGTCGTCTTCGCCGCGTCGTCGATGAGCAGCGGCGAGACCTCGAGCGAGGCCCAGCCGTCGACGCCACCGCTGGCGTCGTGAACCGGCCGGAACAGGTCGGCGGCGCGCGTCAGGTCGCGCAGGGCGAGCTGGGTGAACACGTCTTCGCCCGGCCGGCCGGCGCCGGCGAGCGATGCGATCTGCTCGTCGTAGGCGCTGCCCTTGCCGATCGCGTGCTCGAAGATCGTCGGGTTCGAGGTGAGACCGGTGATCGAGAGCTCGGCGATGTAGCGCGCGAGCGTGCCGTCGTCGAGCATCTGGCGCGTGATGTTGTCGATCCACAGGCTCTGCCCGAGGTCGTGCAGGCGCTTTGTGTTGGCGTTCATGAAGAGGTCTCCTGAAGGGCGCCGAGCCGCGACGCGAGACCGGGCTCGAGCAGGTCGCCGATGCGCTCGACCGCAAGGTCGGCGGACGGGTAGCGCGCCACGTTGGCGGGGTCGAGCGCGTAATGGCCCTGGCGCGGAAAGACGGTGACGAGGCGCTCGCCGAGGACCGCCTTCATCGCCGCGAGCACGCGCTGCTTGTCGTCGACCATGACGTAGCGGCGCGCCGGGTAGCAGCGCTGCACGGTGTCGAGCATCTGCTCCTTGTGGACGTAGATCAGGACGCGGCCTTCGACCGCGTCCCACAGCCCCGAGCGCTTCACCTTGCGCGGCTGGAAGACGACATCGCCGTCAGAGAGGATCACGGTCGGGCCGAGCCGGCCGAGCCGGGCAACGACGTCGAGCGCGCGCGGATAGAGGCGCTCGGCGAACGGGTAGTCGATCAGGAAGCTCGAGAGGGAGAGCAGCCGATGCACGGCGGCGTCGTCGGACTCGACCTCGGCGCGGTAGCGCTGCAGCGCGCCGAGGTAGTCGACGTAGCCGAGATCGCCGCGCAGCGCCTCGAGCCAAGCCCAGTAGCGTTCGGCGCTGGCTGCGCCGAACTCCCGCGCGAGGTGCTCGCGCAGGTCGCCGATGATGCGGTCGTTGTCGAGCAGGGTGTTGTCGACGTCGAGCAGGAAGACGAGCGGCGCGCTCGTCACGGTGGATCGGGCGGCGTCCATGGTGGGGCTCACGGCGGGCACGATGCCGGCCCGTGCGTCGTTCATTCGCCGCCTCCCGCCTTCTTCTCGACATGGCCGCCGAACTCGTGGCGCATCGCCGAGAGGAGCTGGTTGGCGAATCCGGACTCGCCGCGCGAGCTGAAGCGATCGTAGAGCGCCGCGCTCAGCACGTGCGTCGGCACCGCCTCGTCGATCGCCGCCTCGATGGTCCAGCGCCCTTCGCCCGAATCGGAGACACGGCCGTCGTAGGCTGCGAGGTCGGCGTCCTTCTGCAAGGCGCTCGCCGTCAGGTCGAGCAGCCAGGAGCCGATCACGCTGCCGCGCCGCCAGACTTCGGCGATCTGCGGCAGGTCCATCTCGTACTGGTAGAACTCGGGGTGACGCAAGGGCGTCGTCTCGGCGTCGACCGCGTGCTCGCGCTTGCCGACGTTGGCGTTCCTGAGGATGTTCAATCCCTCGGCGTACGCCGCCATCAGGCCGTACTCGATGCCGTTGTGGACCATCTTGACGAAATGGCCGGCGCCGTGGGGCCCGCAGTGGAGGAAGCCCTGCTCGGCCGGCGCTGGCGCGCCCGACCTGCCGCGCGTCCGCGGCGCCGCGTCGACGCCCGGTGCGAGCGCCGCAAAGATCGGCGTCAGGCGGGCAACGACGTCGGCCTCGCCGCCGATCATCAGGCAGTAGCCTCGCCCTTGCCCCGCGACCCCGCCGCTGGTGCCGACGTCGACGTAGTGGTGGCCGGAGGCGGTGAACGCCTCGGCGCGCCGGATGTCGTCGCGGTAGTACGAATTGCCGCCGTCGATGACGATGTCGCCCCGATCGAGGTGCGGCTTCAGTTGGTCGAGTTCGGCGTCGACGATGCCCGCCGGCACCATCAGCCAGATCGCGCGCGGCCGCGTCATCTTCGCCGCCAGCTCGGCGAGCGAGGCCGCCCCGGTCGCGCCCTCCTGCTGCAGCGCCGCGATCGCTGCCGGCTGCACGTCGTAGACGACACAGTCGTGGCCCTTGGCGATCAGCCGTCGGACCATGCTGGCGCCCATCCGACCGAGACCGATCATCGCGAGCTGCATCGTTGTTCTCCTCGAGCGATCGTAGGGTCTGCGCGTGGCAGTGCCTCGTGGCCCATGAGTCCTTCTGGCGGGCCCACGGTACTCGACCCCGCCGTTCGAATCGCCGCCGGGGCGCTCCTTGAACCCGCCCCGCTTTCGGTAGGAGCGGGCGCACGCGCGATGGTTCCTGCGCTCGGCATCTCGGCGTTTGGCAAAGACGGGTCCCACCCATCCTCTGCGTAGGGTGTTTGCGGGCCTGCCCCGCAGCCGCTACCGCGGCGCCGGCGTGCACGCGCAGCCGGGCAATGGCGCCGGCATAGTCGGACGCGCCGAATATCGCCGAGCCGGCGACCAGAGCGTTCGCGCCGGCATCCACGGCCTGCCACGCATTCGCGCCGTCCTGGCCACCGTCGACCTCGATCCAGGGGTCGAGGCCGCGAGCGTCGCACAAGCGCCGCAGCTTGCGGATCTTTGGCAGCACCTCGGGCAGGAAGGCCTGGCCGCCAAAGCCGGGGTTGACCGACATCACCAGGACGATGTCGCACAGGTGGAGGACCTCTTCGACGAACGCGATCGGACTGGCAGGGTTGAGGACCGCCCCGGCCTTCTTGCCGAGCGCGCGGATGCGCGACAACACGCGGTGCAGGTGAATGGTCGACGCCGGCTCGCACTGGACGAGCAGGTGGTCGGCGCCGGCGCGGGCGATGTCTTCCAGCAAGCGCTCCGGCTCGACGATCATCAGGTGAACGTTGAGGGGCTTGGCAGTCGCCCGCCGCACGGCCTCAATCACGACCGGGCCGAAGCTGATGTTCGGGACGAAGCGCCCATCCATGACGTCCACATGGATCCAGTCGGCGCCGGCCGCGTCAACGGCGCGCACCTCTTCGGCGAGGCGACCAAAATCGGCGGCGAGGATCGACGGCGCGATGACGAGTGGCTTCACGTCGACCTTGTAGCATGCAAGCTCCCGTCCTGTGACGACCGACGTCGATGCTTGCCTCGCACGATCCGCAGACTTGCCGCTGGCATGGAGTCGCGGACCGTTCGGCACTGAATCGGGCCGTTGCGGCACGCGTACTTGCCGCCGAACAGCGCGCGCTCCGGGCGCACGGGCAGTTCGTTCTCGTGCTCGCCGGCGGCGACACGCCGCGCGGCGCCTACCAACTGCTGCGCACCGCCCAGGCGGACTGGTCGGCGTGGCACGTCTATTTCGGTGACGAACGCTGCGCCCCGAGCGACGACGAGGGACGCAATTCACGCATGGCACGCTCGGTGTGGCTCGACCACGTGGCGATCCCCGACGGGAACATCCACGAGATCCCTGCCGAGCTCGGACCCGTCGAATCGGCGCGACGCTATGCGAGCGTTCTCGATCCGGTCGGACGGTTCGATCTCGTGCTGCTCGGCCTGGGCGACGACGGCCACACTGCGAGCCTGTTTCCCGGCCACGACCTCGGCTGCGGGCCGGAGTCGGCCAGCGCGCTGCCGGTATTCGACGCTCCCAAGCCTCCTCCCGAACGCGCGACGATGAGCGCACGCCGCCTCAGCGACACCGCCGAGGCCGTCTTCATGGCCTTCGGCGAGGAAAAGCGCGCTGCCGTGAAACGCTGGCGCGCCGGCGAATCCATTCCAGCGCGCTTCATCACGCCCGAAGCAGGCGTCGATGTCTTTGTGGATGCAAAGTTCTTGCCATGACGCGACGTAACCTCGACACCCAAGCCGCATCGCGTCAGCTCTGCGGCGCCGACAACGCAATCGCAGGAACCGGCGAAGGGTGGGCGACAGCCGCAAGCCCCGCCCGATGAGCCTGGCGTCACACCATGGGCGAATGCTGCTGCGCCTGCAGCGCGATTCGTTCGCCTACTTCGTTCACGAGATCAATCCGGTGAACGGACTGGTCCTCGACAAGACGAGCGAGAACTGGCCCGCCAGCATTGCCGCGATGGGGATGGCGCTCACCGCCTACCTGGTTGGCGTACAGCGCAATTTCATGAGCCGAGACCAGGCAGCGCAGCGGACGCTCGTCATGCTGCGCTTCCTTGCGGCGAGCGAGCAGGGCCCGGACGCCGACGCGACCGGCCACAAGGGCTTTTACTACCACTTCCTCGACATGAGCACAGGCCGGCGTGCCTGGCAAAGCGAGCTCTCGAGCGTCGACACGGCACTCCTGATCGCCGGCGTGCTCGCCGCGGTCGCGTTCTTCGCTGCCGCGAACAGCGCCGAAGGCGAGATCCGCGCGCTCGGGCAGATGCTCTACGAGCGTGTCGACTGGGCCTGGATGCGCGCCGGTCGCGACACCCTGTGTCACGGCTGGCGGCCCGAGCACGGCTTTCTGCCCTACCACTGGGAAGGCTACGACGAGGCGCTCCTGCTCTACCTCCTCGCGCTCGGTTCGCCGACCCATCCCATCGACCCGGTCTCGTACAACGCCTGGTGCGCCAGCTACGAGTGGAAGACGATCTACGGCTTCGCCTACCTCTATGCGGGACCGCTCTTCACCCACCAGCTGTCGCACATCTGGTGCGACTTTCGCGGCATCCGCGATCGCTTCATGCGCGACCACGACGCCGACTACTTCGAAAACAGCCGGCGCGCGACGCTCGTCCAGCAGCAGTATGCGATCCGCAACCCGCTCGGGTTCAAGCATGTGGGCGAGACGTGTTGGGGCATCACCGCCAGCGACGGGCCCGGTTTCGAGACCCGAAACGTCGATGGCATCGAGCGCAGCTTCTTCGACTACGTGGCCCGCGGCGTGCCCTTCGGTCCGGACGACGGCACGCTCGCACCATGGGCGGTAGCGGCATCGCTCCCTTTCGCCCCCGAGATCGTCGTCCCGACCCTGGCGAACTTCATCAGGCTTCCCGTCCATGCGCCGAATCCCTACGGCTTCAAGGCCTCGATCAATCCGGTGTACGAGATCCACGGCGACGACGGCATCGGCTGGATCTCGCCCTACCACTTCGGCATCAACGAAGGGCCGACGGTACTGATGATCGAGAACTTCCGATCGGGGCTGATCTGGTCGCTGATGGCAAAGAGCACGCCATTGGTCGCGGGCCTGCGCGCGGCGGGTTTTACGGGCGGCTGGCTGTCATAGGAAACGCGTCCGCCCTTCACTCTCACCAGTAGAGCGCTTCCCAGTGGAACTGAGGTGTCATTGCGCAACGTCTACCCGCCGCGAACCACCGTAGCGCGGCGAACGCGAACAGCACAAACCGAGGGTTGACGTCTCTGTCAGACCCTCGGTCTACCTATGGGGGTCTCTGATCTCCTACGGTGCCGCGAGTTCGTCGATCCAGACCACGATCTGATCGAAGACGATCCCGACGGCAAGACGACACCCGGCCACCGCGCCCGCCGCATCGTGCGACGGAACCGGCACGGACGCGCTGAACCGGCGGCGCCCGACCAGAACCCGCCGGCTCGTGTCGACCATCTCCGCGGTCAGCGTCACGCGCGCGGTCCCCGGAACCTCTGCAGCGTCGTGATAGATCTCTTCGACATGCGTCGCCAGGACGAGGTTGCCACCGACGCCCGAGCCGGCGATCGCTACCACGCGATAAGCCTTGCTCTGGTCGATCCGCGCCGCGAGCTGCCTCGTCAGGGGAACGCCGGGTGGCTCGGTCCAGCGGCTGAACTGGTAGTACGCCAGGGAGCCCGGCGTCCGGCTGTAGACGATGTCCTGGGTGTCGTAGAAGCTTGCCACGGTCGCCGGTGCGAGGACCAGCACGGCCTCGTTCCTGACCGCGCCGGCCTCGGCCGGCGCGGCGGGGGCTTCGAGCGTGTAGTAGCGCGGCGCCTGGCCCGTCTTCAAGCCGGCGCATCCCGACAGGATAGCCGCGACTGCGAGCACGGCCACCCGCCTCATCGGGGTTGCTCTCCCGGTCCGAGGCTTTCCGGCGCCGGCCCGAAGAGCGCGGCCTTCGGGTCGCCCAGGCGTCGCGCCGTCTGGCCCACCGCTGCAGCGCCCGTCTCGACCTGACGGGCCGTCGCGCGCAGCTGCCAGTCGCTGTCCGTCAGCGCACCTGCGGCGCGCGTCGACAGCACGGAGACGTCGGCGCTGATCTGTCGGATGCTGCCGGCGATTTCGCGAATCGACGTGGTGGTTTCCGCGCCGAGCGTGTCGTAGCGTGCCGCGAGCGTATGCCCATCGGCGCCGAGCGTCGCGGTCTGGACGCGCAACTCGTCCGCCGTTCGACCGAGCGACGCGAGCGTTCCGTCGAGGCGGGCCAAGACGCCCCCGGCGCTTTTGGACAGCTGCTGAAGGTTGCTCAGCGTATCGCCGAGCGCCGCCTGGTTCTCATCGGAAAGCGTCATGTTGATGCGCCGCATCGTTTCGTCGGCCCGCGCGGCCAGCAGGTTGAGCGACTCGGAGACCCGCTGAAGCTGCGAGGCGCCTTCGGCGATGACGGGGTCGCGCTCGCCCGGCGGCGGAGTCGTCAGAAGAGGGCTGTCTTCCGTCGTGCTGACAAGGCGGACGATCGCAAGGCCGGTGATCAGGTTGCGCTCGACGACGGCGCGCGTGCTTTCGCGCACCGGCGCAGCGGGGTCGACGGCTACCGTCGCCTCGACCGTGCCCGGCCTCGTCGGCGAGAACGTGAAGCCGGAGACAGCACCGATCCGGATGCCCTTCATCAGCACGTCGCTGCGTATCTGCAGTCCCTCGAGAGACTGGCGCGCGAAGTAGATCCGATAGGTCCGCTCTTCGCCGTGCCGGCCCGAAGCGACGAGCCAGAGGAGCGCAGCGATCATGAGCGTGAGGATGAACAGCACGGAGACACCGACCCAGGCGTAGCGGGCTTCTGGTTCCATCACTGCTCCTTTCCGTTTCGTGTCGAGGGACGCGTCGAGAAGTACTCTTTGATCCAGGGGTGATCGCTCTGGCGCACCGCCTCGATGGTCCCGTCCGCGATCACGGCACCGTGCGAGAGCGCGATCGCGCGGTCGACGATCGACAAGAGCGTGTCGAGGTCGTGCGTCACCATGAAGACCGTGAGTCCGAGGCTGACGCTGAGCGTATGCACAAGAGCGTCGAAAGCGCGCGCGCTGATCGGATCGAGCCCAGAGGTCGGCTCGTCGAGAAACAGGATCTCGGGTTCGAGGGCGAGCGCGCGTGCGAGGGCCACGCGCTTGCGCATGCCGCCCGAAAGTTGCGCCGGCGTCTTGCGGCAGGTGTCCTCGCTCAGCCCGACGAGCGAAAGCTTGAAACCGACGAGGGGATTGATCAGCTCCTCCGCGACCCTGCTGTGCTCGCGAAACGGAACCGCGATGTTCTCGGCGACCGACAGCGACGAGAACAGCGCTCCATCCTGGAAGAGCATCCCGAAGCGTCCGCGCAGCTCGTTCAGGTGCGCGTCACTCGCGCTCCAGACGTCGCTGCCGAACAGGCTGACGGCACCGCGAGTGGGTCGAAGGAGGCCGATGATCTCCTTGAGCAGCACCGACTTGCCGGTGCCGCTGCCGCCGATCAGCGCGACCACTTCGCCGCGCTGGATCGCGAAACTGACCCCATCGTGGATCACGTCGCTGCCGAAGCGGGTGACCACGCGGTCCACCTCGAGCACCGTATCCATCAGATCCCCAGGCGCTGCAGCGCGACCGCGAAGGCGGCGTCGAGCACGATCACCCAGACGATGCTCTGCACCACGGTCGACGTCGTGTGCTCGCCGACGCTGCGCGCGTCGCGCGCGACCGACATTCCCATGCGACACGCGATGGTCGCGATGAACACCCCGAAGACCGGCGCCTTGCCCAGGCCGACGACGACCGAGCTGGGCGCGAGCACCGTGTGCAGCCGGGTCACGAAGGTCGCCGGCGCGATGTCGAGCTGCCACGCGCTGACCAGAATGCCGCCGGCGATTCCGGCGACGTCGCCGACGAAGACGAGCAGCGGCACGCCGAATATCAGCGCGACGAGGCGCGGGATCACCAGCACCTGCGTCGGCGAGAGGCCGAGCGTGCGGATCGCGTCGGTCTCCTCCTGCACCTTCATCGAGCCGATCTGGGCCGTGAACGCGGCGCCTGAGCGTCCCGCGACGATGACGGCGACAAGGATCGGCGAGAGCTCGCGGCAGATCGCCAGGCCGACGCCGTCGACGACGAAGATCGTCGCGCCGTACTGCTGCGCCTGCACGCCGAGCAGGTAGGCGAAGACGACGCCGATGAGCAAGGTGACGAGCGATGCGATCGGGATCGCATCGAGCGCGGCCGACTCGAACTGCGATGTGGCTTCGCGGTAGCGGAAGTGACGCGGTGCGCGCACGAGCGAGAGCATCTCTACCGCGACGGCGCCGATAAATGCTGCATGGGCCCTCAGGTGGGCGGCGACCGCCAGCGCCGCTGCGCCAAGGCGCGCAACCGGTCCGAGGCGGGGGGGCGAAGGCCTGGCGGCCGGCGCGTGCATGCGTTCGATCACCAACGCGATCAATCGGCTCTGGCCCTCGGCCATGGCGCGCAGGCTGACCGACCCGGCGGCGTAGCCGACCTCCGCAAGCCGGCGAAAGACGACGAATGCCGCGGCGGTGTCGAGCGCCTTGAGCCGGCTGCCATCGAGCACGCAGCGCGGGCCCTGCGCCGGCGCCGCCTCGCGTAATGCGTTGATCGCTTCGGGAAGATGCGATAGCCGCCAGAGGCCTTGAAGGTAGTAGACCGGGACGCCGTTCTCGACCACGCGATCGATCGACGCG
>Ga0207703_10002179_pt1 | contig 17192 bp, 12 predicted proteins | sample KBSSwiS12_FD_184304 | JGI IMG/M metagenome (GOLD analysis project Ga0207703, IMG submission 184304) | Switchgrass rhizosphere microbial communities from Kellogg Biological Station, Michigan, USA - KBS Switchgrass S1-2 (SPAdes) (version 2) | ecosystem: Host-associated > Plants > Roots >...
GAGGCGCAACGCCGCGGGCGGGCCTCTGCGGCGGTCGAATGCCAGCGAATTTGCGGGACAGGACACTAGAAGCTAGCTGCCAGCGATTTGCCAGGTGATGGGCTGAAGGCTGCTGTTTGCGACCACTTTCCGGATGAGCCAATTGTCGTGACACCGTCACGACAATTCAGTGGTACCCCTCGCCCGGGCGGACTTTGCCGCGGAAGGTGTGATAGACGAAGAAGGTGTAGCCGAGGACGAAGGGGACTAACACTGTCGTGCCGACGAGCATGAAGGTTTGAGACTTGGGGGACGCGGCGGCGTCCCACAGTGTGATGGAGGGCGGAGCCAGGTAGGGCAGAGTTGAGATGGCCAGGCCCACAAAAGAGATTACGAACAGGCCGACTGCGGCATTGAAGGCCATAGTGGGGTGGCGGCCGCTCAGGCCACGCCAGCAGGAGATGGCCAAGGCGGCGGTGATCAAGGGGACGGGAGAGAGGTACGCCATGTGCCAACCGCTGAACCAGCGTTCGGCAACGCGCTCGAATTGGAGTGGTGTCCAGACGCTGATCAGGACGATAAACGCGACCAACGCGATCAACAGGGGTTTGGCGTAACGGCGCGCTGATTTTTCGACGCCGCCGGCGGTTTTCATCACGAGCCAACAGGCGCCAATCAGCGCGTAGCCGACGACGAGGCCAAACCCGCACATGATGCTGAACGGGCTCAACCAATCGAGTGGGCCACCAGCGAATTGGCCGTGTTCGACGTGGAAGCCGTTGAGGATGCCGCCGACCATCGTGCCTTGGGCGAATGCAGCGACGATGGAGCCGGCTGCGAAAGCGATATCCCACTTGCGGTGATGGGGCTTCGCTACCCAGCGAAATTCAAACGCCACGCCGCGGAAGACGAGCGCCAACAACATCGTGATCAAAGGGACGTACAACGCGGGCGTGATGATGGAGTATGCGAGCGGAAAGGCGACGAGCAACCAGACACCACCGAGTACCAACCACGTTTCGTTGCCGTCCCAGAACGGCGCAACGGAATTCATCATCTGGTCGCGCTCGATTTCTTCGGGGAAGTACGGAAACAGGATCCCGACTCCCAGATCGAACCCGTCCATGATGACGTACATGGCCACCGCGAGACCAACCACACCTGTGCTGACGAGCGGCAACCAGAAATCGTAGGTCGCAGTCATTCCTGCGCTCCCAACGACAACGGCCGATTGGGCAGCGCTTCCGGCACTGGTGCGGGCTTCGGCCCGGTCAGTACGAGCCTGCGGATGTAGTAGATGCCAATGGAGAAAACGACCGTATAGACGAGCACAAACGCAACAAGCGAAGTCGCAACAGTCGCCACACCGACAGACGACAAAGCATTCTCAGTACGCGTGATGCCATAAGCGACATACGGCTGCCGCCCCGACTCAGTGGTAATCCAACCCGCCAGAATGGCGATGAAACCTATAGGCCATGAGTACGTGGCCGCCTGCAGGTACCAGCGCGCCGTGAACAACTTGCCGCTCTTCCATAGATAGGCGCCGGTCAATCCCAACGTGATCAAGAGGACGCCGATGCCCACCATGATGCGGAAGGCTAAGAAAACCGGCAGGACGGGCGGACGGTCCTGCTTGGGGAAGTCTTTCAGGCCGGCATAGCGGCCATTGAGATCGTGTTTCAGGATCAGGCCACCCAGGCGTGGGATCGCGATCTCCGCCAGGTTTCGCTCGCCGTCCTGGTCGGGGATTCCGAACAGCACCAGCGCGGCAGGGCCGGTGTTTTCCCAGTGACCTTCCATGGCGGCAATCTTTGCCGGTTGGTGCTCCAGCGTGTTCAGACCGTGTTGGTCACCGAGAAGCAGCTGGACGGGACCCAGGATGGCGACCATCCCAATGCCCATTCGGAGCATCGTGCGCGCTTCTTCAGGGAATTTGCCTTGGAGGGTGTACCGCGCCCCGGCGGCGAGCACGACGACAGAGGTGGTCAGATAGGCAGCCGTCATCATGTGAGCGAAGCGGTACGGAAAGCTGGGATTGAAGATGACCTGAAACCAATCCACGGGGATGGCGATGCCGTTGACGACGGTGTGCCCTGCCGGCGTCTGCATCCAGCTGTTCGCCGAGAGGATCCAGAAACCCGAGATCGCCGTGCCCAAAGCCACCAGAATCGCAGAGGTCACGTGAAGCCATGGGGGCACCCGGGTCCACCCGAACAGCATGATCCCCAGGAACGTGGATTCGAGGAAAAAGGCGGTCAGAACTTCGTAGCCGATCAGTGGTCCGATCACGTTGCCTGTTGCCAGCGAATAGCGGCTCCAGTTCGTGCCTAGCTCGTACGAAAGCGGGATACCGGACACGACGCCCATGGCGAACGAAACTGCGAATATCTTGGTCCAGAACCGGGCTATTCGAAGGTAGTGGTCACTGCCACTGCGACGCCAAAGCACGAGCAGGGTGGCCACGAAGGCCGAGGACCCGATGGAGAAGGCCGGGAAGATAATGTGGACGCTGATGGTGAACCCGAATTGGATTCGGGCGAGCAGCAGGGCATGTGGGTCCATCAGGTCTCCCCTGCGCAGGCTCCGCGAGCGGATGGACCGCGGCGTCGCTGCAGCAGCACCGACTTAACCTAATACGGCGCAGTCTACCCGGAACCCAGCGGCCGGCGAGCCGTTTGACCCCTTCGGGGGAGGGCCAGCTAGCCCTACTGAGATGGCCGCTAAGCTCTTGTTTCCGAAGGCGATAGCCTACACTAAAGGCTCCCTGGTGAAGGGAACTTTTTGTACGGTTTAGCACTCCAATTGTTCGAGTGCTAAAGTATGGACCCAACTTGGGAGATTCAATGACCACAGGTACAGCAATCGTCGCCCGGAATAGTGATCTGGCTCTTGCCGGTCCGCTCGGCAGTCTCGACGCTTATTTGGACCGGGTCAGCCGTATTCCCGTTCTGAGCCGGGAGGAAGAGAAAGAGCTGGCTGAGCGCTATCGAGGTAATGAAGACCTCGGGGCGGCGCGTGAGCTCGTCCTCTCGCATCTTCGATTTGTAGTTCACATTGCCCGCGGATACAGCGGGTACGGGTTGCCCATAGGTGACCTGATACAGGAAGGCAACGTCGGTCTGATGAAGGCCGTGAAGCGTTTCGATCCGAGCGTCAACGTGCGTCTCGTATCGTTTGCCGTCCATTGGATTCGCGCAGAGATCCACGAGTACGTGCTTCGCAACTGGCGTCTCGTGAAGATCGCCACCACGAAGGCCCAGCGCAAGCTGTTCTTCAACCTGCGTCGGTTGAAGAAGAACCTGACGTGGCTCACTGCTGAGGAGACCGCGGCTGTTGCACGCGACCTGGGTGTCAGCCCAGGTGAAGTGAGCGAGATGGAGAAGCGTCTCGCCGCGCGCGACATGTCGTTCGATCCGACGCCTGAGTCTGATGACGACGAAGTCTATAGCCCGGCTTCGTATCTGCCGGCCGCGGATTCGGACCCTGCTGAAAGCGTAGAGAACGCTGAGTGGGAATCTGATTCTTCAGATCGCCTGCAGACCGCACTGGGTCGCTTGGACGATCGTAGCCGCGACATCCTGCAGAAGCGCTGGATGGCTGACGACAAGGCCACGCTTCATGAATTGGCGGACAAGTACGGCGTATCGGCCGAGCGTATCCGTCAGATCGAAGCCAACGCCCTGGGCAAGCTCCGGGGCTACATGGGTGATGCTGCTGCGGCATAACAGCAGCCTCTCTCTGAAGAGTTAGTTTTTTACTGTTCTTTCTGGCGCCCGGGGCAGCCAACAAACCCAACACTCTGACTCCTGCGCGCGGCGGCTCGATGCCGCCGCAGCGGTCTGATAAAATGCGCATCGCCGAAAGGCCTACGGCAGGGCATGCCGGAAGTGAAGCCTGTGGAGAGGTCGTGAGACCTGGGGGAGTTTGCGGCTGCGGTACAAATCGCGTAAGACTCCCCTCAGTGGGAGTACTACGCGGCGAAAACCAAGCCTTCTCCCCTGGGCAGCCTCTACGAAGCAGGAACCCGCCGAGCTGAGCTGAAATGCCTTCGGTTTCAGACAGGGTAGGAATCTCCTCCAGGTTTGGAGGAGAGGATGTCAAAGGTGTTGGGTTTTTTCTTGTTGCCGCTTCTCTGTTCGGTGTCCTTTTCTTCCTGCCACGCTTGAGGCATTTTTGCCACAGCGGGAACTTTCATAATTCATTGTCGTTCTGAGTCTCGTGTGGTGTCTTTGCGTCTGTCGTTGCACAACTGCAACATGGCTGTAAGACATCGTAACAACAAAGTATTCAGGAGTGCGGACGATGAAGAGAGTTCTGTTGATGTGCGCCGTTGCCATTCCGGCTGTGGTTGCCTCGACCATGGCGGCGGCAGTTCCTGGCGACGAGTGGTACATCACTCCTCAGGTAGGAGGTATTTCCCCCGATCACCAGCGCGACCTCAGACACAACGACTGGTTGTATGGCGTTGCGATGGGACGCGAGATGGGGCCGTTTATCAACATGGAGTTGAACTTCAACGGAGCGCGCATCAACAACGGCCGCGGTACAGGTCATCTCGACACGTATGGGTACTCCCTCGACGTGTTAGGAATTCTCAACCGGACTGGCCTGATCTCGCCTTACCTGACGGTTGGCGCAGGCGCGGAGAGCAACGTCCACGTTCCTGGCAATGCGCTGACGAATCAGACCAAGCTGATGACCCAAGCCGGGGTGGGTACATACATCAACCTGTGGCGAAGCCCCGACGGAACCAGCGCCTTCTCGTTGCGGCCGGAAGTGAAGGCACGTTGGGATGATCCGGGCAAGGGCGCCCACCTGGTCGACTACATTGCCATGATGGGATTCCAGTACTCCTTCGGAGGCAGTAAAACACCGGCTCCGCCATCCCCACCACCGCCGCCGCCCCCGCCACCACCAGCCGAAGCGGCACCGGCACCGGCTCCTGTAGCGGCACCTGCGACACCGCCCGACAGTGACCATGACGGAGTACCGGACAATATCGATCAGTGTCCGAACACGCCGGCGGGCGTACAGGTTGATGCGGTTGGTTGCCCGATCAAGGGCTCCATCACCCTGGAGGGTGTCAACTTCGAGTACAACTCGGCGGCGCTGACAATGGCTTCGCATGCGTCCTTGGACACCGTCGCTGATGGTTTGAAAAAGCACCCACGGGTCAAGGTCGAGATTCAGGGTCACAGCGACAGCACCGGTTCGGTTCCGTACAACATGAAGTTGTCGCAGAAGCGTGCCGACTCGGTACGTGACTACCTGGTCCAACAGGGAGTCAACGCGGATCAGCTCCAGACCAAGGGTTACGGCCCGACGCAGCCGATTGCGACCAACAAGACGGCAGAAGGCCGGGCGAAGAACCGGCGCGTGGTGATGTATGTCGTCAGCAACCCGGGCGAAGTGAAGGTGGAAGGCGCGGGCAGCACGCAGGAAAGTCCCGCTTCTTCAACCCCGCACTAGTGGCCTGACGTAGCGACAAGCGCGGTAGCAGCCCGGGGCCAGGAAGGCTCCGGGCTATTTCGCATAGCAGCGCCCACAAAAACGATACCCCGGGCGCTTGCACGCAGAGGCGCTACCGGGGCTCACGATGCAGATAATAGGGAGTGAGCGGTCGTCCGCCACGGACCATTGTCGGTTGCATTCCTCCATTGCGAAGAGCCCACCACAGACCGTCGCAGGTTGCATCCGCAGCTCGTGAGCCACGGGGGGCCGTGGGCCCTCGCCGTTGCAAGGGTATACCGACCGGCGTAGCGTGGCGGCATGCGAACCGTCAGGGAATGGTTGGGGGAATATGGCGCCAGCCACGAGAATCCAACCAACGAGTTGCTGCATTGGATCTGCGTACCTTTGATTGTGCTCACGGTGTTCGGGCTTTTGTGGTCGCTCCCTGTGCCGATGTTGTTTGCGGCCATCTCACCTTGGGTGAACTGGGCAACTGTTGCGGCGTTCGCGGCGTTGCTTTACTACTTGGCCCTGTCCCCTGCCCTTACCGTGGGGATATTCATTGCCTTCACGGTGTTGCTGCTGGTGACGCAGTGGTTGGCGACGCTTTCGTGGCCGTTGTGGCTAACCTCCATCACGATCTTCCTGGTCGCCTGGATTGGTCAGTTCATTGGGCACGCCATTGAAGGCAAGCGGCCGTCGTTCTTCAAGGACCTGCAATTTCTGTTGATCGGGCCGCTGTGGTTGTTGGCCGCGGCCTATCGGAAGATCGGGCTGAGCTACTGAGGCAGCCGCCCCATCACGCAGCTGCTGCGCCACGGCTGGGAGTGTGGATTCCGGCGGATACCGATACAAGTGCCTGGGCGCGCCTTCCGACGAGCCCGGCGAGCCTATTCCGGGTCGCTGCCGGGGATGCCGCCGACCGCGGCTACGCGGACAGCTTCGGTGACACGCTCGTGCACCGTTTTGTCCAGCGGGTCCGGCACCAACTCATCCGCACCAGCCAGGCCAGCGATGGCATCGGCTGCAGCCATTAACATTGCGTCGGAGAAGTGATTTACCCGCGCGGTGAGCGCGCCTTTGAACAATCCGGGGAAAGCCAACACGTTGTTGATTCCCTTCCCGTCAGCAGCGAATGCAGCGCCTCGCTGGCGCGCGACGAGGGGTTCAATTTCCGGATCCGGGTTGGATAGCGCCAGGATCACCTGGCCCGGGCGAACCCATTCGGGTTTGATCAGGCCTTTGACGCCTGTCGTGGCGATGACGATGTCGGCTCGCTCCATGATTTCCTGGAGCGTGGCCCCTTCGCCACCTAATGCTACAACGCGCGCAATTGCGTCCGGACTGCGGTCCGCACCGAGCACTCGCTCGATGCCATAAGCACGAAGCAAACGCACGATGCCCGTGCCAGCGGCACCGAGCCCGATCTGCCCGATAACACTGTTGCGCAGACTTCGCCCCGCCTGGCGGGCAGCGTTGAGCAACGCCGCCAACGCAACTACGGCTGTTCCATGCTGATCATCATGCAACACCGGCTTCGCGACCCGCTCGCGCAGCTTGCGCTCGATCTCAAAACACTCGGGCGCCGCGATGTCCTCGAGCTGAATGGCACCGAAGGACTTCTCCATGGCGGCAACGACGTCAACTACGCGATCAACTTGTGTTTCAGACAACAGGATCGGCACGCCACTGAGGCCCACCAGATCCGCAAACAACGCGGCCTTACCTTCCATCACCGGCAAACCGGCCAACGCGCCGATGTTACCCAGCCCCAACACCGCGGTTCCATTGGTGACAATCGCGACAGTGTTATCCACGTTGGTGTATTCATGGGCAGCCGCAGGATCGGCCTGGATCGCCAGACAGACACGCGCCACGCCCGGCGTGTAAACATCTCTCAACACCTGGAGCGTATTGATTGGAAGACTGGCAATAGTCTTGATCTTGCCACCGCGGTGGCGATTGAAAACGCGGTCGGACTTCCCGAGAAATCGCGCGATCGGGAGCTGGTCGATGCGTTCGTAGAGACTACGATTCGCCTCCTCGTCCATCTCCAGGGTGATTTCCCACACCGTCCTGCCCTGGTCACGTCGCACCGCGGTCAGGTGTTCAATGGCGAGGCCCGCCTCGGCAATCACCATCAGCACTTTGGCGAGGCTGCCAGGCTGGTGGATCGTTTCGACAATGAGAATTTCAGGAATCTTCACAGGCGGTCCGCAGCAGTACAAAACCCGATGATACGATGGCGCAGGCTTCGATTGAGGGGGAAGAAAGTGGCCGAAAGTCGCGCCGGATCCAGGCCGCAAAAGCATGTGGATCCCATCGATCTGTTCGACGTTCGCAGCGCACTCACGGAAGAAGAGCGCATGGTGCAGGATTCGGTTGCACGGCTGGTGGATGAGCGGATTCTGCCCGTCATCCAGAAATGCTTTGAGGAACATCGCTTTCCCCGGGAACTGGTCCCGGAGCTGGCCGCCCTGGGATTGCTGGGCTCCTCCATCGAGGGCTACGGATGCGCCGGTCTCAACGGCATCTCCTACGGCCTGATCTGCCAGCAGCTCGAGCGCGGCGACTCCGGCATCCGCAGCTTCGTCTCCGTGCAGTCCTCTTTGTGCATGTATCCGATCTACGCCTTCGGCTCCGAGGAGCAGAAGCAGAAGTACCTGCCCCGCATGGCCCAGGGTGAGCTCATCGGCTGCTTCGGGCTCACCGAGCCGCACGGGGGCTCGGATCCGGCGAACATGAAGACCCATGCCAAGCGTTCGGGCACGGACTGGGTCCTGAACGGCGCGAAGATGTGGATCACCAACGGGGCCATCGCCGATCTCGCCGTCGTGTGGGCGATGACCGAGGAGGGCATCCGCGGCTTCATCGTCGATAAAGGCATGCCCGGATTTGCCGCCACGGAGATCGAGCACAAGTTCTCCCTGCGCGCCTCCGTCACGGCGGGGCTGTTCTTCGACAATGTCCGGGTGCCCGAGGAGAACGTGCTGCCGGGGGTCGTGGGACTCAAAGGCCCGCTGTCCTGCCTGACCCAGGCGCGCTATGGCATCGCCTGGGGTGTCATTGGCGCTGCTCAAGCCTGTTTGTCGCAAATGCTCGAGTACACGCGCGAGCGGGTGCTGTTCGGCCGTACGTTGGCCCACAACCAGGCCATCCAGATTCGCTTGGCCGAGATGGCCCGGCAGATCACCACCGCGCAGTTGCTCGCGCTGCAGTTGGGACGCCTGAAGGACTCAGGGCAGATGACCCCGGCGCACGTGTCCCTGGCCAAGTGGAACAACTGCCGCATGGCACTCGATATCGCTCGCGATGCGCGCGACATGTTGGGTGGGGCGGGTATCAGTGCCGAGTATGTGCCCATCCGGCACATGCTGAACCTCGAGAGTGTCATCACCTACGAAGGGACGGAGACCATCCATCAGTTGACCATCGGCCGAGCATTGACGGGGGTCAACGCGTTCTAACACCTGCGGGTGGCGGCCCTACGCGGCGCCGGTTGCCGTCGGCGGCCGTCACAGGCGCCACCATGCGACTCGACGCAACTGACTAGGCGGCGCGGCCGGTTCCGGCTGTTGCCACCGCGGCAGGCTGCGGCGACGCCGGCGCGCCTAGCGCGGCGATTTCACGGCGAAGCGTGTTGCCCTCCTCATCCGCCAGCGCGGCGTCGATCAGCCGTGCCAACACTGCGCCGCCATCAGAGCGCGCAGCAAGCGCATCAACCTGGCCCAGCAGCGCCGAGAAATTGCGCCAACCGCGCTCATGGGTTTCGCCGTAGCCTTTCACCAGGCGCTGCGCCTTGGCGAGTTGCACGGCAACCAAGTAGTTATCCTTCGCAACGCTCTCGATCTTCGCAAGCCAAGCTTCAATGCGAGCGCTCTCTTCGTGAAACCGCAGCGTCCCCCGTCGCCACCGCTTGAGGCCAGCCAACAGGTACAACAATCCAAAGCCTGTCAGTGTGCGCGTTTTGATCTGACGGCCCGAGGTGTGCTTTGAAAGCCAGCCGCTCACGCCTGGTGAACCCATCACCCAGCGACCGAGGCTCAACGGCAAAGTGCCCGCAATCTCCTCGACCCGCGGCTTCATGAACTCGGTAATGCCGAACAACTGCTCATCACCGGCCTTGATCTCTTCCTTGACGCGCGCAAAACGCGTCCCGCGCGTCTTGAGATCAGCAACCCGGATCGTGTCCTCGAACGTCATCCACAACGCAAGACTGCGCGAGACCGCTTCCAACAAAGCATACGAGCTGGCATCCGCCCACAGCCGCGCCTCCAGCGCAACGGCGCTCTCGATGCGATCGAGGTACTGCTCAGCGTACTCAGCATCCTGATAGTCGGCCGCCCGGCGCGCGCCTTCCAATACCACCGGCTGAACTACCGCAGGCAGCCGCTTGATCCGCTCCAGCACTGGCTGCAATCGCGCCGACCGCGCTTGCGATGGCAGGTCCGCCGACAGCTTGCTGACCGCCTTGCCCGTGAATCCACTGTCACCCCGTTGAGCGCTCTGGTAGGCGTCCTCAAACGCAGCCAGGTTGGCAGCCACGGCAATGCCGCTGTGCTTGATCGTTTCCTGAAAGTTGGACTTCCGAAACGGAAGAACGCCGGCACCACACAACGCCCCCAGCATCACTGAGCTGATGACGGTGTGATTGCGCTCGGCTGTCTCGTTCATGTCGAACAGCACCACATTCTTCGCCTGGGTGCGCACGAGATTCACGAGGCCTTCAGAGTCTGCAGCCCCCTGCCCCATCGCACTCTTTTCGCCGACGGCGAAACTGCGGTGTGTGGACGAGATCAGCGTCGTGCGATCGGGAGTCACCAGTCCGCGCTGAATCGCGCGGCCGGCCTCTGCCAACTCGGAGGCAATGACGCAATCAACATCGCCCGGCACAGGCATCAAAGCGAGGATAGGCGCGCGCCCCGCCTGCTCAGCCGCGGCGCGCGGAAAGAACTCGAGGTAGTAAATCGTGGCGCCGGTGCGCTGGGCCACGCCGGGAACCGAGGTGGATTGCGCGATGTAATCTTCCGCTTCGGCTATCTCAATGAGCCAGTCGGCGAGAACACCGCCACCCTGCCCACCCAGCGCGGCGATTGTCAGCTTGATGGGACGATCGGTCATATCAGGAGCCGATTTCGCTCACTCCGTCGCTGCAAGGCCCCAATGATGGCGGTACGCACAGAATTCATGAAGCGGTCCCACCCGGAGGGGTTATAAACCAGCTCAGCCCTATAGAAGGACGGACACAACACCGCGGCATGCGCCACTTCACCACATACTCCGCAGCCAACACAGCTGTTATCAACATGTGCTACAGGGTCCGTACGCAGCGGATCGGGATTGTCCTTCACGGTCAGTGAGGGACACCCTGACAACCGGATACATGAGTGGTCTCCGGTACACGTATCAGGATCGACGCCGAAGCGTTCGCGAACGACACGCTGTCCATCCTTGATAGCCTTCTTCATCTGCGGCTTGATGCGACGCTGCCGATTCAACTGGCACTCGCCTTCGGCCACGATGACCTTCGGACCTTTGACCGGCGTCCGCAGCGCCTCACGCAGCACCTTCAAGGTGCCCTGCATGTCGTAGGTGCGGGTGTGCTTGATCCACTTGACGCCAACACCCTTAACGGCGTCGACGATCGTGTTGTTACCTTGGCGGTGCTCGTTGGCCCAACGGGATGAGGGAATGTCCTGCCCACCGGTTGCAGCTGAGTAATTATTGTCAATGATGACCGTCAGGTCGTCGTGCTTGTTGAAAACAGCGTTCCCGATCCCGCTGGTCAAGCCGTTGTGCCAGAAACCACCGTCTCCCATGATGGCAACTGCACGTTTGCCGCCATCAGTACCGAATGCAGACGCACTGGCGGCTCCCAGGCCGTACCCCATGATGCTATTGCCCATGTTGAACGGCGGCAGCGTCGCGAAGGAATGACAGCCAATGTCCGCGCTGATGTGCAGCGGACCTGTTTCTTTCTGCAGGAGCTTCATGGCAGCGAAGAACGGGCGCTCCGGGCAGCCGGTGCACAAACCCGAAGGCCGCGGCGGCACGAGAGCGGCGAGCTTCGCGGCGGCCTCTGGGGAAACCTGTGTTTTGCGAGCCGGTGGGATCTTACCCTCGGCACGCAACTGCGGCGCATATTGGTCGAGAAACTTGCTGATCCCAGTGCGCAGCGCATCAACGGTGTACTCGCCGAACCGCGGCAGAACTTCCTTGCCCACGACCCGCGTCCCCAGATCCCGGCGGGACTGATCGAGGCGGGATCGATCGAGGCGGGATACATCCGCCTGGTGCAACATCTGAGTGGCAGCCTGTTCGATGAATTCGGGCTGACCCTCTTCCACTACCAGGATCGCACTCTTGCCGCTGCAGAACTTCACCCACTCATCGGGAACCAGGGGATAAGTGGCGTTCAACACATAAAGCGGAATTGCGCTGTTGCCAAACGTGTCAGCGCAACCGAGCAACTCCATCGCACGCAAAGTACTGTTATACAGACCACCCTGCATGACGATACCGATGCTCTTCTCATCGCCATCAACAAACTCGTTCAAACACTCGCGGGTGATGAAGTCGACCGCCGCGGGCAACCGCTTCTCAACCTTTTCCTTCTCCTGCGCAAACGTCGACGGCGGCAAGATGATCTTCCCGTAGTCCCGCGCAGGAGCCGCCAGCGCCTCCGCTGCCGAGAAAGAAGGCTTGCGATTGTTTTTAGCCGGGAACATGCCGTGCACGTGGCAGGCACGGATGCGCAGCATCAACATGACTGGCGTACTGCTGGCCTCGGACAGCTCGAACGCTTTCTCCACCATCCGGGTGATGGCGGGCAACTGGGGCCGCGGATCGAGCAGCCACATCTGCGACTTCATGGCAAAAGCGTGGGTGCGCTCCTGCATGATGCTCGCGCCTTCACCGTAGTCCTCGCCGAGGATGATGAGCGCACCACCCTTCACTCCCGAAGAAGCGAGGTTCGCCAACGCATCGGAGGCTACATTGGTTCCAACAGTTGACTTCCAGGTAACGGCGCCGCGCAACGGATAGTTGATCGAGGCGGAAAGCATCGCCGCGGCGGTCGCCTCCGAGGCACTGGCTTCGAAGTGGACGCCGAGCTCGTTGAGAATGCCTTCGGCATCTGCCAGCACATCCATGAGATGCGAAACGGGCGCGCCCTGATAGCCACCCACATAGGCGACGCCCGACTGCAGTAGGGCCTTGGTGACCGCGAGAATGCCTTCGCCGTGAAACTCATCGCCCTCTTTCAGGCGGAGCTTTTCAACTTCCCTGGCGAAAGACCGCTCTGCCATCAGGCTGGTACCAGTGCCAGCACGCGCAACGGGCTGCCCGAGCCGTTCACGATCTTCAACGGCGGAGCAAACACAACAGCACCGGTGGGCGGCAGTTTATCGAGGTTGGTCAGGCTCGCGAGCCCGAACCTGTTGGAACCGTGCATGATCGTGTGGCAGGGAAACGCCGGATCGAAGCGGAAGGCCTGCCCGGCATCGGTGCCGACCGTCTCAACTCCCACGCCGAGGATGTCGCGCTCTTTGGCCAGGAACGGGACACACTTGGGATCGAATCCCGGAGTGTGAGGACCGTCTTCCTTGGCGTTGAAATACTGCGCGCCTTTGCGCTGGGACCAGTCTGTGCGGATGAGCACCCAGGCGTGCGAGGGAATGCGGCCGTGCTTCTTTTCCCATTCCTCGATGACCGGTTGGGTCAGTAGAAAATCAGGATCGGCCTTGGCCCGGTCCGCAACATCAATGACACACGCGGGGCCGACAAACCTGTCGACCGGGATGTTGTGCGTTGCGTTGTTGGGGTGGTCCTTGCCGGTGACCCAGTGAACCGGGGCATCGAAATGGGTGCCGGTATGCTCACCGCATTCAATATTGTTCCAGTACCACCCCGGGCCGCGTTCGTCATAACGCGAAATCTCCTGCAGTGCGAACGGCTTCGAGTTCGCAAACGGCGGCGGGAGGTTGATGATGGGGGTGGACGGTTCCAGGGGAACAGTCAGGTCGACCACGCGGATGCCGCCGGAGACGATTCCGGCGGCGAGCTGAGCCAGGGTTTCAAGAGGAGTGCTCATGAGTTCTCAGTTCTCGCAGAATATAGGCGAAAGAATAATTGACACCTGAAGTACTTGGCAATATAACATACGCGACATGCTGGCGATATGGTCGTTAAAAGGGGTGGGGCCAGGATGAGGCGAATCGTATGCTTGGGCGGCGGCCCGGCCGGACTGTACTCGGCCATCCTGCTCCGCAAGGCGCTGCCGCAGGTCCGGGTCGAAGTATACGAGCGGAACCGCCCGGACGACACTTTCGGCTGGGGCGTGGTCTTTTCCGACCAGACCATGGGGAATTTCCGCAGCGCGGACGCCGAAAGCCACGACGCCATTACTGGCAGCTTCCACCACTGGGACGACATTGCCATTCACTTCCAGGGGCGGCGCTTTGTCAGCGGCGGTCATGGGTTCGCCGGAATCAGTCGCAAGCGCCTGCTGAACCTGCTCCAGGAGCGCGCCCACGAGCTGGGTGTCCACCAGACCTTCCAGCATGAAGTACCTGATATCTCTGATCTCGGAGACGCGGATCTGTACATCGCCGCCGACGGGGTCAACAGCCGCACTCGGAACAACCATAAGGACGTCTTTGAGCCGGACGTAGACGTTCGCAAGTGCCGTTTCATATGGCTGGGCACGACGCAGAAATTCGACGCCTTCACCTTCGCTTTCGAGCAGACGGAGCATGGTTGGTTCCAGATCCACGCCTACCAGTTCAGTCAGGATCTCTCGACGGTCATTGTGGAAACCCGCGAGGAGACCTGGAAGGCGCATGGCCTGGATGAGGCCAATACGGCCCAGTCCATCGATTTCTGCGAGCGCCTTTTTGGCAAGTACCTCAACGGTCACGCCTTGCAGAGCAACGCCAATCACCTGCGCGGGTCCGCGTGGCTGAACTTCAATCGCGTTACCTGCAAGAATTGGCACCACGGACGCACCGTCCTGATCGGCGATGCTGCCCACACGGCTCACTTCTCCATCGGATCGGGCACAAAGCTGGCGATGGAAGACGCCATTTCACTCGTCAAACACGTTACCGCGACGAATGATTTCGACGCTGCCTTGGGCGCCTATCACAAAGAGCGCAATGTGGAGGTACTCAAGCTCCAGAGCGCTGCCCGCAACCGCATGGAATGGTTCGAGAATGTCTCGCGGTATGTGCATCTGCCGCCGGAGCAGTTTGCCTACAGCCTGCTGACGGGTAGCCAGCGCATTGGGCACGAGAACCTCAAGTTACGCGATCCGAAGTTCGTCGCCGCTTATGAGCAATGGCTGGCGAGACAGGACGGTGCAGACGAGGCACGTCCGCCGATGTTTCTGCCGTTCAAGCTTCGAGGACTCGAGCTGGTGAACCGGGTCGTGGTCTCTCCGATGGCGCAATATTGCGCTTCAGATGGTGTGCCCACCGACTGGCATCTCGTGCACTACGGTCATCGCGCACTCGGGGGCGCGGGTCTCGTATATACAGAGATGACCTGCGTGACTCCTGACGGGCGGATTACCCCGGGATGTACTGGCTTGTGGAATGCGCGTCAGCGAGACGCCTGGCAGCGAATCGTTGAATTCGTTCATGCCAACTCGCCCGCCAAAATTTGCCTCCAGTTGGGACACGCGGGGCGCAAGGGTTCAACCCAGGTCGGCTGGGAGACGATGGATCACCCGTTACCTTCGGGCAATTGGCCCATCCTGGCGCCGTCAGCCCTGCCCTATTACGAAGGTATCAGTCAGGTCCCCGTCGAAATGTCTCGGGCGGACATGGAAGAAGTCCGCGAAGCGTTTGTGCGCGCTACCCGCTTCGGGGTGCAAGCGGGTTTTGACATGCTCGAGCTGCATATGGCTCACGGTTACCTGCTGGCATCCTTTCTCTCGCCTCTGACTAACCTGCGGGGCGACGAGTTCGGCGGCAGTGTTGAAAACCGGTTGCGGTTTCCTTTGGAAGTGCTTGAAGCGGTTAGGAAGGAATGGCCGGTCGACAAGCCGCTGTCAGTGCGTATCTCGGCTACGGACTGGGCGGAGGGTGGTTTGTCCGAAGAGGATCTTCTGACCATTGCCCGTGCCTTCCACGCGGCGGGCCTCGACATGATTGATGTTTCGACCGGCCAGACGGTCCCGCACCAGAAGCCCGTCTATGGGCGGATGTGGCAGACACCGTTTGCCGACAAGGTCCGCAACGAGATCGGCATCGCGACCATGGCTGTTGGCAACATCTTCGAATGTGATCACGTCAATTCGATCATCGCGGCCGGGCGCGCCGACCTGTGTGCCATTGCCCGGCCACATCTCGCCAATCCCGCCTGGACCCTGGAGGCCGCTGCAAGCCAAGGTTACCGGGAGCAATGGTGGCCGCCGCAGTACCTGTCGGGAAAGAGTCAGCTCGAGCGCAACATTCAGCGTCGGAGCAATACATGACTGTGCATGCAACGCAGCTCGTCGGGTTGCATGCTGTTGTCACCGGTGCCAGTCGTGGAATCGGCGCTGTTATCGCCGCCTCACTGGTTGCTGAAGGCGTCCGGGTTTCGCTGTTCGGTCGGGATCGGGCTGCGTTGGGTCGAGTGGCGCAGGAGCTGGGCGGTGACGAGCGGGCGCGAGCTGTCACAACCGATGTTACGGACTCCGAGTCTGTTGAAAAGGCATTCAACGACGCACGCAACCATTTCGGGCCCGTTCAACTGCTCGTCAACAACGCCGGACAGGCCGCGAGCGCCAAATTCACGGATACCGACGAAAAGTTGTGGAACGAGCTGTTTGCCGTCAACCTCCACGGCACCTACCTGTGCTGTCGACAGGCCGTTCCCGACATGTTGAGCGCCGGCTTCGGCCGGATCGTCAACGTAGCCAGTGTCGCAGGCCTGCGTGGAGCCGCGTATATTTCCGCCTACGTCAGCTCAAAGCACGCAGTGATCGGCCTGACGCGTGCATTGGCATTGGAATATGCCTCCCGCAACATCACGGTGAATGCCGTGTGTCCGGGATTCGTTGATACGGATATTGTCAAGAGCGCGGTTGCCAACATTGTCAGCAAGACCGGACGCAGTGAGGCCGAGGCGCTCGCTGCCCTGGTCGCGAGCAATCCGCAACGCAGGCTGATCGAGCCCCGTGAGGTCGCAGACACCGTAATGTGGCTGTGCCGCCCGGGCTCCGAAAGTATGACCGGCCAGAGCATCGCTCTGGCTGGCGGCGAAGTGACTTGAGGAGGGGGAAAATGCCAAAAGATAAGAGCTCGCTCAAACTGGTCGAGCCGCACGTCGATGCGGAGACCCGGGTCCACGACGATCACCACCTGTCCGTGCGCCTGTGGCTGCGGATGTTGAGTTGCACGAATCGCATCGAAAACTTTGTCCGTCAGAAGCTGCAGGCGAATTTCGACACCACTCTGCCCCGTTTTGACCTGATGGCGCAGTTGGAACGCGCGCCGCAGGGCCTGAAGATGAGCGAGCTGTCGCAACGCATGATGGTGACTGGCGGCAATGTCACCGGTATCACTGACGGCCTGGAGAAAGAAGGCCTGGTCATCCGCGAAGTGGACCCGGCTGACCGGCGTGTCTTTCGCGTCAAGTTGACGGCTGAAGGCCAGAAGCAGTTCCGGCGCATGGCGGGCGAGCACGAGCAGTGGATCATCGGCCTGTTTGAGGGCATGAGCGCCAAACAGAAGAACCAGCTCACCGAACTGCTGGGCGAGCTGAAACAACAC
>Ga0207703_10002185_pt1 | contig 17172 bp, 17 predicted proteins | sample KBSSwiS12_FD_184304 | JGI IMG/M metagenome (GOLD analysis project Ga0207703, IMG submission 184304) | Switchgrass rhizosphere microbial communities from Kellogg Biological Station, Michigan, USA - KBS Switchgrass S1-2 (SPAdes) (version 2) | ecosystem: Host-associated > Plants > Roots >...
AGATGCCGCGGTATTCGGTGAAGGTGGTCGCACCGATGCACTTCATCGCCCCGTTGCTGAGCGCCGGCTTGAGCAGGTTGCTGGCGTCGAGCGTACCGCCCGAGGCGGCGCCGGCGCCGATCAGGGTGTGGATCTCGTCGATGAAGAGGATCGCGTTCGGCTGGTCCTTGAGGTGCTTGAGCACCCCCTTCAGGCGCTGCTCGAAGTCGCCGCGGTACTTGGTGCCCGCGAGCAGCGCGCCCATGTCGAGCGAATAGACGACCGATTCGGCCAGGATCTCGGGCACGTCGTTCTGGGTGATGCGCCAGGCCAGGCCCTCGGCGATGGCGGTCTTGCCGACGCCGGCCTCGCCCACCAGGAGCGGGTTGTTCTTGCGCCGGCGACACAGGATCTGGATCACCCGCTCGACCTCATGCTCGCGGCCGATCAACGGATCGATCTTGCCGTCCTTGGCGAGCTGGTTCAGGTTCTGCGTGAACTGGTCGAGCGGCGAGCCCTTGCCGTCGCCCTCTTCCTTCTCGCTCTCGGTGCTGGAGCCCGAGCTCTCGCCCGGCTTGGCCGACTCCGGCGGGTCGGTCTTCTTGATGCCGTGGGCGATGAAGTTGACAACGTCGAGCCGGGTCACGCCCTGCTGGTGCAGGTAGTAGACGGCATGCGAATCCTTCTCGCCGAAGATCGCGACCAGGACATTCGCGCCCGTGACTTCCTTCTTGCCACTGCCGGTGGACTGGACATGCATGATCGCGCGCTGGATCACGCGCTGGAAGCCCAGCGTCGGCTGGGTGTCGACCTCGTCGGCGCCGCCCACGGTGGGCGTGTTTTCCTTGATGAACCCGAGCAGGCTCTTCCTCAGGTCGTCGAGGTTGGCCGAGCAGGCGCGCAGCACTTCGGCGGCCGACGGGTTGTCGAGCAGCGCCATGAGCAGGTGCTCGACGGTGATGAACTCATGGCGCTGCTGTCGGGCTTCGACGAACGCCATGTGCAGACTGACTTCGAGCTCTTGCGCAATCATGCGGACTCCATAATGCATTGCAGCGGGTGGCCGCCGCGACGCGCGGCAGCGAGCACCAGTTCGACCTTGGTCGCGGCGACGTCCTTCGAGAAGACGCCGCAGACCCCGCGGCCCTCGTGATGGATCTTGAGCATGATCTGCGTCGCCGTCTCGAGATCGCGGTTGAAATATTCCTGCAGGACCATCACGACGAACTCCATCGGCGTGTAGTCGTCGTTGAGCAGGACGACCTGGTACATCCGCGGCGGCTCGGTCTTCTGCGGCTTGCGCTCGACGACCACGGCTCCCTGACCGTCGTCGGGACGGGTAACGGGCGGAGCCGGTGGTGACGGCGGATCGGCGGGCATGATTTCATTCTATCGAGTCGGCGGCATTTCGCGCCGTCGCTAGGCATATTGCCCCCCGGCAGGAGTTCACAAGACAGGGAGCGCACAACGCGGTCGGCATCCACGCCAGATTGCACCGGTTCGGCCGAGAAAAAGCCCGCCGTTCGGCGGGGTCGACAGGCCGGGCGGAACCCGCGATCCGGGGGGTCCTGCGGGCGAAAAAAAGCCCGCCGTACGGCGGGCTTTCCGGGACCGGCCGGAGCCGGTCACATGTTGTCGATCATCACCTGGCCGAAGCCGGAGCACGACACCTGGGTGGCGCCCTCCATGAGCCGGGCGAAGTCGTAGGTGACCTTCTTCGAGAGGATCGACTTCTCCATCGAGCTGATGATCAGGTCGGCGGCCTGGGTCCAGCCCATGTGGCGCAGCATCATCTCGGCGGAGAGGATCTCCGAGCCCGGGTTCACGTAGTCCTTGCCGGCGTACTTGGGCGCCGTGCCGTGGGTCGCCTCGAACATCGCCACCGAGTCGCTCATGTTCGCCCCCGGGGCGATGCCGATCCCGCCGACCTGGGCCGCCAGGGCGTCGGAGACGTAGTCGCCGTTCAGGTTGAGGGTGGCGATCACCGAGTATTCCGCCGGGCGCAGCAGGATCTGCTGCAGGAAGGCGTCGGCGATCGAATCCTTGACCACGATCTCCTTGCCGGTGCGCGGATTCTTGAACTTGCTCCACGGGCCGCCGTCGATCAGCTCGGCGCCGAACTCCTTGGCCGCCAGGCCGTAGCCCCAGTCGCGGAAGCCCCCTTCGGTGAACTTCATGATGTTGCCCTTGTGCACCAGCGTCACCGAGGGCTTGTCGTTGTCGATCGCGTACTGCAGGGCCTTCCTCACCAGCCGCTCGGTGCCCTCGCGCGAGACCGGCTTGATGCCGATGCCCGAGGTGGCCGGGAAACGGATCTTCTTGACGCCGAAGTCGTCCTGCAGGATCTTGATCAGCTTCTTGGCCTTCTCGCTCTCCGCCTCGAACTCGATGCCGGCGTAGATGTCTTCGGAGTTCTCGCGGAAGATGACCATGTTGGTCTTCTCCGGCGCCTTCACCGGCGAGGGCACGCCCTTGAAGTACTGGATCGGCCGCAGGCAGACGTAGAGGTCGAGCTCCTGGCGCAGGGCGACGTTGAGCGAGCGGATGCCGCCACCGACCGGCGTGGTGAGCGGCCCCTTGATCGAGACCACGTAGTCCTTCACCGCCTCCAGGGTCTCGGGCGGAAGCCAGACGTCAGGGCCGTAGACCTTGGTCGACTTCTCGCCGGCGTAGACCTCCATCCAGTGGATCTTCTTCTTGCCGCCGTAGGCCTTGGCGACCGCGGCGTCGACCACCTTGATCATCACCGGCGTGATGTCGGCGCCGGTGCCGTCGCCCTCGATGAAGGGAATGATCGGCTGGTCGGGGACGACGAGCGAATAGTCGGCGTTGACCTTGATCTTCTGCCCACCCTCGGGCACCTTGATGTGCTGATACATGAAAATGGATCTCCGCTGGCTACGTCGTGTTTGAATGCAGCCCGAAATTCTATGTCGGATGAAGAACGATGAATGACAAACTCCGCGCAGCGCTCGCCGCGCTCGCGCTCGCGGGCCTCGCCGCCGGCGCTTTCGCCCAGGAAGGCCCGCAATCCCTGCCGAAGGTCCGCCTCAATGCCGGCATCCACAACATCGACGCGATGCTGGCGCAGACCCCCGAGCAGCGCGAGATCGGCCTGATGTTCCGGGCGTCGATGGCGGCCAACGAGGGGATGCTGTTCACCTTCGAGCGGCCGGCGCAGCAGTGCTTCTGGATGAAGAACACCCTGATCCCGCTCGACGCCGCCTTCGTCGACGACGGCGGCGCCATCGTCAACATCGAGCACATGAAGCCGCAGACGCTCGGCGGTCACTGCTCGGAAAAGCCGGTCCGCTACGTCCTCGAGATGAATGACGGCTGGTTCGCCAAGCGCGGCATCAAGCCGGGCTTCAAGCTGAAGGGGCTGCCGACGGCGCCCTGATCTCCGCCCGGACGGGCGGAGTCTTCGGTCATCCCCGCCCAAGCGGACGGGGGCGGGCCGGGGTCAGCCGAAGTTCTTCGCCGCGAAGTCCCAGTTCACGAGCGCGCCGAGGAAGGTCTCGGCCCACTTCGGACGGGCGTTGCGGTAGTCGATGTAGTAGGCGTGCTCCCAGACGTCGATCGTCAGCAGCGCCTTGTCGGCGGTGGTGAGCGGCGTGCCCGCGGCGCCCATGTTGACGATGTCGACGCTGCCGTCGGCCTTCTTCACCAGCCAGGTCCAGCCGGAGCCGAAGTTGCCGACAGCGCTTTTCTGGAAGGCTTCCTTGAAAGCGGCATAGCTGCCCCACTTGGCCTTGATGGCGTTGCCGAGCGCGCCCGAGGGCTCGCCACCGCCGCCCGGCTTCATGCAGTTCCAGAAGAAGGTGTGGTTCCAGATCTGGGCGGCGTTGTTGTAGATGCCGCCGGTCGCCTTCTTGACGATGTCCTCGAGGGCCATCGATTCGAACTCGGTGCCCTTCTGCAGGTTGTTCAGGTTGTCGACGTAGGCCTTGTGATGCTTGCCGTAGTGGTACTCGAGCGTCTCTTCGCTCAGGCTCGGGGCGAGCGCGTTCTTCGCGTACGGCAGCGGGGGCAGGGTGTGTTCCATGTCGTTCCTCTTGGGCAGTGGGCGTTCGCAAGATTGTAGGCAGCTTGCCGCTGCGGCATTCGCCGTGCCTGTGAGGCGACTCAATGCGCCGGCGCGGCAGGCACGACCGTGTGCACCTCCAGGCCGGCATCGCCGTCCTGCAGCGTCGCCCGCACGGCCTGACCCGGCTGGAGCTGGGCGACCGAGGACAGGGCGTGGCCGTCGCCATCGCGCAGCAGGGCGTAGCCACGGGCAAGCACCCGGCTCGGATCGACCGCGCCGAGGCGGATCGCCGCCGACTCGAGCCGGCCGGACTGGCGCGCCAGGGCACGCGCGAGCAGGCTGTGGGCGCGCGCCGACCCGGCGTCGATGCTCGTGCGGCGCCGCGCCAGCTCGCGGCCGGCAGCCGCGGCCAGCCGTTGCGCCAGCAGGTCGAGCCCGTGGCCGCGCCGCGCCAGGGTCTCGCTCGGCCGCGCCAGGCGAAGGGCGATCCGGTCCAGGCGCTGCGCCTCGCGCTCCAGGCCGCTCCGGGTGCGCCGCAGGAGCGCGGCGCGGTGCGAGTCGAGCAGTTCGAGGGCCGGGGCGGTCGCCGCCGCCACCAGCTCGGCCGCGGCGGTGGGCGTCGGCGCACGCAGGTCGGCCGCGAGGTCGGCCAGGGTGATGTCGGTTTCGTGGCCGACGCCGCTCACGACCGGCATCGGCGTCGTTCGCAGCGCCCGCACGACACGCTCGTCGTTGAAGGCCCAGAGGTCCTCGAGCGAGCCGCCCCCGCGGCAGACGACGAGCACGTCGACCTCGGCGCGGGTCGTCGCGACGGCGATCGCCGCGCACAGGGAAGCGGGCGCGTCGGCGCCCTGCACCAGGCTCGGATAGACGACCACCCGCACGTGCGGCGAGCGCCGCGCCAGGGTCGTGGCGACGTCGTGCAAGGCCGCGCCGCCGAGCGAGGTGACGACGCCGATCGCGAGCGGAAACGGCGGCAAGGCGCGCTTGGCCGCAGTGTCGAACAGCCCTTCGGCGTCGAGCAACGCCTTCAGCCGGAGGAATCGCTCGTAGAGCGCGCCCGCGCCGCTGCGCTGCATCGCCTCGACCACGAACTGCAGCTCGCCGCGCGGTTCGTACACCGCCAGGCGGCCACGCAGCTCGACCGCGTCGCCGTCCTTCGGCAGCCAGCCGGCGAGTTGGGCCGCGCGCCTGAACATGGCGCAGCGCAACGCGGAAGCGCCGTCCGGATCCTTCAGGCTGAAGTAGCAGTGGCCGCTGGCAGCCCGCGAGAAGCCGGAAATCTCGCCGCGGACGGTGCAGGCCGGAAAGCCGGCATCGACGACCTCGGCGACCGCCGCCAGCAGCGCCGATACGCTCCAGACCCGCCGCCCGGGCAGCGCCGCTGCAAGCTCATTCATCGGCAGAACAAGGCCTGGTGCGGGCCGACAACTCCACAGCCGCGCCAATACTGGCCCGGCGCGGCGAGATGCCCCTGAACGCCGCACCCCTATGATGCAAATGATTGATTTGAAACACCTTTTTATTGCTCAAACTTTCAGCAATCCGTCCCGCGTCGCGCCGGGCCTTGGTTGCGGCAGCGTCGGAGGCAGGTTGTCCACAAAGTTGTCCACGGGGATGGTGGACGACCGTTTCGGCTTCCGACGATCGTGCGAATTGCTGCCCGCTTGCCACAAGTTCGTCGTCGAAGCGAGCCCCGACGCCACGCCATAATCCGCGCGCAGCGAACTCACGGCGGTCCCAGGGCAGCCACAGGAAAGGGCCCGATTGCTTTCGATAATACAAGCGGCCGGATGGCCGATCTGGCCGCTGCTGATCTGCTCGATCGCGGCTCTCACGGTGATCTTCGAGCGGCTCACCAACCTGCGCACCGTGCGCGTCGCGCCGCCGCGATTGCTCGACGAAGTGATCTCCGTGACCCGGGCCCACCTGCCCGCTCCCGACGTCGTCAACAAACTGGCCGACAACTCCGTGCTCGGCACCGTGCTGGCCGCCGGCTTGCGTGCGGTCATCGCCGATCCGCGCATCACCGAGATGGCGCTGCGCAACGCCTTCGAAGCCGCCGGGCGCGCCGCGGTGCATCGGCTCGAGCGCTACCTCAACACCCTCGGCACGATCGCCTCGGCGGCGCCGCTGCTCGGGCTGATGGGCACCGTGATCGGCATGATCGAGATCTTCGGCTCGCAGGCGCCCACCGGCGGCAACAACCCGGCCCTGCTCGCGCACGGCATCTCGGTCGCGCTCTACAACACCGCCTTCGGCCTGATGATCGCGATCCCGGCGCTGATGTTCTACCGCTACTTCCGCGGCCTGGTCGACGCCTTCACGATCGACATGGAGCAGGCGGCCAACCGGATGGTGCCGCACCTGATGCGCTTCGCGATGCCGCGCCCGGGCGCCGCTGCCGGCTGACGATGCAGCGCGTCCTGGGCCCGCGACCATGAACTTCAACAAGCCCCGCCCCGAAGAACCGGAGATCAACCTGATCCCGTTCATCGACGTGCTGCTCGTCATCCTGATCTTCCTGATGCTGTCGACGACGTACTCGAAGTTCACCGAGCTGCAGGTGGCGCTCCCGGTGGCCGACGCCGAGCAGGCGCGGGACCGGCCGCACGAGATCATCGTCGCCGTGGCCGCCGACGGGCGCTATGCGGTCAACAAGAAACCGGTCGACGGTCGCAGCGTCGATGCCCTCGCGGCCGAGCTGACGGCCGCCGCCGCGGGCTCGAGCGAGATGATGCTGATCATCTCCGCCGACGCGACCGCGGCGCACCAGAGCGTCATCAACGTGATGGACGCGGCGCGGCGCGCGGGAATAGCGAAGCTGACGTTCGCGACCCAGTCGTCCAGCGGCGGCGCCAAACCCTGAACCATGGCCTCGGGCCCGGCGCCTGAGGGCACGCGCCGCCACGCGCGCGCGTCCGTGCAGCAGCTCTGGGCCGGCCGCGGCACAGCGAGCACGGCCCTCTTGCCGCTCTCCTGGGCGTTCCGCGGGATCGTCGGCCTGCGCCGGCGTCTGTTCCGCCAGGGCGTGCTCGCCAGCCATTCCCTGCCGGTACCGGTGATCGTGGTCGGCAACCTGCTCGTCGGCGGCGCCGGCAAGACGCCGACCGTGATCGCCCTCGTCGCCCTGCTGCGTCGCCATGGCCGCACGCCCGGGATCGTCTCCCGCGGCTACGGGCGCGAGGAATCGACGGTGCGCGAAGTCGGCGCCGGCAGCGAAGCGCGCGAGGTCGGCGACGAGCCGCTGCTCCTTTCGCGGCGCGCCGGGGTGCCGGTGTTCGTCGGCAGCGACCGGGTGGCCGCCGGGCATGCGCTGCTGCAAGCCCATCCCTCCGTAGATGTCATCGTCAGCGACGACGGCCTGCAGCACCTGGCGCTCGGCCGCGACATCGAGGTGCTGGTATTCGACGATCGCGGCACGGGCAACGATCGTCTGCTGCCCGCCGGACCGCTGCGCGAGCCGCTGCCACGACAGCTGCAGGCGAACCAGATCGTGCTCTACAGCGCCGGCGCGGCCTCGACGCCCCTGCCGGGCTTCCTCGGCCGGCGCACGCTCGCCGGCGTTGCGTCGCTCGCCGACTGGTGGCGCGGCGAGCCGCCGAGCCCCGCCGCGCTGGAGGCGCTGCGCGGCAGGACCGTGGTCGCCGCGGCCGGCCTGGCGCGGCCGGCCGGGTTCTTCGCGATGCTGCGCGAGCACGGCCTCGAGGTGGTCGAGCTGCCCCTGCCCGACCATCACGACTTTCGCGCCCTGCCCTGGCCGGTGACGACCGGCGACGTCGTCCTCAGCGAGAAGGACGCCGTCAAGATCGATCCGGCGCAACGCATCGGCTCGCGCATCTGGGTGGCGACGCTAGACTTCGAGCCCGAGCCGGCGTTCGACCAGGCGCTGCTCGCCCTCCTTCCTCCCCTCGCGCCGCCGCCCTCCTCCGAACCGCATGGAAACCCGCCTGCTTGAACTGCTCGTCTGCCCGATCTGCAAAGGGCCGCTGCAGCACTGGCGCCCGCCGCTGCAGGAGCGGCAGGAGCTGGTCTGCAAGGCCGATCGCCTCGCCTTTCCGGTTCGCGACGGCATCCCGGTGATGCTCGAAGGCGAGGCACGCGCCCTGCCCGACGAAGACTGAGCCCGGGCCTTGGAGACCGAGGCTTGCCCTTCGACGTCCTGATCCCGGCGCGGCTCGCCTCGACCCGCCTGCCGGGCAAGCCGCTGGCCGACATCGCCGGCCTGCCGATGATCGTGCGCGTCGCCCGCCGGGCAGCGCAATCGGCGGCGCGCTCGGTCACCGTCGCTGCCGACGACGCCAGCATCGTCGCCGCCTGCACGGCCCACGGCGTCGCCGCCGTCCTCACCGGCGCCCACCACGCGAGCGGCAGCGACCGGCTGGCCGAGGCGGCGCGCCTGATCGGCCTGCCCGGCTCGGCGATCGTCGTCAACGTCCAGGGTGACGAACCGATGATCGATCCGGCCCTGGTCGACGCCTGTGCCGCCTTGCTCGAGCGACGCGGCGACTGCGTCATGAGCACGGCCGCCCACCCGATCGCCAGCGCTGCAGACTTCGCCAATCCGAACATCGTCAAGGTGGTGCTCGACGCCGGCGGCGCGGCGCTCTACTTCTCGCGCGCGCCGGTCCCCTGGCCGCGCGACCGCGGCGGCGCCTTCGATCCCGGGCCTTCGGCCGAGCCGCCGTTGCGCCACGTCGGCCTGTATGCCTACCGGGCCGAGTTCCTGCAGCGCTATCCGCTGCTCGCGCCCAGCCCACTCGAGGCGATCGAGCAGCTCGAGCAGTTGCGCGTGCTGTGGCACGGCGAGCGGATCGCGGTCCACGTCAGCCACGGCTCCCCGGGCATCGGCATCGACACCCCGGCCGATCTCGAGGCCGCACGGGCCCTGTTCGCGGCGAACGCCGGCGCGGGTTTTGCCTGAGCGCGCGATTTCCGGCGGCGGCCGGATCGACGCCTATGATGGCTGCCTCTTTGCCCGTCCACCGACCCGAAGCCGAAGCTCATGAGACTCATCCTGTTGGGAGCGCCCGGCGCGGGCAAAGGCACGCAGGCAACCGTGATCTGCAAGCGCTACGGCATCCCGCAGATCTCCACCGGCGACATGCTGCGTGCCGCCGTCAAGGCCGGCACGCCGCTCGGGCTCGAGGCGAAGAAGGTCATGGACTCGGGCTCCCTGGTGAGCGACGAGATCATCCTCGGCCTGGTCAAGGAGCGGATCGCCCAGCCCGACTGCGCCGCCGGCTTCCTGTTCGACGGCTTCCCCCGCACCCTGCCGCAAGCCGATGCGCTCAAGACCAACGGCGTCGTCCTCGACTACGTGCTCGAGATCGACGTCCCCGACAGCGCCATCATCGAGCGCATGAGCGGCCGGCGGGTGCATGCCGCCTCCGGGCGCACCTATCACCTGCGCTTCAATCCGCCGAAGGCCGAAGGCCGGGACGATGTCACCGGCGAGGAGCTGATCCAGCGCGTCGACGACCTCGAGGAGACGGTGAAGAAGCGGCTCGAGGTCTATCAACGGCAGACCCGGCCCCTGGTCGAGTACTACCAGCGCTGGGCGGCTTCGGGCGAGCCCGGCGCACCCGCCTATCGCCGCATTAGCGGCCTCGGCAGCGTCGAGGAGATCAGCACGCGGGCCCTTGCCGCGCTCGCCTGAATCGGCAAGGAAAGAGAGAAGTCATGGAAATCGCAGGCAAGGTATTCATCGTCACCGGCGGCGCTTCCGGCCTCGGCGAAGGCACGGCGCGGATGTTCGCCGAGCACGGCGCCAAGGTCGTGGTCGCCGACCTGCAGGCCGACAGAGGCGAGGCGGTCGCGGCCGAGATCGGTGGTCGCTTCGTGCGCTGCGACGTCTCGCAGGAGGCCGACGGCCAGGCGGCGGTTGCGGCGGCGCTCGGGCTCGGCAAGCTGGTCGGCCTGGTCAATTGCGCCGGCATCGCCCTCGGCATCAAGACCGTCGGCAAGGAAGGCGCGCATCCGCTCGCCTCGTTCACCAAGACGGTCAACGTCAACCTGATCGGCAGCTTCAACATGATCCGCCTCGCCGCCGAGGCGATGTGCCGCAACGACCCCGAGCCGACCGGCGAGCGCGGCGTGCTGATCTCGACCGCGAGCGTCGCCGCCTACGACGGGCAGCAGGGACAGGCCGCCTATTCCGCGTCCAAGGGCGGCATCGTCGGCATGACCTTGCCGATCGCCCGCGACCTGGCGCGCAACGGCATCCGCAACATGACGATCGCCCCGGGCATCTTCGGCACGCCGATGATGTTCACCATGCCCGCCGAGCTGCAGGCGGCGCTGGCCGCGAGCGTGCCCTTCCCGAGCCGGCTGGGCACCCCGGCCGACTACGCCAAGCTGGTGCACCACATCGTTACCAACGACATGCTCAACGGCGAGGTGATTCGCCTCGACGGCGCGATCCGCTTACCGCCGCGCTAAGCGCGCCGGCAAGCGGACCGCGCCTCGGCGTGGACAGCGCTGCTCCCTCCCCGCTTCGCTCCCCTCCCTCCGAGAGGGAGAGGCCGACCCCTCCGGGGTCGCTTTTCTTCAGGCGGCGTTGCGGCGGGCGTGGAGCATCCAGAGGCGAGCCAAGTCAGTGGTGCCGTCGGTGCCCTGGACGGACTTGAACGTGGCCTGCGCCTTGGCCTTGTCGCCGGCGATGAGCTGGGCGATGCCGAGGTGCAGCTTGGCGTCTTCGGCCCGCTTCAGGCCGCCCTTGGCGATGCCTTGCTGGATCAGCTGCACGCCCTTGGCGGCCTCGCCGCTGTAGACCAGGTTCATGCCGACCGCCACCAGCGGGTCGCCCGACTTCGCCGCCAGGGCGTTGGTCTCGTCCCGGCCGCGTGACGCCGTATCCTCGGCGAGCCGCTTGGTGACGAGATCGCGCAGGCGCTTGTGCCGCTCGGCCTCGGGGCCGGTGCCCAGGGCGTTGCTGGCGAAGCCCTTGTCGACCACCTGCTTGCTCTCGGCCGGCAGGTCGGCCTGGAGGGCGAGCTGGGCCATCTCCATGAAGTCGGCCGGCTTGGTCATGCTGCCGGTGACGAGCGAGAGACGGAAGGCGTCGAGCGCGAGCCGGTCGGAAAACGAAGGCTTGCGCTGCATCCGGCTCAGCAGGTCGACCCAGTACTCCTTCTTCGGGTAGTAGGTGACCAGCTTTTCCATCGCGAAGACATAGGCGTTGTTGTCGCCCTGCTTGGTCGCCGCGTTGAGCAGCAGCTTCAGCCGGTCTTCCGGAGGCGCCTGGCCGGCGCGCTCGGCGGCACTGATCTCGGCCATGAGCTCCTTGGAAGCGCCGGCGAAATCGCCGCTCAAGTACTGGCTCTGGATCAGCATGCCGCGGATCGCCGGGTTGGTGCCACCCTCCTTGAAGTAGCGCTGGCTCCACTGCATCGACTTGGCGTACTGCTGGGCCCGGTAGTAGCCGACGGCGATCGATTCGATCATCCGCACCTTCTCGGCCGAGGAGACCCGCGGAGAGCCGTTCAGCGCCTCGAACGAGCGCGCCGCGGTGTCGACATCGCCGGCGCCCGAGGCCGCGGCGATGCGCATGCGCTCGATCATGAAGGTCTCGTTGGCGTTGCGCGCCCCCGCCGCCTCGGCCTCGCGCACCTTGGCGAGCGCCTCCTTGTAGCGCTGCGCCTTGATCAGCTCCTGGGCCGCCTGCAAGGGCTTGCCGATCTCCGGGCGGAGCGTTTCCTGGGCCTGGATCGCACCGCCGGCAAGCAGCGATGCAACGAGCAGCACCGCGCCCGCCGCACCACGCAGCCCTCGGCTATTTGACGAACTGTTCATTCCCGACCATTCCGAGCTTGGTGATGCCGAGGCGCTGCGCCGAGGCGAGCACGGTGGCGACCGACTTGTACTCGACGAGCTTGTTCGGCCGGATGTGGACTTCGGGCTGGTCGGCCTGTGCCGCCGCCTGCGAGAAGCGCGACTCGAGCACGCCCCGGTCGGCGATCGGCTCGCCGTTCCACAGGACCGTGCCGTCGAAGTCGATGTCGATCGTCACGACCACCGGCTCCTTCAGCTGCGGCGGAGGCTTGCCTACCGGCATGTTGAGGTTGACCGAGTGCAGCTGCACCGGGATGGTGATGATCAGCATGATGATCAGCACCAGCATCACGTCGATCAGCGGCGTGGTGTTGATGTCCATCATCACCTCGGGCTCGCCGCCGACGTTGGAGCCTACGTTCATGGCCATGGTGGCTCCTTCAGCCCTTCGCAGGCGGTTCGGTCACGAACTTGACCTTCTGGATCGAAGCCCGGGTGCACTGGAACAGGACCCGGCCGACCGACTCGTAGCGCGCCCGTTCGTCGCCGCGGATCAGCACTTCGGGCTGCGGCGTCAGGGTCGCGATCTTGCTGAGGCGCTGGAACAGCGCGTCGGTGTCGGGCACCAGGGTCTGATTCCAGAAGATGTCGCCATCCTTGTTGACGGAGATGTTGATGTTCTCCGGCTTGGTCGCGACCGCGATGTTGGTCTCCTTCGGCAGCGAAAGCTGCACGGTGTGAGTCACCACCGGGATCGTGATCAGGAAGATGATCAGCAGCACCAGCATCACGTCGACCAGCGGCGTGGTGTTGATCGTCGAGACGACCTCGTCCTCGTCGCTGTTGGAGCCTACGTTCATCGCCATGGCGGTCTCCGCTCGGCGGGGTTCAGCGCGCCGCCGCCGGGGCGCCCATGCGGGCACCCATCAGCACGCCGTGCAGATCGGCGCCGAAGCGGCGCACCGACTCCATCGTCACCTTGTTGCGGCGCACCAGCCAGTTGTAGCCGAGCACGGCCGGCACGGCGACGAACAGGCCGAAGGCGGTCATGATCAGCGCCTCGCCCACCGGTCCGGCGACCTTGTCGATCGACGCCTGGCCGGCGATGCCGATCGCCGTCAGCGCGTTGTAAATGCCCCAGACCGTGCCGAACAGGCCGATGAAGGGCGCCGTCGAGCCGACGGTAGCCAGGAAGGCGAGGCCGTCCTGGAGGCGGCTCTGCACGTCGTCGAGTGCACGCTGGACCTTCATCGAGACCCAGGAGTTGTGGTCGATGTTCTCGGTCAGGGCGCCCTCGTGGTGCTCGCTGGCCTCGAGCCCGGAGTCGGCGATGAAGCGGAACGCCGTGCCTTCCTTCAGGCTGTGGGCGGCCTCGCTGACGCTCTTCGACTTGAAGAACTTGCCCGACACCTGCTTGGCCTCGCGCGACATCTGCAGGCTCTCGTACAGCTTGGTCACCAGGATGTACCAGCTGCCCATGCTCATCAGCGTCAGGATCAGCAGCGTGCCGCGCGACACCCAGTCGCCGGCCGCGATCGTGTGGCCGAGGCTGTAGGGGTTCTCGACCGTCTCCTTGGACACCGGGGCGGCGGCCATGGGCGCGGGCACCGAGGCGTCGGCGGCCACCGGCGCGGGCGCCGAGGCGGCATCCGGAAGGGAAGCGGCCTGGGCCATGGCCTGCATCGGCAGGACGCTCAGGGAGCCGCAGGCGAGCGACAGGACGAGCGCGGCAAGACGCGCTGAGATCGAAGGATTCGACATGATTTTGCTTTCTGTCTGTGGGTTCGCGAAAAAAACGGCCTGTCGGCGCGCGCCCCGGGGCACCGTCGCGCCAGGTCAGGCTTTCTACTGGAGCTTGTAGCCGAACGGCACCTGGACCGTGACTTCGCGGCCCTGCCCCTGACACTTGTACTCGCCGACGATGCGCATGCTGTTGCGGGCGAAGATCTGGTGCGACGCGCGGATGACCTTGATGTCCTTCACCTCGCCGGTGGGCGAGAGCGTGAACTGGATCAGGGCATCGCCCTTCTCGATGCCCTGGCGCTGCGCTTCACGCGGATAGGCGACGTCGCCCATCACCGACTGGTAGTTCGAGCAGACGACGCCGGCCGAGACCGGAGCGGGCGGAGCGACCGGCGCGGGCGCGGCAGCGACCACCGGCGGCGGCGCCGGAGCGATGACGACGGGCGCGGGCGGCGGCGTCGGGGTCGTTGCGGTGATCGTCGGCGCCGGTGGCGGCGGGGTCGCGATCTGGATCTCGGGCGGCGGGATGAAGGGCGGCGGCGGCGCCTCGAGCTTGGGCGGCGGCGGCAGCACCACCTCGGGCGGCGGTGGCGGCCTCTTGATCTCCTCGATCACCTTGGTCTCGATCGGCGCGCGGATGACGTCGACGACCCGCTTGGCGAGGCCGGTGACCAGCGCGTACACGACCAGGGCGTGGAACAGCACGACGACCGTCATGCCGACGATATGCCGGCGTGGATCAGCCTGCCGCTGGGCGAAATTCATTGACTGGGATCTCCAGTTGGGGTGCCTCGACGGGGGATCGCGAGGTTAACAAAAAATGCCCGCCGGTTTTTGACCGGCGGGCACCAATTATGAGAATGACGCCGGGTCAGAACTTGTAGGACGCATTCCCGTAGTAAGTCCGGCCGCGCGGATCGTAGTACCGATCGTCGTAGCCGAACTGCTGACCCTTGTTGATGCCGCCGGTCGAGAGCGTGAACGGCGGGTCCTTGTCGAGCAGGTTCAGGACGCCGATCGACAGCACGATGTCCTTGCGCGGCCGCCACTGGCTTTGCCAGTCGAAGGTGTAGTAGTCCTTGACCTTCAGGCGGATGTCTTCCGACCCGGTCACGTTGCCGGCGCTGTCCAGGACGTCGACGGTGGCGAGCTGATCGCGGTAGCCGGACTTGTAGTTGAAGCCCAGGGTATGGGTCCACTGTTCCGTCACCAGCGCCGTGGTCCAGCGACCCTGCCAGCGGAACGTCACCACCCCGAGCTCGCCGTTGTCGGCGATGGCCGAGAAGTACTGGCCGCCCTTCTGGAGTTGCTGGTCCTCGCGGATCATGTAGGTCGCGAGGATCTGCGAGTTCACCTGGCCGATCCCGGTGCGCCAACGGCCCGTAAGGTCGAAGTCGATGCCGGACGAGTACGACTTGCCCAGGTTCAGGTTGTTGGCGAGGAAGGCGAGGTAGGTGACGCCCGTGCCGACGTCGCGTGCGGTGCCGAACGACGTGCTCTGGTACTTGAGCGGATTGCCGAAGACCTCTTGTTCGGTGATCTGGCCGAACGCGTCCTTGATCGCCACCCACCAGAAGTCGGCGCCCAGCGAGTACTCGCCGCTCGGCTCGAAGCGCAGGCCGAGCGTGGCCTGCTTCGACTTCTCCGGCTGCAGTTCCTTGTTGCCGCCCGCGAGCTGGTCGTACTGGGTGTTGCCGGGCCGGCACTGCGCGCCGTACGCCGTCGCGACCGTCTGCAGGTCAGGCGTGCAGGTGTAGTTGTCGCTCGTGACGCCGAACGACTGCTGCGCGGCGTTGACCTGCGGAACCGTCGGCGCGTGGAAGCCGGTGCCGATCGAGCCGCGAACCAGAAGGTTCTTTTGCGGATTCCAGCGGAAGGTACCCTTGGCGTTCGTCGTGCTGCCGAAGTCCGAGTAGTGGTCGTAGCGAATGGCGGTTCCGAACTCCAGTTCCTTCATCACCGGAATCACGAGCTCGCCGAAAACGCCCCAGGAGGTGCGGCTGGCCGAGTACGGCGGCGAGGCCGAGGCGTCGCCGAAGCGCTGGTCGCAGAGGTCCGGCGCGTTCACCGGATCGCAAGGCGTGCCGGCCACCGGGTCGGCCAGGATGCCCTGGGCGAACGGGCTGGGCTTGGACTGGAACTTTTCCTTGTTGACGTTTGCGCCCGTACCCAGCAGCAGCGGCCCGCCTTCCATCTTCATGAGCTCGCGGGAACCGCGAACCGTCAGCGTGTCCAGCTTGGCCACACCGCCGTCGAAATAGCCCTTGTAGTTGACCGCGGCCAGCCCGTCGTTTCCCGCCTGCGACTGCTGGCCCGGGCCGACGAACGGATCGAGCACGCCGCTCTTGCGGAGGTTGGAGATCGCCAACGCCCCCGGGTAGCCCGAGATGTTGCCCTTCACCTCGCTCTCGGAGTGGGTGTAGGTGGCGTTGTAGTCCCAATTCATGAAACTGCCCTTACCCCCCAAGGCGACGTCCCAGAATTCCGCCGTGTCCTTGTTCTCGCGCGGGCCGAGGTCGGCGATCCGGTAAAGGGCCAGGGTGTCCTGCGTGATTCCGATGGGCAGCAGGTACTGGTCGTGGAGCGGCGTATCGGCCGGGATGCTGATGCTTCCGGGCACGGGGGCGATCCGCGAGATCTGCTTGGTCTTCGACCAGAGGACGTCGGCGAAGAGGGTGTGGTCGCCCAACTTGAGGCTGCCCGAGCCCATGAAGCTGTCGCGCTCACGTATCGGATAGATTTCCAGGGTCGAGACGAAGTCGAAGCCGCAATAGTCGCCATCGGCATCGGTCACCCGGAAGGAGTTCGGCGCGCAGGCCCCGGTCGCCTTCAGATTCGGGTTGACCAGGAGGCCGTTGTCGTCGATCGTGTTGGCGGGAATCGTGCTGGCCGAGAACTGCTGGAAGCGGTAGTTCTTGCCGTCGTTGCTGAAGAAGACCTTCCCGGACTTCGCAAAGTCGCGGTCCACCGACTTGAGGGCCTTGCGCTCGTCATGGCCGTACGTGCCGATGATGTTGAAGCCGTCCTTGTCGAGCGAGCCGAATCCCTTCGACAGGCTGAAGCGCTTCTCCTGGGCCCCGCCCTGTTGCGGATGGGAAATGCCGACGGTGATGTCACCTTCCGTCGAGTCGCGCTTGGTGATGAAGTTGACAACGCCGGCGATGGCGTCCGCGCCGTACAGCGCCGAGGCGCCGTCGGTAAGCACCTCGACGCGCTCGATCGCCGCGATCGGAATCGAGTTCAGGTCCACGCCGGCGCCGAAGCCGGTGAGGGACTGGCCGCCGAACTGGGTCAGCCGGTGGCCATTGAGGAGAACCAGGGTGCGGGTTTCGCCGATGTTGTGGATCGAGATGCCCGAGAAGCCGAACGAGCCGCCGCCCACCGAAGCGGATTCGCCCGTGGATCCCTGCACCGTCGGCAGTTTCTGGAGCAGGTCGACGACCGACGTCGCGCCGGTGCGGTCAATAGCTGCCCGGTCGAGAATCAGGACCGGCAGTGCCCCCTCGGCCTCGACGCGGCGCACGGACGAACCCGTGATCTCCACGCGCTCGAGCGTCTGGGGCGCCTGCTGTCCGAATACCGGCACGGAGCCGAGGCTGAGCGCGCCCCCTAGCGCCACCAGGACGCCGCTGCAAACCTTGGTTCGTCTA
>Ga0207703_10002193_pt1 | contig 17131 bp, 10 predicted proteins | sample KBSSwiS12_FD_184304 | JGI IMG/M metagenome (GOLD analysis project Ga0207703, IMG submission 184304) | Switchgrass rhizosphere microbial communities from Kellogg Biological Station, Michigan, USA - KBS Switchgrass S1-2 (SPAdes) (version 2) | ecosystem: Host-associated > Plants > Roots >...
CGGGGTCGAGCGATAGCCCGACAATGTCACGCAGACCCTCGCTAGAGAGGAGCACCACGGCTGCCGGCACAGAGCCGTCGATCCGGAAATTCGCCCGCGCAGGTGCCGGCTTGGGATGGGTGTCAGACACCTCGAAAACGCCGCCGGCAACATTGAGTCTGCGTCCCGGGGCAACCTCAACCGTGCCACGTCCAACATTGACAGTTGCCGCGCGCCCCCTGATCCGCACGGCCACGTCGGCATCGCGAATGGCCGGCAGGCTCGCGAACGGACGCAAGGTCGTGCCACTTGTCTCAATGTCAACCGAGAGGCCATCGTCGGGCATCGGCGGCCCCTCGTGCCTGAAGTTGGCCGCCGCAGCATTGCCTGCGATGACTAGGCGCTCAACCATGCCGTCCGAAATATGCGTCTCGACCCACGAACGGACGTCTGCAGCCGCAAAAATCGGCCAAACGCGCTTCAGCGCATAAACAGGCATCCGCGTACCTGCGACGCCAAAAGCAAGATGCGGCTCCTTGCCGCTGTAGTCCAAGCGGCCCGTCAGTGCGAGGCCGAGATTGTGTGAGGCGCGCGTATCGATTCGACTGATGTCACCCTGCTCGAGGTCGATCCGTTTGCGATTGGTGTCGACTTTCAGGCGCATAGCCACGCGATTGAGCGACACACCCTCATCATCCGACGATGCGCCCGCAGCAAGAATAACCGGATCAATGACGGCATCACCGCGCGTTAGATTGATCAGCCATATGCCTGATTGCTCCTGTGGCGCCTCCAGCGCCGCGCGCATGGTGAATTGATTGCCGCCCGACTGAACCTGAAAAGGAACAACCAGATTGCGGCGCTGATTGTCCCAACTGAACCTGACGTCCGCCCGATCGATGGTGAGATTGACTCTGTCGTTGTTCCTGTCGACGATCGTTCCTTTCTCGGTAACCAATTGGCCCTGAACTACTTGCGGCGTTCCGTCCGCGAGGACATCGGCGCGGATGCTCGCCGACACCGGCAGGTCGATATCGAAATCCTCCGTATTAGCTCTCAGTGCGAGCAGAATGTCGTGCATCGAAACCTTGCGCGCTTCGATACCGACGGCGCGCACGCCGTCGGTCAGCGGACGCATTGCGGCGCTCAGCACCCAGGGCCGTTCGGGGTTGTCGGCCTCAAGCCGGAAGGTGACTCCGCCCCCCCGTGGCCGCGTTAGGCTCGCGTTAATGCCGTCGAACGTCCAACGTTTGCCGTTGCGCCGATCGTCAACGACCAGGTTGCCGTTCTTCAAACCCAGTTCACGCAGATCGTGGCCGTCGAGTCCCGTCTGCCCGAGCGCATCGATCCAGGCCATGATGCCTGCGAGCTTCTCGAATTCGGCACGCAAAGCGCCCTGCGGATTGGCGGAAGCAGCCAGCTGATCGGCTGAAGAAATATTGCTGTTTGCCGTTGCGGTGGCGATCGGCCGCTTGTCCGCCCCCGCAAAAACGGTCAGCCGCCCGTCCGTTTCGATTCGGACAGCCATTTCCGCTCCGACAAGATTGAGACTCTGGGCTCGCAGCTGCCCGACGAGCAGACTTCTGCCGGAAAGCCCGACTTCGGCTTTCGGAGCACTTGCTACAATCGTTCCGTCGGCATCGCGCACCACGATGTCGCGGATCCTCAATGACGTGCGGCCCTTTTCGTCGCGCTCGAGCTGAGTGCCTCCAACGACAACGGAATGGTTGCCGCCGAAATTTTCCTCGATCGCTGCCTTAAGCCATGGGGTGGCCAGATCGAGCTCGATCGGGCCACTCGAAAGACGCCACCACAGGCCCAGGACTCCGACGACCGCCAACGAGATGCAAATCGCTGCGCCGAGAAGCAGGCGCCTCACGAGCGGTCTGCGAAACAGATTGGAAACAGTGTAGCGCAGACCAAACCATGGCCGTCGGGCCAAGCGATGCATCACGCGGTGACGATACGGCACGCGGCCCACGGCCACAGCATGGTGGACTCGATGTCCGCGCTGGTGCCCGTCGCTTAGCATGCGTTAGTCGCATCCCTTGTCTGATGCAGCGCACATAAAACAAAACCGGGCAGGCAAACGACCGCTGCGGCCTCCATGTGTATGGAACCTGTTGCGCCCCTCCGACGCAAATGGCATGTGCGACATTGACCGCTCGAAAACGACGAAAGGAAGGCACATGGGCCACATGGGCCGCGAACTTATTGCGGGTGCGAAGGCTCCAGCCTTCACCCTCAGCAGGGACGGTGGCGGCAAGGTTTCACTGCGTGATTTCAAGGGCGGCAAGCTCGTCCTCTACTTCTATCCAAAGGCCGATACACCCGGTTGCACAAAGGAGGCGATGGAGTTCTCCCGCTTGCGCGCTGATTTTGCCAAGGCGGGCACCGCCATTCTCGGTGTTTCAGCAGATCCGGTGACAGCGCAGGACAAATTCAAAGCCAAGCATCGCTTGTCCATCGCCCTAGGCTCCGACCAGACCAAGGATATGCTGACCGCGTATGGCGCCTGGGGTGAAAAATCGATGTACGGGCGCAAATTTATGGGCGTCCTGCGGAAGACATTCCTGATTGGCGCGGACAGCCGCATCATCCAAATTTGGCCGAAAGTTCGCGTGCCTGGGCATGCCCAAGATGTTTTGCTGGCCGCACGCAATGCGTAATCCTCAGCGATCGCTGAAGAATCCCAGCGATAGCGCATTCCGATTACCGGTTTCTTAACCATATCCGATTGATATCGGCTTCGTCTGCCAGCGGCCTCCCACGGCTGCGCGGAGTTTTGATGTCGCATTCGTTTTCAACGTACCATCCGATTTCCGAGCAAGGCACGCGCCACGCGCATCCGCGCGCATCCGCAGCGGCGATGTCGCGCCACGTCCAGCGCAGCCACAAGGGCTACACGCTTACGCATGCCGGCCACCAGGTCCGGGTCGGACCGGTCGCGTTCTGGATCGTGGTCGGCACGCTGGTGGTGATGGGTGTCTGGTCGATAGCAACCGGCACCTATTTCGCATTTCGGGAGAACGTACTCACACGGCTGATCGGCCGCCAGGCCGAGATGCAGTTCGCCTACGAGGATCGCATCGCTGAGTTGCGCGCGCAGGTAGATCGGGTCATGGGCCGTCAGCTTCTCGACCAGGAGCAGTTCGAGCAGAAGCTCAATACCCTGCTGCAACGGCAAGCCACACTTGAGCAACGCACCAGCGCCCTCGGCGGCGAGACAGTGACGACCGGCACGATCAAGCCTTCGCGCGTCGCACCGCCTGGAGCGGCTGAAAGGACGCCGAGACCGTCGCCGATCAACGACACTGTAATCTTCGTCGCCCCACCGGATCGTGAGGCACGGCTCCATTCGCGCGAACTTCCGGCAGCGGCGACCCAGATCGCGGAACGCACGACCAGCGGTGGGCTCACCGGCATGCTCTCGCGCATTTCGCTATCGCTGGACAAGGTCGAGCAAACGCAAGCGGCATCACTCACGAATCTTGAAGAGCGGATCGATACGAAGGCGCGCCGCATTCGAAGTGTGCTCACGGATCTCGGGGTTGATCCGGTTAGATCGCGAGGCGACGGGCCGGTCGGCGGACCGTTCGTTCCGATCAAGCCGCCGCAGGCCGGCGCCAGCGCCTTCGAACGACAGCTTTATCGCGTAAATGTCGCCCGCGCACAGATCGACCGCTATACGCACACATTGGTCGCCGTGCCGGTGCGCAAGCCGATCATCGGTGAGGTCGACATGAGCTCACCGTTCGGCATGCGCATGGACCCATTTCTGGGGCGGCCTGCTGTCCATACCGGCATCGACCTGCGCGGCGATACGGGCGAGCCGGTCCGCGCTACGGCCACCGGGCGCGTGACGATCGCCGGGCGCGAGGGCGGTTACGGCAACATGGTGGAAATCAATCACGGGAACGGTCTCGCGAGCCGTTACGGGCACCTGTCACAGATTGGCGTCAAGGTCGGACAGTTCGTACGTATTGGAGAAACCATCGGCCGGATCGGCTCGACGGGGCGCTCGACCGGCCCTCATCTTCATTATGAGACGCGGGTCAACGGCGAAGCGGTTGATCCGCAGAAATTCCTGCGTGCAGGCCTCAGACTCGGCGAAATCTGACACCGGCCGCGCCTATTCGACATCCTCGACCTGGTCAGGCCCGCCCCCGAAAGCCTTCTGGGCCAGCGCTGCCTGCATGAACTCGTCGAGATCCCCGTCGAGCACGCCGGCCGTATTCGAAGTGGATACACCCGTTCGAAGATCCTTCACCATCTGATAGGGCTGAAGCACGTAAGAGCGTATCTGGTGGCCCCAGCCGATATCAGTCTTGGCCGCCTGCTCGGCCGCCGCCTTTTCCTCGCGTTTCTTGATTTCGACCTCGAACAATTTCGCGCGCAACATGTCCCAGGCCATCGCACGATTACGATGTTGCGACCGGTCGTTCTGGCATTTCACCACGATGTTGGTGGGGATGTGCGTAAGTCGTACCGCCGACTCGGTCTTGTTCACGTGCTGCCCGCCGGCGCCGCCTGACCTCATAACGTCAGTCCGCACATCGCTTTCCTTGATGTCGATCTTGATCCGGTCATCGACCACCGGATAGACGGTTACACTGGCAAAGGACGTGTGGCGACGCGCATTCGAATCGAATGGCGAAATGCGCACGAGGCGGTGCACACCGTTTTCGCTCTTGAGCCATCCGTAGGCATTGTGCCCCTTCATCACCACGGTCGCCGACTTGATTCCGGCACCCTCACCTTCCGTCTCTTCGATCCACTCCACCTTGTAGCCATGCGCTTCAGCCCAGCGCACATACATGCGCATGAGCATGCTCGCCCAATCCTGGCTCTCAGTGCCGCCGGCGCCGGCATGCACCTCGAGATAGCAGTCATTGGCATCGGCCTCGCCGGACAAGAGCGCTTCCAACTCGCGTCGAGCCACCTCGACCTTTAGGCGCTTGAGCGCTGCCTCGGCCTCGCCGACGGTCTTGTCATCCTTTTCCGCTTCACCGAGCTCGATGAGCGTGAGTTGATCCTCGAGCTCCTGCTCTATACGACCGATCGCCTTGAGCTGATCGTCGAGCGCGTCACGTTCGCGCATCACGCGTTGCGCTCGCGCCTGATCGTTCCAGAGATTGGGGTCTTCCGATTCCTTGCTCAGTTCGGCGAGACGTCGGGTCGCGGTGTCGACGTCAAAGATGCCTCCTCAGCAGCCGCACAGACTGCTTGATTTCCTCGACCAGGTTCTGGGTTTCCGCGCGCATCGATTCGTTCCTCACCGCAATTGTTCCGCATGTAGCGTTCCTGAACTCGTGCCGCAACCCTCAAGGCACTGCTCGGCCAATGCCGGCTTGGTGTTGCGATCAAAAGCAAAACCCCCGGCACATCCAACCGGGGGCTTTCGCCAAGACAATCCAGGGGTCGTTCAGTACAGCCCGCCTGTCCCCGAACGAACGGCGCGATCAGCATCAGGACTCACGCCGGCGCCCCATGGCCGCTCAACGTCCCTGCCATCGCCGCTCCCGACGACCGAGTACCCGTCCGACGGTGGCGCAGTGCCCGGCTTGAAGGCCTCGAGAATTGCCCGCGACGTCTCGGGACCTGCGCGAATTCCGGTCTTCGCATCGACGCGAATGAGCTTGATCCCCGGCGGCACGCGGAAAGGCGCTGCCGGCTTGTCGGCAAGCGCAATTTTCAGGAACTCCTTCACGATTGGCGCCGCAAGGTGACCGCCGGTCGCCCCGCGACCGATATGACGCGGCTTGTCGTAACCCATGTAGACGCCGACGACGACGTCCGGCGTGAAGCCGATGAACCAGGCATCTTTTTCGTCGTTCGTGGTTCCGGTCTTGCCGGCGACTGGCCGCCCGACCTCGCGCACGACGGTCGCCGTGCCGCGCTGGACGACACCTTCCATCATTGAGGTGATTTGATACGCGGTCATCGGGTCGAGCACCTGCTGGCGCCTGTCGACCAAAGAAGGCTCCGGTTGGTTTTCCCATTTCTTCGCATCGCAGCCGATGCACTCGCGCTCGTCATGTTTGTAGACCGTATGCCCGTAGCGATCCTGGATGCGGTCTATGAGTGTCGGCTTGATGCGCCGGCCGCCGTTATCGAACATCCCGTAAGCGGTCACCATGCGCAGCAGGGTCGTCTCGCCGGCGCCCAACGAAAATGACAGGTATGGAGGCAAATCGTCGTAGACGCCGAAACGTTTGGCATAGTCCGCAATCAACGGCATGCCGATGTCCTGCGCCAGCCGGACAGTCATGACGTTGCGTGAATGCTCGATGCCGAAACGCAGCGTCGAGGGGCCGTAGAATTTCCCTTCATAGTTTTCCGGCCGCCAGACCCCGATGCCCGGGCCTTGATCGATCTCAAGCGGAGCATCGAGCACGATGGTCGACGGCGTGTAGCCATTGTCCAGCGCGGCAGCATAGACGAAGGGCTTGAATGACGAGCCCGGCTGCCGGAGCGCCTGCGTTGCGCGATTGAACTGGCTCTGATCGAACGAGAAGCCGCCGACCATCGCGAGCACGCGACCGGTCACCGGATCCTCGACGACCATCGCACCGGAAATTTCCGGCACTTGCCGTAGGCTGAACTGGCCCTCGGTCTTCGCGGGCTCGACGTAAACGACATCACCTGCGTTTACGACTTGGCTGACTTTCGCAGGGATCTTGCCGCCGGTCTTCGCCCACTTCAGGCCGTCCAGCGGCAGGATGCCGATGGTGCGTTCCTTGCTGACAAAGCCGCCAGGCTCGCGTCCGGGCTGTAGCCCGATGCGGGCCGACTGATCACTAACCTCCATCACCACCGCAAGCCGCCACGGCGCGACGTCGGACAAAGCCTTAACTTCGGCAAGCTTGATACCCCAATCGCCAGCGAGGTCGATCTTGGCGACCGGCCCGCGCCAACCTTGAGTCTGATCGAAGCGCACCAGGCCGTCGATCATGGTCTTGCGCGCCAGCACCTGCAGTTTTGGATCAAGCGACGTACGGACTGACAGTCCGCCTTCATACAACTTCTTTTCGCCGTAGCGATCATAAAGCTCGCGCCGCACTTCCTCGGCGAAGTATTCGCCCGCAAAGGTATGCGCGCTCGTGGACTTGCTCGTTACGCCGAGCGGCGAGCGCCTCGCCTTCTCCGCGTCGGCGGTTTTCACAAAGCCGGCCTCTGCCATGCGGTCAAGCACCCAATTACGGCGCTCGATTGCGCGTTCGCGTTGTCGGAACGGGTGATAATTACTCGGAGCCTTGGGCAGCGACGCGAGATAGGCCGCCTCCGGCACCGTCAGCTCGTTCACCGCCTTGTCGAAGTAGGTGAGCGATGCGGCTGCAATGCCATATGCACCAAGGCCGAGATAGATCTCGTTCAGGTAAAGCTCGAGGATTTTGTCCTTGCTGTAGGTGCGCTCGATCTTGAGCGCCAGCAGCGCCTCCTTGAGCTTACGCGAAACAGAGAGCTCGTTGGTCAGCAAGAAGTTCTTGGCAACCTGCTGCGTGATCGTTGAAGCCCCCTGCGGCCGCCGGCTTGAGCCGTAGTTCTGAAGATAGTTGACTGCAGCGCGCGCGATGCCGGTGAAATCCAGACCGCCGTGCTCGTAAAAATTCTTGTCCTCGGCGGCAAGGAACGCGTTGATCACCATCTTGGGGACCGCCTGAATGGGAATATAGAGCCGCCGCTCGCGCGCGTATTCCGCGACCAGCGAGCCATCGCCGGCATGCACACGCGTCATCACCGGCGGCTCGTAATCCTGCAGCTGCGAATAGTCCGGCAGGTCCTTGGAAAAATGCCACAGGAGACCGGCAGCCGCCGCCACACCAACCACGAACAAAATGGTGCCAGCAGCAAACAGGAGGCCGAAGAAGCGAAGCAAGAGCTTCATGATCGCATGATCCCGCGTCGTGCCTGGTATTTTATCACTACCCGCCCGTTCATGCCCGGCAAAGGGACATCGCCCTGTGTTTGCTGGGTTTTATGTTGAAACTGAGGCCGGGTGCTCATCTAGCGACGCCCTCCACCGGCTCCCGCCACACGCGGCGTAAAGAAGGCCTCGACGGCCTTAACCACGGCCTGGGCTGTGCGCGCCCGCCAGACCGGGGAATTGAGCTGCTTGAGGTCGTCTTTCGTCGACATGTAACCTAGTTCGATGAGCACCGACGGTACATCCGGAGCTGTTAACACTTTAAATCCGGCCGACTTCAGCGGGTGCTTGTGCATGCGAGCGGCACTCTTGAGCTCATCAACGACCGTGCGGGCGAATTGCATGGAGAACGTCTTGGTTTCGCGTTGCGCCAGGTCGACGAGAATATTGGCGACGTCATTGGGTTCGGCCGTCAAGTCGACGCCGGCAATGACGTCAGCCTTGTTCTCCGCCTCGGCAAGTCTTGCCGCCTCGGCGTCGGAAGCGGTTTCGGAAAGCGTATAGACGGTGGCACCTTCGGCGAGACCCTCTTTCCGCGGTAAGGCGTCGGCATGAACCGAAATGAAAAGTGCAGCACCGCGCGTGCGCGCGAAGCGCACCCGCTCGGATAATTGAATAAAGCTGTCATCAACGCGCGTCATTGCGACGCGGTATTTTCCCCCGCTTTCAAGCTTCTCGCGAAGCGCCTGCGAGAAAGCCAGCACGATGTCTTTTTCAAGCTCTCCGCCGGACCCTTTCGTTCCATTGTCGATACCGCCGTGACCGGGATCCACAACGATCAACGGACGCGCATCGCCGTCTGCCTTGACTGACGGCTCGCTCGGTTTCGCTCCGGTATTATGTGCGGGTCGCGTTTGCAGCGAAATGTTTCTCATGAAAGCGGCGCGATCGATTGCCGCAAGGTCGAGCACCAGCCGGGCCGGTTGGCCTTCCGCAGCATCCAGTACGAAAGCTTTTTCGATGCGCACAGGTCCCTTGGCGTCGAGCACGATGCGTGAGCCGCCCTGCATAATTAGCCCGTAACGGAATGCCTTGATCAGGCCGCGGCTCTGCGTGCCGGCCTTGGCCGGCAGCTTGAAGTTCACCTGCGGCAGATCGACGACCACGCGGTACGGATCGGCAAGCGTAAAGGCCGCGAAATCGATCTTCCGGTTCAGGTCGACCGCAAACCGGGTCTGCTTGTCGTCGCCGCCAATCCGCAGGTCGCTTGCGACAACCTCCTGTTCGACCGTGGCCGCAAGCACATGTTCGGTCACCGCGCTCTCGGCGGCCAAGCCGGCCGAGTCGCAAAGCAGTGCGCAAACCAGGGCGCTGATGATGGCGATGGCTCGGGCTGTCACGAATCCAAACCCTTGAATGTGCGCTTTTTAACCCATTAAGGGCCGGTTCGGTTAACGGATATTGATAAGTGGCGCGATTCCCCGCGCTACTGTTGCCTGGCTGCAAAGCTTCCCTTGCCAGTCCGGGCGCCGGGCCGTATGTAAGTTGTGCTGACGGTTAGAGTTCCGGTTGTGCCGTGTTCGGGCCCCGGCCGCTTAGGTCCAGTACCGCCCCCCGAAGGAGGTCGGCGGACGGACAAGCGAAATGCCGAAACCCTTGTGAAGGCACCCGGATCAGCGCGCGGCATGCAAAGCCGTTCGCACCCTGGCTGTGAGCGACGATAAACCTCGGTTCGCGCTTTAAGGCGCGGCCGCAGTGATACGGGTCGCAAGTTTCATGCTGCCACTGACGCAGCAAAGGTATTTTGAGGTTCATAACCCACGCGCCGCCATTATGACGGCGCGCGATGGTATGCGCCTTGGCCACGCGGCCCTTCCCCTCAACACCTATCAGGCCGGTTCCCCGGACATTCGACTCGCGCCGTCTGCTACGCGCGAGCCCGTGGGAGTTTGCGGCCCAGTGAGATTTTCCAATGGCCGACAAAATGTTGATCGACGCGACCCACCCGGAGGAGACCCGGGTCGTCGTGCTACGCGGCAATCGCGTCGAGGAATTCGACTTCGAGAGCGCCAACCGCAAGCAGCTTCGCGGTAACATCTACCTCGCCAAGGTCACGCGCGTCGAACCGTCACTACAGGCGGCGTTTGTGGATTATGGCGGCAACCGCCACGGTTTTCTCGCGTTCTCGGAAATTCACCCGGACTATTACCAGATCCCGGTCGCTGACCGGCAAGCGTTGATCGCCCAGGAAGAGCGCGACCAGCGCGATGCCGACGCCGAGGCCGAGCGTCGGGCTGGACGCCGCGGCCGCCGTCACCGCCACCGCGGCGCCGAGCGACATCGGGATCGCGACGTCGTACAGAGCGAGCCGCTCTCCGCCGAGCAGGCCGCGACCGAAGCGACAGAAGCTCCGGCGGCCGACCACGGATTTGGGGAACCGGCACAGGACCAATTTGCGCAGACGCCTGATTACGTTGCTGAGCCGGCGGCGGCGCAGCTCGAATTTGCGGCCGAGGCGCAAGAGCACCGGGCAGCCGAAAGTTCCTCCGTCTACGACACCGCTCCGCCGGCTGACGCGCCGCTTGAAACCACCGCCGAAGGTGAGCAGCCGTCCGCAGCTGCCGAAGCCGCCCTCACCGCCGAAACCGTACCGGGTGAGGCGCCCCATCATGCCGACTCCCCGGCCACCGACACGGCGGAAAACGGCAACGGCGAAGATCATGCGGACGATGAGGCGGTGGAATCGGTGGGCGGTGCCGACGCCCTCGAAGAGGTGCAGGAGCGGCTCCCTCGATTCCGGCGCCAGTACAAGATTCAGGAAGTGATCAAACGCCGGCAGGTGATGCTGGTGCAGGTCGTCAAGGAAGAGCGCGGCACCAAGGGCGCGGCGCTGACGACCTACCTCTCGCTCGCGGGCCGTTATTCGGTGCTGATGCCGAACACCGCGCGCGGCGGCGGCATTTCCCGCAAGATCACGTCCGCCGAAGATCGTATGAGACTGAAAGAAATCTCGCAGGAACTCGAAGTCCCGGAAGGCATGGGCGTGATCCTGCGCACCGCGGGCGCAAGCCGCACCAAGACCGAGGTCAAACGCGACTTTGAATATCTGTTGCGCCTCTGGGAGACGGTCCGCGACCTCACACTCAAATCGACCGCGCCGAAACTGGTCTACGAGGAAGGTTCGCTCACCAAGAGGTCGATCCGCGACCTATACGGCAAGGATATCGAGGAAATTATCGTCTCCGGCGAGGAAGGCTACAAGGAAGCGCGCGAGTTCATGCGCATGCTGATGCCGAGCCACGCCAAGAACGTAAAACATTACAAGGATACGCAACCGCTGTTCACACGCTACGGCATCGAAAGCCAACTCGATGCCATGTTCTCGCCGGTCGTCCAGTTGCGTTCCGGCGGGTACATCGTGATCAACCAGGCCGAAGCCCTGGTTGCGATCGACGTGAACTCGGGCCGCGCGACGCGCGAGCACCACATCGAGGACACCGCACTCAAAACCAATTGCGAAGCTGCGGACGAAATCGCACGGCAACTGCGCCTGCGAGATCTCGCCGGCCTCATCGTCATCGATTTCATCGACATGGACGAGGGCCGCAACAACCGCACGGTCGAGCGGCGCCTGAAGGAGGCGCTCAAGCATGACCGCGCGCGAATCCAGGTCGGCCGCATTTCCCATTTTGGCCTGCTCGAAATGTCGCGCCAACGCATCCGCACGTCGGTGCTGGAAAGCTCGACCGAAAAATGCCCGGTGTGCGGCGGCAGCGGCCACGTACGCTCGGTGTCGTCGGTAGCACTGCAATTGCTGCGCGCCGTCGAGGAGATGCTGATCAAGGGCGCAACGCACAATCTGATCGTTCGCACGCGCGCAGAAGTCGCACTTTACGTTCTCAATCACAAACGCGCTCATCTGCGCGCGCTCGAGGAGCGTTTCCGCATCACCATTACGGTGTCAGCCGACCCGGCGGTAACCGGGCAGCAGTCCTACGTGATCGATCGCGGCGAACAGGTGCACACACCCGAGGCAGCACGCAATCTTGCCGCCCAGCAGCCGCAGATTCCGGTCTCGGCAGACGAAGCCGAAGAGGACTTCGCCACAGCGGATGAGCAGGAAGAAGGTACCGAACTCGCGGCAGCCGAGCTGGAGGGCGAAGCCCGTCGCGAAGGCGGGGAACGTGAAAGCGGCCGCAGGCGCCGGCGCGGACGCGGCGGACGGGGACGCGGCGGCGAGCTGCGTCGCACTGTGCCAGCAATCACGCACGACACCGTCCCCGAGCACGCCGTCGCGCACGAGGAGCATGACGGCGGCTTGCCCGAAGAGGACGGTTCGGGGCAGCAACCGCCGACTCAGGACAACGCTCAGTTCGGTGAAGGTGAAGCCCGCGAGGGCGGGCGCCGTCGCCGCCGGCGTGGCCGCCGCGGCGGCCGCCGCAACCGGCAGCGCAACGGTGAGAAGCCGCCATTCCAAGGCGATGCAACCCCGGAGTCCGAGGCTCAGCGGCATGACGAGCGGCCGCAGTATGAGAGCGAGCCCGTCTATGCTGCGCCGGCCGAGCACCGCCCTACCCCGCCGCCCGAAGAACCAGCGGCTCCTGCAAGCGAGCAGGACGCGCCCCGACGCCGTTCGACTATTCGTGAACCGGTCGTCTTTTCCGCCGAAGGCATGCCACCTTCACCCGCAAATCTCCCACCGTCGACGCCGGTCATCTCCAGCTCGGGAGCAGACGAGCAGACCGCCCCGAAACGCGGCTGGTGGGGTAAGCGTCTGCTCGGCGACAAGAGTTAGGCATCTTTGAAAAGGGCAAAATCCTGCCAACGAGAACGCCCACAAGCCTGTGTCCCTGACAAAGCGTGCTATCCTGATTCCGCATCGACACCGAAAAGGAGCCGATCCGATGCTGCGAACCCTTGTCATCGTCGTCATCCCAGTCCTGCTTGCGGCAACGCCGTCCGCAGCCGTCACGTCGCAGGAAAAAATGGAGACGTGCAAAGTCGGCGCCGAAAGCCAGCAGCTTCAGGGCGCGAAGCGCTCCGCGTTCATTAAAAAGTGCATGGCGGGGGGAAATTACGAGCCCCCGGCGCGTAAAAACGCAGCGAAGCCGGAACAGAGAAAATAGCCGACTAGCGCGCGCTCGCCGCTGGAGCAGATGCAGGCCGCTCCAGCGGTTTGACGTCGAATGAGCGCAATTGACCGCGGCGAAGTACTTCGATCGTAGTAACGCGATTGATCCGCTCTCCGTTGAGGGTACGGATCAGATCGTCGACGCCGGTGATACGCAGGCCATCAAGCCGCACGATGGTGTCGAGGGTCATCAACCCGGCCAACGCCGCGGGACCATGCGGCTCGGACGCGGTGATCATTGCACCCGACGCATTTTCGGTGCCTGCCGCTCGCGCCTGCCGGCGAGGAACGGCCGCCGTTTGTGCCGATATCCCGATATAGGCACGCCGAACGCGACCATGCTGGATCAGTTCGCCGAGAACAAACCTGGCGGTGTTGCTTGCTACCGCGAAGCAGATGCCCTGCGCGCCCATGATGACCGCTGTATTTATTCCGATGACCTCTCCTCGCGACGACACCAGCGGGCCTCCAGAATTTCCAGGATTGAGAGCGGCATCGGTCTGGATCACGGCCTCGATCAGCCTGCCCGTGCGCGAGCGTAAAGACCGTCCGAGCGCTGAAATCACGCCCGCGGTCACGGTGGACTCGAAGCCAAGCGGATTGCCGATCGCAACGACCAGTTGGCCGCGCTTGAGCAACTTGGAATCACCCAACGGCGCGCTCGGCAGATCGCGCGCAAAGCCGGCGCGCAGGAGCGCCAGGTCGGTGTCGAAATCCTCGCCCAGACTGCGGGCTTCCATCACGTGGCCCTCGGCATCCTGCAACCAGATGTCCTTGGCGCCCTCGACCACGTGGCTGTTGGTCAGCACCAAGCCGTCGGGAGCAATGATGACGCCCGATCCCACCCCGGTCGGGCGGTCGTTCTTTGTGCGCAGTTCGACGCGCACCACAGCCGGGCCGACAGCATCGGCAACCGAGGTAACGGCATTGGAGTAGGCATCGAGGATTTCTGTATCGCTGGCAGACGGTGACGCGGCTTCGCCGGCGTCCCGGACTTCGGGCGACGAGGCAAAATCGAGCATTGGCGTGTTGGGGTTAAGTGAATTGGACCGTGATGTAGGTACGGGGGGCCACAATTAAAAGGTGTCACCGCGCCTGGGCCGCCATTTCCGGCCATTTCCGGGTCGGTTCAACGCGATTCAAATTGATCTGTTCCGTTTAACTTTCATCAAGCGTGGGGAGGTAAGGTGCTACAGGACCAGGTCAATTTCCTCAAAGGTCAAATGCGCAAGGCAAAGCAAGTCCGCAACAGGGCCCTTTCGGCAGGGGAAGGCCGGCGTGCCATCATCGTGACGGCGGCGCTCACCGGGCTATTTTTGCTCGCCGCCTTCGTGACCGCGGGCTCTTTTCTCTCCACCGATCCGCAAGCGATGAGCTCGGTAGCCAAGGTGACCCCGCTGCCCCGGACCGAAGGAGGCGAAGCCGCAAGCCGCGTCGCTTCTATCGTCATGGAGACCGACAAAAAGGGCCGTTGCGAGGAGCGCCAGTTCGACAATCGGACCGGAAAAATGGTCTCGGCCAACTACGTCAACTGCGATGCGCGGCTTGAACCGGAACGCGACAGCACGCCGTCGGAAAACATCAACCGCGAGCGGATTCGCGCCATCCTCGGTGCATTCAAGAAATAGTCGACCGCAAATTCAGCGGCTCGGCATTTATCGTCGCAGCCAGCCACTGATACGCCCGACAGCCTCATGCATCTCGGCAGCGGATCCTGCATAGCAGAAACGCAGAAAATGTTTTCCGTTCACCGGATCGAAGTCGATGCCCGGCGTTGCGGCAACGCTCGCCTCGTTGAGCATGCGCTTTGCGAAATCCAGGCTGTCGGCTGAGAAACTCGAAATATCCGTGTAGAGATAGAACGCCCCATCTGCCGGCAGAAACTTATCGAGCCCGGCTTTCGGCAGACCGTCAATGAGAATTCGCCGGTTCTCTTCATAGCCATGCTTGACGGCTTCCATTTCTTCGCGGCCATCGAATGCGGCCTCAGCAGCAACCTGCGCCAGCGTCGGCACCGAAATCGCAAGGTTGCCCTGCAGACACTCGATCGAGCGGACCAGAACGTCCGGCACGATCATCCAACCGACACGCCAGCCGGTCATGCAGAAATACTTCGAAAAGGAATTGATCACGACAGCACGGTCCGACACGTTGGCCGCGGTTTCGGCGGCAAACGCATAGTCGAGTCCGTGGTAAATTTCATCGGAGATGACCCGAATGCCTTCCGCTTCGGCGACCGCGATTAGCCGCGTGAGCGCGTCCGCATCCATCATGGTGCCGGTCGGATTGGCTGGACTTGCAATCACGACGCCCTTGAGCGGCTTGCGCTGGTGCGTCGCGAGCAGTGCTTTGGTCGACAAAGCCCACCGCGTATCCGCGGATGTCTCGATGAGCACCGGCTCGCATCCGAGCGCCGAGAGTACGTGGCGATACGGCGGATAGCCGGGATTGGCCAAGGCGACACGGTCGCCCGGCTCGAACAGTGACAGGAATGCCAGAATGAACCCACCGGAAGAGCCGGTGGTCACGACGACGCGAGCCGGATCAAGAAGGAGATCGTAGGCATCCCTGTAGTGGCGTGCGATGCGCGCGCGCAGTGATGCTATTCCCAGCGTCTCGGTATAGCCGATGCGCCCGTGTGCAAGCGCAGCTTGTGCTGCTCGGATGGCCGTCGCCGGCGCCGGGGCGGCCGGCTGCCCGACCTCCATGTGAATGATATTGGCGCCCTGCGCCTCGCGTTGCGCCGCCGCCGCCATGACATCCATGACGATGAACGGTGGCACATCGCTGCGTTTCGATGGCGCCAATAGCCTTTTTGCCGCATCAAGCATCGTTTTTGACCGATTGGGCCTTGTTTCCCTGCCCCGCTGCCGCCGCATTCCCCGGTTTGCTTGCGACCGGCGCCGTCATGACCGGGTCGTGATCGCAGGCTGCGTTGACCGCCTGTAAGAGCGTCAATAGTTTCACGCGCATTCGGTGCACATCGGCATGTCCTTGGACGGCACACCTATCAGGACGCGGCGCAGGGCGCCAGCAGCCCGGGCGATCGCCTTGCTCACCGCGGTCGCCGTCGGCACCGCCGGCATCGCGCCCGCACACGCTCAGGACAGTGCGACGCGCGGGATGCCTATCATCCGTGACGCCGAGATCGAGCAATTGTTGCGCGATTATGCACAGCCGGTCCTGCGAGCGGCGGGACTTGCTAAACAGAATGTGAGTGTGGTGGTCCTGAGCGAACGCTCGTTCAACGCGTTCGTAATGGATGGCCGGCATATCTTCATCAATGCCGGAGCGTTGTTTGATGCCAAGACCCCTAATGAAGTCATTGGCGTCTTTGCCCACGAGACCGGACACCTTGCCGGCGGTCATCTGCAGCGCTTACGCGAACAGCTTGCCTCCGCGCAGACGGCATCAATCATCGCTCTGCTGGCCGGCCTTGGCGCGGCGGTCGCCGGTGCCCGCGCCGGAGCAGGCGGCAGCGATGTCGGAATGGCTGCAATCATGGCGCCGCAGCAGGCGATCATGCGCACGGTGCTCTCCTATGTACGTACGCAGGAAGATCAGGCCGATCACGCAGGAGTGAAATTTCTTAACGCGACAGGCCAATCGCCGCGCGGCATGGTCGACCTGTTCAAGCGACTGAGCAGCGAATCGTTATTTAATTCGCGCTACATTGACCCCTATATGCAAACTCATCCGATGCCGGCTGAACGCGTCGCTGCACTCGAAACCGTCGCCAAAGCCAGCCCTTACTGGGATCGCAAGGATCCTCCCGAGCTGCAGCTCCGCCACGACATGATGCGCGCCAAGCTTTCTGGTTTTCTGGAACGACCCGACACAGTTGCCCGGCGCTACCAGGCCAATGACCACAGCCTGCCCGCCCGTTACGCGCGCGCGATTTCGACCTATCGTAACTCCGACCTGCGACAGGCGATTGTGCAAATAGATTCGCTCATCCAAATGCAGCCAAACAATCCTTATTTCTACGAGCTCAAAGGCCAGGCGCTGCTGGAAGGCGGACATCCGTCGGAAGCCGTCGCTCCGCTGCGGCACGCCGTCCAGCTATCGCACAACAATGCGCTGATCGAGATCATGTTGGCACAGGCGCTCAATGCCACCGGCAACACGAAACTTTCCGAGGAAGCCGTCGCCAT
>Ga0207703_10002196_pt1 | contig 17129 bp, 13 predicted proteins | sample KBSSwiS12_FD_184304 | JGI IMG/M metagenome (GOLD analysis project Ga0207703, IMG submission 184304) | Switchgrass rhizosphere microbial communities from Kellogg Biological Station, Michigan, USA - KBS Switchgrass S1-2 (SPAdes) (version 2) | ecosystem: Host-associated > Plants > Roots >...
CGCGGCCCAGATCGCCGAGCTCTACGACGAGCGACTGGTGCGCAAATGGCAATTCTACCTCGCCGGGGCGGAGCAGTCGTTCCGCTTCGGGCAGATGGTCAATTTCCACTTGCAGACCGTCAAGCGCCAGTCCGCCCTGCCGATGACCCGCGACTACATCAGCGCGGAGGCCGGGCGGCTGATGGGCGCCGAACCCGTGCCCGAGTGGCACCTCGGTCAAGCGGCCGAGTAGGCGCTAGCTTCCCAGCAGCATTGCGAACCGGCCCGCCGCCTGTTAGGCGCGCCCCGCCTGTATCCCGACTGCCGGAGCGCTTGTCCCATGTCCGATATCAAGAAGGTCGTCCTCGCCTATTCCGGCGGTCTCGACACCTCGGTGATTCTCAAGTGGCTGCAAGTGACCTACAACTGCGAGGTCGTCACCTTCACCGCCGACCTCGGCCAGGGTGAGGAACTCGAGCCCGCCCGGGCCAAGGCGAAGCTCATGGGTCTGCCCGACAGTAACATCTACATCGACGACCTGCGTGAGGAGTTCGTCCGCGACTTCGTCTTCCCGATGATGCGCGCCAACGCCCGATATGAAGGCGATTACCTGCTCGGCACCTCGATCGCCCGCCCGCTTATCTCCAAGCGCCTGATCGAGATCGCGCACGAAACCGGCGCCGACGCGGTCGCCCATGGCGCAACCGGAAAGGGCAATGATCAGGTCCGCTTCGAGCTCTCGGCCTATGCGCTCGATCCCAACATCAAGGTCATCGCCCCGTGGCGCGAATGGGACCTGACCAGCAGGACGGCGCTGATCGCGTGGGCGGAATCGCACCAGATCCCTGTCCCCAAGGACAAGCGCGGTGAAAGCCCGTTCAGCACCGATGCCAACCTGCTGCACACCTCGTCAGAGGGCAAGGTGCTGGAAGACCCTTGGGAAGAGACCCCGGACTACGTCTACTCGCGCACCGACAACCCGGAGAATGCGCCCGACCAGCCCGAGTACATCACCATCGACTTCGAGAAAGGAGATGGCGTTGCGCTCAATGGTACCGCGATGTCGCCGGCCACCCTGCTCGCCGCACTCAACGAACTCGGCCGCAAACACGGCATCGGTCGGCTGGACCTCGTCGAGAACCGCTTCGTCGGCATGAAGAGCCGCGGCATGTACGAGACACCCGGCGGCGAGATCTACGCCCGCGCCCACCGCGGGATCGAGCAGATCACGCTGGACCGCGGCGCTGCCCACCTGAAGGACGAGCTCATGCCCAAGTACGCCGAGCTCATCTATAACGGCTTCTGGTTCGCTCCCGAGCGCGAGATGCTGCAGGCAGCGATCGACCTCAGCCAGGAGAAGGTCGCGGGCACCGTCCGTCTCAAGCTCTACAAGGGCCAGGCCTCGGTCGTCGGCCGCAAGTCGCCCAACTCGCTCTACTCGGAGCGGCACGTGACTTTCGAGGACGACGCGGGCGCCTACGACCAGAAGGACGCAGCGGGGTTCATCAAGCTCAACGCCCTCCGCCTGCGCCTGCTCGCCCAGCGCGACCGCTGAGCGCATCAGCCGCGCGGCGATTCTGGGCCACCAGATCCGCACTTGGCAAGTTGTCCACCGCTTCGCCCCGGTTATCCACCGGGGCGGCGGCGGCTTGTGCATAACCGCCCCAGAATCCGCTTGCGCGACTCGGTCGCGAGGCGCAGCTTTTGGTGGTCGGACACAGCGGATGAGCTGACCGGGCGGTACGAGCGAGCCTCCGAAACCCCGCAGACTCCGAGGTTTTCGAACCGGCGGCGATAGTCCGCGGCGATATCGGAAAACACGCTTGCCACGCTGGCAACGGCACGGCGAAGCGAACCGCAGATACCGCATGAGACGCGCTGACGGATGAGCGTTCCTGCAGGCTTCCACGGCCTGCCTCCGGTCGCACACGGCACATTCCGCAAGGAAGGTGACGCGAAGGTCGCAGGGCAGAGCAAGGCGGCAGGCAAGAGCGGTCACGGAACCGCCAGGCGGTCGGCGACGGTGACAGGGATGACCTTCGGGCCATCGCGCAGTCATCCCAGCCCCGCCTGACGGGACCGGACGCCCGTCGATCGACCCGGCAACGGGCGACGGCGATGCAAGGCCCGGCAGTCGCGAGACCACCGGGCGGGAGCACCGCCACGCAGCGGGCCAGCGGCCTGGCGACCGAGAGGTCGACGGCAGCAGGTCGGACGGACGCAGGAATGGGGCTGGCGGGAACGCCGGCCCCATTTGCGTTGGGGCGCAACTAGTCGTTGGCGAGATGGCCTCGTCGTCGCCTGCTCGCCACCTCGCTCTCCGGCATGCTGCCGCGGCGCCTCGCGGACGGCCCGCCTGACCGGGCCCCGCGAATCGGTTGCACGATCGGGGTGCGGGCGCGCCTCACCCTCGCTCCCGCCGCGTCCCGCCTGTTCCGGACCACCGTCCTGCCGCGCCGCATCGGCATTCGATTGCAGGCCCGGCGCTAACCGCGTTTGCCCCTACCCGGCCCCGCTGACCCCGCAGAACTGCGCGGACGCCCGCGCGGCGGGGCTGGCCGGGCCCCTACCGAACGATGGCAAACGGCTTAACCACACCTGTTGCGAAGGTTCGGGGGGCGATGCGGTAACCGTGAGCGGCGAGACTTCCTTCACCAGGGGGGCACCCGGCCCCTCGCCACGGCGCGGCACTCGCGCAGCATACGAAGGGGGCTCTGACGATGCGCAATTCCAGCCTGGCAGCCACGCTGTCCACCTCTCCCGCCACCCGGCGCCCGTTCCACCCGTCCGCGTCCCACCACGCCGCGCCCCGCCGCAACGCCGCCGACAGCTGGCGCGCCGGGCTGACCCGCACCGCCGTCTCGCTCAGCGCGATGGCCGCCGCCGCGCTCGCCGCCGCGCTCACCTTCCCCGGCGCCGCGCGGGCCGAGACCGCCGCCACCGCCGCGCCGTCGGCCGAAGCCTTCGCCCTCGCCGCCCGCCCCGCCACGCCCGCAGGCCCGCGGTTCGACGCGGGCGCCGCCCCTTATGAGAGCAGCGGCAACGCCCTCGCCCGCCTCGCCAGCGCCGCCGCCGCGCCGCACCGCGTGTTCGTGCCCCATGTCCGGGTCGAGAGCGGCACCGAGAACGGGGTCATGGCCGCCTGGCAGGTCCGCGACTACGACCTCCGGTTCGAGTACGGCACCGTGCTCACCCGCACCGCCGCGGTGCCCTTCCAGCGCAACGACGCGCAGGTCGAGCGCACCCGCGTGACCACGCGCCTCGTCACCCGCTTCTGAACCCCGGTGCGGCGGCTCCACCGACCCGAGTGCCGCACGGGCCGACGCACCGGTCGCCGCGCCATTCCCTTCCGCCTTGCCGGCCCTCCCGTCCGGGCGCTTCCCCGCGTCCGGGTCCCCGCCCGCCCGCGCGTTCCCCACCGGGGCGGGCGGGGTCGTTGACGAAGTTGACAGGGTCCTGGAAGGAATGGCCGGCCGGGGCGGTGGCGGCGGCGCAAGGGACTTGAACTCGGTCGGCCCGGCCGCGTCCGGCCCGGCTTCCCTACTGTCATCCCCCCGACCATCGGCCAGCCCGTCGACCATGGCCTCGGCCCGCTCCTGCCACGCGTCCCACTGCGCCCCGGCGCGGAGCCGCGCCTTGCGATAGGCGCGGGGGCCGAGGCCATCGGTGCTGCGGGCGACGTGCGCGGCGCGCGGCGGCGGGAGGAACGGATCGGCCTCCTGCCCCTCGCGCGTCCACGGCTCGGGCGCCACCAGCCCCTGCGGCGCGGCCCCGGCGACCAGCGCGACCAGCTCGTCGAACCGGTCGGCCCGCGCCCTCGCGGCGGCGTTGCCCTCGGCATGGCGATCGAGCCGGGCGAGGTGCGCGAGCAGCAGCCGCGCATCGTAGCGGCGGCGGCGGGCGATCTCCTCGCCATGATAGTAGACCGCCTCCTCGACCCCTTCGAGCGCGCGCTCGGCCAGCACGGCCTCGGCATGATCGCGGGCGAGGACCAGCGCGGCGTCCCAGGCGGCGGCGAACTGCCCCGAGCGGCGGCGGCGGACATAGGCCGCCTGCGGCGAGACCCCGGCGGCGAGGCAGGCGGAGCGGACGGTGCCCGAGCCGGCGAGGTGATGGAGGAAGCGGGCCTGGCGAGCCGGAGAGAAGGCGTCATGCCGCCCCTCCCCGCCGAAGGCCGGGGAGCCCATTGCCTCCCCCTCCCGTTCACGGGAGGGGGCCGGGGGGAGGGCCTGTTGTCCGTCAGGCCAGGTCATTCCGGGGTCGAACCTGACCTGCCCTCCCCCAGCCCCTCCCGCCTGCGGGAGGGGAGCAGAGATGGGGGCACGCCCTTCGGCTTCGCTCAGGGTAAACTTGCCCTCAGGGCAAGACGCGGAGGAGCAGGGAGACGCGGAGGGAGCAGGATCCTGCCCGGCACGGGGAGGGGGACCGCCGCAGGCGGTGGAGGGGGGTCTCCCCCGCAGCGCCGCGCCCGCGGACGAGCCTCCTCCGTCAGCGGCTGCGCCGCCGCCACCTCCCCACGCGTGGGGAGGAAGACCTTCACCCTGCCCGCTCCCCTCCCCCGGCAGGCCAAGCGCCCGCTCGGCGGGAATCCAGCCGCGGCCGAAGGGGCTGGAGGGGGTGTTGTCGGGCTTGGACATGACTGCGCTCCCGCTGGGCGGAGGAAGGGGAGCGTTTCAGGTATGTCAGGTTGGGGGGTGTAGGAAAGGGGTGGATATATTCAGGCGAGGATTAGCCAATGCCTTCCTGAATTGGCGAAAGAAGGTACGAACACTATATCGCACGAGTGGCGCATGGTGGTTTCGTGATCGCCGTGCCGATCGACACAGTAGGGAGCGTGGACTCGAGACATGGGTAAATACCCTTTTCCCCCAGTCACCGAGGCAGTGATCGACATCCGGTTCGAGGCCCCCTTAACCGAAGACCTGCAAGCAAAACTCAGCAGGAAGCTGGCGAAGGCTTACCCATCGGAACAGATCGTAACCAATCATGGCTTAATTGTCCATGTCGATGGAAACAAATCACAAGTTAAGCAGGAAGAGCAAAAAGTTTTTCGCAGAGCAAATGACGATCAAAACGAGATTTGCCTCGTGCTATCCAACAACTTAATAGTTTCTCAACTCGCTGTATATCCTGGATGGGACGATTTCATAGCAAGATTCACGAGTACGTATGATTGCTTCAAGAAGGTATGTGGCTACAGGAAGATTACTCGAATAGGTTTGAGATACATAAATCGCATCGATATTTCCGAAAAGGATGGGATCGTTCCGTACGAGGAATACCTAAACATCTATGTCCTTTTGCCCAAAGTGTTGGATCCGACCGATGGGTATTCCCTACAATTGCACAAACGATTCCCTGATCTCAAAGCCGAAGTTGTGATAAATTCCGCCTCAACTCCCTCACCTCTGCCGAACTGCGTCGCATTTATCCTCGACATTGACGTCAGCAGGGCTGTTGATCCACCCCAACACGACCGCGAAATTTTCGATTTCCTACTCCAAGGGCGTGCGATAAAGAACGAGATATTCGAAGCAGCTATTTCTGACGCTTCAAGGAAGCTTTTTTATGACGACCAACGCCTTACTTAGGCCAACAACCAAGACACCGAAATTCGATTGGGGTGGGTCGAGCGACCTAGCGATAAGCTACGGAGCAAGTGCAGAAACACGCCAACTGATCAATCAAGTGAATGCAGTAGAATCGTCGAGATCGACCGCCGACGCTGCCACGCCAACCGCTGTCCTGCCGGGGTCAACCAAGAAGTCAACTGAGGAGATGCTATTCGATTCCTTAGTCGAGGCCAAGGTATATACGTCATTGGTAGCCATGCGAATGGACAAAGAGTGGCGTAAGAAGTTGTATAGGCAACTCGATTCTCTTTTAGATATTGACGAATGGGACGGAGAAGATGAACCTCTTCATAAAGAATCATTTGCGACGTTCTTGAAGAGTATGTTTTTAATCATGCCGAAGCGGCGCCCTGGCCTTGGCCTTTCACATGGTGGAAATTTAATCGGGATGTGGACAGAACCAGATAGCCGATTGACCATGGAATTTCTTGCTGGTGACTTAGTCCGTCTAGTCTTGTCACGCAATCAAAATGGAATTCGTGAAAGAGCGGCACTAGACACTGAAGTTGTTCGCCTGCTAGACGTCCTCAAGCCTTATTCTCCTGAGACATGGTTTAACAATGGCGATAACAAACATTCCTGACGAGGATCACGTCCTTCGCCTGGTGTCTTGGCAGCGGGTGCGCAAAGATGAAGATGATAACGTCACAGGGATACTGGGCGAAGCGTTCAGGCGCAAACCAGACGAAGATGCACTATCTGTCAATTGGCAGGAAAGAGTCACGGGAGCACTCATCGATCAACTTCGCGCCGCCGCTCGTTTGATCCGGGACACGCAAGAGTCCAAGAAGATTGGTGCAAAATCTCGTCTTGCCCGGTTACAAGTAAAAGCTACTAAGGAAATAGCAAAGAAACGTGGGGCTAAGATTAGGATCGTACACGAGCCAGTTGATGGCAATGAGCCTCATGCAGCAATAAGGCAGTTGCCGGACGATGATCTCGAATTGCTTGAAATGATAGCTAGCGAGGTTGTAGTAGATCATCACCAGTGCGGCCCTCTCCTGCAGCCTTAGAAGTCGCGCGAACGTCTAAGTGCCCCCATGGAGCGGGGGCGACGGATGGAGTTGGTCTGCACCTATCCAAGGTCCGGGAGCGCGAGGGGGATGGCCCTCGCATCTGCTCTTTCTTCATCCTTTGTCGTGATTGACCGTTTCGCCCCTCTACCATCCGGCTGCGCCGGACGGTCCCCCTCCCCGTTTCGGGGAGGATCAGCGGGTCAGTAGGGGCGCGAGATAGGCGCCGGTGAATGACCTGGGGTTTTTCGCCACCTGTTCCGGCGTTCCTTCGGCCACGACTTCGCCGCCCCTCACCCCGCCTTCGGGCCCCAGATCAAGGATCCAGTCGGCGGTCTTGATGACGTCGAGGTTGTGTTCGATGACGACGACGCTGTTGCCCTGATCGACCAGGCGGTGGAGGACTTCGAGGAGTTTGCGGACGTCTTCGAAGTGGAGGCCGGTGGTGGGTTCGTCGAGGATATAAAGTGTCTGCCCGGTGGAGCGGCGGGCGAGTTCCTTGGCGAGCTTGACGCGCTGGGCTTCGCCGCCCGAGAGCGTGGTGGCCTGCTGGCCGACCTTGACGTAGCCCAAGCCCACTTCGTTGAGCATGTGCATCCGATCGCGGATGGGGGGGACGGCCTTGAAGAACTCCTCGGCGTCCTCGATCGTCATGTCGAGCACGTCGGCAATGGAGTGGCCCTTGAACTTCACCTCGAGGGTTTCGCGGTTGTAGCGCTTGCCGTTGCACTCCTCGCAGGTGACGTAGACATCCGGCAGGAAGTGCATCTCGATCTTGATCAGGCCGTCGCCCTGGCAGGCCTCGCAGCGGCCGCCCTTGACGTTGAAGCTGAAGCGGCCCGGCTTGTAGCCGCGGGCGGCGCTTTCGGGGAGGCCGGCGAACCAATCGCGGATGAGGGTGAAGGCGCCGGTGTAGGTGGCGGGGTTGGAGCGGGGGGTGCGGCCGATGGGGGACTGGTCGATCTCGATCACCTTGTCGCAGTGTTCGAGGCCGGTGATCCGATCGTGCGGGCCGGCGATGACGCGGGCGCCGTTCAAGGCGCGGGCGGCGCCGGCGTGGAGCGTATCGAGGGTGAACGAGGACTTGCCCGAGCCGGAGACGCCGGTGACGCAGGTGAAGGTGCCGAGCGGCAGGCTGGCGGTGACGCCCTTGAGGTTGTTCGCCCGGGCGTTCTCGACGGTGAGCTGGTGGCCGTTGCCCTTGCGGCGCTTGGCCGGCACTTCGATGCGGCGGGTGCCCGAGAGATATTGGCCAGTGAGGCTGTGGGGGCTGGCGAGGATATCGGCGAGCGTGCCTTGCGCCACGATCTCGCCGCCGTGGACGCCGGCGCCGGGGCCGAGATCGACGACATGGTCGGCGGTGCGGATCGCGTCCTCGTCATGCTCGACCACGATCACGGTGTTGCCGAGATCGCGCAGGCGGCGGAGCGTGGCGAGCAGCATGTCGTTGTCGCGCTGGTGGAGGCCGATGGAGGGCTCGTCGAGAACGTAGAGCACGCCGGACAGGCCCGAGCCGATCTGGCTGGCCAGGCGGATGCGCTGGCTTTCGCCGCCCGAGAGCGTGCCCGATGTGCGGTTGAGGTTCAGGTAATCGAGGCCGACGTTGTTGAGGAAGCCGAGCCGCTCGTCGATCTCCTTGAGGATGGCGCGGGCGATCTGGCGCTGCTGGTCGGTCAACCGCTCGGGCAGCGCGGCGAACCAGTCGAGCGCGGCGACGACCGAGAAGCGGGTGACGGTGGAGATATCCTCCCCGGCGACCTTGACCGCGAGCGCCTCGGGCTTGAGGCGCTTGCCCTCGCAAGTCTCGCAGGGCTGCGCGGTCTGGAACTTGCCGAGCTCCTCGCGCATCCACGCGCTCTCCGTTTGCAGCAGGCGGCGGGTGAGGTTGCCGATCACCCCCTCGAACGGCTTCTTGACCGTGTAGGACTTGCGCCCGTCGATGAAGGTGAGGGGGACGGGCTTGCCTCCGGTGCCGTGAAGGATGATCAGGCGGACTTCGCCGGGCAGGTCCTGCCAGGGGGTGTCCAGCTTGAACCCGAACTCGGCCGCGAGGCTGGCGAGGACCTGCATGTAATAGGGCGACGGCGGGTTGGACTTGGCCCAGGGCACCACCGCGCCCTGCTTGAGGCTGAGCGCCTCGTTCGGGACGACGAGCTGCGGATCGAACAGCAGCTTCTCGCCGAGGCCATCGCAGGCCGGGCACGCGCCTTGCGGGGCGTTGAACGAGAACAGCCGCGGTTCGATGGACTCGATGGTGAAGCCGGAGACCGGGCAGGCGAACTTTTCGGAGAAGACGATGCGGTTGGGCGGGAGTTGGGCGCCTTTCAAACTCCCCTCCCGCTTGCGGGAGGGGTCGGGGGAGGGGCTGTTATCCGCACCCTCGCTCAACATGCCCTCCCCTAGCCCCTCCCGCATGCGGGAGGGGGACTGGGCCCCGACCTCCGCCACCGTGGTATCCGCCAGATCCACATAGGCCAGCCCCTCGGCCAGCTTGAGGGCCTGCTCGAAGGAGTCGGCCAGCCGGGTCTGGATGCCGTCGCGCACCGCGATGCGATCGACCACGACCTCGATGTCGTGCTTGTACTTCTTGTCGAGCGCGGGGGCGTCCTCGATGGCGTACATCTCGCCGTCGATGCGGACGCGGGTGTAGCCGGCCTTCTGCCATTCGGCGAGCTCGCGGCGGTACTCGCCCTTGCGGCCGCGGACGACCGGAGCGAGCAGGTAGGCACGCGTGCCTTCGGGGAGCGCCATGACCCGATCGACCATCTGCGACACGGTCTGCGCGGCGATCGGCAGGCCGGTGGCCGGCGAATAGGGCACGCCGACACGGGCCCACAACAGGCGCATGTAGTCGTAGATCTCGGTGACGGTGGCGACGGTCGAGCGCGGGTTGCGACTGGTGGTCTTCTGCTCGATCGAGATGGCGGGGGAGAGCCCGTCGATATGCTCGACATCGGGCTTCTGCATCATCTCAAGAAACTGGCGCGCATAGGCCGAGAGCGATTCGACGTAGCGGCGCTGGCCCTCGGCATAGATCGTATCGAACGCCAGGCTGGACTTGCCCGAGCCCGAGAGCCCGGTGATGACGATCAGGCTGTCACGCGGCAGCTCGACGTCGAACCCCTTGAGGTTGTGCTCGCGCGCGCCGCGAACGGTGATTTTGTTAAGCGACATAGCGCGGCGGTGTTCCACATCTGTTCGGGTGAAGCAAGGCCGGTTGGCCGCGCTGGCGAGGGATGTGGGGGACGGAACGCGGACTCGCAAGGCGCACCGGTGGACAGGGCGCGTCGCTGCCCCGCCCACGGCGTGATAAAGCTAAAGTTGCCCCAGCATGGCCCAGGTCTGCGGGCCGACGATGCCGTCGGCGGCGATCCCTGCGCCCTGTTGGCGAGCGAGGACGGCGGCACGGGTGGCGGGGCCGAACAGGCCGTCGGGGGTTACGCCGAGCAGGCGCTGGAGCTGGCGGACGGCGGGGCCGCGGGCGCCGAGGCGCAGGAGGGGGCTGGGATTATCAGCGCATGGCCCGCTCCTTCCCCTCGATGGCAGGGTTGGGGCGGGGTGTTCGGCATCGGCGATAGCTTGCGTCCGGGGCTGTGATGCCCCCTCCACCCCGGGGAGGGGAGATGCCGGGAATGGCGCCTCCTCCGCCGCGAGGCGGGCGTGGGCGGCGGCGATCTTCGTATCGTAGCCGAGCCGGGCGTAGGCGGGGCCGTTGTAACCGCGGGCGAAGGCGGGCCAATCGGCGGTGGCGAGCGCGGGAGCGAGGCCGGTGGCGGTGATGAAGGCGACGAAGGCGGCGAGCTGCGCCGGGTGGCCCGAGACAATCGCGGCGACGAAGCTTTCGACATCGGCGTGACCGGCGAGCGCATGGTTGAAGCCCATCAGCTGGAACGCGCCCCATGAGGCCGACTTGAGCGCGGCGGGGCGATCGAGCGCAAGGGCTTCGCCGAGCCGGTCGTACTCGCGCAGCCCGCCGAGGTATCCGCCGGGGGTGCGGGCGGAGATGGCGGGATGGGTGGCATCCCAGCAATGGCCGGTGAAGGCCGAGAACTTGTGGCGCTCGAACAGGATGCGCGGGCGGCCATCGGGGAGGAAGCCGCCCTTGCTCTCGACCTCGACGACGGCGCGGATCGCGGCCGGCGTGCAGCCGAGGGTGGCGGCGGCGGCGGCGAAATCATCGGGAGTGAGCGGAGCGGGGTTGCCGGTGAATTCCGGGGTGGCGGGTGTAGGCACGGGTATGGTCCTCCGTTGCGGGCAGGACCGTTCAGTTATCCATTATGGTTCGCGTAGGAAAATGGGTTAACCTATTTGCGCGAGCCCCGGTGTTCTTGTGAGGGTGATCGGCGCTGCGGTCGGTGGTGCCCTCACCTCCGTCACCTCCGACCAAGCTGGAGAATTCTAACCCAGCGCCAGGGCCCTTGCGCCCGGCTCGCCCAGCCAGCGAGCGGGGAGGTTCCAGATGCGGGTGACGAGCGCATCGGTGAGTGCTTGCGCCGGCGGGCCGTCGGCGACGACGCGGCCCTGGGCGAGGACGATGGCGCGGTCGGCGTGGTTCATGGCGGTGGCGAGATCGTGAAGCACGACGAGGACGCCGCGGCCTTCGGCGTGGGCCTGGTGGCGCAGCAGGCCGACCAGCGCAGCGGCATGGGCGAGATCGAGATTGGCGAGCGGCTCGTCGGCGATCAGCCAGCGCGGCTCGCCGGCGAGGACGCGGGCGGCCAGGGCGCGGGCGCGTTCGCCACCGGACAGGCGCGAGACCGGGCGGTGGCGCAGGGGTTCGAGGTCCATCGCGGCGAGCGCGGCGGCGACGGCGCGGGCATCATCCGCCCGAGTGGCGTGAGCGCGGTGGAGCGCGGCACCCTGCCACGGCAGGCGGCCGAGCGCGACGAGGGTCTCGACGGTGACGTCCCAAGCAATCTCGGGGCTTTGCGGGAGATAGCCAAGGCGGCGGGCGCGTTCGCGCGGGGGGAACGCGGCGAGCGGTTCGCCATCGAGCAGGATGGCACCGGCGGCGGGCTGGACGAGCCCGGCGAGGCAGGCGACGAGGCTCGACTTGCCGGCGCCGTTGGGGCCGACGATTGCGGTGATCTCGCCGGGGTGGAGCGTCAGGCCCACCCCGGCGAGGCGGCCGGGGAGGACGAGGTTTTCGGCGCGCAGGGTGCTCTCGGCCATCTCAGGCCCACCCGGCATCGGTGCCCGAGCCGCGGCGCAGGCGCAGCAGGAGCGCGAGGAAGAACGGCGCGCCGAGCAGGCTCAGCGCAATGCCGAGGCGCAGTTCGGTGACCAGCGGGACCACGCGGCACAGGCAGTCTGCCGCGAGGAGGAGCAGCGCTCCGGCCAGCGCCGAGGGGACGATTAGGCGCGACGGGCGGCGGTCGGTGAACGGCCGCACGAGGTGGGGGACGATCAGGCCGACGAAGCCGATGATCCCGGCGATCGCCACCCCGGCCCCGACCGTCAGCCCCATGCCGACTATCAGCAGCGCCTGGAGCCGGCGCGGATCGAGGCCGAGCGAGCGGGCAGCGGCCTCGCCGAGCACCAGCGAGTCGAGCCCCGGGCCGGCGAGGCGCAGCGCGGCGATGCCGGCGAGGGTGAGCGGGGCGGCGAGTTTCAGGTCGGCCCACGAGCGGTCGGTCAGCGCGCCCATCAGCCAGGTGACGATCTCGGACAGCGCGAAGGCATTCGGGGCGAGGCTGATTGCGAGGCTCATCAGCGCGCCGGCAAGGCTGGCGATCATCAGCCCGGCGAGGGTGAACACGGCGACGTTCGCCTGTCGTCCGGCGATCAGCCCGAGCAGCGCCATGGCGCTGCCGGCGCCGATCAATGCGAACAGCGGCAGCGCCCAGACGACCGCGGCCGCGCCCGTCCACAGCGCGACTACGGCGCCGAGCGCGGCGGACGGCGCGATGCCGAATAGCCCGGGATCGGCCAGGGGGTTGCGCAAGTAGCCCTGCATCGCCGCCCCCGCCGCGCCGAGGCCCGCGCCGAGCGTGATCGCGAGGAGGGCGCGCGGCAGGCGCAGGTCGACGAGGATGACCGCGGCACTGGCGAAGGCGGGGTGCAGCGGATCGACCCAGACCCGACCCGCAAGCAGCGAAAGCGGCAGCGCCAGCGCGAGGAGGGCGAGAAGGATAAGGTTGAGGCGGGTCATGTGGTTGGCCGTCCGGAAGCGGCCTTCGACAGGCTCAGGCTGAGCGGAATTGGTGCACCTGATCCCCCGTCCGCTCGCCCTGAGCCGATCGAAGGGCCAGGCGCAACCTGGCGCCTGATCTGCGCCAGCCGGGCGGCGGCGCGGATGATCGTGGGGCCGCCGCACCACAGGAGCGAGGGGGCGAGCGGGGCGCGGGCGGTGTGGGTGAGCGCGGCCAACGCGGGATGGGCGAGCAGGCGGTCTTCCTCGCCGTGAGCGCCCCCGGCAGCGAGGATCAGGCGCGGCGGATCGGCCAGCATGCGCTCGAGCGGGAGGTAATCGGCCTGGCGCAGCCCGCGCGCGGCGCTGAAGCTGGTGAAGCCGGTGCGGCGCAGGAGATCGGTTATGAGCGCGCTGTCGCCGGGGACGATCCCGCCCGACTGCCACACGACCGCGCTGACGGGCTGGCCAGGCGGCGGCGCGGCGGCGGCGAGCGCGGCCTCGATGCGGGCAACCAGCGCCTCGCCCCGCTCGGGGTGACCGGCAAGCGCCGCGATCTGGCGGACTTGCGCCTCGCTGGCCTCAACCGTGCCGGCGATCGGCAGCTCGACCAGCGGAATTCCGAGCCGGGCCAATGCCGTGCGGGTGGCGGGCGGGGTGTAGGTGCCCGAGAGGACGAGGCCGGGACGGAGGGCGGCGAGCTCCTCGACCGTGCCACCGGTGCTCGGCAGGCTGCGGGCGAGCGCCACGTCCATCGAGCTGGACGCGGGCTCGCGGCTATAGGCCGAGAGCGCGGCGATCTGGGCCGGATCGGAGACCTCGGCGAGGATCGCATCGGTGCAGGGATTGACGCTCGCGATCCGCGTCACCAGCCCGGCGGAGGCGCGCTGCTGCGGCGCTGCCGCGGGGGTACAAGCCCCCAGCAACAGCACTGCCAGCAGCGCGCCGCGCATCAGAACCGCGCCCTGACGCCGGCGTAGGCCGAGCGGCGCGGAGTGCCGTAGGTCCGGACGACCTCATAGACGGTGTCGAGCGCGTTCTCCACGCGACCGAACAGTTCGACGCGCGGGGTCAGCGGATAGGAGGCGCGCAGGCCGAGCGTGGCGTAGTCGGGCACCAGCTGGGTGTTGGCGGTATCGTCGTAGCGCTCGCCGGCGTGGTTGAGATCGAGCCCGGTGACCAGCCCGAACGGCCAGTGATAATCGAGGCTGGCAGCCAGCACGTGCTCTGGCCGGCGGGCAAGGCGCTTGCCGGTGAGCTGGTTGGTGGCATCGGTCCAGGTCCAGGCGAGGTTCACGTCGAAGCCTTGCCAGTCCGTGACTTGCATCGCCAGTTCGATCCCCTTCGCCCGCACCTTGCCGACGTTGTAGTAGGTGGAGGTGACGAAGTCATAATCGATCAGGTTGCGCGTGCGCCGGTCGAACCAGCCGAGCGAGACGCTGCCGTGGCCTTCGGCGAACGGCTGCTCGAGGCTGGCGTCCCAGCCACGCGCGGTTTCCGGCTGGAGCGCAGTGACGCCCGTGTTGGTGTAGAGCTGGTAGAGCGAGGGCGCCTTGAAACCCTCGCCATAGCTGGCGCGCAGGATCGGGCCGGCGGTGCCGAGCGGAGACCAGGCGCCGTTGGCGGAGAAGGTGTCGCGGTTGCCGAAATCGCGGTGGTGATCGTGCCGCGCCCCGGCGTTGAGGGTGAGGCCCGACACCGGGCGCAGGGTCAGCGAGGCATAGCCGCTGTCCATCCGGGTGCTCGCGGCCGAGCCGAAGTTGTCGCGGAAGCGGCTGCGCTCGCTCTCGCCGCCGACCAGCACGGTGACGGCCTTGATCGGGGCGAAGGCGACCTGGCCCTCGATCCGCTCGTTGCGGCCGTCGGTCACGTAGGGGCCGAACACGGCGTCGTTGGATTCGCGGTGGCTGTCGGTTAGGCCATAGCCGAGACGGGCGGACAGACGGTCGTCGAGGCCGGTCCAGCGCAGGTTGCCGTATCCGGTGACGTCGCGCTTGACGCCGGTGTTGAGCGCGTCCTTCTGGAACCCGTCGTAGCCATAGGTGGCCCGGCTGTAGAACGAGCCGGCGTCGGCCGAGAGACCGCCGCCGAGATCGACGGTGGCCTTGAGGTTGCCCGAGACGCTCTCGAACCCGTCACGTTCGGTGGCTCCGCGCGCCTCGCTGAAGGCGGAATAGCCATCGCCCTTGAGCCAGTTGCCGCCGGCGGTGAGGCCGATCGGGCCGGCCATGCCCGAAACCGAGGCGCCGAGCTGCTTGCGGTTGCGCCAGCCGTATTCGGCCTGTGCGGTGCCCTGCCAGTCCTCGGTCGGCTGGCGGGTGATGAGGTTGACCACCCCGCCGATGGCGCGGCTGCCCCACAGGACCGATTGCGAACCGCGGACGACCTCGACCCGATCGAACTGGCCGACCACGAGGCTGCCCCAGTCGAAGCCGCCGCCGACGTCGGCGGGGTCGTTGAGGCGGACGCCGTCGATCAGCACCAGGCTTTGCGAATTGTCGGCCCCGCGGACGAAGACGCTGGTCGGCTGGCCGAACCCGCCCGACGGCGCAACGGCAATGCCCGGCAGGCGGGCCAGCACATCGACCACCTGGGTGGCCTGCCAGCGCACGATCTCGTCGTGGGTGACGACCGACACCGACTGGCCGACCTCGCTGATCGGCACCGGAGTGCGGGTGGCGGTGACGACGATGGCGCTGGCGCCGGATTCGTCGGCCAGTGCCGGGCTCGCCAGCAGGAGGGCGGTGGTGGAGAGGAACAGATGGTACTTCAAGGCGCAATACTCCCGTCATGAACGATGCCGTTCATGGCGTGAGCACCCGCGGGATTGCGGGGGCTGCGCTGCATTCCGGTACACCCCGCCCGGCGCGGAACGACCATCATGGGCAGGTCTCCTGGCTCCCGGATCATCGCCCTGCCCCGCCTTCCCGGTGCCTGCGGACAGGCGGCCAGTGGCACGTGGGGCAGCGCTCCCCGGTCACAGTTGCGGGGGCAGCGCGGGATTTTCAGCCCGCTTCCCTCTTAGGTCCGATCACTCGGACAACCCGTGACGTGGGCGGGCCGATAGGATGATTTGTGCGGTGCGGCAAGAGGTTGCCGACACGGCCGGGTTCGCAATGCCGGTGACAGACCGCTTGTTAACCCGACCGTGGCATTCGTGCCATGTCGGGACGCCGCGGATTCGGCGGATGCGCCGGCAGGGGTCGCACGATACGCGCGGAGCGCGCTCCGAAGCGAAAGGCCGTTGTGAACCCTGATCTGCCAATTACCAGCGATCTGCCCCCGCGCGATTTTCATGCGCGGCTGGGGCGGCGCGCGCGCGGGATCGGGGCGCGACGCCAGTCGCGCCATCGCGGACGGCGCGTTCTGGCGCTCGCCGCGGCGGTGGCGGTGCCGGCACTGGCGGCGCCGCAGGAGTGGCAGCCGTTCGCGATCGGGGCCGAGATCGGCGGTGCGCGGGCAAGTGCGACCGAGCTGCAGCCGATGCCGTTCGAGCAGGCCGGCAGCAGCTTCCCGGGATCGGCGTTCTATTATCTCGCGGGACAGGCGGACGCCGCCCCGGCGGCGCTTGACGATGGCGCGCACTGGGATGCGGAAGCGAGCGTGGGACCGGCCGCGCGCAGCCTGGAGGCAACCGGGACCCCGGCCGACCGGATGCGGGCGCTGACCTGCCTGACCCAGGCGATCTATTATGAAGCCGCGAGCGAGCCCGATGCGGGCCAGCGCGCGGTCGCGCAAGTCGTGCTCAACCGGGTGGCGCACCCGGCCTTCCCCAAGACCGTGTGCGGCGTGGTCTACCAGGGATCCGAGCGGTCGACCGGGTGCCAGTTCACCTTCACCTGCGACGGCGCGCTGGCGCGCGTTCCTAACCGGCTGTTCTGGGAGCGGGCCGAAGCGGTCGCCCGCGCGGCTCTGGCCGGTTACGTCTACGCGCCGGTGGGCCTCGCCACCCATTACCACACGATCGCCGTGCACCCTTACTGGGCCGACAGCCTGGCCTTTCTCGGCACGATCGGTGCGCACCGGTTCTACCGGCTGGGCGGACCGGCGGGCGCGGCAGCGGCCTTCAACGTGGCGGCCTATCGCGGCGGCGAACCGGCGGCCGCGCCGTTGCCGCGCCTTGCGGGGGCGACGGCAACCGACGCCGCGCTCGATCCGGTGGCGATCGAACGCGCCTATGCGCAAGGGCTGCAGGCCGCAGTGGCGAGCGGTCCGGTCGCGGCGGCGGCGGCTCCGGCCTATGCCCCGGACCTCGCGGCTCGCGGCGGCGACCGGGTGTTTGCGGCAAGTGCCCTGCCGACGGGTTCGGGCGTGAAGGCCGAGTATGCGCATTCCGGGCAGTGGATCGCACAGCCGGGGATGTGAGGGCGGGCG
>Ga0207703_10002197_pt1 | contig 17126 bp, 25 predicted proteins | sample KBSSwiS12_FD_184304 | JGI IMG/M metagenome (GOLD analysis project Ga0207703, IMG submission 184304) | Switchgrass rhizosphere microbial communities from Kellogg Biological Station, Michigan, USA - KBS Switchgrass S1-2 (SPAdes) (version 2) | ecosystem: Host-associated > Plants > Roots >...
CGCCGGCGAAGGCCTGTCGGCAGCCGATATCGCCGCGCAGCTGAATCTCTCGCAGGGCACGGTGCGCAATTACCTTTCCGAAGCGATCGGCAAGCTCGGCGTCGGCAATCGCATCGAGGCGTATCGATTGGCGCGGCAGAAGGGCTGGTTGTAAGGGTTCCCAACGACGAATGCGCATTTCCGCCTGGCTGACATGCGCCGTTCTCGCCACTGCACAGTCGGCGTGCGCGCCGCCGCCGGCGCATCCGCTCGACCACGAGGCTTACCTCTGGCAACGCCAGTGGACGCCCGCGATCGCCACGTCGCTCGATGCGATGCGCGGCGATTTCACCGGCTGGCGCGTGCTCGCGGCCGAGTCGACGACGGCAGGCGATCTGATCGATGCCTCGCCGCGACTTGACCTGCTCGCGCGCAGCGCCAAACCGGTGATCGCCGTGCTGCGCCTCAACGGCAGCCGGCCTCCGCCGTCGCTCGATCGCATCGCCCAACGCGTCGATGAAATTGCCGCGGCTTGGCGCGCGGCAGGCGTGTCGGTTTCCGGCATCGAGATTGATCACGACTGCGCGACCGCGCGACTTGAGGCTTACGCCGACCTGCTCGCGTCGTTGCGCACGCACCTGCCGGCCGGTCTGAAACTCTCGATCACCGCGTTGCCGACCTGGATCGGCGCACCGGCGCTGGTGCGAGTGCTTGCCCAGGTCGACACATCGGTGCTGCAGGTCCACGCGATCGCCGCACCGCATGCGGGGGCCGGCGAAACCGGCCTATTTGATGCCCCACAGGCGCAACGCTGGATCGAGGCCTACGCCGGGGTTGCGCGCAAACCATTCCGCGTCGCGCTTCCGGCCTACGGCTTGCGTGTTGGCTTCGGCGACGACGACGCCGCGATTGCGGTCGAAGCCGAGATGCCGCGCACGATCGATTCGGAACGCGCACGCGAACTGCGCGCCGATCCCGTCGCGGTCTCCGCGTTGCTGCGCACGCTCGCTCGCGCGCATCCGGCGCAACTTGCCGGCATTGTCTGGTTCCGTCTGCCGGGCGAAGATGACCGGCGCGCATGGAGCATCGCAACGCTGCATGCCGTGATCGCTGGTACCGAATTGAAATCCGATTTCGGCGTGCGTACGCAGGCCGCGATCGACGGCGCCGCCGACATCGTGCTCGCCAATCGCGGCACGCTCGACGCGTCGCTGCCGGCGCTGATCGAAGTTGCCGGAAAGGAATGCGTCGCAGCGGACGCGCTGGACGGATTCCGCGTGGAGAAGTCGGCTGCGGGCTGGCGGTTTTTTTCGACGACCGATGCGATACTGCGGGCAGGGCATGAGCGCCGCATCGGCTGGGCGCGCTGCACATCGATCGACAGGGACTCCGTGAATGAACATCCGTAGCAGCTTGCTTTGCACGGCACTCGCCGCGGCGCTGCCGCTTTCCGCATTTGCCTGCGGGCCGGATTTCCCGGCCGAACTGCTGCGCGATCGCGCCTGGACCCTGGACAAGCTGCCCGAAGGCGCGTTCGCGTTCGAGGCCGCGCATCTCGTTCCGGCACCGGCGTTCAAGGCGGTCGACGATGTCGAGGAATACGTCGACGGCCAGTCGCGTTCGTTACGCGAGCGCGTCGAGCGCGACTGGTTCGGCGCGCAGTACGAGCGGGTCGCCGCGGCACGCGCGGCGAACAGCGCGGCCGCGGCCTACATCGCCGCCGAAGGCCTGCCCGAAGAGGCGCGGCGCTATCTCGCCGGCACGGTGGCGTGGGCCAAGCACGATGTCGCTGAAGCACAGCGCCGCTTCAACGGCGTGCTCGAATTGCCGGCTGGTGAGCGTGCCCGCTATGGCTTGTGGGCGCAGTACATGCTCGCGAAGATCGCCGACCACGATGCGCCGGCGCTGCATGCCGCGTTGCGCGAGGACGTTGCCAAGGGTGCAAGCGATCCGTACGGGCTTGCCGTGGCGAGCCTCGGCGAGGATGCGCGCCAGCGCCTCCAGGCGGGAGATGATGCAGCGGCCATCGCGCTGTACGCGCAACAGGCCGCCGCCGGTTCGAGGTCGGGGCGCGACTCGCTGTTGCAGATCGCGCGCGCGACGATCAAGGATCCGACGCGGCTCGACCGCGTGGTGCGCGACGACCTCGGCCAGCGCCTGATGACCGCCTACCTGTACACGCGCAGCGGCGAGTTGATCGACACAGAGATCGACGGCGAGAGCGCGCCCGCGGAAGTTGCGAAATCGAAGGCGGCAAATGATGCGCGCATGCAGCGCTTTCTCGACGCGGTCACGCACGCGGGCATCGATAAAGTCGCCGGCGCCGACCGCGTCGCCGCGCTGGCCTACCGCAGCGGCAAGTACGATCTCGCTGCGCAGCTCGCGCAGAAGGACACGAGCGGGCTGGCCTGGTGGGTGCGCGCCAAGCTCGCCTTGCGCGCCGGCAAGGCGGATGAGGCCGCGCAGGCCTACGCGCAAGCGGCGAAGGCGTTTCCGGCGAACGAGGAATGGGGCGAGAACCGCGATGCCGGCGAGTTCGGGCCCGAGACGATCAAGCCGCAGTGCCGCATCGAGGGCGAGCGCGGCACGCTGGCGCTGTCGCGCGGCGAATACCTCGCGGCGATGGAACATTTATACAATGCCGCATCGCTGTACTGGCCCGACGCGGCCTATGTCGCTGAGCGCGTGCTCAACGTCGACGAGCTGAAGTCGTTCGTCGACGCGCACGCGGGCAAGCCGGCAGCGAAGCCCGCGGCAGCCGAAGGCGAGGGCGGCTACGGCAATCCCGCGGAGCCCGCAAGCGCCTTGCGTACGCTTCTCGCGCGCCGCCTGCTGCGCGCCGAGCGCTACGACGACGCACTGGCCTATTTCGACGATGCGGAGCTGAAGAAGAAGGCGCTCGCGTATGTCGACGCGCGCCGCGCCGCGGGTTCGGGAGACCGCATCGAACAGGCCAAGGCGTGGTACGCCGCGGCGCGTTCGGCACGTTTCGACGGCATCGACCTGATCGGCTACGAACTCGATCCCGACTACCAGATCTATGCCGGCAGCTTCGATCTCGGCGGCGGCTGGAACGATGCCGACGCCGTTGCGGCCGCGAATGCGACCATCACACCCGGGTCGCCGCCGCCCGCGCGCAAGGACATTGTCGTGCCGAAGACGCTGGCCGGTCCCGACGAGGCCGCGCGCATCGCCGCGAGCCGTGCACAACCGCTCGAGCGTTTTCATTACCGCTACAACGCAGTCGATTTCGCCACGAAATCCGCCGATCTGCTGCCGCCGCGCACGCAGGCGTTCGCCGCGGTGCTCTGCCACGCGACGGCATGGTTGATCGACCGCGATCCTCCGGTCGCCGGAAAACTCTACGCGCGCTACCTCAAGCAGGGCGCCTACGTGCCCTGGGGCGCGGATTTCGGCCGCACTTGTCCCGAGCCCGATTTCGCCGCTGCCGCCGCGCGCCTGCACGCCGAACGCGTGGCGTGGTGGAAGCACACGATTCGGCGCAGCGCGCCGTACGCGGCAATCGGCCTGATCTTGCTCGTGGCGGGATTGTGGTGGAAGTGGGGCAGGCGCAGGGCGCAAGGAAACCAGGCGTAAGCGGACAGCGGCAATTCATCTGCTTTTGCCGACAATCTTCACCGCGCGATTGCGCGCTCAGCTTCTCGAGAGTTTTCCATGTCCGCCAACAAGACCACGGGCCTGATCCTGATCGGCCTGGGTGTGTTTTTTCTGCTTGCGAATTTCAATCTGATTCCCGACGTCGGTCATCTGATCGCGAGGTGGTGGCCGCTGATCCTGATCGCGATCGGCGTGCAGCGCTGGCAATCCGGGGCGAAATAACCGGCAGCAGATCGCGGCGTGCGGCATTGGTCGGCGCTTATCGGCGATAATCGCATCTCCCGCCACGCGCTTCGAACTGCGCCTTGAAGAAATCCGATTTCCACTACGACCTGCCGCGCGAGCTGATCGCGCAGGCGCCGCTCGCGCAGCGTTCGGCGAGCCGCTTGCTCGTCGTCGACGCCGCGGCACGCGGTTTCGCGGATCGCCGCTTCACCGATCTCGTCGACTACGTGCGCGCGGGCGACCTGCTTGTGTTCAACGACACCCGCGTTCTGCACGCGCGCCTGTACGGGCGCAAGGAAACCGGCGGCGCGGTCGAAATCCTGATCGAACGCATCACCGGTGCACACGAGGCGCTGGCCCAGCTCGGCGTGTCGAAGAAGCCGAAGCAGGGCTCGCGCATCCTGCTCGGCGACAACAGCACGATTCTCGTGCTTGGCCGCGAAGGCGAGTTTTATTCGCTGCGCTTCGAGTCGGCCGAGCCGCTGGAAAAACTGCTGCCCAAGCTCGGCCGCATGCCGCTGCCGCCGTACATCGAGCGCGAAGACAAGGCTTCGGCCATCGATGCCGACGACGAGGTGCGCTACCAGACCGTGTTCGCGCATACGCCCGGCGCGGTGGCCGCACCCACGGCCGGCTTGCACTTCGACGCGCCGCTGCTCGATGCGCTGCGCGAACAGGGCGTCGATTTCGGCTACGTCACCCTGCATGTCGGCGCGGGCACGTTCCAGCCCATGCGCCGCGACAGCGTCGAAGACCACGTCATGCACCGTGAGTGGCTCAACGTCGGCGCCGAGCTCGTGGAGAAGATGCGGCGCACACGCGCGCAGGGCGGGCGCGTGGTCGCGGTCGGTACCACGGTCGTGCGCGCGCTTGAATCGGCCAAGCGCGACGGCGTCGTCGAACCGTTCGCAGGCGAGACGCAGATTTTTATCTTCCCGGGCTATGCAATCACCAGCGTCGATGCGCTGGTCACCAATTTCCACTTGCCTGAGTCGACCCTGCTGATGCTCGTCTCGGCATACGCCGGGCACAAGCTGATCCTCGAGGCGTACCGGCACGCGGTCGAGCAGCGCTATCGCTTCTTTTCCTACGGCGATGCGATGCTGATTTTTCCGAAAACCCCTGAAGGTTCCATCGAGACGCCTGATACTTGAGCCAAGCTATCGCTGCTGCGGTGTGCTCGGGGGTGCCTAAGCGCATCGCAGCGATCCACGACTAGTCGGGCATTACATCCAGCTCGAGACGAAGAATAAAAATCCTTGGCCAAAGAATGCCGCCGCCGCGCATGCTAATGCGAGCCAGTTCCACGACACTTTGGGTTGTCGCACCGAGGCGACGCCCGCAAGCACGATGGCGGCCAGCGGAGCCAGAAGCACGCTGCCGAGCGCAACGAGCATGATCGGACCGATGCCCGGAATGACCCTGATATCGAGCGACGAGAAGCGAATCGACAGAAACGCCAACCAGATCGTCGCCCAGAGGGCGAGGCAGGATATTGCTGCATTTCGCAGCGACGATTTGTTCATTGTTTAAGGGTGTTTCATATGGCTGACGCGAGATATCGCTGCATGTCAGCGTAGGCCTCTGTCACGAGCGCACTAACCGCCGTTGCATCCGGCTCGGATCCGGGCCGGAACTTAACATGGCGCATGAATTTGCCGCTGCCTTCCAGCAAGTCCTTCGGATCAGCGAGTTCGGCGCCGAGAAAGAAGCCGACGTTGACGTGATGGGTGAAGGCATTGACCTATGCGAACGCGGCTTCGCCGATGCATGCGGTCGGGTGGCCGTCGTGCAGCAGTTCGGTGACGTCCGGTCCGCAACCGCGCATGACATCGAACCAGCGTTGCGCGATGGCGCCCAGCGGCCCCGGATGATTCTTCATCCAGAGATCAATGGTGGGGTCGCGACGGACCGCGGTGGGAAACAGCATCAATCGTCGGCTCATTCAACGTCCTCCCGGGCGGCAACGAAGTTGCCGTTGCCTCGACGGGTCTAACGAGTTGCTACCGCTCGCGGCGATCAGTTCGAGCGAATCTTCAGGTTTTGGCCTTTCCCAGCAACCATGCCGCCCAGACTGAACAAATCGAGACGGCAGCGGAAAACAGGATGGGAACAAGAAAGAAGTAAAGCCAGCCGAGAACAAGGCAAACGATCTGCAGTGCGGCAAAAGCCCAGGCGAGGGCAACTATGTGTGTCGAAGAGATGGCGCCAAGATGCCACGCAAGGAAAGCGGAAAAAAGCATGTACGCCGATACCATCAGACCAAAGCCGGTGTAGAAGCCGGCGTATGAGTAACTACCGCCGCCCAACGTGAAGTGGACATTGCCCATTGCGGCGAAGACGGCGAGGCCCTCTGCAGAAGGCGGCCGAAACGATAGGAAGCCGAAAGTGTGGCCCGCGGTGAACAGAACAAGAACGACGGCAACGACTCGGTACAACAGCTTTGCAGTCATGGAGAATCCCCCGTGAGAAAGCCTGGTGCTTGGGTTTGGACGTGTTCGGTGAGTCAAAGCTGATCGCTGTGATGACCTCCAGTGCCGGCGCCCATGCGCAACGACTGAACCGGTTTGGGAGTCCCCGCTAGTGTCACGGGCCGTTTGCCTGCATGGTTTCCAGCGCCTCTTGGCACTGCGCCGCAGTGGCATAGACCATGAGCTCAGTCTGCGCGTTGACTTTGCACGCATAGGAATGCAGCTGAAGCCCGAAAGCATTGCTGCTTTCGGTGCATGTTTTCACTTGCGAGAAGTCCTTTTCGGTCAGTTTCTTGCAGTGACTATCCGCCTTGAGCCAATTGAAGCCGTAACTGCCCGGTTTCGGCATTTGATCTGCGGCGGCCGCGCCGGACGCCGCAAGCAGGATCATGCACAGACCTGATTTCGAGATCATCGGAAGCTACCTCGCGAGTTATAACGCTTGAGCATGGCGATGCTTTGGCTAGGGTATCCGAAGCTCAAGGACGACGCCACGAAGCGGCGTCGGCTTGAGCGAATAGCTAGTTGTTTTCGACAGGGTGAATGTCCATTGCCTCCCCTCAATTGATGATTACACCCATGCCCGCTTTGACGCGATCTCTCAATTGTTGGATGAATTCCGGGTCGTAGGATTCCCAGCGTTCAATTTCCCCAATGATTTTCAAAGGGGACTCGCTTCTGTATGACCGGGTTGGATTGCCTCGGAATTTTTTGTTGGTGACGTTTGGGTCATCTTCAAATCTTCCCATTGGCATGACGACATAGACTCGCGGCCTACCATCGCCCTTCGCTATTTCCGCAGCAAGGCCGGCTCCTTTTGGCAAGGTTGTGAAATAGATGTGATTCATCACGACACTATCGTCGTAGTTGGATCTGAAGCCTGCCGTTAGCAGTTCGCCCACCGACAGGTTTGCTTTTGTTCCGTGGTAGAACGGACCAACTACCAAGTCGCAATTTTCAGCTGACACCGGAATCCAATCATCATCATGATGCATCGCCTTTGTTGCCTCATGCAGACTGTCCTATCGACAGGGCGGCGATTCTAGTTCTCGCCCTGAGCCTTGCCGCAAGCCCCTGGGGATGGTATAAATTCATAGTGGGAGGCGCAGCGCGCCTCCCTTTTTTTGTTTTCGGACTACGGCGTCTCTCTCAATCGGCGCCGCCTCGCCGAATCACCTGACACTGAAGCGAGGTTGTATTGGCGATTGGGAAGCCGATGCGGTCATGGGTGCCGGCTCTTCGCACTGCTGACGATGGTCGCCAGATTGCAAGACACCTCAATGACAGGCCACGTAAGCGGCACAACTTCAAAACGCCGAGGGAAGTGTTCGCTCGGTCCCGCTAGGTGTTGCACTTAGAGGTTGAATCTAGAGAACAAATTTGCGTGCAAAAACTAGTGAAAGCAGAAGTACCAAGCCACTACCCACCAAATGAAGCTGGAGGTGTGCCGCGTACTCGGAGGCCAGGCCAGTAAGACCGTTTGATTCGAATGGTGCCGATAGTAAGAAGTAGCCGATAGGAGCGAAGCCAGAAAACAACGTAGCCATTTGTGCGACAAACGGCGACAAAGTGGCTACTGCCAGAACGCAAAAAAGGGCAATGCTCAAAGGGCGGCTGACGCCAAAACGACGGAGTAGGCGTGCAACTATGAAAAGCACGACCGCGAATTGGGTGCTTAGCAGAAAGAACATGAGGCCAAAGAACAGGAAGGCTTCCAATTGTTGCCTAACGCTTGAGGTAAGTGGCCGCTGCCACACGAGCCAACAGGTTACCGCGCGAACATCGCAGCGGTCCACTTGACCGAATAGTTAGCCTGCAATTGCGGAGAGCCAACTAATCACAGATGGAACCATTTGGCCAGGCGTGGAGAAGACGCGAAAGAGATCAAAGGCCTCGAGCTCCTGCTGAGGTGCGCCAGAGAGCATGAACTGACCTCTGTCTCTAACGACAGAGAATGAGTGTGCGGCGCAGGTAAAAGTAATCTGGAAGTTGCCGAAGGACTGAGACAATAGGAAATAACTAGGGGCGTAACCGATGTCGTCGAGAGCCGTCAGTAGAGGGCGCAATATGTGTTCAATGTCTGGTGGTAGCGAAACGCTCAAATGAAGGCTAACGCTTGAGGTAAGTGGCCGCTGCCACACGAGGTATCAGGTTACCGCGCAAACATCGCAGCGGTCCACTTGACCGAATTGTTAGGCCATTTCTAAATCAGGCACGGGCAGCTGAGGCTACAAACAACAGGAGGAGTGTAACAATTGACAAATTCGCAATAGCGCCTGCTGCAGATAGAATTTTTTCTGCCTTTTTTTGCGAAGCGAATGCAAGCACGGCTCCCGTTATGAGGCCGGTACACCAACAGAGAATAGATGGGAACACATAATATTTATGGACTATCCAAGCGTTAAATATCAAATAGATCCCCAACAAAGCCAATGCCAGAGGCAGGAATGAAACGAGAAGTCTAGAATGACTCATGCTCTCTCAGAATCCCACGACACGCAATCACAGGCCAATGTCATCGATTTGTATAGCCGCACTAGATGCGAGATTGCGTCGCTCAAAAGGCCTAACGCTTGAGGTAAGTGGCCGCTGCCACAGTGGGCGTCAGATTACCGTGGCACGTCGCAGCGGTCCACTTGACCGAATAGTTAGGCACCAGACGCTTCGCCGAAAGGCAGTGGAATTTGATGCGCGCCGAGAACGGTTTTGTAGTGATTGAGTAGCGACCACAAGCGATTGCGTAATTCGTTTAGCTCGGCGTAGGCATCTGATTGCAGTGCATCTTTGGCATGACCACATGCCTCGTCTGCGCTATGGCACAAAGAGTAAAGCGTGTCGCCTTGAAGCAATAAGCCAGGAAACTTGCGCTCGGGATGCCGCAGAACTACCGCGTTGGTTTGATCTGAGTAGACCTCAACGACTTCGGTACGCATTTCTGGGGCCTAACGCTTAAGGTAAGTGGCCGCTGCCACATTGAGCGTCAGATTACCGTGGCACGTCGCAGCGGTCCACTTGACCGCATGGTTAGGCGCCAAACTCGCGTACAACTTCAATGACGCCGACAATGTTGTCGTTAAGCTGATCGAGTTGCCCTGCTGGTACCCACCATTCGGTGTGGTAGGAGGCGCCAACTTGTTGGACTGGATAGCTCGCCATGAAAGAAGATAGAACGTAGAAGCGAGTTACAGCGCCGTAACCGCTATCTTTGACGTTCCACTTCTCCGCGATCTCCGCGGCGTACTTCTCATTTGTGACCGGATAGAAAATGGGTTGGCCAGGGAGACGTGGCGGCCAGCGCTTGAAGCCGCTTTCTCGTAAAAGTGCAAGTTCCTCCGGACCCACGGGACGGAACATTTCGGTGGTAGCCGGAACAGACATCTCTTTGGCGCCTAACGCTTGAGCTAAGCGGCCGCTGCCGCGAAGGATGTGAGAATACCGCAACCCGTCATAGCGGTCCGCTTGAGCGAATAGTTATGCTGCATGAGCGACGCAAAAACAATGGGCTCTTGACTCAGCAATTGCCACGAACCATCGACCTTACGAAGGTGTATGAGCATAGAACCGTATGGTGCTCGAATGCACATTAACGCCTCGGAATGCTCGGAGTTGAAGCCAACCCTAGAAAGGCGGAGTAAAGGGACCTGTGGAGAGCCCGCCTTTTGTGGACCGAGACCCTGAACTTCAAGAGCCGCAAGCTGACTCGAGTTTGCGATTGCGAAATGATTTCGGAGACCCGATACATCGCCGAGCGAAGCTCCGGGCTCGTTGGCTCTCTGGAATGCTTCGACGAGGCTAGGAAGAATGCCTTGGAAGTTACCCGCAGTCGCGCCACACAGAGAAGGAGAGCTTGCAACGGCAACGTTGGAGGAAGCGAACGTGCTAGTTGCAATTTCGTAAACGGCCGGCTCGGGATTTAGCCAACGTAAACCGGCAACAGTCAGTACGCTGGCTATGACTAAGAAAGCGATGGCTAACCGATGCATTGGTCTCATGCGGCATAACGCTTGAGCTAAGCGGCTGCCGCCGCGAACGCCACGATCTTAGCCCAAGCCGACACCGGCAGTCCGCTTGAGCGAATTGTTAGGCCACATGCTACACATTTAGCAAACCCACGTCGTACCAGACCTCGGTTTGGCCGGGGGCCAGCAGGACACGCCAGCCAGGTGAGAGAGCCAGAAACGGAATGAGTTGCGGGCAGTGCCTAACCAGATGATGTACGTGGAGAGGCTGAAAGAACTCAGGGTCTTGCGGCACGCTCGTCCCACCCCAAATGAACCAGCCACACGTACCTGCCTCGGCTGGGTGGCGAAGAGCGTTGAGTGGAAGCGTGCCCAGCGTGTTGAGCGCGACACCGAGTTTCTCTTCCGGATTTGGCGGCGCGAAACAAGAGCCGTAGCTGGCACAAACATCCTGTTGCGACAGTGGTTGGCTCATGTGGCCTAACGCTTGAGGTAAGTGGCCGCTGCCACAGTGAGTGTCAGATTACCGCGGCACGTCGCAGCGGTCCACTTGACCGAATAGTTAGGTACCCGCGACAGCAAGGGAATATGCCTACGGTTTGCCTGTGCCGAAACCTGATGCAATGTGACCGCCTATAGCGTTTGTCAGCGGCTTTATCGTGTCTCCGCCTTCGGATACCGTTGCAATGCCTATAGCGATGTACTTGCACTTTGCAAAGTCGACGGACGAGGCATCGAGTTGCGTTGCATCGGTAACATAAGCGAGTCCGATAGGAAGATTTTCAAAGCCTGGCCCGATCTGAGTTCCTTGCCACCGGGCAGCGACGACAAGATGGGTGATTCTCTTTTCGACGTTATCGTGAAGCCAAGTAAGCGGCCTTTCCAACTCTCCGAGCCAATAGTCAGGACGGTCAGTGCCAGGGACCTGCCGAATGAGTTTGAGGGCGAAAGGAGTCTGGGCGTGCAACTCCTCTGGGGCGTAATCGACAGAAGTAACGACAAGCCTCATCGGGACCTAACGCTTGAGGTAAGTGGCCGTTGCCACACGAGGTGTCAGGTTACCGCGCGACATCGCAGCGGTCCACTTGACCGAATAGTTGGGCGACATGCCCACGAATGAAGCCATAACGCTTGGCCTGCTCAAGACTTAGCCGCTGACACCACTTGTGCAGCGCGTAGGACACCCACGCAACCCAAAGCCAAATAACAGCGGGCAAGACAAAATGGACAAGCTGAGGATTTGATACTTGAGCCGCTTTCCAGGAAACGCAAGCAGAAAGAGCAATGCAACCAATGGATATGCAAGTGCACATCACCCTGCAAGATTGCTTGGCTTTTGCTAGGGCTTGTATGGATGCTTGCATGACGCCTAACGCTTGAGGTAAGTGGCCGCTGCCACAGTGAGCGTCAGGTTACCGCGGCACGTCGCAGCGGTCCACTTGACCGAATAGTTAGCCTGGCGTGACGACATGCTGTTTGAAGGAGATGACAGACTCAACGGCCTCGTTGAAATGCTGACGCATGTCACCGCCGAATTCGAGCTCGAAAAGCTTGCCATGGACAAGATGAACCTTGACGACTTGCCGCGTGCCTTTGTTGGTCTGGAAACGTAACGCGCACAGAAGAACCTCGGGCTCTTGGAACGCAAAGAGCACACTGCGACGCTGTTCGAATCGAAACGGCACGGCGCGGTAAAAATTGCACTCGGTGCGACGCGTAGTGATGCGCTGCACGTAATTGACCTCAGTGAGTTGAGTGCGAAGGATAGCGCTCGCGCTAGGCTCAAGATGTTTTGCAAGGACGTCAAAAATGCTGCGTTCCAGTGGCTTGAGGAGCCCAGTGACTAAACGCAGAAGAATCGATGGATACGCGAAAAGAACAAAGAGGCTTTGCGCGATGCGCAAGCCTGGGCCAACGGAGAGCTCTGGTCGAGTATCCGAGTTCAAATTGAAGGCTAACGCTTGAGGTAAGTGGCCGCTGCCACAGTGGGTGTCAGATTACCGTGACCCATCGCAGCGGTCCACTTGACCGAATAGTTAGGTTTCAGCGTCCAAGTGCCACCCTATCAAATCGCCTACAGCATCGTAGACGTTATATATAACCTCGCAGTCGCAGAAGCCCCCGTGTGCTTGAAGCCAAGGTATTACGCTGGCCGGTGCGATATTGCGCGATTTTAAGAACTCGATGGTCTCTCGATGCGTGTGATTGCAGGGTGGAGCGGGATCTTTGTTGAGGTAGGACAAGAGGTCTTTGAGCGTAGAAACGTCCACCGGCAAGGAGGCAATCAGCGCTTCGCGCTCGGAGGCCTTGGCCAAGGCCTTCAGCTCATGCTTTCTATCGTCGGAGGTCACTGGAACCTAACGCTTGAGGTAAGTGGCCGCTGCCACAGTGAGCGTCAGGTTACCGTGGCACGTCGCAGCGGTCCACTTGACCGAATAGTTAGTTGCCGTTTCGGTCGAGCGCGGCAGTTGAATACCAGTACGCGCCTAGAGCATGCACTAGCACGCTAGAAGAAACGGATACTGAGCGAATTTTGGAACCAACGGGTAGCGTTTGCTTTGCGCAGCTTGGTTGAACGCAAACGGTTACTTCGTTTGAAGGAGCAACACGCCCGCTCATTGCCCAGCCACTGCCTTGACAACCAAACTCGTGAGTTGAGCCATCCGCCGCGGTTACAGTTGCGCTGATCTTGGCACCGTTGAGGAGGCGTTCTACTTCCTTTTCCATGCCCTTCAAAGGAACGCCACCGCTGAGAACGATGCAAACGCTCGATTGCTTGCCTACTACTTCGGCTTCGGTTGGTGGTGTGAAGCTGACCGCCGTCTGAGAAAACTCTACTGCGCTTGAAGTAAGCACTACAACGTTGCGCTTGATGCCGAACAAGGTGTCCATGAAGTCTTCTGATGGAGCGCAACTGGCGAGTCCAAAACAAACAAGACAGCAGATAAGTACGCGCTTCATAAGGCAACTAACGCTTGAGGTGAGTGGCCGCTGCCACAGTGAGAGTCAGATTACCGCGCGACGTCGTAGTGGTCCACTTGACCGAATTGTTAGGCCGTAACCCCGTCACGAGGATGGCGCCGCGGAATTTTGGCGAATGCGGCGGATGAAGATGAGCACCAGCGACAACGGGACAAGCCAGAGAATGGCGTTTGCGATCGCGGCAAAAGCAATGCCACCTGCTGTGCGAGGGGCGGACTGAAACGGACCACCTAGAACGAACCACCAGAGCGACTCGCCGGGACTAACAAACGTTGCGATCGGGTTTCTCATCAAGGAAGGTACGATTTTCCCTGAGCTAAGCAAGAGCAAACCGCTAGCGCTGGCGAGAGCCAATACGCATGCCGCGAGCAACAACCACAGGCGCATCGATTTGTTCAGATTACGGCCTAACGCTGAGGTAAGTGGCCGCTGCCACAGTGAGCGTCAGATTACCGCGCGACGTCGTAGTGGTCCACTTGACCGAATTGTTAGGCGCATGCGTCACTGCGCTTGAATTGGCAGTGCTTCAAGCAGCCGCTCTGGCACATCACTATTACCAATACCGCTATCGTCTACGCAGTCATTCGCCGGAGCGAACAATCTGACTTTCTTACCCACTAACCCGTTGCACCCTTCGGGACGCTGGGCCTCATAAAAGAACCAACGCTTAGTTTGAATGTGCTCGCGTGGCACCAGTGGGCCGCCCTCGACAGCCTCGCCGGGCGCACAAGCAACGGGCGTGAAGTGCGCGCTTTTGGCTCGAATAATGAGTCCAGGCGTCTTTCGCGCTCGCATGGGAGTATGCGACTCAGACGTGTGCTTACATTCCGCAATGACGAGATCGACTACATAGCACGCTGTTTGTGGACAGCTCATCCCGAACGCTTGTGGGAAGATCAGCGAGATAGCTGTCGCTATGTTCATGCGCCTAACGCTTGAGGTAAGTGGCCGCTGCCACACTGAGCATCAGGTTACCGCGCGACGTCGCAGCGGTCCACTTGACCGAATAGTTAGAACCCGCTTGCACGAGCGCTCCGGCGCTCGCGCGTGGGATTGTGGGGCCAACATTGGCCGTGCTCAATAGCCTCGTACCGTTGCCCTTTGCTGTCCGCGAGCGCGACTCTACACGTGAACATAACTACATTTGCGTGTGTCGTGGAGGGCTCTCCAAATTGCAACCAAACCTCCGCGTCTGCAAGGACGCCGGGCGAGAAGCCGGCATTTTGCAACAATGCGTCCAACTGCTGAGCGTATGCCTTGAGGACGCGCACGGATGAAGGCGTGGCCGGCACAGGAAGACGCTGAGAGAGATTAAGAACAACTACGCCGTTAGTTTGCGCAGCGTCACGACACAGAAGACCAATACCCCAATAGCCCTCGACATCGTTGTTGCGGCTGACGAAAGACCCAGCCAAGCCAGCGGCAATACCTTTTAGATTGCGACTACTTGGCATGCGGGTTCTAACGCTTGAGGTAAGTGGCCGCTGCCACAGTGAGCGTCAGATTACCGCGGCACGTCGCAGCGGTCCACTTGACCGAATAGTTAGGCGACAATGTACCGGATGCGACTAGACGCTGGCCGCGCGCGCCGAGGCTACGCAGGTTTGCAAGAGTGACTCTGGGTCGTTGCCTTGGTGTGAAACTAAACGCCCCCACAAATCTGTACCCTCAGCAAGGTAAGCACCGTTGGATGTTTCGCGAACGCGAAAAAACCAGCCAGGCAATAACCCATCAAGCGGAAATTGCGCTGCAACCTTCGCGGCATCCTGTTTCTCTACGGCTCGTTTCATTGACGCCTAACGCTTGAGGTAAGTGGACGCTGCCACAGTGAGCGTCAGATTACCGTGGCACGTCGCAGCGGTCCACTTGACCGAATAGTTAGGTTTCACTGCGCTCGCCGTGGAAGTGCGCCCATGCCGGAGCCTCTAGCGAACCAGAAAGCCTATTGCCCGACGCGTCCGCAAGGACAAGCTCGCCTTGTGACCCGCCAAGAGAGGCTTCTCCATCTAGCGCAAGAAGCATGGTGTAGAACGCATCGGTAAGTGCGGCGTCGAGAACTTGCCGCAGTTGGTTTTGCTGGGTTTTGGATAGCCCAAGCGCTCCGATTAAAAGCGACACATGAGATTGCCGATCAGCAGAGAAGTATGTGCCAAGCATCTCATTCTTCTCGGCAACGCATCGTCTCGCCAAGTCTTGCGGAGTCATGTCTGTGAAACCTAACGCTTGAGGTAAGTGGCCGCTGCCACACGAGGCGTCAGGTTACCGCGGACTCACCGCAGCGGTCCACTTGACCGAATAGTTAGCGCCTGCGCAGCGAACGACGCACTGACAACACTGCCGCCACGGGCACGAGCACTGTAAGAGAAAAAACGAGAGCCTCGCTTGTGAGGACGCCATTCTTGGGCGTACCCAGTAAACACGTTGGGCAGGCGAGCGTAAGGACTTGAGCTAGCGAGCAAGGGCACGATTTGAGCATAACGAGTGCGCAGGCGCACCCAAGAAGTGCAATAGCGGCAGCCCAGAAGCCTAACAACTTAGTGAGGCCAAGCCGCTCAGTGAAAATAAGTGTTCCGACGATGCCGAAGACGAGTAGCGAGAAGACCGCAAAGTAGATGTAGCCGAAATACTGCTCGGTACTCATGCAGGCGCTAACGCTTGAGCTAAGCGGCCGCTGCCGCGATGAGGTGTGATCTTACACCGTGCCGATTCGCAGCGGTCCGCTTGAGCGAATAGTTAGGCCTACTTTGCGGATTGCTCAGCCGGCGCGTCGAACACGCGCACGAGTTCCTTGATGCGCTCCTCAGTCATGTCTGTTTCGCAGATTACCGTGTAGGCCGATTTCCACATGCGTACCCCGCCCGAGACTTCTCCCACCGATGCGCAGTTTGCGTCACGATACTTAACCCATTCTCGTTGCGCAGCGACTAGCGCCTTCTTGGGATAGTTGTCCGCTTCATCCCCCGGAAGGCTTTTCAAAATTCGGGAATAGACACTGTTAAGTCGCTTGTCCGCATCCGCAAACTGCTGTTTCGCTACTAGGCCGGTGTGCATCGCGCTGCCTTCGGGCCAGCACTCGGGGCGGTCTGTGCATTCGGGGGCGGCAACAGATATTGCGGAATTAAGCGCGAGCGCAAGGAAAAAGTGTGTCAACGACGCCTCCGAGTAGGCCTAACGCTTGAGGTAAGTGGCCGCGGCCACAGTGAGCATCAGATTACCGTGGCATGTCGCAGCGGTCCACTTGGATAGTTAGGCGCTGGTTGGAGGTTGACCAGGGAAATGTTGCGACAAAACCTGGATGTGTTCTGAAGGTGCTTGGGTTGACCACCAGACCTCGACCTCAGGGAGCAACGCAACACACTCAGCGACAACAGCCTCCGGTGTCGTGCCTTTACGCCCAAGCAGGCGCTCGATGAACGACGTATCGGTGCGAAACCATGCGCTAGTAGATGCGCCGCGACGCGGCTGTAACCGCCCTTGCACGATTGTGCCGCCTTCGCGAACAACGGACCCAAAGCCGCCAGAAGGCTCGACCTCTAAGCTAACGACAAAGCGCGGAAGACCCCGCTTTTCGAGTTGCAAGGTAAACACTTGGTTCGCGCGTTTGAACTCATGTAGCAGACCGTTGCCGCGAATACTACTTGGGCCAGAAAAACCTAGCGTTTGCAACCGCGGTATGAGCTGACAAGACAACTGATCGCGAAGCGCCGATCTGGAAGTACCCATCTGAAGCGCCTAACGCTTGAGGTAAGTGGCCGCTGCCACAGTGGGCGTCAGATTACCGCGGCACGTCGCAGCGGTCCACTTGACCGAATAGTTAGAACTCACCTATATGGCATCAACTTCGCGGCTCCCATGCACGCGCCAAGTCGTGATGTGATTGCCGTTGCCGAGG
>Ga0207703_10002198_pt1 | contig 17122 bp, 14 predicted proteins | sample KBSSwiS12_FD_184304 | JGI IMG/M metagenome (GOLD analysis project Ga0207703, IMG submission 184304) | Switchgrass rhizosphere microbial communities from Kellogg Biological Station, Michigan, USA - KBS Switchgrass S1-2 (SPAdes) (version 2) | ecosystem: Host-associated > Plants > Roots >...
CTCGCGGGCGAGCATCCCAACGGCCCGACGCGAGACAAGACCAAGGATCGGCTGAAGAAGCTGCTGGATGCCGGCATCGAGTGCTTTGTCGACCTGACCAAGCCCACCGAGCTGCTCCGCTACGACACACTCCTGCCGTTCTACGTCGAGTACACGCGCAAATCGATCAAGGACCACGGCATTCCTGCCGCGCGCTCGCAGATGGTCGAGATTCTCGAGTACATCGCCAACTCGATGCGCGCCGGGCGGCCCGTCTACGTGCACTGTCGCGCCGGCATCGGCCGCACGGGCACCGTTGTTGGTTGTTTGCTGGCTGAGCGCGGCATGCAGGGCCAGGCCACGATTGATGAGTTGAACCGCCTGTGGCAGCAATGCCGCCGCTCGCGCAGTTGGCCTTTCATCCCTGAGACGGATGCACAGTCGCACTATGTTCGTGAGTGGCAGCCTGCGTTGGACGGCGGCTTCGAGCTGAGCTCGCTGGCCACCGCCGTGGCCACTGTTGGTTCCATGACCGCCGGCGGTGTCCGCGGCCCCGCCGTGTCGCCTGCCGGCGCTGGCGGTCATTCAGGCCGAGCCGACTCCGGTCAGCAGGCTCTACAGCCACCGGGCGCGAATGTTGGATCTCGCTCCGGAGCTGCGCGAGCCACTGGCGCTGGTTTGCGCGCCGCCGCCGAGCAGGCTCGCGCTGCTGTTGCCCGCGGCGAGGTCCAAGTGAAGGCGCCACCGGTGCCTGCGGCGACTGCCGGCCCAGCAGCCGCGCCGACCGCCACTCGCGGTCGCGCGGTACCTGCGGGCGCGACGGGTAGCGGTCGTGGCGAAGCGCCGTCCGCGGACGGCGCCGCCGGTACCAATGGTGCGCGCCGTGCCGATGCGCCCAGTGCGCCAGCTGCTTCGGGCGGCGCTGTTGCTGGCACCGATCGAGCAGCCGGCCGACCGCCCGTCGAATTCGAGCGGGGTGCTATTGCTCCGTCGATTCGCGCTGAGATTGCTGAAGCCATCGCCGGGCGAGCCCCGTTGTCGCCAGGTCAGGGCACCGCCTCGCCCAATGGCGGCGAAGAGGCGCCTTGGGCAGTCATTGCTCCGGCGTCGACCAGCGATACCGTGAGGTCGCGAATACCTGCTCAGTCGCCCGCCGGTCCGCGCGTTGCCGCGGCCAAGGAGCCGACCGCCACCCGAAGTTCCGCCGCCGACCCGACGCCGGCCGCACGGGGCCAGGCTGCCGCTGAACAAGGTCCGGCCGCACGGGGCCAGGCGGCCGCCGAACAGATGGCCGCTGCGCGAGCTGCGGTTGCCGCAGAGCTGACTGCCTCGCGAACCGCAGCTGTCTATGAGGAGCCCGCTGGTGCTCGGGTGTCTGCCAGCGCGGAGCCGCCTGCCGGTCCTCGGGTCGCCGCGACTCAGTCGGCTGCCGCTGCTCGGGCAGTTCCGCCGCCGGTTGAGGAACCGGCTGATTCTGATCCACTTCTGGACCCCGATACGCTCGCCGCCGCCCGCGGATTGCGCGAGCGCTTTCTGGGGACGATGTTCGGCCTGGCAGTGGGGGACGCGGTGGCGGCTGCTACGCAGTTTCGCCGCCCAGGGACCTTCAGCCCGATCGGGGACATGCTCGGCGGTGGGCCATTTGATTTGCCCCGCGGCGCTTGGTCGGACGACACCGCCATGGCCCTGTGCCTGGCCGAAAGCCTCTTGGAGCGGGATGGCTTTGACGCTCGCGACCAGGTTCAGCGGTACAGTCGTTGGCAGCAGGACGGCTACTCGACCTCGACCGGTCAATGCGTGGGCATCACCGCCAGCACGGCTCGGTCGCTCGCCCTGGCGAAGTGGCGGCGAGGGATGGTCTTCCCTGGCTCGCACGACCCTGAGCAGCTGGATCCCGAGCCGCTGTCCCGGATCGCCTCCATCGCGCTCTTCTATTTTGCGTCACTGGAGTCGACGCAACAGCAGGCCGTTGATTCGTCTCGAATCACCTGCCAGGCCCCGGCTGTCCTCGACGCCTGCCGACGACTCTCGTGTGCCCTCCATGCCGCCTTGGCTGGCCAGCCCAAGACGAAGATCCTCGCCGAGGGCGGTCCGATCAACGAAGCCACTGTCCAAGCGAACAACACCGCCGCCGCGGCGTTGAACACCGCCCTGTGGGCCTTCAGCTCCACGGACAATTTTCGGGATGCCGTTTTGCGGGCAGCCAATGTCGGTGGTAACTCTGACGTCGTCGCCACTGTCGTTGGGCAGCTCGCCGGTGCGCACTATGGCGCCAGCGCAATTCCGGCGTCCTGGCGCAGTGGCCTGATGCAGAAGGACTTAATAGAAGGCATCGCCGACCGCCTGCTCGCGCACGGCCTGGTGAGCCTCAGCAGCTGACTTCTCGTCCGTCCGCGAAAAAATTTTCGGGCCGCCATTGCCCGCAGACAGCCCCGTCCACATTTGATAACTTCTCGCGCCAATCACGAGAAGGAATCATCCGTTGGCACAGGCCGCTCGCAGCCGCGCCGCCGCCGCCAGGCGCTCTCCCCATGCCAGGAAGCGGGCCACCGCTCGTCCGTGGACGCGTCTGTCTGACGAAGAGCTCCTCTCGCTGCGCTTTTGCGATCTGAAGCTGTCCATCGAAACCTCGCCGCTGAAGCGGCGGGTGGACCGTCTGTACACCGAGCTCGAAGACCGGGGCGTGAACGTTCGCCCGCACGTCTGGCTCTCCGAGGAATGGTTCTCGCCGGACGGGGTGCCCGGAATTGCCGTGCCGTTCTACCTCGCTCACCCGCGTCTCGAAAAGCTCGAGCGACACATCATGCGCGAGGTGGAGGGCGGGAATGCGCGGTGGTTCATGCGCATCCTTCGTCACGAGGCGGGGCATGCCGTCGACAACGCTTTTCGCTTGCGCCGAAAGAAGCGTTGGCGCGAGGTCTTTGGGCCGGCCTCACTCGAGTACCCTCATCATTACAAGGCGCGGCCAGGCAGCCGCCGCTATGTCCATCACCTCGGGGAATGGTACGCGCAAGCTCATCCCACCGAGGATTTCGCTGAAACCTTCGCCGTCTGGTTGAAGCCGAACAGCAATTGGCGCCGCAGTTACGCCAATTGGCCGGCTTTCAACAAGTTGAATGTCGTCGAGGAGTTGATCTCCAGCGTGCGTGGCACACGGGCCCCGGTTCGCAACAAGATCCGCATCGAGCCCCTCGAGCACAACACGCGCACGCTGGCCGAGCACTATCGACGCCGCCTCGCCCGCAACGATGTCTTCCGCCGCGGGCTCGCGGACGAAATCCTAAAAAGAATCTTTGATACACAACGTCCGCGCCAGGGGGCGATTCGCGCATGTTCTCTCATGCGCGCTCACAAAAACCCACTAGTCAACGCTGTCGCGCGCGAGCTGGACATGGAGCGTTACAGCATCCACCAGATCCTGCGCATGCTCATCGAACGCAGCGAGTCCCTCAAGTTGTTCGTACGAGGCAACCGGCGCGATGCCGTGAGGCATGCCCGCTGGATGCTCGAACGGCTCGCGCGGCTCTATTCCCAAGGCGAGACCCCACAACTTCGCTTATGAAAAAAATGCGCACGCTCGTGGTCATGCACGAGAGTTTGGTGCCGCCGGAAAGTCTCGAAGGTCATACAGAAAAGGAAATCGAAGAGTGGCGAACTGAATACGACGTCACCACGACCTTGAGCAAGGCGGGCCACGATGTCCGCTGCATGGGGGTGCTGGACAGCCTCACCGAGCTGCGCAGCGCCATCGCCGACTGGAAGCCGGATGTTGTTTTCAACCTCCTCGAGGAATTCAACGGCATCGTCACCTACGACCAGCACGTCGTGGCATTTCTCGAGTTGATGCGGCAACCCTACACGGGTTGCAATCCTCGCGGCCTGCTCCTGTCGCGCGACAAGTCCCTCTGCAAGCAACTGTTGACCTTCCACCGGATTCCAACTCCTCTGTTCTTCGTGGCTCCCCGCGGAGTCAAGTTTCACGTGCCGCGCAAGGTGAAGTTTCCCCTGTTTGTGAAATCGACGACGGAGGACGCCTCCCTCGGTATCGCGCAGGCGTCCGTCGTGGATGACGCCGCCAAGCTCAAAGAGCGCGTCGATTTCATACACACGCAGGTCGGATCGGATGCCCTGATCGAGGAATTCATCGAGGGGCGGGAGCTGTACGTGGGTGTGATGGGCAACGATCGCCTGACGCGCCTGCCGGTCTGGGAGATGGTGTTCGGCTCGATGCCTGACTCGCTGCCCGCCATCGCCACCCGCAAGGTGAAGTGGGACAAGCGCTACCAGGCAAAATACGGCATCACGACCCGCGCCGCGGAAGATCTGCCGCCCGCCGTACTCACGAATCTCGACAAGCTGTCACGCCGCATCTACCGCGCCCTGGGACTGTCGGGCTATGCACGCATGGATTTCCGCGTGCGCCCGGATGGCTCGGTCTACGTGCTCGAAGCCAATGCCAATCCGAACCTCGAGGCTGCCGAGGATTTCGCAGAATCGGCGCGGGCGGCTGGAGTAGGGTACGACGAGCTGTTGGAGAAGATCATGGGACTGGGAACCTCGTATCGGGCGGAATGGCGGGCCTTCTATGGTTAAGGCGCTGGTTGGATTTGCCCTCGCGAGCGTGCTGTTCGCCCATTGCGCGAGCGCCAAGGAGCCCAAGGCGGATGTGGAAATCCTGGAGCTCGTGCAGATGTTCCCCGGCCACTGGGACAACTCTGCCCAGGTCCAGGCGGAAGTCGCCAACGGCGTGAAGCCCCACGAGGCACTCGTGCTCGACATCGTGCCCATCGAAGCCATCATGCTCGGCGACAATGTGTTCTATGTGCAGGAAAGCATCGCGGGCGAGCCGAACCGGGTGTTGGGCCAGAAGGTGGTCATGTTCGGCGTGGTGAAGGGCAAAATTGTCCAGACCGATTTCGCCCTCAATGAACCCAACCGCTGGCGCAACGGCCAGAACAACCCGGACCTGTTCAAGGGTCTCCTGACCCAGGACGTCCATTCCATCAAGGGTTGCAGCCTGCGTTGGAAACGCGCCGAGTCCGGCAACTTCGAAGGCTCCAATGAAGCCAGGACGTGCCACAACCGCGTTGTCGGGATGGGTGTCGCCGCTATTCAGCTCAAAGCCGAATTGGGCCCGACTGAATACGCAACCTCCGAACAGGCGGTCGACAAGTCCGGCCACGCGATCAACGCCCCGCAGGGCGACCCGTTCTACCGCTTCCGCAGACTATCGCGGGATGCGGACTAGGCGCGATGCGGATCAGGCGTGACGCGGATCGGCGCCACGCCCCTCACTGCTGCTTCAGGTGCTGGTCCAACCACCCCAGCACATTCTGGTACCACTGCACCGAGTCAGCCGGCTGCAATACCCAGTGATTCTCACTGGGGTAGATAATCAAACGACTTTCGATTCCGCGCCGCTGCAACGCCGTGAAAGCGCCGATTCCCTGGTCGTAGGGAATGCGAAAATCCTGCTCCCCGTGGATAACCAACATGGGCGTATGCCACTTCGCCACGAGGTTCACCGGATTGAACTTCTCGTGGCCCTGCGGATTCTCGTAGTACGGCCCGCCATTTTCCCACTCGTTGAACCACAACTGTTCCGTCGAGTAGTACATCATCCGGTTATCAAACACGCCGTCGTGATTCACGAGGCACCGGAACCGATCGGGCCATGCGCCTTCGATCCAGTTGATCATGTACCCGCCATACGATCCGCCGAGCGCACACGCCCGCTCGCCATCGAGCCACGGATACTTTGCGATGGCCGCAGCCAATCCCTTCTGTAGATCCACTAACGGTTTGCCACCCCAGTCACGCGAAATGGAATCGGTAAACGCCTGTCCGTACCCTGGTGACCCGTGGAAATCAATCATCACCACGGCGTAACCGCCACCCGCGAACGCCTGGGCATTCCACCGATAGGTCCAGAAGTTCTGGAAACTGCTCTGCGGTCCACCATGCACCACAAAAGCAATGGGAAACTTCCTTCCTGGCTCAAATCCATACGGTTTGACCACATACCCGTAAACCGTCTCGTCATTCCATCCCTTGAAGTTGAACTGCTCAAACTCTCCCAGTCTGCGCCGCCCCAGCAGCTCTTCATTCATCTGCGTCAACCGAAGCGGCGTGCTGTTGCCCGATGGAACCGAGAATAAATCCACCGGGGCTCCCAGGTTTTCCCAGGCAATCACAATGGAGTCCTTGCCCGCGCCGAAATCACTGATGTGTCCCGGCCCCACCATCCTGTGAGGCGCGCCGTTGGCAACGTCAATCGAGAACAGTGACACCTGGCCAACATCGTCGGCAGTCGCCAGTAATTTCCGACCATCCCCGCTGGCTCGCAGGCGGGCAACGGAGCGGTCCCATGCCGCAGTCAGCGGCTTCGTCGTGCCCGTCTTTGCATCCCGCAACATCACGTGAAATCGATCAGCTTCAAACGCAGGCCGATCCATCGCCAGATAAGCAAGATCGCCGTTCTTCAAAAAGACCGGTTGGGTATCCCAGGCCTGGTTGGCCTCCGTCAGATTCTTCGGCGCAGCCGCATGATCCACCGGAACCTCATACAGGTCGTAATTGGTCGACCAGGGCTCGGTGCGTCCAGAGATGCGCGCTGAAAACACGATCCGGCTGCTGTCAGGACTGAAGGCGTATTCCTCGTCTGCGCCGAAAGGCCTGGAGGGCACATCCGCGTCCAAAGACCTGGATAGATCCAGTGGGGTATCGGCTTTGCCGTCGGCGTTGATTCGCGCAACAAACAAATGGGATCGCGAGCCGTCGTACCACGTATCCCACTGACGAATGAACAGGCGGTCGTACACCCGGCCCTTCGCCTTGTTTTTCGCTCGTGCCGCGAACTCGTCGTGTGTGCAACGCAAGTCGTTGCAGTCGGGAAACACGTTCATGCTGATGGCAATGCGATTGCCGTCGGGTGCTACCTTCAACGACTCAACATCGACCGGATAGTCCGTGACGCGCGAAGCTTCACCGCCGGAGAGTGAGATTCGCCACACCTGCGACTGCCCGGACCGGGTCGAAAGAAAATAAATCGTGCGACTGTCAGGTGCCCACCGCGGGCTGGAGTCGTTTGCGTCGTTTTGCGTCAGCCGCCGTGGCGTCGCATTCTTCTGCGTCAGATCCAGGAGCCAGACATCCGTGCGGCCACGGTTGGCCTCCATGTCTGTTTCGCGAACTACGAATGCGACGTACCGGCCATCGGGAGAGACCTCCGGATCTGTCACCCGCTTGATCCGGACGAGATCATCGGCAGTCAGTGCTCTCATCTCGGCAGGTTTGGCATGCGATGCTGCCGGCGGCGGAGAAGTCGGAGCGGCCATCACCGGGGTGGCCACTACCGCGGTTGTCAAAAACAGAGCCAGGCATCGAATCACTGCAATCCCACCTCGTAACCTGGAACAGTCCACGTTTCATCCTTCGCCGCCAGCAGCCATTTCTGCATGGCGGGGTCTTCCAATGTAGTCGCAATGTACCAGCGCGCGATTTCGGTCACGGGCGCGCCGTAAGTGTTGAAGCGGAGTACGACGGGCGCATACATCGCATCGGCGACGGAATATTCACCGAACAACCAGGGACCACCGGATTTGCCGAAACGGGAGCGGCAGTCGGTCCAGATTTCCTCGATGCGATCGACGTCTGCTTTGAGGCCTGGAGTCATGGGTGTGTGCCGATTGCGCGCAGTCGCGTTGAGCGGCCACTCCGCGCGAAGGTTCGCGAACCCCGCATGCATCTCCGCGCAAACCGCCCGCGCCACAGCCCTCGCAGCCCGCTGCTGCGGCCACCCACGCCCCGTCAGCTCCGCCACGTACTCGCAGATCGCCAGCGAGTCCCAGACCGTCAGATCCCCGTCCTGCAGTATCGGGACACGGCCCGTCGGACCATACTGCGCAACCTGACCTTTAAATTGCGGAGTGTCGAGCGGTACGATGGTTTCCCGGAACGCCACTCCCAGATGGGTCATCAGGATCCACGGCCGCAGCGACCAGGACGAAAAATTCTTGTTTCCGATGATGAGGTGTAGTTCAGACATGTGGCCGGCCTTCACGTGATCCGCGGTATCGCTTTCGATCTGGATAATACGCTCTGGGACGTCGATCCGGTGATCGAGCGGGCAGAGGCGCGCTGGTTGGATTGGTTGCGCGAGAACTGTCCCCGTATCCCCGAGAAGCTCTCCATCGAAGATCTGCGTGCCTCGCGCCTGGCGTTGGCGGCGCGCGAGCCCCACAACGCGCATGATTTTACCTACCTGCGAATTGCTTCGCTTGCCCAGCATGCTCGCGAATGTGGTTATGACGAGAGCATCTCGGAGCAGGCCTTCGAGATCTTCATTGCGGAGCGTAACCGGCTCGATCTGTATCCCGACGTGCGCGCGGGACTCGCGAAGCTCAGCACACGCTACGCGCTTGCGACACTCAGCAACGGCAATGCGGACCTCGCCCGGATCGGCGTCGCCGACCTGTTCAGCGTCTCACTGAACGCGCGGGGAATCGGCGCGGCCAAGCCGGATCGACGTTGCTTCGAGCGGCTGGTGCAGCATCTCAACCTCGAGCCGCACGAGGTCATCTACGTCGGCGATGATCCATTGTTGGATGTTGAAGCTGGCCGCGCCGCCGGCCTCAAAACGGCCTGGATGAATCGCACCGGGCTGCCGTGGCCCGAACCATTGACCCCGCGGACTTCAAACGTGGCCGACTGCCTGGACCTGGCGGCCCTGCTCGGGACCTGACCAACCGCACGTCGAGCAGCCGCGGCGGCCGGCACAGGCTCCGGTCCACGATCCGCCACAATGATTTCCGGGGCGTCCGGAAAGTCGACGCCTCCGTGGCCGCGCTTACCCAGGGACGCTTCGAGCCGCTCGGAGGCTTTCCCGAGCCCACGCTCAGCGCGCCCGTGCGGGCAGATGTTGATATCAGCAAGGGCAAACGGGCGTTCGATCTCACATATGAGATTGCTGGGACCCAGTCGCTCTCGTTCATACCCCTGGCACATTCTTCCCGGGTGGCGTTGCAGGGCAACTGGCCGGATCCGGGTTTCGCCAGGGGGTTTCTGCCGGTCGAGCGCCACGTCCGCGATGGGCACTTCGATGCAACCTGGCAGGCATTGGATCTGAACCGCTCGTTCGCGACCGACTGGCTGCAGGGCACGGTACAGTTGAAAGAGCCGCAGGATGCGGCGTTTGGTGTTGACCTCGTTCAGCCGGTGGATCTCTATCAACAAGTGGAGCGAGCCACCAAGTACGCCGCTGTGTTCATCTGCCTGAGCTTTCTGACGCTCTTCATCTGGGAGTATCTCGCCCGGCGCGCGGTTCATCCGATCCAGTACGGGCTCATGGGCCTGGCGCTCAGCGTGTTCTTCCTGTTGTTGCTCGCTCTCGCCGAGCACGTTGGATTCGGTGCCGCCTATGTGATCGCCGCCGCGGCCCTATGCGCATTGCTCGGCATTTATCTTGCTGGAACCATGAACAGCTCGCGGGCGGGAGCGAGCGCCGGTGGATACTTCGCAGCGCTGTATGGATTCATGTATCTGCTGGTGACTTCAGATGACTATGCATTGCTGGCAGGGGCGCTGGGGCTGTTCGCCATCCTCGCTGTCGCGATGTTCCTGACCCGAAAAGTCGACTGGTACCAGGCAGCCTGATGCCGGCGTCCGCGTGTTCCACAGCGTACCTGCCGGAGCGTTGTTAGCAGTCTACCGGTCCCGCTGCCAACCGGTCCTGAGGATTCAGGCATCAGTATGACTTTTTTCACGTGTCAACCGCTGTCGAAATTGGTGGAATCCATCACGGCGCCGACCTCCACCAGAGAGTGAACTTTAGGCGCCGAGTGCCGTTCATATAGGTAGAGCGAAAGAAAAGTCAGGAGGCATTGCTGTCATGCCAAGCGGTCAACCCTCGACACGTGTAGTGCCGGTCGCCGATCTGCGCGAGTTCTTCCGGGACGAGCTCCACGGGGCGCTGGAAAAGCAACAGGTGGCGTTCGAAGATCAGACTGAATTCTACGTCGTCAACCTGCTCACGCTGTTCTCCCGTTCCGAGGCGTTGTATGAAAACACCTCGGAAGGCACTCGCCTCAAACCGCTCGTGGTCATGCTGTCGGAAGCGCTGGAGGCTCCTTCGGGCGAAGATCGCAATCGTGGCCTGCAGCGCCTCGGAGATGTTTCCTTATTCATAGCCGGGTTCTTCGCGCAGAGCTTCGCCCGCAAGCTGATTGATATCGACTATCACATCGCGATGGGCGGAAGGGCCTATGCCACGCTCGCCGAAACACTGTCGCGCGGCCGTGGTCGCGTGCTGGGCAAAGTGTTCAGTGAGCTGGCCGAGAAGTTCCAACCCATGGTCGATGCACTGAATGAAGTGAGCGAGACCTCGTATCAGCATACTGACAAGGACATCCTGCGGTTGTATGAGGTCTGGCTGAAGACCGGCAGCCGCCGCTGCTTCGACCTGCTGAAGCGCCTCGGTGTCAATCCAACGACCGCCGGCGGAACGGCGTTCGCACACTGATCGCATGATCCTGAGACAGCTCCAGGACTTCATCGGCGACATCTACGATGTGAGCATCGCTCACGATGTCTACGACTTCCTCGTGACCGACCGGCGGCAACTGCCGACCGAGGCCCGGACCAACAGCCCCACGGACGAAGAGCTCCTCGTCGCGCAGCCGGAAGAGGGCGAAGTTGCGATGTCGCTGTATCTCGATCCGCAGTTGCTGGAGCGTCTCGACCGCGCGGATCCGATGGAGCGGCTGCACGAAGGAAACGTGGCGGACTATTGGACCGCGCTGGAGGGCGTGAGCCATTTCATGTACCTCGCCTGGAATGCCGGCCACGACAAGCCGGTATCACTTCTCGAGCTGGAAATGCAGGCGGAAGTGGATAAATACGTGGGGAGCTATTGGCTGCTGCGCCGTCAGTTCCCGGATCGGTTTCCGGCGGAGCTGTTGCGGTTGCTGTTTGAGCGGACGCGCGTCGACTCGCGCCTGGCGGCGGGACGCGAGAATCTCTATCGCGAGGCGAGTCGCTATGCGCAAATGTTCTGCAGGCGCCTGGAGCGCACACTGCGGGGCGCGCGGGGGAGATCTCAGGCGGAGGTGTTGACCGAGCTGCGGCGTTTCTACCGCCTGACAAACGCTCGCAAGATGGCGCATATACAGCGCACGGCCTGATCGCATGGGCCGGCTTCGATGAGCCGTCCCGAGACCTCGCCTTTATTCCGGGTCGCGGTTCTTCTTGGCTTCTTCCAACGATCGCATCATCTTGATCCATGCCGACAGCTTGCGCAGGTCGGTTTTTTGCCCCGGCGCGCGCTTGCGCTCGACTTCCGCGCTTCGCGTGTACGGATCGAATGAGGGTGGCTCGTTGCCCTGGATGGACAGAGAAAAAGGCTGGCGCTCGTAATCGGAAGGCGCATCGAGCCACTCGACCACGGCGTTACCCTTGTGATCGTGGACGATCCGGCTCAGGCGCCTGCGTGCGTCCTTGGACATGAAACTGTCTGACCCCTCGTGGAGCCCACGCCCCACATTACGTTTAATCGCCGGAAGTTATATCCGGCGTGAACACGTTACTTGGAGGGTCCCTGACGATTCCCGGACGCCCGTCACGGATTATTCGCCGCTCCTTTGCGCATCGCATCAATGGAAGAGGCGCGAGCCAGCGCAATGATGGTTTTGGCGTCCCGGATCTGGCCATTCATGGCCCACAGATACGCTTCGGAAAACGGCACCCAGTGGATTTCAATCACTTCGGCGCTCTCGTGAGCCACCGTGGCCGGCTCGAGCTCGGCGGCATAAAACAGGTGCAGAACTTCCGAAAACACGCCGGGCGATGAAAACACGGTGCCGAGACTTTCCCAGTGGCGGGCTGTCATGCCCGCTTCCTCGATGAGCTCGCGTCGCGCGGTTTCGAGCGGCGGCTCATTGGGCTCGAGCTTGCCGGCGGGAAGCTCCCAGATCCAGCCATCCGCCACGTAGCGGTATTGCCTGAGAAGGCAGACCCTCTGCTGGGCATCCAGCGCGATGATGGCGGCTCCTCCTGGATGGTGAACGACATCGAGCGTCGCGCGGTGACCATTCGGAAGAACGACTTCGTCGGCGGTGACGGAAATGACCCGCCCGGTGTAGTGAAGAGTCTGCTTTTCAGGTTTCATACGGCGAGTATGCGGAACTTTCGATTATTCATCATTACCGGAATGCCCGGGACGGGTAAGACCACCCTGGGCCGACAGATCGCGCGCCGTCAGGGACTTGCACTGATCTGCAAGGACCACATCAAGGAGCCTCTGCTCGATGTCAGCGCCGGCGCTGCCGTACGTAAGTTGGTCCCGGATGCGTCCCGGTCGCGCGAGGTGAGCAACATGGCGTTCGCGGTCATGTTTTCGTTAGCGCGGGAACTGCTGGCCCGCGGCGACAGTCTCATCCTGGAAGGAAACTTCAGGGCCGGGGAGCACGAGGCCGCGTTGTTGGCCGCAATACCTGGCGACAGTCCCAACATCATCCAGATTCTGTGCCGCGCCGACGAAGATGAGCGCCGGGCGCGACTCCTCAACCGGGCGCAACACGCGGGCCACCACTTCGTCCATCAGTTGGAACGGGTGGCTGCCTGCGATGCGTTCCTGGAATTGCCGGGAGAGCGGCACCTTTATCGTGTAGATTCCGGAGCACCATGCGAAATACCCTATTAGCGGCTCTCGCCGCGCTTTTTCTGTGCGTGCAGGCCCATGCCGAAGTCGACATTCCCTATCAGAAATATGTGCTGCCGAACGGTCTGACGCTGGTCGTGCACGAAGATCACAAGGCGCCCATCGTCGCGGTGGACGTCTGGTATCACGTAGGCAGCAAGGATGAGCGGCCGGGGCGAACGGGCTTCGCTCATCTGTTTGAGCATCTGATGTTCACGAACACCGAGAACCATCACGATGAGTTCTTCCGCCCCCTGATCGCGGTCGGCGGCACCAAGATGAATGGCAACACGTGGCTGGACCGGACTACGTATTTTGAGAACGTGCCGGTGAATGCACTGGATACGGCACTGTGGCTCGAGTCCGACCGCATGGGCCACCTGTTGGGTGCCATTGACCAGAAGAAGTTGGATGAGCAGCGCGGCGTCGTGCAGAACGAGAAGCGCCAGGGCGAGAATCGTCCCTACGGCAAGGTGGATGAGCTGATTTCCGCCAGCACCTACCCGGCCGGCCATCCGTACTCCTGGACCACCATCGGCTCCATGGAGGATCTCAATGCGGCCTCGCTGGAGGATGTAAAAGGCTGGTTCCGGCAGTACTACGGCGCTGCCAACGCCGTGTTGGTCATTGCGGGTGACGTGCAACCCGAGGATGTCAGAAAGCGGGTCGAACATTACTTCGGTGACATTGCTCCAGGCCCGGTGCTGAAACGGACGGATGCCTGGGTCGCCAAAATGACCGGCGAAAAGCGCGCCACACTGCAGGATCGCGTACCGCAGGCGCGGATTTACAAGACCTGGAACATTCCAGGCTACAACACGCATGACCTCGCGCTGCTGCAGTTGGCATCCGAGGTGTTGGCCAGCGGTAAGAACAGCCGCCTGTACAAGAGGCTGGTGTACACAGATCAGATCGCAACGAGTGTCAGCGCAGGCGTGGGCCCGTTCGAGATCGGCTCCCAGTTCCAGTTGGTTGCCACCGTGAAACCCGGCGGAGACGTGGCGGCGGTCGAGAAGGCATTGGATGAAGAGGTGGCGCGCTTTCTCGACAAGGGCCCCACCCGGGAAGAGCTGGAGCGTATCAAGACATCGGATTACGCCTCATTCGTCCGCGCCGTGGAACGGATCGATGGATCGAGCGGCAAGGCTGCAATTCTCGGGGAAAGCATGCTGTACGGCGGCTCGCCGGATTTCTATAAAACCAGCCTGAGCTGGCTGCGCAACGCAACGGTCGCCGAAGTCCAACGCGCCTCCCGGACCTGGCTGTCGGATGGCGTGTTCGTTCTGAACGTGGAGCCGTTCCCTGAATATCATGCGGAAGGAGCAGGCGCCGATCGCAGCAAGCTTCCCGCGGTGGGCAGCCCACCCGCTCTGAAGCTGCCGCCGCTGGAGCGAGCGACACTCTCCAATGGACTGAAAGTGGTGTTGGCCGAGCGGCATGCCGTACCGGTCGTGCAGCTCAGTTTGATTGTCGACGCCGGGCATGCGGCTGACAGCCTCGCAAAGCCGGGTACCTCGAATCTCGCGCTCGCCATGATCAGCAACGGGACAAAGACCCGGAATGCGTTGCAGATCTCCGCGCGCTCCGAAGAGCTGGGCGCGGAAATCGGCGCCGGCTCGACACTCGATACGTCCTTCATCTCCCTGAACGCCATCCGCAGCGAGCTGGGGCCGTCACTCGAGCTGTTCAGCGACATCCTGCTGAATCCAACTTTTCCGGACGCTGAGCTCGTCCGGTTGAAGAACCAGTCGATTGCGGCAATCCAGCAGGCCAAGTCACAACCTCGCGGCGTTGCCTCGCGGTTGTTTCCGAGCCTCATCTATGGCGAGGGGCACCCCTACGCCAACCCGTTTTCGGGCATCGGGACTGAGGCAAGCGTTAATTCCATGACGGTGGAGGAGTTGCGCGCTTTCTATCACCGCTGGGTGCGCCCGGATAACGCCACCTTGCTGATCGTCGGCGACACCACGCTCCAACAGATCCAGCCGATGTTGGAGCAACGGCTGGCGGGATGGAAGGCACCCGCGGAGGCGCTGCCCGTCAAGCAGGTGTCCACTGTGGCGCTGCCCACCAGGCCCAGGATTTTCCTCGTCAACCGCACGGGAGCGGAGCAGTCGCTGGTGTTTGCAGTGCACCTGGCGCCGCCGCGCTCTGATCCCTCCAACGTAGCCTTCGAGACAGTCAACACGGTGCTCGGCGGCAGCTTCATCTCCCGAATCAACATGAACCTGCGCCAGGACAAGCACTGGTCCTATGGGGCGGGCAGCAGCCTGATTGACGCCAAGGGGCAGCGACCGTTCGTGGTCAGCGCCCTGGTGCAGACTGACAAGACCGCGGAGTCCATCCAGGAGACGCTGAAGGAGCTGAAGGGGCTCGCGGGCGCGCATCAGGCCACCGATGCCGAGATCCGGGCTGCCAAGGATGCACTGGTGCTGAGCCTGCCCGGCAGCAACGAGACAGCGCGGGAGGTCGCAAACTCCTACGCCGACATCCTCACATTTGGATTGCCTGACAGCTATCTCAACGAGTACGTGGACAAGGTTGAAGCGCTCAGTGGCGCCGATCTGCAGGCGGCGGCGACACAGCTCATCCATCCCGATGCGCTCACCTGGGTCGTGGTGGGTGATCTCTCGGCCATCGAAGCGCCCATCCGGAAACTCAGTCTCGGAGAGGTCAAAGTACTGGATGCGGACGGCAAAGTGGTTCGTTGACGGGCCAATGAAAGAACTTGTGACTGTTCGCAGTGACAGGGGCTGGGAGCGTTTCGTATATTCGACAGGATATGTCGACGACGTCACACTTCGAAAAGTTGAACGGACCGCAGCGAAAAGCGGTCACGCACGGTGAATTGCTCCCGAACAACAAGGGCGTGAAGAGCGGTCCCCTGCTCGTTGTGGCGGGCGCCGGCACTGGCAAAACGGACACGCTGGCCCATCGCGTCGCGCACCTGGTCATCCATGGCGCGGACCCGGGTCGTGTCCTGATGCTGACGTTCACTCGCCGCGCCGCCATCGAGATGCGCCGCCGGGCTCACGAGATCGCGAAGACGGCCCTGAATGAATCCCTGGGCGGGGTCAGCCAGACCATTACCCAGCGGCTGAGCTGGACCGGTACCTTTCATTCCATCGGCAACCGGCTGCTGCGCCACTATGCCAAGCACCTGAAGCTCGATCCGCAGTTCAGTGTGATGGACCGCGGCGATTCAGCCGACCTGCTGGACAGCCTGCGCCAGGAGTTGGGTCTCGCCTCCAAGGAGCAGCGTTTCCCGCGCAAGGAAACCTGCCTGCAGATCTACTCCTACCGCGTGAATACGCAAAAACCCCTCAAGGAAACACTCGAGCAGCAATATCCCTGGTGCGCACAGTGGGAAGCGGATCTGACGCGACTCTATCGTGCCTACGTCGAGCAGAAGCAGCGCGCGGCGATTCTCGACTATGACGATCTGCTCCTGTACTGGAATGTCATGATGTCGGAGCCGCGCCTGGCTCAGCACGTGAGCGGGCACTTCGATCATGTGTTGGTGGATGAATACCAGGACACGAACAAGTTGCAGGCGCAGATTCTGCACGCCATGAAGCCGGATGGAGCAGGGCTCGTTGTCGTCGGCGACGACGCGCAGGCGATTTACTCCTTCCGTGCCGCAGCCGTGGAAAACATCCTCGGCTTCCCCGATCGTTTCAATCCCAAAGCCGAAGTCGTGGTGCTGGCGCAGAACTATCGTTCTACGCAGGAAGTTCTCGATGTATCCAACTCGTTGATGGCCGAAGCGCCGCGCCAACATCGTAAGCACTTGCTGTCGGCCCGTGGCAAGGGCGCACGCGCCAGGATCGTCACTGTGGATGATCTGCAGGTCCAGGCCGAGTATGTCTGCTCGGAGATCCTGCGCCGGCGCGAGGCCAACGTGCCCCTGAAGCGCCAGGCCGTGTTGTTCCGCAGCTCGAGCCACAGCGACGTGCTGGAAGTGGAGCTCGGTAAGCGCAAGATTCCGTACACGAAGTACGGCGGACTGAAGTTCCTCGAAGCCTCGCACATCAAGGACCTGATGTCGGTGCTGCGTTGGGCGGACAATCCGCGCAACGCACTGGCAGCGTTCCGGGTGGCGCAGTTGCTCCCCGGCGTGGGGCCGGCGAACGCCCGTGCCTGTGTCGAGCATCTCGCGGCCAACAATCTCGCGTTTGCCTCGCTCAAGACATTCGCAGCTCCCGCGTCGGCGAAATACGAGTTTGAAAAGCTGAGCGACCTGCTGGTCGCGCTGACGGATCCGCAGCGAGCTTGGGCTGGCCAGGTGCACATGGCGCGCGAGTGGTACAAGCCGCACTTCGAGCGCATTTACGAACATTTCCATACGCGCCTGGGCGACCTCGATCAGCTCGACCTGCTGTCGGGTCAGTATCCGTCGCGCGAACGTTTCCTGACCGAGCTGACGCTCGACCCACCGAATGCCACGAG
>Ga0207703_10002204_pt1 | contig 17100 bp, 15 predicted proteins | sample KBSSwiS12_FD_184304 | JGI IMG/M metagenome (GOLD analysis project Ga0207703, IMG submission 184304) | Switchgrass rhizosphere microbial communities from Kellogg Biological Station, Michigan, USA - KBS Switchgrass S1-2 (SPAdes) (version 2) | ecosystem: Host-associated > Plants > Roots >...
TATGCCTCGGGCTGGTAGTAGTCGTAGTAGGAAACGAAATACTCGACCGCATTATCCGGGAAAAAGCTCTTGAACTCGCCATAGAGCTGGGCGGCGAGGATCTTGTTGGGAGCCAGGATCAGCGCCGGGCGCTGCAACTGCTCGATCACCTTGGCCATGGTGAAGGTCTTGCCCGAGCCGGTCACGCCGAGCAGGACCTGGGTCTGCTCGCCCTCCAGCGCAGCGGCGACGAGGTCGGCGATGGCGCCCGGCTGGTCGCCCGCGGGCTCATAGTCGGAGACGATGCGGAACGGCCGGCCACCCTCGGCCTTTTCAGGCCGCTGCGGCTTGTGGGGGACGAAGGCGCCCGAGGTATCGGGCTCGGCGAGTCCGCGGCGGATGACGAGTTCGGCCATGAGCTGACCCATATGGGCGGGCCACGGCGGTTGCGCAACGCCCGCGCAATTCCCCTGATGGCGATGGTCAAGGACGCGTTAACCGCGAATTTTCTGGTTGACGATAAATTGTAAAACCTCGCGCACACTGGCCGTCCTTGGTTGTGCGAACAGCGCGGGAGACGACCATGACCAGCGATGCGACGACTGCCCGGGACGAGTGCGAGGAGCGCCGTTCGCGCCGCCTCGGCCTGGCGATGCCGGCCCGCTGCCGCATGCTCTCCGGGTTCACCGAGGACGTCGTCATGCGCGACATCTCCGAAGGCGGCTGCCGCATCGCCAGCCGGGTGCTCAACCTGCGCGAGGGCGAACGCGTCCTGCTGCGCCCGCCGGGGCTGGAAAGCTTGGCCGGGGTGGTCCGCTGGTGCAACCACCACGAGGCGGGGATCGAGTTCGAGCGCCCGCTCTACGTGGCCGTGGCCGAGCACCTGCACCGCCAGTACCTGACCTTCCTGCCGACCGAGATCCCCTACCGGACCGGGCCGCGGCTCGCGGCCTGACCACGACCGGCGAGGCGATTGGCAGCAGCCTCGCGCGCTGGTAGCCTGCTCCCGATCGAGGGAGGGAATTGGTCCATGCGTTCGAAGGTTCTGCTGCTGTCCGTCGCCGTGCTGGCGCTCGCCGGGTGCAAGAAGGAGGCGGCCACCGGCCCCAAGTCGATGGACGAAGTGGCGCAGGAAGCCGCCGCCATGCCCAAGCCGCTGCCCGGGCTCTATCGCTCGACCGCCGAACTTGTCAGCCTGGACGCCCCGGGCCTGCCTGCGGGCGCGGCCGCGCAGATGAAGCAGATGATGGCGAGCAAGGCCGCGCCGCACGATTTCTGCCTGACCGGCGAGGAAGCCGCCAAGGGCTACGAGGAGCGGGTCAAGAAGCTGGCGGGCCGTCCCGATTGCCATTTCGACCACTATTCGGCGACCGGCGGCAAGCTCGACGCGCAGCTGACCTGCACCGGGCAGAACGGCATGCGCTCGGCGCTCGCGATGCAGGGCACGATGGGCCCCGAGGGCTCCGACGTGACGCTGACGATGGACCAGTCTGGCGAGCAGATGCCCGGCGGGGGCATGAAGATGGTCATGCACGTCAAGTCCGCGCGGGTCGGGGATTGCCCGGCGGGGTAACATTGGAACCCGCCGGTATTTCGCGCCGTTCATCTCCACAACATCCATTCGGAGTAAAAGCGGCGCAATGATGAGGCTCATGGCGATGCGCGAGGCGGCGGCCAGCACGGGGGCGGAGCTCGCGCGCCGCGCCCGGCTTGCCCGCGAACCGCATCCGCCGGGGGTGAAAACGCCGTCTCTCGGCTTGCTGTTGCGCGAACTCGGGGCGCTTGCGCGCCTCCGCGGACATTCCGCTCCGCCTCCGCAAGTGCCGCTCGCCCGCCATCCGGCGCCCGTGATGATCCTGCCCGGTTTCGGCGCGCACCCCTTGCGCATGCGGCCGATGAGCACGGCGCTCGAGGCCGCGGGGCATCTCGTGTTCGACTGGGGACTTGGCTTCAACTTCGGCCCGACCCCGGCCAACTTCGCCTTTCTCCTGGCCCGCGTCCGTCGCATCGCCCGCGCTACGGGCCGGCCGGTCGCGCTGGTCGGGTGGAGCCTCGGCGGGCTGTTCGCACGGGAGATCGCCAAGCTCGCGCCGGAGTCCGTTGCGCGGGTCATCACGCTGGGCACGCCGTTTTCCGGCGATCCGCGCGCCAACAACGCGTGGCGGGCCTACCAGCTGATCACCGGCCACTCGGTCGACGCGCCGCCGCCCGGATGTCTTGGCGGGGAAGGCGATCTCGCGGCCAAGCCGCCGGTGCCGACCGTGGCGCTGTGGAGCCCGCGCGACGGGGTCGTCGCGCCGCGCAGCGCCTGCGGCTGGCCGGGCGAGCGCGACCGCGCGGTGGCGCTGCGCTGCAGCCATCTCGGCTTCGCCGGCTCGGCCGAGGCCATCGGCGCCGTGCTTGCTGAACTCGATTGACGGATCAAGCAACCGTAAGTCGAGTTGATCAGGCGTTCTGCGCAATTGGCAGCAGACTGTAATAAAGGAAAATTATCGTTTCGTCGCTACGTCGGTGGCGATGAACGGTGTGGTCGATCCGGTCCGGCGAGGATTTCTCGCCCGGTTTGTGCTGCTCCTGGCGCTCCTGCTGGCGTCGGGAGTGCTGCCGGCTGCGCCCGCCCTGGCCGAGGGCCGCGCCTCGGCCGTGCTGACGGGCTGCGTCGCCCCGCAGCGCAGCGGCGATACGCCAGCGGCACTGCTTGCCGCGCCCGACCGGTTCGATTGCACCCGCCCGCAGAGCGCCTGGGGCCCTGGCAACTACTGGGTCCGGCTCGACCTGCCCGCCGGTGCGGCGATGAATCTCGGCCGGGTCGGCGGTACGCCTCACCTGCGCTTCATGCCGCAGTGGCAGCACACGCTGGCAATCTATTCGCGCGATTCGGAAGGCGGGCTGATCGGGCAGTTCTTCGACAATGCCGATCTCTCGCGTCTCGTCGGCATCGGCGGCGCGGCCGGTGTGGCGCTCGACGGCCACGCCCACCCGGTCACCCAGGTACTGGTGCGGATCGACGGGGCGCTCAACTCCACCGGGCTGCTGCTCTCGCCGCGCCTGCTCAGCGAGGACCAGCTCCACGCCGACGAACTCACTGCCACCGCGATCTTCGCCGCCTTTGCGGGGCTGGGTCTCGGGCTGTTCTGCTACAACCTGGTGCTCTGGCTGACGATCCGCGAGCGGTTCCAGCTGACCTACTGCCTCTCGTTGCTCGCCATGCTGGCCTATGTCTGGTCGAGCTCGGGCGCAATGACCGTGCAATACCCGACCGTGCCGCAGGACCTGCGCTTCATGACGAGCTACGTCATGCTGGCGTTCGTCGGCGCGCTCGCCTTCCAGTTCATCACCGATATCCTCGAGCCGCGCACGGTGCCGCGGCGGATCAGGCGCCTGGCTCGCCACTACGGCGCGGCATTCGTCGTCGCCGCGCTCGCGATCTGCTTCGTGCCGCCGGAGTGGCGTCACCTTGCCGACCGGGTCTTCGTCGCCAGCTTCGTGCCGCTGCCGGTGCTGGTGGTGGCGATCTCGTGGACCGCCTGGCGCCGCGGCAGCCGCTCGGTGCGCGTGCTCGCGATCGCCTGGGCGGTGCCGCTGGCGATGTGCGTGGTGCGCATCTGCCATGCGCTCAACCTGCTTCCCGGCGGGCTCCTGGCGCAGTATTCGCTGGTCATCGGGATGGGCATCGAAGCACTGCTGTCGTCGCTCGCCATGTCTTTCCGAATCAAGCTGATCGCCGCCGAGCGGGACCGCGCGCTCGCTGACGAGCGCGCCGCGCGGCACCTCGCCAGCGTCGATTCGCTCACGGGCCTGCTCAATCGCCGCGCCCTGCTGGAACAGGTGATCGCGTGGTCGAGCCCTGAGCCGCTGCGGCTGCTGATCGTCGACATCGACCATTTCAAGCAGATCAACGACACCCACGGCCATCTCGTCGGCGACGAGGTGCTGCGCGCGCTGGCCGAGGTGCTGGCGATTCGCTCCGACCTGCGCGCCAGCGTCGCCCGGCTGGGGGGCGAGGAGTTCGCGCTGGTCGGCACCGCCGAGGAGCTGAGCGAGGGCATTGCGCTTGGCATTCTCGCCGATATTCGCACCCGTCCGCTCTATCGCGACGTGCGCGTCACCGTCAGTATCGGCATGGCCGATGGCCCCGTCCACGGCGACGACGAGTGGCGCGACCTCTATCACCGCGCCGACGAGGCGCTCTACCAAGCCAAGGCCCAGGGCCGCAACCGGGCCGTCCATGCGCCTCCGCCGACCACTCCTGACGGCGCTGCGCTATTGCCTCGCGCCGTCGCCTAGCTCACCTCGCAAACGTATTCTTCGCAGGTGCAGCAAAAGGGTCTTGGCAAGCCCGCCAACCTGACGCAGACTTCTCGCCGATAAGCGGGGGTCCATGAAGACGACACCGACGATATGCTACGATGAAATGCACGACGGCGAGAACGCCGTCAGGCCTGCCTATTCCGGCTACTCGGGCTGGTACGGCGAACAGGACCAGGCCTGGCTGCGCAAGCAGTCCGCTGAGGCCGAAGGCTTCTTCCGCCGCACCGGGATCACCTTCAACGTCTATGGCAACGATGCCGGGGAAGAGCGGCTGATCCCGTTCGACATGGTCCCGCGGATCATCACCGCGGTCGAATGGCGCAAGCTCTCGCGCGGGATCGAGCAGCGGGTCCGCGCGCTCAACGCCTTCCTCCACGACGTTTACCACCGCCAGGAAATTGTCCGCGCCGGCAAGCTGCCCGAGCGGCTGCTGCGCGAGAATGCGGCCTACCTGCCGCAGATGGCCGGCTTCGTGCCGCCCGGCGGAGTCTACACCCACATCGTCGGGATCGACCTGGTGCGTACCGGGCCAGACGATTTCATGGTCCTCGAGGACAATGCCCGCACGCCCTCCGGGGTCTCCTACATGCTGGAGAACCGCGAGACGATGATGGCGATGTTCCCCGAGCTGTTCACCCGCGTGCGGGTCCGCCCGGTGAGCGACTATCCGCGCCGCCTCGCCCGCAGCCTTGCCCTGTGCGTGCCGCCGGCCGCCCAGTTCGGCAACACCGAGCGACCGACCGTCGCGGTGCTGACCCCGGGCATCTTCAACTCGGCCTACTTCGAGCATGCCTTCCTCGCCGACCAGATGGGCGCCGAACTGGTCGAGGGCTCGGACCTGCGCGTGGTCGACGGCCGCATCGCGATGCGCACCACCCGCGGCTGGCAGCCGATCGACGTGCTCTATCGCCGTGTCGACGACGAGTTCCTCGATCCGCTCACCTTCAATCCCACCTCGGTGGTCGGTGTCCCCGGCATCATGGACATCTACCGGGCCGGTGGGATCACCATCGCCAACGCGCCCGGCACCGGCATCGCCGACGACAAGGCGATCTATTCGTTCATGCCCGAGATCGTCGAGTTCTACACCGGCGAGAAGCCGATCCTGAAGAACGTGCCCACCTGGCGCTGCTCCGAGGCCGATAGCCTCGCCTACGTGCTCGACAACCTCGCCGAACTCGTGGTCAAGGAAGTCCACGGCTCAGGCGGCTACGGCATGCTGATCGGGCCGACCTCGTCGCGCAAGGAAATCGCCGCCTTCGCCGCCAAGCTGCGCGCTCGCCCCGACAATTATATCGCCCAGCCGACGCTGGCGCTGTCGACCTGCCCGATCCTCACCCGCGCCGGCCTTGCCCCGCGCCACGTCGATCTGCGGCCGTTCGTGCTGGTCAGCCCCGGCGGAGTCGAGATCACCCCCGGTGGTCTCACGCGCGTCGCGCTCAAGAAGGGCAGCCTCGTGGTGAACTCGTCGCAGGGCGGCGGCACCAAGGACACCTGGGTGCTGGAAGACTGATGGTGGAAACCCACGCCTCCGCCTTCTGGTTCGTCATTGCGAACGCCAATGACGGATGTCCGGGCAGCAAGTGCGGGAGCACCCGCCCATGCTAGGCCGCTCTGCCAACGGCGTGTTCTGGATGACCCGCTACCTCGAGCGGGCGGAGAACACCGCGCGCCTGCTCGAGGCGGGGTTCCGCATGGCGCTCACCCGCGGCGACAGCGCCTCGGCGGACGAGTGGCGGTCCGTCCTCGTGACGATGGGCCTCGACCGCGCCTTCGCCGAAGCGCGCGGGGCCGACTACTCCGGTTCGCAGGTCTGCAATTTCATCCTGCGTGCGCCTGACAACCCGGGCTCGGTCCGCGCGATGCTCGAGACCGCGCGAACCAATGCCCGCATGGTCCGAACCGCGATCACCCGCGAGGTCTGGGAAGGCACCAACGAGGCGTGGATGGCGCTGAACGAGGCGCTCGCCCGGCCGGTGCGCGAGACCAACCTCGGCGATGTCCTCAGCCTGATCCGCCGCCACACCACGCTGGTGCGTGGCGCGATGGACGGCACCATGCTCCGGAACGAGATCTTCAACTTCGCGCGGATCGGCACCTTCATCGAGCGGGCTGACAACACCGCGCGCATCCTCGACGTGAAGTACCACGTTCTGTTGCCCTCCGTCGCATGGGTCGGGTCCAGTCTCGATCACGTGCAGTGGGAAACGGTGCTGCGCTCCGTCGCCGGCGACCGCGCCTACCGCTGGCTCAATGCCGGCCGGCTCGATGCCCGCGGCATCGCGCAGTTCCTGCTCCTCGATGGACGGTTTCCGCGAAGCCTGGCGTTCTGCTACGCCAAGCTGTCGAGCAACATGGCGGGGCTCGCGCGGGAATACGGCGCGGAAACCCCGTCCCACGCGTTGTTGCATGCCGCCTGCGCGCGGCTCGACCAGACCACCGTCGAACAGATCATCGAGGCCGGACTGCACGAGACGATCGTCTCGTTCCTCAGGCGCAACGGCGAGCTGGCGGTGGCAATCGCCAACGATTACCGGTTCATCGAATAAGGCTGAAACCATGCGCCTCGCCGTCCGCCACGTCACCCGCTACCGGTTCGACCCGCCGCTTGCGCATGGCCTGCAGCGGCTCCGGCTGAGCCCCAAGGAGACTCACGGCCAGAATGTGCGCGAGTGGCGGATGCAGCTCGCCGGCGCCACGCTCGAGGCGAGCTACGACGATCACAACGCCAATCACGTGACCCTCGTCAGCCTCGAGCCGGGAACTGCCGAACTGGTCATCACCTGCAGCGGCGTGGTCGATACGGCCGACCAGTCGGGCATCCTCGGGCCCCATACCGGCAAGCTCCCGCTCTGGGCCTTCCTCCCGCAAACCGCGCTGACCCGCCCGGGCCCGCGCATGCGCACGCTGCTGGCGACCCTTGGGGCCGACCGCGGGGACGTGCTCGCGCTGCTTCATGCGCTCTCCGGCGCGGTGCTCGATGCCGTCATCTACGAGACCGGGTATACCCACGCGCAGACCACTGCCGAGGAAGCGCTCGTCGCCGGGCGCGGCGTATGCCAGGACCATGCCCATATCTTCATCGGCTGCGCCCGCGCGCTGGGCGTGCCTGCGCGCTACGTCAGCGGCTACCTGATGATGAACGACCGCGTCGAGCAGGAAGCCGGCCATGCCTGGGCCGAGGCGCACGTCGAGGGGCTCGGCTGGGTGGGGTTCGATGTTTCGAACGGCATCAGCCCCGATGCCGGCTACGTCCGCGTCGCCTCGGGGCGCGACTATGCCGAGGCGGCGCCAGTAACCGGCATCAGCTTCGGGGCCGGACGGCAAGGCGGCAGCGCCGAACTGTCAGTCAGCCTTGCGGTCGAACAGCAGGCCGTCCAACAATAGGGACAGGGGGCCGAGGGCGAATCGGCGGCACGCGCGTTCGCCTCGTTGTGGCCAGGGAAAATGGGATTGAACGAATGACGTACTGCGTTGGCATGATGCTCGATCGCGGGCTCGTGCTGATGAGCGACACCCGCACCAACTCGGGCGTCGACAACATCTCGGTGTTCCGCAAGATGTTCCACTGGGAGATCCCGGGGGAGCGGATCGTCGCCATCATGACCGCAGGTAACCTCGCGACGACGCAGCATGTCGTCAGCCAGCTCGAGGAACGTTGCAAGGCGCCGGAAGACCGCCACAACTCGCTGCTCGAGGCGGCGACGATGTTCCAGGTCGCCGGGATCGTCGGCAAGCTGCTGGCGGAAACCATCCATGAGCGCGAGGACTTCAACGGCCAGGAAGGCGCCGGGCGGTTCACCGCCTCGATGATCGTCGCCGGCCAGATCAAGGGCATGGAACCCCGCCTGTTCATGATCTACCCCGAGGGTAATTTCATCGAGGCCAGCTATGACACGCCGTTCTTCCAGATCGGCGAAACCAAGTACGGTCGCCCCATCATCCTGCGCGGCTACGATCGCGCGATGACCTTCGAGGACGCGGTCAAGCTGATGATGGTCAGCTTCGACTCCACCCTCAAGGCCAACCTCTCGGTCGGCCTTCCGCTCGATATGCTGGTGCTCGAGAAGGACCGCTTCGAGCCGCTCCATGATCGCCGCATCACCGCCGCCGATCCCTATTTCCAGCAGATCAGCTCAGGCTGGGGCGAAGCCCTCAAGCGCGCGTTCTACTCGCTGCCGGATTATTCGTTCGAAAAGGAGTGAGGAAAGGCTATCGGGCATTTCCTTTGCGGCACCGGATAATACGCCTTCACCGGCAGAACGGGCGGCCGTTCCCCAGTTCGACATGCAGGTGATCGCGGTGCGCGGCGTTGTACGCCGGGCCCAGCACGGTTCCGAAGCGCTTGCAGGCGCTTTGCTGGATCGTGGCGAAGAACGCGCGGACCTGCGGATCGGGCGAGTTCCAGTCCCGCGTCACGGTATAGCGGCGGCCGTCGGCCAGCACGAACCCCGCGACGTCGATCGCGCTGGCGCTGGCATGGGCGCTCATCCGGTCGGTTCCGGCGACGGTACGGCAGCTGTAACTGCCCATCGTCTCGATCCGCGCGAGGTGGCTGCCGAGGATCTGCTCGGCGGCGCGGTCCACCCCGAACCGCGCCCAGCCGGCGAACGTTTCTGCCAGCGGGCAAGTGACCGGCCCGAGATTGGACACGCCGAGATCCGCGCGGTCGCTCCTCAGGCTCACCAGCCGCACCGCGTTCAGTGCCGAACAGTGCGCCCCGAAATACTGGTCGGGCAGGGGGGTGAAGCTGGCGTTGGTCTTGCCGAGGGAGGCGAGGCAGGCGCGCGCTTCGGGGCGAGGCGACCAGGTCAGGGTCGAGCGCTGCAGCGGCTGGCGCGCCGTCTGCTCCGGTACCGCGCCGCACCCGGCGAGGAGCGCCGTCAGGGCGATCAGCCCGGCAGCAGGGGCGAGTGCGCGTCGCATGCCGCCAGAGTGGCACGGGCTTGGTAAAGATCAAGTAAGTGACGGCCCAAGTGGTCGCCGTTCAACGCGAAACCGGGGCGCAGACGATCCCGCCCGCGCCCCGGTCAGCCGGTCTCGCTGGCTCAGGCGGACAGGCTCTTGAGATCGCCGACGATGAGCTCGTAGCTGCGCAGGACCAGCCGCGTCGCGAGCGCGCCGGCGATGACCAGCGCGGCATTGGCGAAGAACGCGGCGAGGTAGGTGCCCACGGTCGGGATCGTGCCGAGTGCGGCGCCGGCCACCGGCAGAACCACAACCGCCAGCGCGAGGCGGATGAAGTCCTCCGGCCCGTAGGCGAGCCCGCCGGCGAGGCCCAGCAGGACCAGGATCAGCGGCACGGGAGCCGGGATGGCGACGAAAGCGGCGACCAGCGCCAGAAGGAGGCCCAGCGCACGCGCCAGGCCAGCGACCTTGTTCAGCATTGTTATCCCCTCCAAATCGAACTTGTGCTTTGTTCTGGTGTTCTTGCCCGTGGTGCAGTGCGAACCTAACCGAATGCGTTTCATCTGCAACCATTTTATGCTGCGCAGTAAAGCGCTGAAAAATTGAAGCAAGTGGATGTCTCGTTGCGGAGGCGGGAACGGGGCGTGGGGAGCGCGGCAAGCGCCCGGTTGCCTGTTCGGGCGGGTCGCCCGCGCTGCCTGCGGAGGCTGCTTTCGGCTTGACTTGGCCGCGCGCATCCCTATTGCCGCCGGCGGGCCACGCGGTCCCAACGCCGCGCGTGCTCTCTGCAAGGAGAGACTACATGACTGCACCTCTGCCGGCGAGCAAACCCGCTCGTCCGTTCTTCTCTTCGGGTCCCTGCGCCAAGGCGCCGACCTTCTCCCCCGACAAGCTCGCCACCGAATCGCTCGGCCGCTCGCACCGCGCGAAGATCGGCAAGCAGCGGCTGCAGTATTGCATCGACCTCATGCGCGAAGTGCTCGGCCTGCCCGACACGCACCGGATCGGCATCGTCCCGGGCTCGGACACGGGCGCCTTCGAGATGGCGATGTGGACCATGCTCGGCGCCCGCGGCGTGACCGCGCTGGCGTGGGAATCGTTCGGTGAGGGTTGGGTCACCGATGCGGTCAAGCAACTCAAGCTCGAGCCGACGGTGATGCGGGCTGATTACGGCCAGCTTCCCGATCTCGACAAGGTCGACTGGTCGGACGACGTCCTGTTCACCTGGAACGGCACGACCTCGGGCGTGCGCGTGCCGGACGCCGAATGGATCCCGGCGGATCGCGAGGGCCTGTCCTTCGCCGACGCCACCAGCGCGGTCTTCGCCTATGACATCGACTGGTCGAAGATCGACGTCGCCACCTTCTCCTGGCAGAAGGTGCTGGGTGGCGAGGGCGGCCACGGCGTCCTGATCCTCGGCCCCCGCGCGGTCGAGCGGCTGGAGAGCTACACCCCGTCCTGGCCGCTGCCGAAGGTGTTCCGCCTCGTTTCCAAGGGCAAGCTGTCGGAAGGCATCTTCAAGGGCGAGACGATCAACACTCCTTCGATGCTGGCCGTGGAAGACGCGATCTTCGCGCTCGAGTGGGCCAAGGACATCGGCGGGCTCGAGGGCCTCAAGGCGCGCTGCACGGCCAACGCCAACGCGCTCGACAAGCTCGTCGCCGAGCGTGACTGGCTGAGCCACCTCGCGATCGACAAGGGCATCCGCTCGAAGACCTCGGTCTGCCTCTCGGTCGAAGGCGCCGACGCGGACTTCATCAAGCAGTTCGCCGGCCTCCTCGAGAAGGAAGGCGCCGCCTACGACATCGCCGGTTACCGCGATGCCCCGCCGGGCCTGCGCATCTGGTGTGGCGCGACGGTCGACGTCGCCGACATCGAGGCGCTCGGCCCCTGGCTCGACTGGGCCTGGGCCTCGCTCAAGGCCTGATTTCAAACTGATTCAACTCCCCCGTTCGTCCTGAGGAGGCACCGAAGCCGCAGGCTGAGGCGCCGTCTCGAAGGACCATTCGAGACGCTCGGACGCGTCCTCGCTCCTCGGGGCGAACGGAAATGGAGCAATGGAGTGCATTCCATGACCAAGCCCAAGGTTCTCATTTCCGACAAGATGGACCCCAATGCCGCGCGCATCTTCACCGAGATGGGCTGCGACGTCGACGTGATCACCGGCGAGACGCCGGAGCAGCTGATCGCTCGCATCGGCGACTACGACGGTCTCGCCATCCGCTCGTCCACGAAGGTGACCAAGGAGGTGCTCGACGCCGCTACCAACCTCAAGGTGATCGGCCGCGCCGGCATCGGCGTCGACAATGTCGACATCCCCTATGCCTCGGCCAAGGGCATCGTGGTGATGAACACCCCGTTCGGCAACTCGATCACCACCGCCGAACACGCCATCGCCCTGATCTTCGCGCTGGCCCGCCAGATCCCCGAGGCCAATGCGCAGACCCAGGCCGGCCTGTGGCCGAAGAACGGGTTCATGGGCGTCGAGGTCACCGGCAAGACGCTCGGCCTGATCGGCGCGGGTAACATCGGCTCGATCGTCGCCAGCCGCGCGCTGGGCTTGCGCATGAAGGTCGTCGCGTTCGATCCGTTCCTCTCGCCCGAGCGCGCGGTGGAACTCGGCGTCGAGAAGGTCGAACTCGACGAACTGCTCGCCCGGGCCGACTTCATCACGCTCCACACGCCGCTGACCGACCAGACCCGCAACATCCTCAGCCGCGAAAACCTCGCCAAGACCAAGAAGGGCGTGCGGATCGTCAACTGCGCGCGCGGCGGGCTGATCGACGAGGCGGCGCTCAAGGACGCGCTCGATTCCGGCCAGGTCGCGGGCGCGGCGCTCGACGTGTTCCAGACGGAACCCGCCAAGGACTCGCCGCTGTTCGGCACGCCCAACTTCATCTGCACCCCGCATCTCGGCGCCTCGACCAACGAAGCCCAGGTCAACGTCGCGCTGCAGGTGGCGGAGCAGTTGGCCGACTACCTCGTCAACGGCGGCGTGACCAATGCGCTCAACATGCCCTCGCTGTCCGCCGAGGAAGCGCCCAAGCTGCGGCCCTACATGGCGCTGGCCGAAAAGCTCGGCAGCCTCGTCGGCCAGCTGACAACCGGCGCGGTGCCGCGGATCTCGATCCACACCGAGGGCGCCGCCGCCGAGCTCAACGCCCGCCCGATCACCGCGGCGGTCCTCGCCGGCTTCCTGCGCACCCAGTCCGACGCGGTGAACATGGTCAACGCGCCGTTCCTCGCCAAGGAGCGCGGTATCGAGGTGCGCGAGGTCAAGTCGGAGAAGGAAGGCGATTACCACACCCTGGTGCGGGTCTCGGTCAAGACCGACGCCGGCGAGCGGTCGGTCGCCGGCACACTGTTCTCCAACCGCGAGCCGCGCCTGGTCGAGCTGTTCGGGATCAAGGTCGAAGCCGAACTGGCGGGGCCGATGATGTACATCGTCAACGAGGACGCCCCCGGCTTCATCGGCCGGATCGGCACACTGCTCGGCGAGAACGGCATCAATATCGGCACCTTCAACCTCGGCCGGCGCGAAGCCGGCGGGGAAGCGGTGCTGCTGCTCTCGGTCGATACCCAGGTGCCTGCCGCAGTGGTCGAGAAGGCCCGCGCACTGCCCGGCGTCAAGAAGGTCATGGCGCTCTCGTTCTGAGCTGATCGGCGCAAGTCTCACCCGGATGCCGCGGCAGGTCCTGCGCCTGCCGCGGAATCCGGAGTTCAGAGCGCCTGAAGCATGATGGCGCGACGATGCCTCTGCCGGTTCCTCGAGGGACTATCTCAAGGGTCTGCGAGGGCCGCAACGCCGCCGTTCTCGCTCCGATCGAATTGGTCCCTCAACAGACGCCCGCTGGCGCCGGCTGTTCGGGAGGAGCGGCGTCATCTCCACTTCATCATGGTCTCGCCGCCGCAATGGCCGCGCAGCGCTCCGCATCGAGGCTGCCCAGCGCCGCCAGCACCGCCCGCAGCCGCCCGATATGGCTCGAGGCGACGATCAGATGGGCCTGCGGAACATGCGCTGAGGCCAGCGCGTAACAAGCGGCGATGCGCCGGGTGGCCGGATCGCCGCTCTCAACCAGCTGCGCCGCCGCGGCGAGCCGATTGGCAAATCCGGCGTCCTGATCAGCCAGCCACTGGCCGGTGAGCACGATGGAATGCAGCACCAGTGGCCGCTCCGGCAGTTCCCGGGGCGAGCCGGTCAGCCATTCAGGCCGGATCCCGGCCTGGGCGATCCATCCGTCGGGAAAGCCGGCGTCGGTCGGGGCGGAGAACATCGCGCCATGCGAATAGCCGGCCCGGGCGCCATGTTCCGCCGCGATCCGGTCGAGTGCAACGGTGACCGCCGGGTCCGCGTGGCGCGCCTCCGCTTCGTGCAGCAGGAGCCAGTCGATTTGACCCAGCGCCGCGCAGCTTCGCGTTGCCGAGGCGCGCATCGCGGACTCGCTGAAGTCGGCTGTCGACCGTCCTTCGCGCGGTTCCTCTGGCGCGAAACCACCCAGCCGCGGCCGCTCCGAGGTGACCAGTCGCCGCGCTGCCCGGGCCCAGGTCTTCGCAAGGCCCAGCCGCGGCGGGACCGAGCCGACCTTGGCGGTCACCGTCAGTCCGGCCACGCCCGAGCGAACGACCTTGCCGATCACCCCCTCGGCCGTCCCCAGCCCATACGAAGGGGCCGTGTCGAAGTGGCGCACGCCGGCCTCGAGGCAGGCGTCGACAAGCGCCAGCGCCTCGCGCTCGCTGGCCCCGCCGGTCAGCCGTCCGCAGCCGAAGATCAGCCGGTGGATCACGCCGTAGCCTCCCGGCCCGCGCCCCGCGCGAGGTGATCGGCCAGCCTCAGGCCCAGCGCCAAGGCGGTCAGGGTCGGGTTGGCGAAGCTGCCCGAGGGAAACACGGCCGCACCGGCGACGAACAGGTTGCCGGTCCCGAACACCCTGAGGTCGCCATCGACCACGCCTTCGCGCGGATCGGCCCCGATCCGCGCGCCGCCCATCTGGTGATAGGCATCGTGGCAATCGTCGAGGAAGCCCGGATCGCCCTCCACCACCCGAGGGTCGAGCCGCACCATGCCGAGCCCGCGTTCCGCAAACGCCTGCTGAACCGCCTGGCCGATGGCCTGCACCGTGCGCATCTCCGCGCCCGTGGGCTGCCAGCACAGCCCGGCGCGCGCGCTTTGGGCAGGCTCGGCCGGATCGAGGAACACCCGGCTTTCCGCCGAGGGGACCTGCTCGAACTCGACCCCGACCGCGACCCCGGTCGAAAAGGCGAGGGCCGAGCGCCGCCGGACGAGGTAGCACCAGGCCAGCGGGAGGGTAATCCGGGCCATGACGACGAGGTGCCGCACGGTCTCCGCCAGCGAACCATGCCCGCGCGACAGGCGGCGCAGCAGCGCGGCGAGCTCCGCCAATCCCTGGCGCAGGCCGAGCCGCGGATTGATCGTCGCCACGCCGTTGCCGAGCCCCTGCGCCGCGCGCATCTCGTCCGCCAGCCGCAGCTTCACCCCGAAGCGCAGCCCTCCGTGATGGACATAGTCGAACAGTTCGCCGATCCTCTCCGGATCGAGCACTTCCACCTCGCCGATCAGCCCGTGCAGATGATCCATGAACCAGCGGCCGAGGTGGGGATTGCCGGCAAAGCCACAGTCCGGCTCGGTGGCTGCCGCGCGCAGCAGCAGCCGGGCAATCTCGATCGTGCCGCAGGCCAGCACCACGGATGGTGCGCGGAACGCTCCCCGCGGCGTGTGGACCGCGCGGACGCAACCGCGCGTGCCGAACTCCAGCCGCTCGACCTCGGCGCCGCAGACCACGGTCAGTGTGCCCGGCGCGGCCAGCTCGCGGGCGAACACGCGGGCGAAATCGGGCTGGGGTAGCCACAGGTTCATGCCCACTTCGAAGGCGCTGCCGAACGCTGCCGGCTGCCCGGTCGCGCGGTGCCACGCTGCAGCGGGATCGCGTGCTGCGGGGGCGATGCCGAGCAGATCGAACACCGCATCCACCCACCCGCGATAGGCTGCATGATCGAGCGGCCAGCGCGGCTGCCCCGGGAAGCTCGCCAGCTCAAGGTCCGCGCGCGTGAACGGCACCAGCTGTCCGCCCCACAGCCGCGTGGTTCCGCCCAGCGCCTTCATCCGCCCCTCGATGAGGCCGAGGTGGGCCCGCCCGGTCTGCGGTCCGGCATTGTGGTCGCGGTAGTCGGCTGCGGGCTCGCGCGGGCCGGCTTCGAGCAGGGTGACGCCAAGGCCCCTCCGGGCCAGATCCACCGCCATGAGGATGCCGACTGCGCCGGCGCCGACGATCACCACGTCAGCATTGCGTGCCGCGTCTGGGAGGGGATCGACCTCGCCTGCGATCATCGCGCCGGTTCTCCGCGCAGGTCGCTCACCAGGGCCAGCAGCCCGTCGATGTTGGCTGCCCATGAAGCCTGATCGCGGTAGGCGGCGAAGGCGGCCGGGTCGCTGCGCCAGCCTGCCACCAGTTGGCCGAGGCCCCGGGCGAGCGCAGCTGGATCGTCGGGCGGCACGAACAGGCCGAGCCCGGTTTCCACGGACGCCTGCAGCGGCCCGGGTCCGCTCGAGGCAAGTACCGGCTTGTCCCATCGCGCGGCGAGTTGCAGTACCCCGCTCTGCGAAACGAACTCGCGGTTGTAGGTCAGCGCCACCGCGTCGGCCCCTTCGAAGTACGCCGCAGTCTCGCCGTCGGGAATGAACCGGATGTCGAAGTGCACGCGGTCGGCCACCCCGCGCCGTTCGGCGTGGGCGCGGTAGGCGCTGGCCGGGCGCTGGGCTGCCGAGACGTCCTGCCCGGCAATCACGAGGTCCACGCCGGGGGTCGCGGCGACCGCGTCGATCAGCAGGTCCAGGTTCTTGCGGTCGGCGATCAGGCCGAACGAGAGCAGCACGAAGCGCCCCGGCGCAATTCTGAAGCGGGCGCGCAGGTCGAACGACGGGGCGCTCGCCGCCATGTCACCGAACAGCCCGTGCGGCACCGAGCGCAGCCTGACCCAGGCCGGGATCTGCGCGCCCGGAGGCACTGCGCCATGGACCAGCCCGCCGCTCAGGGGACGGAAGGCGAGGTAGAGCGTGAGGCGATGCCACCAGCGTGGTCCCATTCGGCGGTCCCGCACCGGGTCGTGGAAGTTTGCGAGGTAGCGCGTGCGGGTGAGCGCCGCGATGAGCAGGTGCGGCCAGGCCCACAGGGGCGCGAAATACTCGGTGTTGGCTTCGAGCAGCACCACGTCAGGGCGGCGGCACAAGATCACCCACGCGAGAATCCAGTAGTTCGCCACGCCCGCCGCCGTCCGCAGCAGCTTGCGCACCGGTCCCGGCCCGGGGACCGTCAGCAGGCAGCGGTTCTGCCGGTAGGAGCCCGGCTCCGGCCGCACCGGCATCTCCGGGCGGCAGAGCATCTCAACGTCGATCCCGCGCCGCGCCAGTTCCGCGGCTTGGGAATGGGAGTGGCGCGGGAAGCCCCCCAAGGCCGAAGGACAGAACAGCAGGAAGCGCATGGCGGCGCACCTACCACGGCCTGCAATCGATGTCTTGGGGCAAGCCTGGGTCCATCCGCTATGCGCAAAGGGCTTTGCGTCAGGCCCAAGCGGCCCTAAAGCGCGGCGCATCATGGACCAGACTGACCGCGACCTGCTGCCCGAGGGCCTGGAAGACCGCCTGCCGACCACGACCCCGGCGGCGCAGCGCGTGATGCGCGCCGTGCTCGACGTGATGGACAGCCATGGGTACGACCGGGTCCAGCCGCCCTCGATCGAGTTCGAGCAGTCGCTGGCGAGCCGCATGACCGGCATCAGCCCGCGCCGCATGTTCCGGTTCGTCGATCCCGCCAGCCTGCGGATGATGGCGCTGCGCTCCGACATGACGCCGCAGGTCGGCCGGATCGCCGCGACCAGTCTCGCCGC
>Ga0207703_10002205_pt1 | contig 17100 bp, 14 predicted proteins | sample KBSSwiS12_FD_184304 | JGI IMG/M metagenome (GOLD analysis project Ga0207703, IMG submission 184304) | Switchgrass rhizosphere microbial communities from Kellogg Biological Station, Michigan, USA - KBS Switchgrass S1-2 (SPAdes) (version 2) | ecosystem: Host-associated > Plants > Roots >...
CCGGATGGCTCCCCGCACCGCTTCGATCTTCTTCATCGGAAAACCCGTGTTCTTCAGAATCGTATCGACGATCGCGGCTGCCTCGTCGGCGTGATCGACACCTGACTTTTGCCAGGGCTCGAACGCTGCCATATCGTGAAGGTAGGCGGCGGCGTAGAGGACGTCATCGTCGAGCTTCACGCGATCAGCCGCCGCGAGCTCGCGCGCCAACTGGTAATCCCGCTGTGAGTGCGAGTAACCCCAGGCGGGGTTGTGGAAGTGCTCCTGGGCGAACTTGTCCACGACCGATCGCCAGCTCGGAGCATCGGAATCATCGGATTCCGACCGTGCCGTGGCTCCAAGCGCCGAAGCGCAAGCCGCGACCGCGACTAGCACCACCGTGGCTAGCCGGACCCCTGGCGAGACTGTATGTGCTGGCATTTCACCTCCCCCCGGTTCAGTCCCCGGATATTAGCGCTTGGGTTCTCACCCGTCGCCCTCGAGGTTTCTCGAGCCAGGCCGGGCCTTTCCGAGGCTTACCCACCCGCCGCGCCGACACCAGACATAACAACATGTTGGTTTTACGCGCGCCGAACCATGCAACTGGATAAATATCAATGCAAACACATACAGCCACCGTCACTGTTCCAACACCAGTGCACGAAGTAACACTCAAATGCGGAAAAATTGTGATCCCGCTCACACTGGCAGGCAAGGGAAGGCGTAGCATTAAATTTCGGCGTCGGAACCAGAAGCTGAGTCCAGGATGCGGATCACACGGGGGCGCCTTAGCCCGGATGGAATTACTCGATGAGCACGGTTGTTCAACCCTCTCTCGTCATGCCTCTACCCGGAAGTGTCGCGCCGGCGCCGGCGACTGATTCACCGGCACGGCAATTCGCTCAGAATGGATTCGTTTCCATCCAATCACTGACGACGCCCGAAGACATCGCACGCATCCGCTCGCTGTTGGATCCCCTGTTCGAGCGCTTCGACTCGCTCGGCGAACGGGCCGTGGATATCGCCGGCCCCCGGATTCCGGGAGCGGTGATGCGCTCGCCCGAGATCAATGAAGCAGTAAAGCTGGCGCCCGAACTGAAGAACACCCTCACGTACGCCCGCTGCAAGGAGATCGCGCGACAGTTCCTCGGCGTGCCCGTCGGTTACATGTTCGATCATGCGATCTACAAGCTGCCGCGTAACAACGCATCGACCGCCTGGCACCAGGACGAAGCTTATTCAGCGCGAGCCATTGCGCTGCGCTCAGTGCACTTCTGGATTCCGCTTCAGGAGGCCACTATCGATAACGGTTGTATGTGGTTCATTCCCGGGTCGAATCTCGGTGCCGTGCTGCCTCACCACGTCGCGGCGGTCCGCACCACCGGTCCCGATCACAAACCCGCCGGCGCCACGATTGCGACCAATGACGTAGACCCGACGAAAGCCGTCGCCTGCCCGCTGCCGCTCGGAAGCGCGACCGCTCATCATCCGTTGACCCTGCATTACACAGGAGCGAATCTGACGGATGACTATCGCCGCGTCTGGATACTGCATTTCGGCGCTTACGGCCGCGCGCGATTCCTGCTGCATCCGAAAATGATCGCTTCCCGGATTTCCGCCTTCATGCGCGGACTCTAGGTCGCGGGTGCAGACTCATACTTCCTGCGTACGGCGACAAATGCGTCGCCTACCTGTTGCATCCTGCCTTCGCGCTCCAGTATTCGAGCGAGCGACGCCCGCCGATACCGCCAGGCCACCCAGATATCATCAGGCCAATCCTCGATGCGGGCGCGTTCGGCGGCTGCTGCGTAGTATTTGAAAGACCCCATCAGACGACCGGCCTTTGCCTCACGCTCGGCAAGACGCGCCAACGAATACGGCTCGTTGGCGTTCGCTCCACGTTCGTACCAGGTCCACGCGCGCGACATATTGGCCTGAGATTCGTACAGCCGGCCCAACTGGAACGCGGCGTGAGTGACACCGTCCGCCCACGCCCTTTCCAGAAGAGCAGTTGCCTGCGGCACATCCGCTTCTTCGCCCTGGATGAGCAGCACCGCCAGATCAACGCGAGCCGCGCGATATTGACCATCAATGGCTCGCTCGAAGGAGCGCCGCGCACCGGGCAGATCGCCCGTCGCCATCAGCGCGCGGCCATGTTCATAGACCCATCGCGGCTCCCCCACGAGACTCTTCCGCTCTGTTCCGCATGCCTGTACGGCGATGTCGCCAACGATCTGTTCGGACGCAACACCGGAAGCCCGCCGGTCAGGATCGTAAGGAGCACCCGCGGTCTCATCGCATCTGGAATAGTCTTTCACCCACTGCCGCACATGCGTCGGGGTCAGTAAGCCAAGATCGAATCGCTGGGCACGGTCCAGTGATTCGAACTGGGCCGCTTCTATCCAATGGATCTGTTGCAGGATCGGCGTAACGCGCGCATCCCAGATACGCGCCAATCCGTCATCCGATGCAGTCACGATACGATCGCCCGCGGGCGCGAACATCACCCCTTCAACCTGGTCAGGATGTCGCAGTACCCGCAATTGCTCTCCGGTTTTCGCATTCCAGATTCGCGCGGTCTTATCGGTGGACGCAGTCGCAATCTCGAGGCCATCCCGGGACATCGTCGCCACGGGTACCGAATCGGAGTGTCCGCGGAGCACCAGAAGCTCTTTTCCCGTTGCGACATCCCAAACCCGGGCTGTCTTGTCATCGGACCCGGTGATAATGACTGTTCCGTCCGGCGAGAACTCCGCGCGCTCCACAACATCGGTATGACCGCTGAGCACGGTCGATTGCTGACCCGTCGCTGCATCCCATATACGCGCCGTCTTATCGTTGGATGCCGTAACGATCCGGCTGCCATCCGGAGAGAAGAAGGCGCTCTCAACAGGCGCACCATGGCCTTCGAGTACCCGAATCAATTGACCGGTCGTGGCATTCCAGATGCGCGCGGTCTTGTCCAACCCCGCCGTGACAACCCGTTGCCCATCAGGCGAGAACGCAGCTGAAAAAACCGCTTCCGTATGCCCTTTCAGCACCACGAGCTCGTGGCCGCTCGTGACGTCCCAGACCCGGGCTGTCTTATCAGTAGATGCGGTAACCGCTCGTCTGCCATCCAGCGAAAATGCAGCGCTGGTGACCCGTTCCGTGTGCCCAACCAACTGCCTCAGCGACTTGCCCGATTCGGCGTCCCAGATTCGCGCGGTCTCATCGAACGACGAGGTCATGATCCGTCGCCCGTCGTAGGAGTACACCGAGTTGGAAATTGCCTCGGCGTGCCCAGCCAACTGTTTGATCTGCTTGCCCACCATGTCCCAGACACGCACAGTCCGATCACTGGCAGCCGTGATCGCGCGCGTACCGTCCTTGGAAAATACCGCGGACTCCACGGTGTCCGTGTGCCCCGCCAGCAGAAACAACTGGTGTCCCGTGGATGAGTCCCAGATGCGCGCCGTACGGTCGTAGGCAGCCGTAATGACATTTCGTCCGTCGGCGGAGAACTTCGCGGCAGCCAGGAGCTGTGTGTGGCCGCGCAGTTGAACCAGCTCTCTTCCCGATGAGACTTCCCAGATCCGAGCACTCTTATCCCCCGATGCAGTGAGGATGCGTAGACCTTCGGGCGAGAATTCCGCGGCAGTAACGCGGTCCGTGTGCCCGGGCAACCGCTTGAATTCGCGACCCGTTGCAACATCCCATATGCGAACAGTCTTGTCGTAGGACGCCGAGACGACTCGCGCGCCGTCAGGGGAAAAGCCCACGCCCGAGACAACTTCATCGTGTCCGGTTAGCACTTTCAGTTGCTTTCCGGTTGCGACATCCCAGATACGCACCGTCCGGTCATACGATCCGGTAACGAGTCGGCGATCATCAGACGAGAACGCCAGCGAACGCAGCCGGTCAGTGTGACCGGTGAAGTCGCGTATCAGCTGCCCCGTCCTCGCATCCCAAAGGCGGGCCGTCTTGTCATACGAGGCGGTGGCTATCAGATTTCCATCCCTCGAGAACACGATCTGAATGAAGTGCTCAGCCGGTTTGCCCAGCGCCATGATCTCCTGGCCCGTCTCAGCATCCCAAACGCGCGCCGTATTATCGAACGACGCAGTGGCAATCCGACGCCCATCGGGTGAAACAGCAACCGACCGGATGCGATCCGTATGCCCCGTGATTGCCAGGATCTGGACATCCGCGGCGCGCGCTTCCTGCAATACATTCAACGTCTCTGGCGAGTAGTGTGCCCCGCCATTCAACACATCCAGAATGATGTTCAGCGCTCCAGGAACATCACCTTCCTGAAGCCGCGCGGCGGCGGTCTGAGTCAGTGAGCGGCGGTTGGCGGCGAGGGCGTTATCCCGTTGGCGGGCCGCGATCTCCGCTTCATAGGTAGTCGCCGCCAGTCCGGCCAGCAGGGTCAGCAACAAGACGGCCACCACGCCGATGCCCACCCAGTGCCGCCGCGCAAACTTGATCGCCCGGTAACGCAGGCTGTCACGTTGTGCAAGGACAGGCTCGCCAGCCAGGTAACGGGTGATATCCTCAGCAAAGGAGTTGACTGTCGTGTATCGCTCGGCCGGCTCCTTCTTCAACGCCTTCATGACGATCGTGTCGAGATCGCCTTGGAGGATCGAAGCAAGCTTGCGAACGGTCGTTGCCCTCTTCTTTGCTGCCGCTTCCGCCAGGACGGCGCGGCTGGGTAGCAGCGGGTCCGTCTCCAGAATCGCCTGTTCGAGCGCGCCCCGTGAATCCGACTTGAGCCGATACGGTCGCTCCCCCGTCAGCAGCCCATACAACAGTACTCCCAGGGCATAGACATCCGCCGATGTACTGACTGCGCCCCCAGTAACCTGTTCGGGAGCTGCGAAATCCGGGGTCAGGGCACGTCCACCGAGTTGGGTCAGCTCCGTCTCCCGCGCCTGCCCCTCGGTCAGCAGCTTGGCGATCCCGAAATCCAGCAGGTGCACCTGACCGTCCTCGCTCACGAGGATGTTGGATGACTTGAGGTCACGGTGTATGACGAGATGGCCATGAGCGTACTGAACAGCAGCCAGCACCTGCTGAAACAGCCCGAGCCTCGCGGGGATGGAGAGCTCGTGGTCGTCGCAATAGTTCGCGATCGGTGGCCCAACGATATAGTCGAGAGCGAGGTACGGCTGTCCTTCCTGGGCAATTCCCGCATCCAACAAACGGGCAATGTTGGGATGGTTCAGACTCGCCAGAATTTCGCGCTCGCGAGCAAAACGTTCCGCCGTCACGCGGCTCACGAGCGCCGAATGCACCAACTTGAGCGCCACCTGCCGCTTGAACAGGCCATCGGTACGCTCGGCCAGCCACACGCTGCCCATTCCACCGTGTCCCAGCAAGGAAAGCACACGGTAGGGCCCGAACTGTCTACCCACGAGCGTGGAGGCGGATGCCAGGGTCGGGTCCGCCGGCACGCACGGCATGTCTTCAAGGAAGGGCCGTACAGCGACCTGCGCCGCGAACATGCCGCGCAGAACGGCGGCGGATTTCGGCTCGGAACGCTCCAGCGTGGCGAGCCAGACCTCCCGGTCGCTGGGAATCATGTCTATGGATTCGTCCAGCAGGGCCGAAATGCGCGAATACTCTGCTTCGCTCAGGCCCTTGAGGAAATCACCCGCCGATGTGGGATCGCTCATTCGGGGAAGCTCCCCGCCGCCGATACTGCACCGCAGTTTAGCAGCCTGTCCGGTGCAGGGGGCCTCCCGGGCGGCCCTCAGCTCGCAGGCACGGGGGTCGCCATCGGCTTGCCCTTATCGACAATCCAGGTGGAAATCACGACGCTGTCCCCGCTGTCCGCGGCGACAACACTGTGCACCGATCCGCTGGGATTGAAGAAGCTGTCGCCCGCCTTCAACCGCTTGTCCGGTTGTCCACGAACCCTCCAGATCACACTGCCCTTGATGATATATCCGATCTCATCACCGGGATGGTCGTGGAAACCGATTGACGTGCCGGCCGGAAGGGTCGCCGTTCCAATCACGACTTCCTTCCCGGGAACATTCGACTGGTCGTGCCGTTCGAGAATCTTCCGTTCGGGTTGAGGCTTTACGTCGTCGGCGACAGCAACCACCGACAGCGCCAGCGCTGCAACCGAAAAACAGCGAGCAATAGACAGCATAGTGTTACTCAGTGTGAGGCGGATGTGGAAGCGCTCAGGCCCGCATAATAGGAGCTGACCGCAGCGATGTCAGCATCATCGAGCTTCGATGCCACCGAGCTCATCAGGTTGCCTGCGTCATTCTTCCGCCCTCCCTGTTGCCACGATTTCAATTGCGCGGCCAGGTAGGTTGCGAGTTGGCCGGCGAGCGCGGGGGCTGACAACGCAACCCCGCTGCCATCAGGTCCATGACAATTGTTACATGCCTGCACCCGCTTGCCTTCCGCGCCCTCGATCGCGAGTTGGTGTCCCCGCCCGACCTGCGCGGCCGTAGCAGACGTATGCTCCAAAGGTACGGGAACAGGCAGTGATGCGTAAAATTCCACCAGCTTGGAACGGGTCTGATCGTTCAAGCCCTTCGCGATCGCGCCCATGATGGCATTGTCACGTGCGCCACTGGCAAAGTCCCGCAGTTGTTTGTCGAGATAGTGCGCCGACTGTCCCGCCAGGCGCGGCTTGCCTCCGTCCAACACACCCTCACCGTGCACCCCATGACAGGCCTGACAGGTCGCCGCTTCCGGGGGAGGAGTCCCCGCACCCGCCGCCCCGGATGCTCCCAGCACAATCAGCGTGGCCAACACGTATTTCACGGCGACACCAGGTGTCCGGGATTTTTGAGGTATTTGCTCTTCAGAGCGTCCGCCACCCAATAGGTGAGCGCGCCGAGCGTTCCCGTTGGATTCCACGAAGCATTCTGGGGATACGCCGAGGCTCCAATCACAAACACGTTGGGAACATCCCACGACTGGAGGTACCGATTGACCACACTCGTGCTCGGATCATTTCCCATGACCGTGCCACCGGTGTTGTGAGTCGTCTGATATTGCTGAGTTGTGTAGGGACCTTTGCGCGGCGAACCCGCGACCTGCTTCGCGCCCATCGCCTTGCCGATTTCCACGCCCCTGGCGGTGACATACTCGGCCATCTTCAGGTCGTTTTTCGGGAAATCGAACGTGATGCGCAGAAGCGGCTGGCCCCAGGCATCCTTGTACGTCGGGTCCAGGTCCGCATAATTCTGTTTCTGAGATACCGAGCTGCCGTGCAGACTGAACATGACAGTGTGGTTGTAATGCTTGACCACCGCGTCCTTCCACCCCTTGCCCCACGTGGGTGTGCCCGGTGGAGTCGGGTGATACTGAATCGGCCGGCCGTTGGTATTCACAGCGCCAATGAACGCGCCTCCTATGAACCCCAGCCCGGAGTGATCGAAATTGTCGCCGGCGAAATCATTGATCATCGTTCCCGAAGCCCCGGAAGCCATGAACGGATTGATGATTACGTCCGCATCGAAGAACGAGGCCACCGTGCTCATCGTCTGGTAGGCGTAGTTGCGTCCCACCACGCCTTTGCCGGTGGCTGGATCGTAGGGCTTGCCGATTCCCGACAGCAACAACATCCGGATGTTGTTGATGGCGAACAGGCAGGTGATCACCAGGGATGCCGGCTGCTCGAGCTCGCGGCCGGCGTTGTCGATATACGTAACTCCGGTCGCACGCTTCTTCGACGAGTCCAGGTTGATCCGTTGCACCTGGCAACCGGTCCGCAACTCGAAGTTGGAGTTGGCGAGCAACACCGGCAGAATGAAGGTCTGCGGCGTCGACTTGGCATAGTGCTCACAGGCGTAGCGCTCACAAAAGCCGCAGAACACACACGTGTTCATCTTCAAACCTTCCGGGTTGGTATACGGCTGGCTCAGGTTCGAGGACGGCTGGGGAAAAGGATGATGACCCAGGCTGCTCGCCGCCTTGCGGAACAGGGCACCGGAATAATGTTCTTTCTGAGGCGGTGTCGGGTAGTCCCGCGAGCGGGGCGACTCGTGAGGATCACCGCCCGGCTGGATCTGCCCTTTGAGGTTGCCGGCCTTGCCGCTGGTGCCCAACAGATATTCGAACCGGTCGTAGTGTGGCTCCAGCTCGTCATACGTGACGCCCCAGTCCTGGATGGTGAGATCGGGATCCAGGAAGCCCTTGCCGTAGCGCTCGCGGGTGCGCGTGGCCAACTGGAAATCATTGGCCTGGAACCGGAATGTCTGGCCGTTCCAATGCACCATGGAACCGCCGAGCCCGGTACCCGGCAGAAACGATTCCCAACGCCGTATGGGCAGGCCGGTCTCGGAAGAATGGTTGCGGAAAGTAACCGGCTCGCGCGTATTGTCCTGCATCAAGGCCTTGCGCACATCAAACCGCAGCTCATCATGGATCCCCGGGCTCTGAAACTCCGGCACCGTGAAACGGGTCGTGCCGCGCTCGAGTCCGACTACCTTGTAACCCGCGGCGGCCAGCTCTTTCGCGAGAATGCTGCCCACCATACCAACACCAATGACCACTACATCCACTTCTTTCAAACGCTGTGCCACAGTGACTCCCTCAGCCTACGGATGCCGGAATTTCCGGATGGACGTGTACGTGCCCCTGTCCATCCTCGCCGAGGCTCATGGGTGCTCGTTCAAACTTCACGCCGTGACGGTCGATCGCTTCGTAGTAGTCCGCGTAGGCGCCGGGAAAGCCGATCATCCGCCACGCCACCATGTCGCGATTGCCGCCATACACCGGGTCGCTGAAGAAACCTTCAATGGACATCTTCAACAACATGTCGAAGAACACGGCGGCTGGGACGCCGTCCAGGTCGTGACTGCCCTTCTCCAACGACTTCAGGTAGTCGTCCTGGGCAGCCGCGGACAGCTCGCTGAAAGGCGGCCCCTGCCGGGCGAGATCCGAGTTGATAGCGCGCAATGCCGTGCGAAACAACTCCGCCGGAGTGAACGGCAACTGATAGCCCTGCGATGGACTGCCCTGTATCCAGGGACCGCTGCGATAGAGCCGCTCGCCTGCTCCCCACGCGCCGCCCAACTGCTTGTCGAGGTAGTTCGGTACGCCGGCGGCCAGTGCGCCGGCGCCCGCCTCGTCCGCGGGAATCAAACGCTCACAGGCCGCTTCAATGAACTGAACTTCAGCCACATTGAAGAACAGATAGACCGGCCTTTCCGGTGCGGACGATACCGGTGCCGGTGGCACCGGGGCGGCGGCGGATGCCTGCGCAGGCGGGCTCGATCTGGCGGGATGATGCGCAGCAGCGGCCGCCGCCCCGGCGGAACCCGCAACCAACGCCACAGTGGGCGGAACAACTGTGGCGACGCTGGCGGATACAACAAACGAACGCCGCGTCACATGAGGCGAAGTGGGCAACTTCATCAGTCCCTCGTCTTTCAGAAAGAAGGGCAGCGCGTGGATGCAACAGCACGCAAGATTGCGGTGCCGGTGATGATGCCCGCAGTCCGGGAGAACAGGCTTGTACGCGGCTGATGATTATTGTCTGTTTGTGCGAACGGCTTTGCCCGGAGCAGGTACACTCTGATTTTTACGCGGGACGTATTGTATGGAGTACGAGAAACGCGCCGGGCTGAGCGTGGCCAAGCCACTGCTGAGCCTCATTGAGCAAGAAGCCCTGCCCGGTACGGGAATCGAGAGCACCACCGTGTGGAATGGACTCGCCGCGCTGGTGCGCCGGCTGGCGCCGCGTAACGCCCACCTGCTCGAAAAGCGCGACGCCTTGCAGGCGAAGATTGATGATGCGTATACGGGCCGCGACGGCGAACCGTTCGACAGCAAGGCGCAGATCAAACTGCTACGTGAGATCGGCTACCTGGTACCCGAGCCAGCGCCCTTCTCCATCGAGACCGGGAACGTCGATGTCGAGCTGAGTGACACCGCGGGTCCGCAGCTCGTCGTGCCGGTAACCAATCCGAGGTACGTACTCAACGCAGCCAATGCGCGCTGGGGCAGCGTGTATGACGCGCTCTACGGAACCGATGCCATCCCCGAAGAAGACGGCGCGACACGAAGCGGACCCTACAATCCTGCTCGAGGCGCGAAAATCATGGCGCGCGGCAAGAAGATTTTAGACCGGGTCGCGGCGCTGGCCCGCGGTCAGCACGAGCAGGCCGTTCGCTACTTCGTGGCCGGCGATCATTTGAACGTGACGCTCGGCGACGAGACGGTCGGCCTGGCCGATCCGGCGAAGTTTGTCGGCTACCTGGGATCCCCCGCAGCACCCGAGGCCATCCTGCTGCGCAATCATGGACTGCACGTCGAGGTCCGCTTCAACCGCGAGAACCTCGTGGGCAAGGCCGATCGCGCCGGCATTGCCGACATAGTGCTCGAGTCCGCCATCAGCACCATCGTGGACTTTGAAGACTCGGTTGCAACCGTTGACGCAGCCGACAAGACCGCGGCCTATCGGACCTGGCTCGGCCTGATGAAGGGCACGCTGGCGGCTGAATTCGAGAAAGGCGGCCGCACGTTGACCCGGCAGCTCAATGCAGACCGCGAATACCAGACGCCACAGGGAGCAACACTCACGCTCCCGGGCCGCTCCCTGTTGCTCGTCCGGAATGTCGGCCTCCACATGTACACCGACGCGGTACTGGATGAGCACGGCAAACAGATCCCGGAAGGCATGTTGGATGCCGTCGTGACCTCTCTCATTGCCGTGCACGACCTGCGCGGCCAGGGGCCCATCAGGAACAGCCGCGCCGGCTCGGTCTACATCGTAAAGCCCAAACTGCACGGCCCGGAGGAAACCGCCTTCGCCATCCAGATCATGGAGGAAGTGGAGAAAACTCTGGGCCTCGCCCGCAACACGTTGAAGATCGGGCTCATGGATGAAGAGCGCCGTACCAGCGCCAATCTCGCCGCGTGCATTCACGCCGCGCGTGAGCGCCTCGTATTTATCAACACCGGTTTCCTGGATCGCACAGGGGATGAGATTCATACAGCCATGCATGCGGGGCCGGTGGTGCGGAAGGCAGAAATGCGCGCCTCCGTGTGGCTGGATGCCTACGAGCGCCGCAATGTACGGATTGGGCTCGCCTGCGGCTTGCAGCGTCGCGCGCAGATCGGTAAGGGGATGTGGGCGGCGCCCGATCGGATGGCTGCCATGCTCGAACAGAAAATCACCCATCCGATGGCCGGAGCCAACACCGCCTGGGTACCCTCGCCCACCGCTGCGACCCTGCATGCACTTCATTATCACGAAGTGGACGTGTTCGCCCGGCAGAAGTCCCTCGAAGGCGCCGTGGCGCCGGATGACCTGTTGGAATTGTTGACTCCGCCAATCGCCACCAGACAGTACTCTCCAGCGCAGATCCGCGAAGAGCTGGACAACAATGTACAGGGCATCCTGGGATACGTTGTCCGGTGGGTCGATCAGGGCGTGGGGTGCTCCAAAGTGCCCGATATCCACGACGTTGGGCTGATGGAGGACCGCGCCACCCTGCGTATCTCATCCCAGCACATCGCGAACTGGCTGCAACACGGTATCGTGACAGCGGACGAAGTGCGCGGCTCGCTCGAGCGGATGGCCCGGGTGGTTGATCAGCAGAACACCACCGACAGCGTTTATCGACGGATGGCGCCTGCACTCAATGGCCCCGCTTTCGCCGCTGCCAGTGCCCTGATTTTTGCAGGCGCGGCCCAGCCCAATGGCTACACTGAATTTATTCTGCAAAAATTCAGGGTGGCTGCGAAAACGGCTTCCGCTTCATGAAAATAGTGACCTACAACGTCAATGGCATGGGCGCACGGCTGCCGAATTTTCTGCGCTGGCTGGCCGAGACCACGCCGGACATCGTCTGCCTGCAGGAGCTGAAGACGCCGCAGGAGAAATTTCCCGAGAGCGCCATACGCGATGCCGGCTATGGAGTGATCTGGCACGGCCAGAAGAGCTGGAATGGGGTCGCCATCCTCGCCCGCGGCAAGGAGGATCCCGTGGAGATCCGGCGTGTGCTGCCGGGTGATCCGGAGGACCTGCACAGCCGCTACATCGAAGCCACCGTGCGCGGAGTGTTGGTCGGTTGCCTCTATCTGCCCAATGGCAATCCCGCTCCGGGCCCCAAATACGATTACAAGCTGAGCTGGATGGAGCGGTTCATCAAGCATGCCGCGGAGCTCGCCAACAGCACTGAGCCGGTGATTCTGGCCGGTGATTTCAATGTCATTCCCACCGAGCGCGATGTCTACAAGCCCGAGCGCTGGGTTGACGATGCGCTGTTCCGCGTCGAGACTCGCGAAGCCTTCGGGCGGTTGATGCAACAGGGCTGGACCGATTCCCTGCGCACTGTGCATCCGGATGCCACGATCTATACTTTCTGGGACTACTTCCGGAATGCTTATGGTCGCGATGCCGGCCTGCGGATCGATCACCTGTTGTTGAATAAAGCACTGCGCGACCGGCTGGTCAGCGCCGGCGTCGATCGGGCCGTGCGGGGTTGGGAGAAAGCCAGTGATCACGCCCCCACCTGGGTTGAGCTCCGTGACTGAAAATTCATTCGGACAACCCATCGGGCCCGCGGTACCCGGCTGGTCCGCGCGTCCCCGGCCGCAGCGGACTGACATGACAGGCCGTTACTGCCGCCTGGAACCCGTCAGCGTAGAGCGGCATGAAAAGGACCTGTTTGCTGCCTACATGCAGGCGCCAGACGGGCGGGACTGGACCTATCTGTTCTCAGATCGCCCCGAGTCCGCGTCGGAATTCAACGCCTACCTGGCGAAGCTCGAAAAGAGCGAAGACCCGCTGCATTTCACAATCATTGATAGCGTGACCAACAAACCCGTGGGAACGGCGGCGCTCATGCGCGTCGAACCGACACACGGCAGTATCGAGGTTGGGAGCATCACATTCTCACCTCTACTCAAGAAGACGCGCGCAGCAACAGAGTCCATGTACCTCATGATGCGCCGAGCGTTTGATGAGCTGGGCTACCGTCGCTATGAGTGGAAATGTGACAGCCTGAACGCGCCCTCCCGATCGGCGGCGCTCCGTTACGGCTTCACGTTTGAGGGCATCTTCAGGCAGGCAATCGTCTACAAGGGCCGGAGCCGCGACACGGCGTGGTATTCAATCACCGATTCCGAGTGGCCTCGCATCCGGGCTGCATTCGAAGCGTGGCTGGCTCCAGGCAATTTCGATGTGGACGGTCGGCAGAAGCGGTCTCTTTCAGACCTGCGGGGCTGAGAACGCCGCGCACGAGTCGATGTTGCTAACGGGGCTATTCGGCGAACCGTGTGGCCGTTTTCGTCCGTGCGCCGCCGCGGGTGCGACGCATGCGTCGCACGGGTAACGCCGCAAGGCCGCACCCTGGGCCTCGGGTGAGCGCGCAATGCGCGCGCAGCCCAGGGAGCCGCCACGGCAACACGAGCAAGCAGGTAGGTAACCTCGCGGTGGAGGCGGCCACATCGACTTGACGCGCGCGGTCCGTCACACGCTTTTGCGGCGGTGCTACGCGCGCGAGGCGCGGTCCTTCTGCCACTTCTCCAATTGCTCGAGCTCGTCCACGGCGGCGGTGTCCGCCGACGCGGGGCCCTTGGGGGAGGATGCATTGAGCTTACCGATCGTGTGCCCCAGGGCGCGCTGCAGCTTTGAGGCAGCGCCCTCGATGGCCTCGAGCACCGTGGGAGCCTCATTGGACGCCACTACCGGCCCGACACCGGCGGGGTGGGCCTCCATTACGCATTTTTTGTCCTTGGCACCGTGCTTACCGCCGGCCTCGTCACTCAAGAACACCTCCACCCGCGTGATCCTGTCCGCGAAGCGGTCCAGCGCGTCTTCCACGATGGATTGCACCCGCACGTTCAGCGTCTCATCGCCAGTGATGTGGTGGTCTGAATTGACTAGTACTTGCATAGCGTCTCCTTAGGCTTACTGCAGCTTCGCAACCGTCATGCCTACACATGGATCATCGTGGCCGGGGTACAGTCTCGCAAGAGCAAAAAGTAGTAGATGTATGACTGATTTTACTGAGGATGAGATCGCCGCGATCTACCGGGTGGTGGCCCTTCGCAGGGACATGCGCCACTTTCTGCCCGATCCGCTGGATGAGGCACTCGTCCAGCGCCTGTTGGGTGCCGCACATCTCGCGCCGAGTGTCGGATTCATGCAACCGTGGCGCTTCATCCGCGTCCGCAGCCGCGACATGCGCAACCAGATTCATGCCCTGGTTGACGCGGAACGTCGCCGGACCGCGAATGCCCTGGGCGAGCGCGAAGATGAATTCATGCGACTCAAGGTCGAAGGGATCCGCGAATGTGCGGAAGTTTTCGTTGTCGCGCTCACGCATGATCGTGAACGTCACATCTTCGGACGCCGGACGATGCCCGAGATGGACCTTGCCTCCGTGGCGTGTGCCATTCAAAACCTGTGGCTGGTAGCGCGCGCCGAAGGTGTTGGAATGGGCTGGGTATCGCTGTTTGAACCCGAACAGCTCGCGCAACTGCTCGGGCTGCCCGCGGGCAGCCGCCCGATTGCCATCCTGTGCCTGGGGCAGGTGCCCGAGTTCTACAAAAAACCCATGTTGGAGGAAACCAACTGGGCACAGCGCCTGGACCTGGACACCCTGGTACAGGTCATTTGAAGCCGCGAAACTCCGCCAGCTCCTTCACTTCGATGCGCTCGGAGCGCAGCGTGTTCACCTTCGCCGCCGGGTCCGGATATCCCAGCGCCATGCCGCAATAAACCATCTCGTCCGGTGCCAGATTGAAATGCGCCTTGAGTGGCCCACGCAGCGACGACCACGCCTCCTGCATACACGTCCCGATCCCCCGCTCCGTCGCCGCAAGCGCAATCGACTGAATCAACATTCCCAGGTGCGCCCACTGCGCATGCCCCATTCGTTCCTCAATCACAAAGAACAGCCCCACGGGCGCGCCAAAAAACTGGTAATTGCGGGCCCACTGGCCCAGGCGTGCCGGGCGGTCCGTCCGGGGGATTCCCAGCAGCGCGTACATGTCCTCGCCCAGCTTGTACCGGCGGGTTCGATAAGGCTCCCAAAGGTTCGGCGGATACACCGGCCGGCCATCCGAAGCTTCGGTTGAATAGATCGCGCCGGACTCGGCCGCCAGCCGGACCACCGCCTCCCGTGCCTGGCCAGCGACCGCAATTACCCGCCACGCTTGAAGATTTCCCCCTGATGGCGCCCACCGTGCCGCCTCCAGGATGTCCCGCACCAGCCCCTCATCGAGGGGATCCGGCAGAAACTGCCTGATGGAAATGCGTGCTTTGAGAGCTTCTGTCACTGTCATTCCGGGTCCTTATCATTCCGGGCATCTGCCTACCGAACCTACTCGCTGGTAGGATACGCGGGGTAGCAACGAACGGAAGATCACGATGACCCCTCCTTCAGGCACAGCCGCGGCGTCCCTCAAAGCGGTCCCGACTTCAGCAGCCCCGGCCCGACCGGCTTTTGGAACCGTTCTGGCCCCCACGATGGTCGTGTCCAGGTACCGGGATGGGAAATGGACCCCGATGGATGCACGGCCCGTAGGTCCGCTCGATATTCATCCGGCGGCTCACGTCCTCCACTACGCCAGCACCTGCTTCGAAGGGTTCAAGGCCTATCGCTGGGCTGACGGCAGCGTCAACGTATTCCGCATGGACCGGCACATTGAGCGGCTGCGGCAAAGCGCCCGCGCCCTCGTGCTTCCCGAGCCGGATGCGGCGCAACTGTCGCAGATGATTCGCGCGACGATAGACCAGAACCGCAAGGAGGTCCCCGAAGCTCCCGGCGCGCTCTATATGCGCCCACTGCTTTTCGGGACCACCCCGAACATTGGAGCTGCGGCGACGCCTGCCGACGAAGCAACACTGGTCGTGCTCGCGAGCCCGGTGTGGGATTACTTCGCCGGTGGCATGAAGCCGCTGCGCATCTATGTTGAAGATGTGAACTCACGTACGGCCACTCAAACCGGTCGCGTCAAGACCGGTGGCAACTACGCGGCGGCTCTCGGCCCAACGCTGGAGGCCCGCAAGCAGTTCAAGGCGGACCAGGTGTTGTTCGCGCCGGGCGGCGAAGTGCAGGAAACCGGCGCTGCGAATTTCCTTCTCATCAAGAAGGGAAAGATCCTGACCCGCAGCCTCGACTCAACTTTCCTACACGGCGTCACCCGCGACTCGCTGCTGACCATGGCACGCGATGACGGCTATTCGGTTGACGAGCGCGTATTCAACGTGTCGGAAATGCTCGAGTGGAGTAAGGACGGCGAGGCCGCCCTGTCTGGGACTGCGGCAGTGCTGGCAGGGGTTGGTGTCCTCATACACCACGGAAAGGAATACCCGCTTTCAGGCGGCGAAGTCGGCCCCACCACCCAGGAGTTGCGTCAGAAGTTGGTTGCCATCCAGCGTGGTGAGATCGCCGACGAGCACGGTTGGATTACCCGGATCTGACGCCCGCACGAGCCGGCATCAAAGTCACGGATGCGTACAATCGTTCGTTCTGAAGAGGAACGAACGGAGTGGTCATGCGACGAATAGCTTCGATTGCCGGCGTGTTTCTTCTCGTTCTGGTACTGATTTTCGCCCTGTGGCTGTGGCTGCGCCCGGGTCGGGGCACCACCGGCGAAGTCAGCACCAATTTCCGCTGGATCGGTCCCAATGACCGCATCGTCGTGGACGGCTTCGATGATCCCAAGGTCAAGGGTGTGGCCTGCCACATCAGCCGGGCGGTCACCGGTGGCATCAAGGGCGAGTTGGGACTGGCTGAAGACACCAGCGATGCCAGCATCGCATGCCGGCAGGTCGGGCCTATCAAGATGGATCCGGACCTGAAGGACGGCGAGTCCGTGTTCGAGGAGCGCCGCAGCTTCATCTTCAAACGCCTGCACGTCGTCAGGTTCTACGACAAGCAACGCAACGTGCTCGTTTACGTCTCCTACAGCGACCGCGTAATCAAAGGAAGTCCGAAGAATTCCATCAGCTCGGTCCCCGTCATGGGCTGGGTCGCGCCGTAGGCCGCGGAGCCTGGAGAACCTTGCCCGCAATGAAAACCGTCATTCGATGGGCCGCTGCCCTTCTGACAACGTCCGCGCTGTTCATATCCGCGCTACTCATATCCGAGACGGCGAGCGCCCGCCCCGCCGAGAAAATGGACCTGCCGGACTGGAGCAAGACGCCTG
>Ga0207703_10002211_pt1 | contig 17072 bp, 13 predicted proteins | sample KBSSwiS12_FD_184304 | JGI IMG/M metagenome (GOLD analysis project Ga0207703, IMG submission 184304) | Switchgrass rhizosphere microbial communities from Kellogg Biological Station, Michigan, USA - KBS Switchgrass S1-2 (SPAdes) (version 2) | ecosystem: Host-associated > Plants > Roots >...
TAGTCCATTAACACGGCCTTTTTGTTGTTCTGGAAGCCGCACCACCGCTGGGGTTGGAACCACTCTTCCTTGTTGGCTTTTAAATTAACCCGACGAATGAAAACTGTCCAGCAAGCGCCGACGAATGCATTTTTAAGCCACTGATTGACAAAGCAGGGGGCAATCTCGATACACTGTATATAAATACAGCTAATGGAGTGGTTGTCATGGCAGAAAGTCCTTTTATGCGTCGCGTGCGCGACTGCCTGCGCCTTCGGCAAATGGCCTATGCCACCGAAAAATCCTATTGTCACTGGATTCGGTTCTTTATCCGTCAGCAGCGTATTCGTAACCCCGACGAAATGAACGCTGAGAAGCTGACGGCATTCCTCACCTATTTAGCCGTGCAGCGTCATGTATCGCCGAATACTCAGAACCAAGCATTCAACGCGCTATTGTTTTTATTTCGTCACGTCCTGCAGCGGCCTCTGGACAACATTCAAGCCACTCGGGCGAAAGAACGTCGTTATGTCCCCGTCGTATTAACCACAAATGAAGTTGAGCGTGTGCTGGAACATCTACCGCAACCGTATTTGACGATGATACAAATCGCCTGGGGTGCCGGCCTGCGCAAAACTGAAATTTTACGACTCCGGGTCAAAGACATCGATTTCGAACGCAAGGAATTGACTGTTCGGCAAGGTAAAGGTGGAAAAGATCGTCGGACAGTTCTACCGCTGTGCACGCTGGGAGCATTACAGGGTTTTGTCACTCGTATTGAGCGATTACATACGCTGGACATTGCCGAAGGCTTCGGCGCGGTCGAAATGCCGTACGCACTGGCCAGAAAATATCCCGGTGAATCGCGGAGTCTAAAGTGGCAATTTGTGTTTGCAGCACCGCAACGCGGTACCGATCCTGTATCTGGCGAAATACGGCGGCATCATTTGCATCCATCCACTCTGGAAAAAGCGCTGCGGTTTGCAGTGCATAAATCGGGATTAACTAAACGCATCACCTGCCACACGTTTCGGCATACCTTCGCGACGCAATTGCTCGAGACAGGTTATGACATTCGAACAGTTCAGGAGCTGCTGGGACACAACGACGTAGCGACCACACAAATTTATACGCATGTGCTGAATCGTGGTGGGCAAGGTGTTATCAGTCCGGCTGATCGATTCAAAGGCCCGTAAGCGTATTGAATGACCGCTTCTGCGCGTGGTAAATCAACCTTGGCTAAAGACTGCTTTGGCCGACTTTCTGCCATAGAGAAAAAATAATTATTCGTCGATATCTCGGCCATTGCGGTCATTCGAAGAGTCAAACAGCGGACATCCAGGCAGGCGCTAGGGAATAGTGTAAGGCCCTAGCCCATGCCTTGCAGGACGCTATGCTGCTCACCTTCAAAAATCTCGTAAATCGCGCCTGCGTATTTGTGCTTACCCTACGTACGAGCAGGAAGGCCTGCGATTTTTATGCGGCGTTGCAACGCTGCTACTCTTGAGCAGATTGGTCAACCGCGATGGACATTTGCGCGATTCTTCAACCGGATCGTACGTTTTAGGATGCGCTCGACGATTGAGGAATTCCGAATGCTGTTCGACTCCGCGATGATCGACCGACTCGATGCGCAATTGCGCGAGATTTTGCTTGTCCTGCCAAATGATCCCGAGCTTTATAATTTTTCCGCTATGCCGCCGCTGCATATGCGCGCGACGTGTAAAGCCTTGTGTTTTCCCGATCTGGGATTTGGCTCTATCGGCGCAACTCAATATCTGAAAATTCCTGGGCCCGATGGCAATACGATTCCAACGAAGATGTATTACCCGAAATCGCCGCTGCGTCATCGAGGATTGCCGCGAGTACCGCTAATTATTTATTTTCACGGCGGCGGTTGGGTCTCGTGTGATATCGACACGCATGACAATTTCTGCCGCGCGCTGACAAAAATCTCTGGAATGCTCGTTGCGTCAATTGAGTACAGACTCGGCCCCGAATCGCCATTTCCCGCGGCACCGGAAGATTGCTATGCCGCAACAGATTGGTTATCGAAGCATGCCACCACTTTCGGTGGCGACCCCTCACGCTTGATCATCGGTGGGGACAGTGCCGGCGGCAATCTCGCGACCGTCGTTGCGTTGATGAATTGCGAACGCAGAAATTTTTCATTGCTACATCAATTACTGTTATATCCGTCGACACAATGGGAAGACTGGTATATCAAAGGTTATCTCGCAAAACCGGAAGACGCGAAACACCCTTGGGTTGCGCCGCTATTAGCTAGCAGTCTGCGCGGATTGCCGCCGGCTACCATCGTCACTGCTGAATTCGATGGCCTGAATGCGCAAATCGATGCCTATCAAAACAAACTGCTCGCCGACGGCGTATCGGTTGAGCGCTTACATTATACAGGCACCATACATGGCTTTCTGACAACGTATGGCGGCTTGGATCACGCACATCAGGCGATGGAGGAAATTGGCGATATGCTGCGGCGAGTGGCAAAACATGCCTACGATAAAGAATGAATATTCAATAACCATTCCAGTGCGTTTCCACAACCACCTAACAATGAGGCGCCATAAAAATTAAATTCATTCTTTAAGCAATCGCCAACCATTAATAAAAGTGACAGACAAAAATTGATTTTCTTCGGCATAAAAATTGCTTCTAAAAAATAACTTTTCGTTCACATAGGTTTCATATTTTTTATTTATCTTCATAGCTGCCTTATCGGATTCTATCTTCTGCGGAGCTGGAAATATGGATATCAACACATTATCGACTCCCCATTTTTATCTCAAAACCAAGACGCATCAAAAAAGCTTTAGGTACGCTTAAAGCTCAGGATGCACGCTTATCGATCTACGCGCACGCGAACCGTGCATTACGCCCAATAAATTTCACTCATAAAAATAAAAAGTCCTCATCAAAGATTTCGCAGAAGCTGCGAGATCTTTTATTGCTGCACGTATGTCAACTTAATATCGCGTTAAAGGAGCTACTCATCATGGAAATTTTGGCTGAAAAGATCGTTACCGCAAAAAATACCAGTTCAAAAACAATTGATTTTTCCCCTCTTGATCTCTTTGTAATGGGCCACAGTCTGCATGGACCTGTCCTTGGATTTGATAAAAGCATTGATTTTTCCCGATTTGTAAATTGTGTCGAAATCGCGCTGCGCGCCAACCCCGAAATGGGCTCTACCATAGATATCGATGCCAGGGGACATCACCGTTTGCGCACAGGAGCAGGTATACCCGTGACCCTGCAGAGGGCGTCTGGGCCTATGCCGTCTTCCCATGCCATTGGCACATTGCCACTCAGTGAATTTCCACTCGCGCACCCACCCATGGCACCAGAAGATGTTGTTAAAAACTCATTGCCGCTCCTTGCATTTCGAATAACGATGTTTGATGACGAGCGCTGCATACTGGGTATTCGTACGACCCACAGCCACATTGATGGATGCTCTCTCACGCAGTTCATTGTCAATCTCGGTGAGATATATAACGGCGGCGAAGCGGTCGAGGGAAAAACCGGACGCGACCGCATCGCCGATCTTGGTCAGGGTGATGGCTCGAATCCATCAACTGCACTTCATCTTATGAAGATCGAAGAGGTCGCGGCGCCACAAGAGGAAAGCGAATCTACTCTCAAATCCGCTCATTCGCAGATCGTTCTTGATCGCGAACTATTCGAAACTTATGTTGATAAAGCTAAATATGAACGTCCCGGAATAACTACATCCGACATTGTCTGCGCTCTGGCTTGGAAAAGCTGGGCACTGGCGAGCCCCATAAATCAAGGAAGCTTTCGCTTATACAGCGTTTTCAATTTGCGCCAACTCGACGAGCTCGGGATCGGCATGAATTACCAAGGCAATGCAGTAATTGATCGGTGCGCGGAACTTAATAGAACGCAATTGCACAGCTATTCAATTGCTGATATCGCACTTCGTTACCGACAGCAGATTAAACCGCTTAAGGCCAGTGAGGTTGCACAGGATATTGCTTTTATCGCGCGTCAATTCAAGGAAAGAGCATATGGCCAGAATGGTTTGTACAAAGGATTTGTGCGCCGTTTTCTCATCGATATGATGTCCGGACAGGGAATCGCCGTAAATGACCTACGCCTGCTACCACTTCACAGAATTAAATTCGAAAGCAAGGCATTGTGGTACGAATCCGGCCAGAACCTTGACGGCGTCAGAAATTATATTGAAGTCACCAGGCGCAGCGATGGAAATACTGTTTTTCATTGTCACTCGCTTGCTGAAGAGGCAGATCGTTTTGAATGGGAATTACGCAAACTGATCGCTTCCTCCTATATCTATTGCTGATTAAATTTGTCAAACAGCCTGGGCATTAAAGTCATTCTCTTCAACGCATAATATTTTAGAGTTGCGGCGAAGAGAATGTTCATTGTTAGGATGAAAGCGGTCCATGCGCGCGATAAAAGGAAATGCGGCTGTCATTAATGCATCAATGCGCCCACTCGCTACGATCATTGCCGAGAATGCGAAAAAAAATCCGCACGGCATTGCATTCATTGCGATGAATGAGGGCATGAGCTGGGGGGATTACCACGCACGTTCGCATGCATTGGCTGCTTTTCTTATCCATGCGGGATTTCAGCAAGGTGAACGTATCGCTTTTCTGCTGCCGGACGGCATTGAAATTCACCTCGCTTTTGTCGCATGCGAAAAGGCCGGTTTGGTCGCCGTAGGCATTTCTCCGCGCGCTGGAGAAAAAGAAATTGCCCATATCCTGACGCTTTCCGGTGCAGTGGCACTGTTCGCATATCGCGAACACGGTCAACTCAATATACCGGCGGCATTCGCAAAGATTAAATGCCAGAGCGCATCGTTACGTTCGCTCATACTGATGCAGGATGCGTTTTTTCGAACGGTAGCGATGGACAACGTTGTTCTTACGATTAGCGATATTTCCACGGACCACGCAAACGAGAGACAGATCGGAATCGATGAGCTATTTCTGATCAATTCCACATCAGGCACAACGGGTATGCCTAAATGCGTTGCGCATCACCAGCAACGCTGGTTTCAATTCGCGCATTACGCATTGGATAGTGCTCCACTCGGAGCGGACGATATTTTTCTCTGCGCGGTGCCAGCCAGCGTGGGCTTCGGTTTGTGGTCGGCACATTTTCTACCGGCGCTATTGGGCGCAAAAACCATTTTGCTGCCGAAATTCACACTCGAAGCGCTCCTCGATGCCATCGGACAATATCGGGTTTCGGTGATTTCCGCGGTAAGCACGCAGTTGATCATGTTGATGAGCGCGATCGAGCAATCGCCTCGACAATACGATCTCGGCAGTTTGCGAATTTTATATACCGGCGGCGAGCCGGTTCCCTACGAGCGCGCGCGGCAATTCGAATTGGTCACGAACGCAAAAGTTCTGCAATTTTATGGCTCGAACGAAGCCGGCGGTTTGAGTTATACATCGTGCGGCGATTCACAAGAAAAGCGGTTGCGCACGGCCGGACGCGTCATTCCAGCGATGAATGTACGAGTGCTGGATTCCGCCGGCAACGCCAACCAAAATGGTGAAGGTCAACCAATTTGTCACGGGCCACTCAACTCGCTGGGCTACTTCAACGATATCGACGCCAACAAGAAATTGTTCACGCCCGATGGTTTTATGAAGCTGGACGATGTAGTTCGTATCGATCAGGACGGTTATTTAAGCGTGGTCGGCCGCGTCGGTGATTTCATCATACGTGGCGGTAAAAATATTAGCGCAGCTGCGGTAGAGGAAAATGCGCTCACCTTTCCCGGTATTTCAGCGGCAGCTGCGGTCGGGATGCCGGACGAGGTATTCGGTGAAAAGGTCTGCTTGTATGTGACAACAATTGATAATGCGGAAATCAGACTGGAAGCGATGACCGATTTTCTGCTGCAACGCGGCACGTCGAAGGAAAATCTGCCGGAATATCTTGTCGTGCTGGATCAACTGCCGATCGTTTCCGGCGGAAAAGTTGCCAAACAGAAATTACGTGAAGATATTCGACAACGATTAGCCCATCGGTAAAACTGCTTCGTTATTTTTTATTTGGAGCTTAATCAGTGCTCTACTCGATCGCCTCGGTGTTCGCCGGACTGTTGCCGAAACATCGAAGGCGATTCGCCGGTCCAATCCTTGAATGCGCGGGAAAAGCTGCTGGCAGCACTAAATCCGAGATGATCCGCAATATCGTCGACAGTCATCGCAGTTGTCTGCAGTAATTCCAACGCTCGCTGCATTCGACAGCGATCGACGATTTCTTGATAAGACGTATCGTCTCTGGCCAAATGGCGGCGCAATGTCGATACGGTATAGCCCACGCGATGTGCCAATTGATCGAGCGACGGGAGCGCACCACCCTCAAGCAATAATTTGCGAAACATTTGTTCCAGCTGGGAGGACACTGCAATCTTTGGTGTCAATGCAATAAGCTCAAAAGGAGCAGCGTGGATCAATTCCAACAATTCTTTGTGCGTACGTATCACCGGTTGCCGCAGCAAGTGTTTATCGAACGACAGCAGATTCGCCGAGCTTTCGAATTGCACCGGACCACCGGCAATAAATTCTGATATGTGCTCGGAAATCAGCGGCTGATAAACAACACCAATCCGTGAGGGCTCCAGCGCTTCCCCAATCAACCAGCCGAATAATTTATGCAGGAAACTCAATCCGAATAAATCGCAAATCAGCGCTGGCACCGTACGGTTCTTTTTTTGCGTATCCATTCGTAAATGCGCTTTATCCCCGACCACTTCAAGCGAGAGGCTTTCGCCTCGTTGATTGAAGAAGCGTGCGAAGCGAGCCGCTTTAACAATGACATCTTCAAGATTTTCACAATGAATGAGACACGCGCAAAACAGCTCGACCTCTTCGCAGTTCGGCACCGCATTCGCGCTCTGTGCATCAAGCGAAGTCATCGAGGCGCGATAAAGGGCGGTCATGCACGCGCGATACAGCGGCAGAAACTGTTCCGGAAAAATGTAGCGCATGTCCGTGGCGTTATACCGCTTCGTCGAGATTGGCTCCTGCGAGAGGCGGTCGTCGAGACCGACGTCGCTCGCCAACTGAATTATCAGCCGTTGTGTGTCGGCCAGCACGGATGAATGTCGATCGATTAAAGCGCGGTTCATTTTTATAATCCTGCGACTTTATTTAAAAGAGTTGGTACTGCATTTAAAAAACTTGCCAGTACGCTAAAAGATGCTTGAACACCAAAAGTAATAGCGCGACAAGACACTATGCCTGAAAGCGATGATTGTCAACGCAGCCATTCAAGCTGACCGTATATGTCACGCGGTTCGCACATTTAGGTGATTCTCCCTCAATTTTTTTATTTCTTATGATGATCCGATGAGTCTCGTATAACACAAGAGCGGAGTGATTTGCATATGCGGTCGATTGTGGTAGAAACAATGCATGGCCATATCGCCGGCAGTGAAAGCGTTAATGGCGTCTGTATTTTCAAAGGGGTGCGCTACGGCGAGTCGACCGAGGGAATAGCCCGCTTCTTGCCGCCGCAAAAACCGATCCCTTGGCAGGGTGTTCGCAACGCTCTTCAACTCGGTCCGCAATGCCCTCAAGCAACAACGTCTGATTATGTCGATAACGATGCTTCGCGTTTCTACGCGGGGGCAGTTGAACCGCAGCCCTATCGCATGAGCGAAGATTGCTTGTTTCTTAATATCTGGACGCCGGGCATTCACGATAATACGCGTCGACCCGTCATGGTGTGGTGTCATGGCGGCGGCTTCGAATACGGTTCAGGCGGCGCCGACTGGTATGACGGCGCCAATCTTTCCCTTCGCGGTGACGTCGTCGTCGTGACGCTTAATCATCGGCTCAACGTATTCGGATTTTTGCATCTCGCCGATTTCGGAAGCGAAAAATTTCGCGATGCCGGCAACGCAGGTTTACTCGATATTATCGGTGCGTTGCAATGGGTACGCGACAATATCGAAGCGTTCGGTGGCGACCCCAACAATGTCACGCTGTTTGGTTCTTCGGGCGGTGCCTGCAAAATTACAGCATTGCTCGCAATGCCCGGAGCGCGGGGCCTCTTTCATAAAGCGATTTTGCAGAGCGGTGTCGTTCGCCAATATCAGCGCGTCGTCGGTACTGCGGGCGATAAAAAGCGTGTCGCCGCACAACTGATCGAAGAATTGCTCCAGGCAAAGGTCGAAACGCTTGACGCGCTGCAAAAAATTCCCGGCGACGAATTGCTCACGGCACTTAGGCGGGTGCAGCGGTTGCTCGGCGATGATTTCGGCATGCGCTGTTGTAGTCCGGTGATCGATGGAAAAACATTACCGGTTTTTCCATTCGATCCTGTTGCGCCAGAAGTAAGCGCGCACATTCCGCTGCTTATCGGCACCACTGCCGATGAGTCCAGGCTTTTACACGGTGCCGACGCATTCAGCCTCGACAGCACACAATTATTCGAGCGGCTGCGGTACATGCTGCAAATCGATAACGATAGAATTAATTCATTAATCGATGCGTATCGCACGGCGTATCCGGATGCATCTGCATCCGATTTATTTTTTTCAATCGCGAGCGATCATCATTTTCGTACCGATGCGCTACTGCAGATTGAGAGCAAGGCGCAACAAAATAAGGCGCCCGTATACGCGTATCGCTTCGATTGGCCCTCGCCGGCAGCCGATGGCAAGTTTCGCGCTGCGCACGGGACTGAGCTTCCTTTTATATTCGAGAATCTCGACAAGGCCCCCGGCGCGATCGGGACCATTACTGCTGAGAAAATAACTCTCGCCAACCGCATCAGCCAGGCGTGGGTCGCGTTTGCGCGTTATGGAAATCCCAACCATTCCGATATTCCCACGTGGAAATCTTATGATCAGAAAGAACGCAGCACGATGTTGATCAATGACGAATGGCAATCAGTTCCCACACCAAAGCAACATCTTTTGAGCATGCTCACCGAGCTGAAATCGTTCGAGCCGTGAAATGAGAAGGGGCTCACGCGAGCCCCTTTAAATTTAATTGCGGCATGGAAACTCAATAATCATATTGCAGACGAATACCATACGAAGGTGGCTCGGCATAGGCGACAGCTTGATCGCGATAGCCAGCTGGCGTGACGAAACCCGTCGTTGGACTTTGTATCGCAACGCCAGCGGCGCCTTCGGCGATGACTTGCTGTTTGTAGCGTTTGTCGAAAATATTTTTTCCCCACAGGCTCACTTTGGCGCTATCGCCATGCGGCAATTGCACCGAAAGCGTTAACAAGCCATCCGTGAGACCGTAAGACGGCCGAATATTGAATTGGCGATTGGGAACATCCGGCCCACCGATTGCTCCGGAATAAGTCTGCGATTCCCAGCGATAATCGAAACGCATCGCGAGATCGGCGTTGCTCCAATGCATGAGCGTGTACTCGACGTTGGCGGAAAGGGAATCCTTCGGCGCATACGGCATCACGAATAAATTCTTGAGGTTATCGCCAACCTGATACGGTGATAACGCGTTAGCGTTGTGATCGTAAATACTGCCGGGAATAACGTCGACGCGTGTAATTTTTGGATCAAGATAAGAATAATTAAGACCAAGCGTTACATCGTCGATTGGTATCAGCGTCAGTTCCATTTCCGCGCCGCGCACTGTCGCCTTGCCGACGTTGTAATAAAGCGCCCGCTGCGGATCATTTGGATCGATGGGTACGTAAATTTGCAGATCGCGATAACGGCTATCGAACAGCGCGAGATTGAAACGCAGCCGACGATCCCACCAATCCGACTTTAGCCCCACTTCATAACTGGTCACTTGCTCCGGACCGAATACGCCGAGACCGAATTGATTGGCAGGCGCTCCCTCGTAAGTACCGCCTGCACGATAGCCGGTTGCGACTTTTGCATACGTATTCAAGTTGTCGGTCCAGCGATAATCGACGGTGAACGCCGGATTAAATTTGCTGAAATTCTGATGCGCAACCGAGCCTGTTGCGCGTCCATCTTCAAGAATGAATCCGTTGTATGCAAGAAAACGCGTCGAATCGCGCTCATCGCGCGTGTAGCGTCCACCGAGCGTAAAATCGAGACGATTCTCGGCAAAAGGCGGCGTCCAGGTAATTTGCCCAAATGCGGCTTTTGAGCGCGATTGAGTGTTGCTGATTTGATGCGCCGACAGAAAGAAATCTGGGAAATTGGATACCGTTTCGTATGACACGCCTTCATCAAAATAGTAAAGACCGCCGACGTAACGAATCGAATCGCTTGGCTTGCCGATAAATTGCAACTCCTGCGAAAACTGATGCGTTTTTGTCAGCGCTGAACCGCTGTCCTGAAAGGGTATTCCGGGCGCGATTGTGAGTGCTTCAACGAAATCGCTGTAACCCTGCGAATGCAGTTCGCGATAACCAGTTAGCGATTTTATCGTCAGCGCGTCGCTCGCATCCCAAGTTAGCGTGAGGCCATGTGTCTCACTATGTGCGGAGCTCTTGTTTAGGTCGACAGGCCGATAACTGCGGTCGCGCGGACTAGCTGCATGCGTGTACGGATATCCCAAAACCGTCAGGCCATCAAGGCTCGCATTCTGGTAATACAGCGGCGTGTCATCAATGTGATCGAATTGCGAAAAATAATCCGCACGCCAGCCATCAGCGCCCTCCCAGTGCAATTGCAACCGTCCGCCCTGTTGCGATTGCTCGCCAAAATCGGCGCCGGAACCCGCATTCTTGACGTCGCCATCGATGCCGCTTTTCAACAAGCTCACTTTTGCTGACAGATCCCCCCAGCGCGGCAGATCCACCACAGTGAGGCTGCGAAATTGATTGCGTGTGCCGTACTCCAACGTCTGACGAAAATCGAATTCGCCTTTCGGCAGTCGGCTGATCAGATTAACCGCGCCACCGGTAGTATTACGTCCGTACAGCGTTCCCTGCGGACCACGCAAGACTTCGACGCGTTCGAGATCGGCCATATCGAATGTCAGGCCGCTCGGACGGCCCACGTAAAAGCCATCCTGATAGACGCCGACACCGCCCTCGCTACTCGGCGCGTTCGGCACCGCCGCACCCTGTCCGCGCATGTAAAGAATCAGTGTATTGGACGAACCTGGAAACGGTGCAAAGGAAATGCTCGGCGTATTCTGCGCGATGCCAGCGAAATTGGTGATACCCTTTTTCTCCAGCGTTTCGCCCGATAACGCCGTGATAGCAATTGGCACCTGCTGCAGATTTTCTTCGGATTTTTGCGCGGTGACGATGACTTCTTCAATCTTATCGGCGTGCGCATTGCCGATCATCCCCACGTAGCTCAATGTGGCGTATCGCAATGCCAGCGATATTCTTTTTTTCGGGCATCGAGAAATCATCGGTGTTCCTCCGCAAGTCATTATTATGGGGAATCTGTAGCTGTCCCCTCTGCTTGCATTCTAGAAAGCGTGTGGCAGTGGAAGAATTACGTAAAAAGCCGAGTGCATTGACGAAAACATTCAGCGGTTTTTTCGTGATGCGCAGGTGCGGATCAATTCGATTATGGCGTACCGAATCGTCTATCACCCAAAAACCGCTCATGCGCGTGGTCACATAGGCCACAGCTGCAGACGGGTTCGTAGTCGATGCATGCAGTTGCTGGAAATTGGTTATAACATCCTCCCGGCGCAAGAACTCTTCAGCCACAAGGATGTAGCAAGGACGTAAATTTATACAGAAGGTTTAAATCTTGGCGAGGAAGGGCGGTCATTGACTCAATCGATCAAAACCGCAAACTGATTTTGGAGTGTCTGCTATAGCGACTTTTAAAATTTTGGTCGGGCGGACGTTATGGCCGATTTACCGCCGCATGTTTACCCGCGTTTCGGCCAGAGCGTCGGTCGGCGATTCTTTTAAAAAAAAGAACTCCGCTTTTGCCAAATGAACCGGACCTGTCTGTTATTTAGGTTTTTGATGGGTTAAGCGGATGCGACTATTGATGTAGTCCATTGGCGTGGCTATTCACATGAATCAATGCCCTGCTAAGACACGCTCTTCGTAACTGGTACCGCGTTGACAAAAAATGGTATTACAGCGCGATCGTCCAAATTTCAATGAAGGAATTGATCAATGCAAAATGCGATGGTTACAACGACGCTGGAATTTCCAGGCTATCAAATTACAAAAAGTCTTGGGGTCGTTCGCGGTATCACTGTCCGCTCTCGTTCCATCGTTGGCAATCTCTTCGGCGGCCTGCAATCATTATTTGGCGGCAATATCACGATCTATAGCAATCTCTGCGAACAGACGCGCGCAGAGACCTACCAATTAATGTGCGCTCACGCCGATCAATTGGGCGCAAATGCGATCGTGGGCATGCGCTACGATGCCACTGAGCTAATGGCGGGACTGACGGAGGTGCTCTGTTATGGTACTGCCGTCATCGTCGAACCTGTATCGGCGAATTACTAACATGCATTTGTGTCGCGTGAACTGCGAGGGGAAAGTGGCGAGTACGATAGTCGAGGTCATTAAAATTGCCTAATAGCACCACTTTAATTTTGGGTCTTATTTTTGGCTCTATCGGCGTTGGCTATTTTATCTATGGAAAAAACAAAGCGAATCTCGTCTATCGATATACGGGCATTGCGCTCATCGGTTATCCCTATTTCATCGACAATACCTGGGCTATTTTAATGGTTGGTGTAGGGCTGATGATGCTGCCTCGATTTGTAGAGCTCTAGAAAAATCCTACTTCAGATAAAACGCTGCCTGTCCTCAGGACTTACCTTCGCCCCGCCCATTCATCTCTCGTCCTGGGCATACGATGGTTCTTGCACTTCAACTATCCATTTTGCCAAGCGTCACCAAGCGCATATTGACATACTGTTTTTATATACAGTACTGTTGCGCCAGCAAAACCCTTTAGCCCGATAAGAAGGAACCCTTGATGGCCGTTATCCCGATGTGGCAAGTCGATAGAGACAAGAGTATGCACACCAGTAAAGCAGAGGCAGATCGGCACGATCTGATGTTGGAAATTGGCGACCATTTTGCGACCGCGATCGTGTCCATTGTGCCGGAAATGAATCGCTCGCAAGCTGACCTGATCGGTCTCTTCTTGGCGAAGAATCGCGACGCGGTGGGCAAGTTATGCAAGGGTTCCCATGAGGCGCTGGCCGACGCCCTCGCGGCAGCAACCGGGGCGACCGAGGCGGCGGTGACGCCGATTCGCGCGGCCAAATAATCATTGCTCGAGATCGCGCTGAGCGCATTGATCGCGCGTTGCGCCTGCGGTGAATTACAACTCGACCAACGCTTTCATCTGCAAGACCGCAATGCGCAACCGTTCCATCGGTAATGCCGCCGCATAATCGTGCAGCGCCGCTTCCAGTTGCTGCCGTTCAACCCATTCGGCTGAGTCTGCGGCAACTGTCGCAGTGACCGGAGCCCACTGTTCTCGCTGCCGGTTGTGTCATTTGGATGATTGCCCTTGCGCGCTGACATCCCCTACCCCCACATTCACAGTATGAAGGTCCAGTACCGCTCGGGTGCTTGAGGAAGTCCAGTGCTTCTGGCGTGTTTTCTTTGCAGGACGCGCAGGGACTGACAGCGACTCTCGCTGTTGCCCCTGCGCACAAAAATCGAAGAAATAAAGGGCAGTTTGTTGGGAGTGGAGGACTAGCGACCCTGGGTCAGCGCTTTCAATTGCGCCGCCGCGATCCGCAATCGTTCCAACGGCAACACCGCGATGTAGCTTTGCAATTCGACTTCCAACGCCAGACGTTCTTCGGAATCGGGCTCTTGAGCCAGCGGGCGTACCAAGCTGGCGGTGGCCACATTCAGTACGGTGGCGAGGGTGTCCAGCGTGTCGGGCGGCGCCATGGTTTTGCCGCGCTCGATATTGGAGACCGTTTCTTCGGTACGGTCGATCAATTCGGCCAGCCTGGGTAAGGCCCCGCAAGAGCCGGATTTCCCGCACCCGCAACCCGATAAGCTTTTTCAATGATAGTTTCATGAGCCGAATTTTCGTTCCGGCTCAACGACTTGATAATAGACTCCTATTATGGCTACATAGCCTTATACCGAAATACTATTTCGGTATTTAGCCCACATGCCCGGAAGCACGCTATGTACGGACAGCTGATTCTGCTCAATAGTTTGGCGGATACCCACTCCACCACCCTCCCCGCCCTGGAAATGGTTGCCGGCGGCGCGATCGAAGAATCGACCATCGGCGAGTTGTGGCTGCGCGATGCCATCCTGCGCCACCCGGAGTCGCTGCCGGTGGGCGAGATTGATGCGAGTTTCGGTCCACTGATTCCACTGGGTAAAGAAGTCGTCGCCGGCCGTGGGCGTATCGATGCGCTGTTTGTAAATCCCCATGGCTTGCTCACCATTGTCGAGTGCAAGCTGTGGCGCAATCCCGAAGCCCGGCGCAAAGTCATCGGCCAGATCCTCGGCTATGCCGGCGAATTGTGCCGCTGGAGTTATGCCGATTTACAACGGCAATTGGCCAGTCAATTAGGCGCGGGTGGCAATAAACTGTTCGAGCGCGCACAGCAGGTCGCACCTGCGATTCAAGAGCGGCAGTTCGTCGATAATGTGTCACGGGCGTTGCGGCAAGGCCGCTTTTTATTATTGGTGTTAGGCGATGGTATTCGCGAAGACGTGGAAGGCATTTCGTATTTGTTTCAACAGAATGCCCTGCAAAGCTTTACCTTCGGATTGATTGAAACCGGCCTCTATCGCTTTCCCGATGGGCGTTTGTTACTGCAACCGCGGTTACTGACACGCACCTCCATCATTGAACGATCGGTGATTGAAATCAGCGCGCAGGGCACGGCCGCTGTCGCCGTGGCGATGCCCGAATCCAGTGAGGCGAGTGAGGCAAATGATGCGGGCGCACCGGCGAGCAGCGACGCGATCCGTGAAGACCGCGCGTATTGGGACCAGTTTTTAGCGCAGCTGGTGTTGGATGATCCCGAACAGGTGCCACCGACACGGCGCGGGTTCGGGAATGCCCGTATGCCACTGCCGTTACCCAATACCTGGATCACGGTATACCGCGCCAAAAGCACGCAGGAAATCGGTGTGTTTTTAGGCGCCAAAGGCGATCAGGCCATCACCGTGGCGCAATTACTCGCACCGCTCGATACCGTGCAGACACAAGCGCAGTTTGCGGTCGGTCATCAGGTCGGCGCTCTCGCCTGCGCTGCGTACCCCGACGGCATATTGATTGCCCCCGATAACAATCTCAGCGCCGCGCTGCAGCAAACCGACATCTTGATTCGCCAGAACGTACGTCGCCCGCTATTTGAAGCGACGTTCAGTTATCAGGACGTGTTAGTGCGCGTCGATTTATTGTTGCCGATCGCGGGTGGCTGGCACATGGCGGAAGTGAAAAGCACCAGCGCCGCCAAGCCCTATCACCTGGACGATGTGGCCACGCAAGTGTGGGTCGCGCAGGGACTGGGAATCCCCATCATTCAAGCCAGCATCCGGCACTTAAATACCCAATTTGTGTATCGACGCGTAGGTGACTACACCGGTTTACTGATCGACACCGTCGTGGACGACCGTCTTGCACCGCACATCGCCGAGCGCGCGGCGCTGGTCGACGCCGCCAAAACCACCGCACGCGGATCGGAACCGACCCTAGCGACCGGTGACCATTGCGATTCGCCCTTTGCGTGCCCGTTCAAAGCGTATTGTGTGCGCGCCGACGCGGCCACCGCGCCGCGTTATCCGGTGACGGTGCTACCGGGTATCGCCGGTAAAAAACTCGCCCGTCAGTTGCTCGATGACGGCTTTACCGATTTGCGTACCGTGCCCGCCGAGCGCATGCCTACCGGCGCGCTGCAACGTATTTACGAGACGACACGGACCGGCGAGCCGTACCGCCATACACGGGCGATGCGTGAAGCCATCGCCGCGTGGCCGACACCGCACTACTACCTCGATTTTGAAACGATCAGTTTTGCGATACCGCGCTGGTTGGGTACGCGCCCGTTCGAGGCCGTAGCGTTTCAATTCTCCTGTCATGTGGACCACGGCCTGTCGCCGCAGGCGATTGAGCACCACGCGTTTTTGGATGTCAGCGGCAACGATCCCTCACGCGCCTGCGCTGAAGCGTTAGTGAATATCTTAGGGAAGCACGGTGCCATCATTACGTACAACGCGAGCTTTGAGCGCGGCTGTATTCGGCGCTTGGCTGCGCAATGTCCTGACTTGGCAGAAGCCCTGATGGCATTGCACGAACGGGTTGTGGATTTATTGCCGTTGGTGCGCAGTCATTATTACCACCCGGATATGCGGGGGTCGTATTCCATTAAAGCGGTATTGCCGACGGTAGCGCCGGCGTTGAATTACGCCGATCTCGACGGCGTACACAACGGTGAAGATGCGCAGCGCGCATTTTTAGAGGCCATTGATCCCGCAACCGCCGCTGATCGTAAAGCGGCAATCACTCGAGCGCTGCTTGCGTATTGCGAACGCGACACCTGGGCCATGGTGGTGTTGGCTAAAACATTGAGTAATGATTCTGCAACGACAGCTCGGTCGCTCTAAAAATAATTCGTCGTTAAATAAAAATAAGCGAATAAAAAATAAAACGATAAATCCAGGCAACCCCAGACCATCACATCCAACCCTCTCCATGTTCTTGCGTTTCGAGCGTGCAAAATCAACCCTTGCATCGCTGAAGACGTGAGCGCCGTATTCGGCATGGTGTGCATTGCCGCCGACAAATTGATGCAGGATTAATTTCAGCCAATAACGTCGCGCGTTAAATGTCGTTATCCTATGCCGCTCGCACATCCATCCGCTCGTAGTGTTGATACCGAATGTCCAGCTTGAAACGAAAACTCTTGCGCTTACCCAGTCCGCTGCATGGGCATGGTCTATTTACCACGGTGGAAATTCCACGACACACGATTATCGGTAAATGTATCGTCAAAAAAACCGTGCAGCCAGGACCCCATACGTTATGGATTGATGATGGCGCTAAAAAATACGATGTGATGTGTCGCCTAAAATTTATCAATCATTCCAAACGGCCGAACGTCGCCTACCTCGATGATCTTAACGTGATAGCACTGCGAACAATTCGTCCGGGCGAGGAGCTCACTCAC
>Ga0207703_10002216_pt1 | contig 17053 bp, 8 predicted proteins | sample KBSSwiS12_FD_184304 | JGI IMG/M metagenome (GOLD analysis project Ga0207703, IMG submission 184304) | Switchgrass rhizosphere microbial communities from Kellogg Biological Station, Michigan, USA - KBS Switchgrass S1-2 (SPAdes) (version 2) | ecosystem: Host-associated > Plants > Roots >...
CCCTGCCATGGAAAGACCAAGGCGTACTGAATCTAGCAAATTCTCCTTATGCGAAGCTGCACACGGTGCCAGTTCGGGCCGTTACCATCACCGAAGGTTTCTGGTCCAAGCGCCGCAAAATTAATGTTGAGAAAAGTATTCCCTCGATGCTGACTGAACTTGAACAGCATGGCCGCATGGACAACTATCGTCGGTTGGTCGGCAAAAGCACGGAGCCGGAGAAAGGCCCGTTCTATTCCGACTCTGATATGTACAAGTGGACTGAAGCTGTGGGATGGGTTTTGCAGTCAGGCGATCAGCCAGAACTGCGCAAGAAAACCGATGGAATTATCCGCGAAATTGTTGCCGTACAGGAACCGAGCGGATATCTCAACACATATTTTCAAGGTGACCACAAGCCCGAGCGCATGCAGCCGCACATGCAGGAAGTGGGGCACGAGCTCTATAACCTAGGACACATGATTCAGGGCGCAATCGCCTACTATCGCGCTACCGGCGATGACACGCTCATGAATGCCGGCATGAAGTTTGTGGATGGTTTCCTGATCCCGAACTATGGTCCCGGTCCAAATCAAAAGCCTATTATTTCCGGCCACCCGGAAATCGAGATGGCATTGATCGAGCTGTATCGTACGACTGGCAAGCGCCAATACGTGGATCTCGCTGGATACATTCTGCACGGCGACGAGCGCGCAGACCTGACGCGGCGGTCGATCGTCTACATGTTCTGCGGAATTCCTTTTACTAGTCGCACAAAGTTGGAGGGGCACGCAGTACGGGCGATGTATGCGTGCTGCGGCGCAACTGACTACTACATGGAAACCGGCGATCCCGCCTATTGGAAAACGTTGAACGTGCTGTGGGAAGACCTCGCGAAACATCAGATGTACATCACCGGCGGCGTGGGCGCGCGTGGGGCGGGAGAGGCTTTCGGCGAAGCGTACGAACTGCCGAACGAACAGGCCTACGGCGAAAGCTGCGCTGCTATCGGCAACATGATGTGGAACTGGCGCATGTTGGCCGCGAGTGGCGAATCGAAGTTTGTCGATGTTATCGAGCGTGCTCTGTATAACGGAATCAATTCGGGCATGTCGCTCGATGGCACGACCTATTGTTATCGCAATCCGCTGGCATTCGATCCATCTCTTTATGACAAAGGGCTCGGCGAACAGATCCGCAATCCGTGGTACGACACAACCTGCTGCCCACCGAATCTAGAGCGCACCTTCGGTTCATTGCCGGGATACTTCTACAGCACCAGCAAAGACGGTGTCTACGTGCACCTTTACGACAATTCGCTGCTGGACTGGCATCTGGAAAACGGCACGCCGCTGAAGATCGAGCAGAAAACAAACTATCCCTGGGAAGGATCAGTGCGCATGAATGTCTCTCCTGCGCAGCCGACGGAGTTTACTTTATTTGTGCGGATCCCGGGCTGGGTGCGCAATGCCAAGGTTGCGGTGAACGGGAAGGCTGTCGAAGGTGCTCAGGCTGGACAATATCTGCCGATCAAGCGGAATTGGAAATCTGGCGACAGCGTTACTCTCGACTTCCCAATTACTACAGAGATTATCGTATCCAACCCGCGCGTCGCTGAGGACGCTGGCCGAGTCGCAGTGCAGCGCGGACCGATCATTTTCTGCATGGAACAATCGGACCAGCCAAGCGGCATTCATCTGTCTGATGTTTCCTTTGCGCTGACTCCAAAGCTGAGTCAGGAATTCCAAGTGGAATACAAAGCCGACCTGCTGGATGGTGTGGCCGTCTTGCGCCACGATGGGATGGTCTACGAAACTCCTTCGGCTGAACAGCCGCTCTATCAACCAACTTCCGGGACTTCGCCGAAAACGCGCAAGGAGCGTCTGGCGCTCATCCCCTACTATGCCTGGGCGAATCGTGAACCTTCGCCGATGCAAGTCTGGATTCCTTATACTCGCGGTTAAGAACGGACCCTTGAAAGATGAATCGTTATAACCGTCGTGACCTATTGAAAACGATGGGCGCTGCTTCGGCGGCGCTCCTTCTGCCTCGCACAGGAATCGCTGCCGAATCGAGCACAGCCGCCGATGTCGAAATCCAGGTTGTATCGGTCAGCGCGCATACCGTCAGGTTGAGCGTGATTCCTGTCAAAGATAGGCAATTGGTTTCTATTCCCGCGGATGGTTCACTCGTTAAGAGTTCGTGGGGCGATCCGGCACTGAAGGTCCGCGGAGAAACTCCTACCGGCACCGCCCGCTGCGGAGACCTTAATATTGCGGTTTCATCCAGTCCTCTGACCTTCGCGATCACAACCGCGAAAGGCGCTCCAGTTCAACGCATCAAAGTAGAAGACAGTGGAGTCGTTACATTTGAGGCCGGCAATTCTCCTCTGCTCGCACTCGGAGAAGGTGGACCACAGTTTGATCGCCGCGGGCTCACCGACACCACGCGCAATGGCCAGAGCGGCTACAAATTGCGGACGCACGGCGCACGCGTGGCCATTCCCTGGATCATCGGAACATCGGGATGGGCGATGTTCATCCACCATCCGCATGGAACATTTGATCTAACCGGCACGGAAGGTAAATTTACACCGGAGAGCCCTGAGCGGGCGTTGCCCCTGGACATGTTCATCGTTGGCTCAAATGAACCGGCGATCATCATGTCCGAATACGCCCGTCTGACAGGGCATCCGGAGATGCCGCCGTTATGGAGTTTGGGTTATCAGCAATCGCATCGCACATTGGCCAGCAGGGAAGAAGTGCTGTCCGAAGCAAAGACTTTTCGTGAGAAGAAACTGCCTTGCGATGCATTGATCTATCTCGGCACCGGGTTCTGTCCATCAGGATGGAACACAGCGAACGGTGCATTCTCATGGAACTCGCGCGTGTTTCCTGATCCCAAAAAAATCTTGGATGAACTGCATCAGGACCATTTCAAGATCTCCCTGCATGCCGTGATTCTTACCGACGAACTCCGCGGGAATGCATCTGATCCGTGCAATGCCGCACGATTTGACGAAGAAGAAGCGGGATGCCATTGGGATGCACATCGTAAAGATTTCGCATTGGGAGTAGATGGATGGTGGCCGGATGAAGGCGATTCGCTCGACATCAAATCGCGTTTAGTGCGCAATCGAATGTACTGGGAAGGACCGCAGATCGACCGTCCCAATGAACGTCCTTATGCTCTGCATCGCAATGGGTATGCTGGCATGCAGCGTTACGCGTCCTTCTTATGGTCGGGCGACGTATTCTCGACCTGGGAAACGCTCAAAACTCACATTCCGATTGCGATCAATACGGCACTGACGGGCATTCCGCTATGGGGCACCGATATCGGCGGGTTTGTTCCCACCAAAGAATTTACAGCTGAGTTGTTTTTGCGCTGGTTTCAGTTCGGCGCGTTCTGTCCCTTGTTCCGCAGTCACGGGCGTACCTGGAAACTGCGTCTACCCTGGGGATGGAACACCGGCGATCCAGGGCCAGTAGAAATCAGCAGCTATAACGGTGCCGACACTCCCGACCCCAGCCAACTTCACAATCCGCAGGTTGAGGTGATTTGCCGAAAATATCTGGAACTACGCTATCGCCTGCTTCCTTATTTATATAGCGCGGTGCGAGAGTGCGCGCTCAGCGGGATGCCGATCATGCGTTCGCTGTGGCTGCACTATCCGGATGACCCTCAGGCTGTTGCTCGTGGTGATGAATATTTGTGGGGGCGCGACATTCTGGTTGCGCCGGTGGTTGAGCAAGGTGCGACTTCGCGGCGAGTCTATCTGCCGAAGGGCGGGTGGTATGACTACTGGACTGGCGAGCGTGTTGAAGGTGGCCGCGAAATTGTCCGCCCCGTAGATTTGGAAACTACGCCACTCTATGTTCGTGCTGGAGCAGTTGTTCCACTTGGTCCAGTGAAACAATATGCGGAAGAAAAAGTGGATGAGCCATTGTCCATTTCTATCTATCCGGGCGCCGATGGTTCGTTCTTGTTGTATGAGGATGATGGCAAATCATTCAACTACCGTAAGGGTGAGTGGATGGGCACGCAAATGAACTGGAATGATGCGCGCCGAAGCTTAGTGTTGCGTCTCGCCGATGGCTCACGCGGTTTGGGGCGCCGGAAAATAGAACTGAAGTTACAAGACGCAACCCGCACGGTAGAATTTGATGGTCATCCAGTCGAAGTTGCGTTTTAAGTATGTCGCCAAGGCTCCCAGCTGTTTGTCTCGCGTTGACGCTATCTGTTGCAGGTTTTGCGCAGAACGCTCCTAATCCAGCTCAGGCGATCCAGTCGGCGTTGCGGGCCAGAGATTTTACTCAAGCCCTTCAGCTTACCGAGTCTGCGTTAAAACAATCGCCGAAGGACGCCAGGCTGTGGATGCTCCAGGGGGTGTCTCTCGCCGGACTTGGCAAGAATAAGGAAGCGCTGACTTCATTCCACAAGGCGCTTGCCATTTCTCCGGACAATCTTCCCGCGCTTGAAGGAGCAGTCCAGCTTGAATATCAATCCGACAGTGCACATGCTATCCCGCACTTGAACCAAATTCTGCGACAGCGGCCAAATGATCTCACTGCGCACGCCATGCTGGCTGTCGCCGCTTACAAGCAGCATGACTGTACGATGGCCGTGAAACATTTCGAGCAGAGCGCGCAGCTTATCTTTTCTCAACCATCGGCACTGGCGGAGTATGGAAGCTGTCTGATGGAGTTAGATCGACCGCAGGACGCCGCCGGCCTATTTCAGCAGCTAGTTACCCAATTTCCCGATAATCCCCATGCGCGATTCGCTCTCGCAAGTGCCCAATTAGCGGCTCATCAAGGGAAAGATGCCGTGGAAACGCTCCAGCCGCTGCTCGCACTGCAGGAACCTGAACCTGATGTGCTGGCCTTGGCATCGACTGCGTACGAAGGACAAGGCGATACTCCCAAGGCCGTACAACTGCTGCGGCAGGCGATAGTGGCCAACCCTAAAAAGATTAAGTATTACATTGATTTCGCCGCGCTGTCTTTCAACCACCAATCATTTCAAGTTGGAATCGATATGGTGAATGTAGGGTTAAAGCATCTTCCCAATGCCGCCCCTCTTTATGTGGCACGCGGGGTCCTCTTTATACAAATGGCACAATACGATAAGGGACAAACCGATTTTCAGACTGCCACTCGACTCAATCCGCGCGAATCGTCCGGTGCAATTGCACAGGGGATGGCGCAAATTCAGCAGAGCAACCTCGATGATGCGTTGGCGACGGTGAACTCGCAAATCAAAGTTCATCCCAAGGAAGCGTTTCTCTATTATTTGAAGGCGCAAATTTTGATGCAGAAAGGTACGGCGCCCGGTACGCCCGAGTTCAAAGAAGCAATTGCCGCAGCCACACGAGCCACGCAACTCAATTCCGATTTTGTTTTGCCACGGGATATCTTAGGCAGTCTCTACTTGAAGGCGGGCCAACTCGATCTCGCCATTGCGCAGTGCAGAGCAGCCTTGCGAACCAACCCCTCAGATCAAGAGTCGCTCTATCATCTGATTCAGGCTCTTCGGCAGAGTGGGAGTTCTGGAACGGAAATGGCAGATCTGGTGAAGCGCCTGGCGGATTTGCGGCGTGAATCGCGCGAGCAGGAGGGAGCGGCCAATCAGTACAAACTCTACGAAGTCGAGCCCAAAGAACCTAACGGGCAGCCGGAACTGCCGCGATAATTTTCCCTGGTTCTCAATCCACTAATTTGAAGCGGTAACGTTCTTTGTCTTTTTGTATTGCTTGCTCACGCAAGGAGGCTAGACGTTTTAGCAGATCAGGAATCTCGCGGTTTCTATCTCCTGTTTTTCGCAAAGCCTGAATCAAGCGGTAGACCACGGTTTGGTCGGACGGATCAATTGCAAGCGCCTTACGGCATTGCTCGACAGCCTCAGGATATTTTTCTGATTGCATGTACAGCTTGGCGAGCACGCCATGAGCTGCGCCAAGTGACGGACGTAGTGCCACTGCCCTCTGAGCCGATCGCATGGCGAGTCGGAAATCAGATGTATTCGTATCAGAGTTTTTAGCAGCAAGGATATCCGCTTGCAGATAAAGCATGAGAGGATCGTCGGGCTTCTGTGCTAACGACTCCTGAACCTTGGTCAACGCGCGATCGAAATCATTCCGCTGCGCCGCGGCGATGCCTTGCGCTGCGGCACTGAGTGACTGGCTCGGATCCAGTTCGTTAGCTTTCTCGAAGTCCGCTTCTCCCTTTTCGAATTGCGCCAACTCGATATACAGAATTCCCCGGGCAAAATACAACGGCGCCGCACTGGGCTGGAGCGCCAGGCCATCGTTCAGGACGTCGACGCCTACCTGAAACGATCCATGCGTGTAGCAGATGCTGGCGAAGTCCACATAAAGATCTACATTCTTCGGATCGAGCAAAATCGCTTGTTGCAGAGTGCTCACCGCCCGGGAGGTGTCCTTCTTGGCCTCGTAAGCTCGAGCGGCGAGTTCAAGAGTTCCGGTATCCGGATTCGACTGAAGCAACGGCTCGAGGGTTACTAGTGCATCGTTTGGACGATTAGCCATCAACTGAATTGCGCTCAGCAGTTGGCGCTCATGCTGATCTTGCGGATTAAGGGCTACGGTGCGCTCGAAAACATTTACGGCTTTGTCATATTGTTTGAGCTTCACCAGGCAGGTGGCGTATGCATGCAGCGCTCTCGGCTGAGAATCGAATAGCGATCCGGCATTTTCAAAATGTGTGACTGCCGTAGCCCATTTCCCTTGCTGATATTCGAGGATCGCTAACATCGCGTGACTGGTGGTGTCCTTGGGGCGAAGGCGAAGAATGTGTTCAATGATTGGAATAGCCGCTGGATCGCTGGACTCGAATCCGATCTGTGCTGCACCCTCCAAGGCAGGAAGCAAATCAGGGGAAATTTTCAGCGATCTGCGGAATGAGGACAAAGCCTGTTTTGTCTGACCTTTTCCCGCATATGCAGTGCCTTGCATCGACCAAAGTTGTGCATTTTCGGGAGAAGCCTTCAAAGCAGGCTGAAGGAGCTGGATGGCCTTGTCGAAATCTTTATTCTGCAGCGCCAGCTTGATGGTTTCGAACTGTGCCGGTTGAGCAGATAAACAAAAGGAACAAAGGACAAGCGCGAACAACAGGCAGATGGTTCCTTTTGCACGCATCCTTGGCATTCTAATTCTAAATGGAAAGAGCCGGTCCCTCGTGGGGAAGGGAGTCCGGCTCTTTTGCGGGTTAATGGATTGTGGTTAGAAGGAGATCTTTCCTCCGATTTGCCACCATCTTGGCAAGTGCGAATTGGTCGCCTTGCCGAAGTTTCCGTTGCCAATACCAGCCACGTCATTGAAGTTGCTATCAACGTTGATCAGATTGGGTCGGTTAAAGATGTTGAACACCTCGAAGCGGAATTGGAAATTCACCCGTTCCGTGATCTTGGTGTCCTTATAGAAGTTGACATCGGTTTCAAAGAAGTTCGGTTGGCGGAACTGCCCTGTCTTTTCCGTTCCTTCTGAACCGAACGTCGGAACCGAGAAATTAGAGGCCACGAGAGAACCTGTGGTCAGGAAAGCTTTCCTGCTGGTGTCCTGTTTATAGGCGGACACGTTGGGAAAGTCGTTGTTGACTCCGTCGGCGTTGTAGTCGCCGCTCGAAGCAGCATAGCCAATGGCAGGGTTGCCGGCCGACGGGCAATTGGTCGTGGTGGCACAAACTGGCCGGTAATTGTTGGTTACATTGACTGTAAATGGTGTACCTGATTGATAGATACTCGTGCCGCTGATTCCCCAACCACCTGTTACTCGACCGAGAGCCCCTTTGCCATCCTTCAGGCCCTTAAGCGAGTAGTTGAAGCTGGCTGATACGCGGTTTGGTATATCCCAGAGGGATGGTCCGTAATACGCGCCAGGATTAAACGGTGTTGGGTAAACTCCGGCGTCATCCTTTGACGAAGAATGGGTGTAAGACAAATCCAGGAAGCCGCGCGAAAAATGCCCCTTCAGCTCAAAATAAACGCCTTGGTAGTTTCCATGGCGATCATTTTGAGCATAGGTAATTGCGCCGAAGTTAGGATTCAGTCGGGTTAGGTTGGTGGTCGAGTTGTTCAGGATTAAGTCATTGTCGCGGACGTTGAAGTTGACTCCATAAGAAACGTTGGTGGTGCTGTTTCCGCCGCTAACAATATTGTAGGAGTGCGATCCCGAATAGCCCACGGCCGCAGACAAGACACGGGAAACTCGCCTTTCCACTCCCAACGACCAGACATCGGCGACTGGAGATTTAACTTCTGGATCGATACCTCCGATATTGAGGTTGGCACCCACTTGTCCTCCCGCTGCATTAAGACCTCCCTGGAACGTCGGGTAGACAAATCCGAAAGGCGGCGTGCTCGAGTTACCTTGGACAAAGATAGGTGCGTCCGCTGTTGCTGTTCCGCCACGGATGAAAGTCGGCGCGACCAATCCCGGAGGATTGCCGCGGAATTCTTCCTGAATGTTCGCCGCGGTCAGCCAGTTGTAGTAGACGCCAAATCCGCCGCGCACGGCCCAGTTGCCGTCTCCCTTGGGATCCCATGCGAAGCCAACGCGCGGGCTCCACAGGTTGTTGACGGCGCTGGTAAGAGCGTGTTTAGTCGGCTTAGCAATTCCGGCGGCAACCTGATCCTGAATGGTTGAACCAGAGCCTAAATAGAAGTTTCCGAAGATGGTGGTGTCATTCCGAGAGTATGGGTTGCCGCTATCGTCGTAGCGAAGACCCAAAGTTAAGGTCAAGTTCTTCCGTGCCTTCCAGGTATCTTCTACAAATAAGCCGAAGGTCTTGGAAGCTGCATCCCAGTTGGCCAGTCGCTGTGTGCCCGTGGAGGGATCATAGAAAACTCCGCCCTCGGTGTTGGGATCATCTTGCGCCAGGGCCAGGATGTTGTTGAAGTTGAAAGCTGGAGTTGCCCAGGGGCCTTGAAAGTTTTCTACGTCATCCCCAAACCAGCCTTCATAACCAAACTTCAGCGTATGAGCACCACGGACGTGCGTTAGAACGTCACGCCAGTGGTAGTTGTGTTGAATAAAGTCGCCCTGCGCAAATCCTGCTCCCAATTGTTGGCTGATACCCGCAGTGATATTGGGAACGGTGTAATCTTTGGCACCGGTAGCGAGGTTACCCTCCACCCTGTTCATACCCGCGCTGAGTTCATTCAGCAAAGTTGGTGAAAAGGTGTGAGCCCAGGTTGTTTGCCCCGCGATCTGCCAGGTTGGATTGAGGCTGGAGAATTGCGGGGAAGCAGTTGGAGCGCCACTGGTCAGCAAAGTCCTGTAAAGGCTGACATAAATCCGGTCGTTTTTGAATACCGGATCCAGGCGGGCAAAATACTGCGTTCCATTGCGAATTGCCGTCGCGCCAAATAATCCCTGATCGATCATGTTGGTACCGCAAGGAATAAAGTTCGTAGCTGCCGTGTTGCAATTGGCTGCACCGAGAACCCCTGACGCGGTCTGCGTGACAGTGATGTTGCTGAGACCCGTGGGGCGATACGTTGTCAGAATGTGCGTCCCGACTGTATTGGACAAACCGTTGGCGGGATCAGAAATGAAAGTTAAGAAGTCGGGATCCGCGAAGGTAACCTGACCACCGGCTGCATTCGATCCGCGCCGTGGCTCCGCAGCGAAGTAGAAGAAAAGATGGTGCGGAATCACGGGACCACCGACAGCAAACGAGAAGTCATTGGAGTGAAACTTCTTGTACGGAAACCCTTGGAAATGCTGCGCCGCGAACATCCCTTGATAGTTGAAATAGTCGGCTGCTGAACCATGAAACTGGTCCGTCCCGGATCGGGTGGTGAAAGCCACGACCAATCCGGCAGCGCGGCTGTGTTCACTGGAGAACGTATTCACCTGAATACTGGTTTCTTGGATGGAGTCAGGTGTGGGAGTCAGGTTTAAGACGCCCTGTCGAATTCCGCTCGTGACATCAAGGCCATCGATAACGTATTGATTGTTATCGGCGCCTTGGCCGTTGGCGCTGGCATCAACCGCTGTTTCTGTAGAGAAGTTATCTGCTCCAGACCCCGGAGCGCCAGCAGTCCCGCTTGTTCCCAAACCGGAAACTCCTGGTGCCATTGTCACTAGCGTGACCAAGTTTCGGCCTTGGATGGGCAGCTGTGCTACGGCTTGATTCTCCAGAGTCAGATGGTTGCGGCTGTCCGAAGTATCGACTACCGGCACTTCGGTCGTGACCGTGATGGCTTCGGTCGTAGAGCCAACTTTCAAGCTGACGGGCACATTCAGGTTTTGTTCAGTCAGCAATGTGACATTGACCTCAGATTTCCTGAAACCACTAGCATCTACAGAAACTTTGTAGGCGCCGGGAGCCACGCTCGGGAACGAGTAGTTTCCAGAATCGTCGCTCGTAGTGACACGGGTTACGTTTGTGCCGACGTTAATGAGCTGGACAGTTGCTTTGGCGACTCCGGCGTTGCTGGGGTCGAGCACCACACCTTGAATACTGCCGCTAAACTGGCCAAAGCAAAGGCTGGCGCAAAGTAATGATGACAGCACCAGTCCGGCGCGAAGCAAATGGGAAAAACTTGTACGCATGTAACCTCACCTTCAGGAGCAGGGTCATGGCTCCTCAGGAATGGAATTCAGATTTCTTCAACGACTTAGTTGTTTTTTAAACTGTGAACCTGTCAGCGGCTCCGTAAAAATTCCAAATCTGGATACGTGCCGGTTCTCCAATCAACACGAAACCGGTTCTGGTGAGCCGATTTTCACGCTGATTCCGCCGCAAAGATGCGCGTCTTAAAGGGTTGACAGATGGAATGCCATACCACTAGGATGCGCACTGGGTAAACGTTTACCCACGTTCTCAAAAAGCAGTACGAGGTTAACGGAGTCCGGGTTGGTGCGCATGGTACAAATGTACTATAGGCACTCTTTAAGTGGTTTCCCACCGCGTGGTTGGGCGCTCCTGGCCACGATCTCCGTCCTATTTCTGCTGCCGGGATGCAGCCGCTCCTCTAATACCATTGCTTTTATCCCCCGCGCCTGCGGAACCGCCCTTTGGGAACCTGCCCATGCCGGAGTGGCGCACATAGCACACCGACAGGGCTTGGATGTCTATTGGAATGCTCCTACCCGGGAGGACGATGTTGCCGGGCAGATTGATCTGCTTGAGAAGGTCGTGGATCGAGGTTACATCATCATCTCTCCCGATCAGACTTTGCCATTGCGTTCTCCGGTCCGCCGTATTGTTTCCAGTGGGGTTCCCATGGTGGTGATAGGTACGAATTTGGGCATCGCACCTTCGACGAGACTTTCCTACGTATTGAATGACGAGGTCGCCGGTGGCCAGTTAGCTGCACGCCGTGTCGGGAAAATTTTGCAGGGAAAAGGTTCGATTGCAATCCTGGGGATCAATTCGCAGCTGACCGGCATTACCGCCAGAGAGCACAGCTTCGAAAACACTCTCGAGCATGAGTTTCCCGACATCAAGGTAGTCGCGCGTCGGCTCGGCTACTACAACCTGCCCCAGGAGCAGCAAGTGGCGGAGGACTTGCTGAATAAAGGAGAGCCGATTGACGCGATTGTGGCACTCTCTCATATCACCACACGCGGAGCTTTTTACGCTCTGGTCGAGTTCGGCAAAGTTCACACCGTAAAACTGGTTGGTTTTGATCAGGACCTGATGCCGCCTATCCGCACTGGCGGAATCGATTCAATCATTATGCAAAGTACTTATGACATGGGACGCATTGCCATGGAAATCATGGATGCGCAACTACACGGTCGCAGCGTTCCCAGCGTAAGTGTGGTTCCACCGCTATTGATGACCGGAGAGAACATTGATTCTCCGGAAATTCGCCAGCAATTGACCGCAGATTGGTGGGCGAAGCGATGAAGCATTGGACAATTTCGAAGGCCGCCTGGTTTGTCGGAGCCGGGGTTCTGCTGATTTCTGCTGCAATCCTGCTGTGTTTCCGCTGGTATTCGTGGCGTATTACGGAGCAGCCGCTCTATCCCAAATCGCAACACCTCGAACAGCAAGATAATTGGCAGCCTTTCGGTGGCGCATGGGAGATGGTGGACGGGGCCATGCGCAACAACTCGGACGAGCGTGGCGCCAAGACCATGAACGGCAGCACTGGCCTGAAAGATTACCTGGTGGAAGCGGACGTGCAACTGCTTGGGCAATATGGCGATGCCGGTCTGATCATCCGTGCCACGAATGAAGAACGAGGAGTTGACGCCTACGACGGTTACTATGCTGGGTTACGCGATCTAGATAACACGCTTATTCTTGGCCGCGCGGGTTATGGTTGGATTGAATATCAGGCGCGCCGGGTCACGCCTCGTGTTTATGCACAACAGTGGTATCACCTGAAGTTGCTGGCTTATGGATGTAACATCATCGCCGCCGCGACCTCGACTTCCGGCCAGACTACCGTCGATGCAGTGCAAGAACCGAATTGCATTCAGGCAGGGCGTTTTGGGTTAAAGTCCTACCAGACTGGTGGCCTCTGGCGAAATGTACTGGTACGAGCAGCCACCTACCAGGATCTACTGAATATAGTCGGCAATACAAAAATCCCGTTGGCGGAGGCCGACCCTGTTGTTGGCCCGACCGGGAAACCACGTACTGATTGGGATCCCACGCGTTCCGCTACTGAAGCGAAAGATCAATATCTTGAGCCGTTGTATCTGGATATGCGCGACCATCACGTTAATCCCAATAGTCAGCCAATCGCCGATCTCCGCGCTCTGCCACCCTACAAGACTTCACGAGTCACAATTCAAGGTGTGGTCACACTAACGTTTCCGACGCTTTTTGTGCAGGACTCCACCGGAGGCGTGGCGATACAGAATTTTCATGCGATGACTCCGCCGCAGATCGGCGATCAAGTGGAAGCTACCGGTGATGCCGAACTGCACGACTTCAGCTCGGTGATGAAAGAAGCGGATGTGCACATACTTTGGTCGCACGCCCCACTTCATTCCATGGGTGTCACAGCTTCACAGGCCGCGACCGGTTCTTTCGACGCCCAGTACATCGAAATTGAAGGATACTTGGAAAACAAGCAGGAAGGCCAGGATCACAATATGGTGTTGGACCTGTCTGCTGAGAACCAGTCATTCCAGGCGATTGCCAATGGGACAAGTGGTGCGGCGCCGTATCTAAGGCTCAAGAACAAAAGCCGTCTGAGATTGCGCGGGATTTGTGTAGTGGATTCGGCATACACCCATGACCTTACCCCGTTCGTCATTCTGTTGCCCACGCTGAATGATGTGGAAGTGCTCGAAGGGCCGCCTTGGTGGAGTACTGGCCATATTGTCGTCACGATCATTGTGATCCTTGTGCTTATCATGGCGGCTCAAACCCTGCACCATTATGTCGAACGATGGCGGCTCATCGCTGTTCTGGATGAACGGCAACGCCTGGCGCACGAGATGCACGACACCTTGGCCCAGAGTTTTGCCGGAATCGGATTTCAACTTCAGGCAATTCGCGGCGAAATTCACGACCGCAGTGCGATTGATCGTGAGTTGGATTTAGCTTCCAACCTCGTGCGCCGTAGCCATGCGGAGGCCAAACGTAGTATCGCGGCGCTGCGCCCAGAACTTCTGGAGTCGGCCGGTCTGCTGCGAGCGCTCGAACAAAGTGCGCAAAGCATGGTGGCAGGAGGGAACATACGGGTCACTGTATTTTCTTCTGGTGACGCACACAGCATTCCCGTGCGCATTTCTGACACGCTGTTCCGCATCGGGCAGGAAGCACTAGCCAATGCCGTGCGGCATGCAGATCCGAGCGCGCTGACCATTTCTTTGATCTACGACGAAACAACATTGCAACTGCAAATAGAAGATGACGGCAAAGGATTTGTAGCAGATGCCGATTCCGCAGGTTTTGGCATTCGCGGTATGAGAAAGCGGGCGGACACGATATCCGCAGAGTTGCGTATTCGCAGTGTACTGGGACAAGGCACAACAGTATTGGCGATTGCGCCGATGCCTGCGAAGTTTATACGCACGTTTTGGCCTACATCGGTCTGGCATTTATTTTGGGAGCGTCGGTTCCATGGACAAGCGACAAACAAAGACACCAATTCGCCTACTTATCGTCGATGACCATCCTGTAGTGCGGGCTGGTTTAAGCAGCATGTTGGGCAAGCAACCAGGCTTGAGACTGGTCGGCACCGCGGCCAGCGCCGAAGAAGCATTGACCTTGCTTGAACGTTGCCACGTTGATGTCATGCTGCTGGACTTGCGCATGCCTAAGATGAGCGGCATCGATGCTCTACCGGTCATCCGCAGATTGCCGGCTCCGCCGCATGTCATTATCCTTTCCAGCTTCGAGTTTGAGGAAGAAATCTACCGCGCAGTCCAGGCGGGCGCTCGAGGCTACCTGTTGAAAGAGACTTCAGGCGACGACATTGTGACGGCGATTATGGCCGTCCACTCCGGCAGGCAGTACTTTCCTCCGGGAATTGCCAGCGTGCTTGCCGGCAGGACTCATCGCTCCAGCCTGAGTCCGAGGGAGTTGGAAATTCTGGAAATGCTCTCCAAAGGATTTACCAACAAGGAAATTGGCCGGGCCTTCGGAATCAGCCGGTACACGGTTCGCAACCATATTAATAGCATCAATCAAAAGCTGGAGGTCTGCGACCGGACAGAAGCCGCTTCCGTTGCTATGAAGCAGGGGATCATCTCTATATCGGGGTAAATAAGTTGATCTGCGGATTGATATTCCAACCACACATGGGACATCTGTACTATGTGCGTTTTTGTTGATTGTCGTATCGTCCTACAGACTGGGGCTAATCATTTATGAATAAGACTTCTCGCCGCAAATTTTTGGGAATTGCTGGCGCCGCAGCTGGCACCATCCTTGTGAGTCGCAATCTTCCGGTCTGGGCCGCTGATAACTCAGTGAAAGCGGTCGTCGTTCCACCCCTTTCAGTATTCAACTATTCCCAGGTGCAATTGCTCGAGGGCCCGATGCGCGTGCAGTTCGATCATAACCATGATCTATTTCTGCATCTCGACGAGGATGCCTTACTGAAACCGTTCCGCCAGCGTGAGGGAATGCCTGCCCCAGGCCCCGACATGGGCGGATGGTACGACAACAGTGATGACTTCAGCCCTCCCGATAATTTCCATGCATTCATTCCCGGGCACAGCTTCGGGCAATACCTTTCAGGTTTAGCAAGAGCCTATGCAGTGACCGGCTCGAAACCCACACAGGAGAAGGTTCATCGCCTGGTGCGTGCGTTTGGGCAGACTGTGGAACCGCAAGGGAAGTTCTATGTGGATTACCATCTTCCCGCCTATACCTACGACAAGACTAGCTGCGGCCTGATCGATGCCCACGAATTTGCCCAGTGCCCTGATGCCTTGGATGTTCATTGGAAAGCGACACAAGCCGTTCTGCCGTACCTGCCGGAAAAAGCTCTAAGCCGTCTGGAACAGCGGGCGCGTCGTCACAAAAATGTTGCCGATACTTGGGATGAGACCTACACGCTCCCGGAAAACTTCTTTCTCGCTTATCAGCGCAGTGGGAATCCGCGCTATAAGGACCTAGCCGTTCGCTTCATCGAAGAAGATTATTTCGGGCCGCTTGCTGAAAACCAGAACGTACTGCCCGGCGAACATGCCTACAGCCACGTGAATGCTTTTAGTTCTGCAATGCAGTCCTATTACATGCTCGGACAGGAAAAATATCTTCGCGCCGCGACCAACGGATTCCGTATGGTGCAGGAGCAGAGTTATGCCACCGGGGGATGGGGGCCAGACGAGGCATTTGTGGTGCCGGGCAAAGGCCTCATGGAAGCCAGTTTGGGTACAACGCACGCCAGCTTCGAAACGGTCTGCGGAGCCTACGGACACTTCAAGATCACGCGCTACCTGCTGCGGACCACAAAAGATTCACGCTACGGCGACAGCATGGAGCGCATCCTCTACAACACAATCGCGGGCGCGAATCCTATTATGGCGGATGGAACCAGCTTCTATTATGCGGACTACAACTACAACGCCAAGAAAGTTCACTACCGCGACAAGTGGCCATGCTGCTCGGGGACGTTCCCGCAGTTGGCCGCAGATTATGGAATCAGCTCTTATTACAAAGCTTCTGACGGAATTTACGTGAACCTGTTCTTGCCATCGCGCCTGTCGTGGTCGCAAAACAATACTCCTTGCACGCTGACGCAAACCACAAATTATCCAACCGAGAATACGATCAAGTTCGAACTCTCCTTACAGCGTCCTGAAGCATTTACGGTGTATGTCCGAATCCCCGAGTGGGCTGGGGCGAAGAGCACCGTTTCGCTGAATGGCAGCCGCGCGGGTGGACTAACTCCGGGGAAATTTTTGGCTTTGCAGCGCACCTGGAAAGATGGTGACCGGGTTGAAATCGAATTTGAAATGACAACGCGTCTGGAAGCGATCGATGAACAATTCCCCAATCGCGTTGCTCTAATGTATGGCCCTCTCGCCTTGTTTGGCGTGGGAGAAATTCCTGCGCGTATCACCCGTAATCAATTGCTGGCTGCGACCAGGGTGGCTTCCTCAGGGCACGATTGGCAGGTTCGTGGCGACGGTGGGACCTTAACACTGCGGCCGTTCGCCAACATCATGAGTGAAAGCTATCGTCTGTATCAAACCGTGGAAAGTTAACGGCTCGTACTCGGTACCGATTGGCTCATCGCATCTTGGGCATGAGATGTACTCCAGCATGGAAGGCGCAGAATGATCGATTTTGCCAATCTGGAAGTTTGGTTTGTTACTGGGAGCCAGCACCTCTACGGGCCGGAAACATTAAAGAAAGTTGCCGGGCACGCGGAAACGATTGCGCGTGGATTAGGCAAATCTTCCGAAATCCCGGTGAAGGTTGTCTGCAAGTCGGTGATGACCGGCAGTGAATCCATCCTTCAGTTGTGTCTTGAGGCGAACAATTCCAAAAATTGCATTGGGCTGATTACCTGGATGCACACCTTTTCGCCGGCTCGCATGTGGATTGCTGGGCTGAGAGTGCTGGTGAAGCCGCTGGTTCATCTGCACACTCAATTCAACGAGCGCCTGCCGTGGTCCACGATC